>JAABUY010000302.1_pt1 | contig 93833 bp, 84 predicted proteins | sample 5560271 | NCBI WGS metagenome assembly JAABUY01 (sample SAMN10711886, study PRJNA513374) | rock metagenome | isolation source: Antarctica rocks | place: Antarctica: Victoria Land, University Valley | reverse complement strand
GAATATCAATTCTTAAGTAAATACATCATAATGTGGTAAAGTTATGAATTTTCAAAATATTACTATCGTATGAGATTTTGAGGTGGCTCGCTTAGGTGGCTGGCTCGACTAGGTGGCGAAGACGTTAGGTATCTGTACCTGCCAATTCAAGTTTAAGTTGTTGGATCCCGGATTCCGGCATAGAAATTTGCGGGCTAGTACGGAGTAAGTAAGGTCTTTGTAGAAGTACTTCGTACTTTAAGGCAGCACCGAGAGTCGATGGAGTCTTCCCTTTGCTATGGCCTAATATGCGACAAGTGCTCGAAGACTATCCCCAAGCAAGCGAACATTCAAGACAGCATCTCTCGAGATGAGCGATCACAAGCTTATAGCTGATCGCAGTTGACCGCAGCTGATCGCACGTCCCATTTTCAATACCCGAATCTCGCGGTAAGGATGGCTCCTACGAGTACGCCGAGTAGACCAACCGCGGACAGCTGCATGGACCTCTTTCGTCCAAGGCCTCTCTGCTCGAAATGTCAGCAGGTTCCCAGGGACAATATGGTGTTGGCTAAAGGTCAAGCCTTGCCCAGCGTGTGCTACCACCTTGCCGTAGAGATAGGGGACATCTTGACGGCAAGAGGTGATATGCCACAGAGAGCAATGGCTGTCGTAAATCTCCCGACGGCAGGCTATTGACTTACATCAATCGTGTCCAACCCTCTAGGCGTGCTGCCAGTATCATGATCGACGACATAGTGTCTCGCGAACAGGTCGTTCTGAATCCACAGCAGCTTGTTGAAGGCCCTGGCGACTTTCCCCTTGGTGTCGGCATCCACACCATCCATCCCCAGCACACTCTCCACCACTACGTCCTCGACGTATCCCAGCAACAAGCCCATGTGAACATACTCCACCCTCAACTCCGGCCTCTTCTCTCGGTGTTTGAACCCTGGCACACCCGTGTGCATGATCCCCACCGTGTCCAAGTACACCCAGAACCTGCTCTCGTCACTCCAATCCTCGTTACTGACCAGCTTCACCAAGTACGCCTTGAGAAAGTCTTTCCGGTACGCTATCTGTGGATGGTTGAGGTTCAGCTCCAGTGCGTCCTTCGGGGCCGAGCCATTGTACCCCGGCTGACGAGGGACAAAGGCTTTGGCGGTGATGTCGTATGAGAGGAGTTTGGTGTAGACGGCGTCGAGTATGGCGGGCACGAGGGGCGCTACGAGAGGGGCGGCGGCACGAAGGGCAGCACCGTCTTCGGAGGTGAAGGAAAGGAAGGATTTCAAGTACGAGACGCGGGAAGGAAGGGAGTTCAACGAAGAGGGAGAAATGACTTCCATTGGTGGACGGGATGCAGATGCCATCAGTAACGACTTCTTGAAAACGTGATTGTGAAGATGATGTTATTCGTACTCCAAAGTAACCTGGGATCTAGAGGAATTGGGGCGTGGGCGAATATTTTATATGCCCTCATCCTTGACTCTTATCACTCACCAATGACATACCGGCGATATCACATTCACATCTACATTCACAAGAAATTCTGGTATTGACAACGTGAGCATGGAAATTTTCCTGGTTGTGGATACCACGACATTCTACCGGAACCAAATGCTATTCATTAGCACACATACAAGGGGGAGTTCATCACACGGGGAAAAAAAAGATTCCCTGCCCAAGTCTTGGGTAGGGTATGTAGTGTTGAGTTTGAAAACGTTTAATCTTCATATAACGGCCGGCCCGAGTGCCGAGATTTACCTTACCTAGATTATTGGGATAATTCGGGAGAGGGAGAAGCTTACCAGGTCCGGAATCTTCCGCACAAAGACCGGACAAGAGAGGCCACCGAGGTTGCTACCGTACACTCAGGATCTATTTCAGGCATCTTTGATGGGTCGAGAAGGATGAGCTCAAGTATGAGTATAACGATATATGACAACTGAGTGAAAATAGGAGTGTGTACAGGAAAGTATCCAAACCTGCCGGAATACCGATTCAAGGGTTACTCGCAGGGCTGCCCATCATAGCCTTCTCTGCCATCTCTTCTTTGTACAAGCCCGTAATTTCAGGCTGGACATAGCATCTAGAGACCAACCGGTAGCTGATTATGGGAGAACTAGCACACACCTCAGCAACACCAAAAAGGCATCAAAACAGGCCTGTCTGGGAGCTTCAACTTGAACAAGCTTCTCGCCTTGGACAAAGCCATCACTCAGCTTCGAGCAGCGGGTTTGTCACTGTACAAGCCTGTCTTCTAACTCCCAAAGATCAATCCGGACTTGGGTCGAAGGGACGAGCCCGTAAACCAAGGAGGCGTTTGTTCATGCGGTGGACACTCAAAGCATTTCCTCACAGAGTGCGAGGGTGCTCACAAGCTGATCTCTCCCATCCTACACCAGTAGACTCGACCGCATAACCAATACTGATGGAGAAAGTGACCACTGGACGCTTTGCCCTGCGAGATCTTGCATGGCCTCAGCCTGACACTGCATAGCAGCTTAAGGAATGCAGGTGGAGACATCTGTTGCAGGCGCTTCTGAGGTTGTTTTTCCAGTAAACAGGACTTGCGGACAGTTCGATACTCTCATAGTGATGCAGATTGACCCGTCCGGCACGCAAATCGCATAGAATACCATGTAGAGGCAAGGTAAGTTTACTGGCTGTAGTTTAGGCAAGTATGGAGTATACACCAACTATTCCCAGACGTGGGAGCAATTACACATAGCCCGGCGCCTTTTGAAACGAGTGGTCGTCGATACGCAGGGATGTGGAGCTGTTGGGCGGCAAAGCACACCGACGAACCCCAAAACGATTCACTTCCAGCCTTGGGGGCCTGGCCTTGTTGGTGCGCTGTCCTTTCCGACTGAAGACTCGCTATCGTCCTCAACTTTGTAACCATACTGCTCCTCTCTGTATTACACCAGCTGCACGGTCAAGTGTCATTGTTGTACAGCTTCAAACTCAGCGAGCCTTTGTCGGCGAACGGTGTCAGGCGCAATCAAACCCGTTCAGCTCCGCTTGAAACTTAGCCTCACCCCACAAGCCTGACGACATTCGAGTCATTAGTCGTCAACATTAAACCTCTACATCCCGTCGTGCTCTCAAAGCTGCAAGACTCACAGCCTTAGAGTCTTATCCAAACACCCAGCCTGCAGACACATCCGCAACCCCCCAAACTCGGTGACAGCCTGTGCGCATTGTTGGCCTATCCTGCTGTCTTGTATGTAACTCGCTCTCAAGTCCCCTGGCTAGTACAAGTGACTGACAGTCTACCAAGTTATTGAGGGACAACACCTGTTCGAGACAAGCCGCAATCATGTCTTCGCCAGCCCCCCTCTTGCGGCCCCCTATCCCAGGCGCCAACCGTAGCAACAGCGGCACACGAGTACCACGCCTGGGTCTGGCCATTCCTCCGTCACCGGGCATGAAACCGGTTAATGGTATCACGACAGGAAGCGTACCAGAGCTTCCGCAACTACAACGTCCTACATCTCGACCAGCACTTCCACAGCTTCGCTTGGCAACCCCGTCGGGGAGTCATGCTACACCACAGGAAAGGAGCGCCTTGCAAAATGGTAGACCGCCGCCGCAGCCGTATGGAGGCAGTTCGGCCAGTGGAGCCAGCGATGTCAGCGGCCACTCAAGGTCCGGGAGCTTCACGGTGGCGGACGGAAAGATCAGCGGACCGACCTCTGCCTCCTCGTCGAGTTACTCGGCCCTTTCATTTGCAATGGGGCTACGGCAACCGCAGGGGACACCCGACCCATCTTCCGCGATAAGCTCGGTGCACTCGGAGAGGGCCCCAAGTGAAGCCGACGCGGCCATGGAACGGAGTGGAAGTATGAACGGGTTGCCGGATCTGGATAAATTGAGTCTGGAGAAGGGGAGAAACCTGGATGTGGAAGATCTGGACGATGAGAGCTGGAGGGCGGCGAGCGTGGAAAAGAAGATTGTGGAGCTGGGCAGTCTAGGAGAGGGAGCAGGCGGTGCGGTCACGAGGTGCATGCTCAAAGGTGGAAAGACGGTCTTTGCGCTCAAGGTGATGCTTTCCTACGTTTAACCCACCTATGGGCGGCCCCTGACGTTAGCCTCAGATAATCACAACGGATCCAAACCCAGACGTCAAGAAGCAGATTGTACGAGAGCTCAATTTCAACAAAGACTGCGCATCAGAGCATATCTGCCGGTATTACGGTGCGTTTGTGGATCACTCGACTGGCACAATCTCCATAGCCATGGAGTTCTGCGAAGGGGGAAGCTTGGACAGTGTATACCGGGAAGTCAAAAAGCTTGGCGGCAGGACAGGGGAGAAAGTGCTTGGCAAAGTGGCGGAGGGCGTACTCAATGGCCTGACATATCTTCATGGTCAGAAGATAATACACCGAGGTAAGCTGGACACCTCACTATGACCGGACGTGTCGTTGACGCAGACAGACATCAAACCTTCCAACATCCTCCTATGCCGCAACGGCCAGGTGAAGCTCTGTGACTTTGGAGTCAGCGGCGAATTCGGCACAAAGGGTGACGCCAACACGTTCATCGGGACATCCTACTACATGGCACCCGAGCGGATCACCGGCCAGTCCTACACCATCACTTCGGACGTCTGGTCTCTCGGCGTCACGCTGCTGGAAGTCGCTCAACATCGGTTCCCATTCCCGGCAGACGGCACGGAAATGCAGCCAAGGGCTGGATTGATAGACCTGCTCACTTACATCGTCCGACAGCCGATACCGAAGCTCAAAGATGAACCAGCCCAGGGTATCTATTGGAGCGAGAGTTTCAAATACTTCATCGAATGTTGGTACGTGCAAAGCCTTATTTGCGCGCTGAGATTGGACGACAATGACTGACTGACTTAACATTCAGTCTCGAGAAGGAACCGCCCCGGAGAGCCACGCCCTGGCGGATGCTGGAACATCCGTGGATGGTGGAGATGAAAAGCAAGAAGGTCAACATGGAACGGTTTTTGAGAGAGGTCTGGGACTGGAAGGACTGATGGTATCGTTGGTTCAACGAAGGGCAGATGAGGTTTTTGCGATTTCAAGCAGCATATCTCGCGGTGTCCCGAGATTGGCGTTTCGTTCGGCTGGGGTGCAATCTTGAGGGTTTGGATCGTCCATCCGTGATAGTACTGAAAGCTTGGAGGGGACCCGTGTTTGACATGTCAGAGTTAATAGCGAAAACTACCTATTTACATGTTTCAGTGCCAGGCAAAGTTTTGTTCCCGGATGAGATGTCTGCACTCGCCGCTCGAACTTGATTAGCTGACGCCCAAGGCTGCCCGGTTCCCGAAACGGCAGTATCGGCGGGTTGCTTTAGATCATAGTGGGAAGGGTGCACACAACGCCTGGGACTGGTCTCGCAGCCATCCAGGATACACAGATGTGCAACTTCCTGGGGCTCTATTCAGTCACATTCAGATGGGCTTTCAATAGCGATATGGTGGGCTTGAGAAGGAGCTGCTACGCTACCTGCAGCGCTCCATCCTCGAACCCAAACGGCGCAAGACCAGTGCACTACTGAATCACCTGGCCCTCATTCTTCTACTTAGTACATACAGTTTTCTTGGCGTCAAAAGGTGTTCAAGTCCCTCCCGTGTAGTGGGCTTGCGTCTCAACGCCTTTGGTTGCTTGAATTGCAGCCAACGCGTCTACTAAAGGCATATGTAAGCGTCTAATATCACAACAGTAACGTAGCATCCTCGCCGCACATCAGTAAATCAGGTCTGAGACCCCAGACAATTTCCAGATTGAGGCCTATCAAACCAGAAACCCAACCCCATGGAATCGAGGTTAGAATCACGACTGTTCGCTGCCTCAACCCCATCTGGTCCAGCCATTCCCTCACACCTCAATGCGGATCGGACCGTTCCTTTTCTCCATTCGCCAATCGTACAGTATTAATCAAACAATAGAGGTCAACTGGTCTCACAGAAAGGTCCGTTGGTTTTGACAGGGATTTTTGAAAGACCATCTCACCTTACAAAACTGACAACATTCATATTATTAGCCCAAATCTAACGCCTTGACCTAACCCTAGCCACCTTAACCTCTAACACTATTCAATATATCTATACTTCTAAACCCTAATCACGAGAGATCTCATTTAACATAGATTCTTGACGAATTACTACCACAGTCCAAAGCTCACGTTTTCTCTTTTGACAGCTCCCCGAAAAACACTAAATTAATGTGATTACGACCTCGAGACCAATGGACCTTTCCGCCTGTCCTACCCTATCTTCCCTGCTAACTTAGCCTCCTAGACCACAGCACCAAATCCAATGGTGTTTGTGCAGTACGTACGCAACGCGGTCATTTCATGATATGAAAGCCTAACGGTACAAGGACTTGTCAAACATAGGAGGAGTGGCTAGACACTTATGATTACACGTTCATTCCACTAGCTACTCTATGGAAATGTGGCCCTATAAGAAGGCCTCCTATCAGCAAAAGGAAAAACTTTTATTCATAACAAACTGTTTGCCCTAGCAAACTTTGCATGTTCCTGAAACCTCTGTAGGGCTCCAAAATCACTAAGATAACAAAATGAGACTGAAAGTTTGACATATCTTTTCAGTCTGTTTCAGTGACAGTAAGATAGAAAATAAAGACACACTTTCTCTGATCTGATTTGAATGAGTGTCTCTTGAGTTTTGAACTTAAGTGTCATATCATTAAATCACAAGGCCTTTCACTGACTGATAAGACTTATAAGATTTGTAAAATGAGTAAATTTCAGTGTTAAAAGTGACTTTGTAAGTTCATTGATGATTATGTTGTTTGTTAAAATGTAATTAAAATAAATAAGTTTGTGAAATTCAACTTCTTTTATGAAGTAATGATGTATATTAATGTACTTTATACAGATATAAAATTCAGAGTTCTTAATCAAGACTATAGTTTTCTGATTATTTATTCAAATTATAACTGTCTTAAATCTCTTTAATTCTAGCTTTTTAAGTAATCTTTACATTTACATTGCTTTCTTTATAGTCTTTATTAAGATCATATACTTCACTTTATAAAAGAATAAAATAACTGTTTTTTATCTTTTTAAACTTCAGAATATTAATTTATTAATTATTTTAAATATATACTCTGATATAAATCTTTTCAATTCAAGATCTTCTTCTCAGTCTGAATCTGAATATTTTAGCAATTTAAGTTAATTACTCAATTTATACTCAAAAATGATGTCTAGAATCTCTTGCACATATTAAAATATCTATTTTAGAGTTTTTCAATGTATATTGTTAAAGTTATGTGCAAACTGACTAAGAGTTGACACTGTATATGTGATGTTGAGTTGAATTTGTATTATAATATACATAAAAGATTCTATGATCTTTTAATATTAAGTTATTAACTTTAATTCAGCTATTCTGATAACTTTTATAAGATAAGCTCTGAGTTTCATTGAAGTTATAACTATCTTAATATTCTGTAGACTGAAGTCTTTGAGTATTTCTGTAAAATAAATTTTCTGAAATAGAATAAGCATTTATAAAGTTCTGTTTTGTGTAATTAGCATTTCTAAGTAATGCTTACACATCTTGCAGTCAGTCATTTCAAAATAAATATCATCAACATATATAGTAATAAATAAAGTATCATTTCTAAACACATTATTGTTTACATAAATCTGTGTGTATTCAAGGCTGTCAAGAAATCAGTGCATCACTTTATATTAAAGATAAAAGAATTATTTTAACTCATATAAAGCTTTCTTTAATTTATATATCTTTTCTTTCTTCTTCTCATATTCATTAAGTTAAATCACATAAACTTTTTCTTTTAAATTGCTGTGTAAGAAAGTCATTTTAATGTTTATTTATTTCAATTCATAGTTATAAAACACAGCTATGATGAAGATAACTTTATAAATCATAAATTTGACAACTATTGCAAAGATCTCTTTGTAATTGATTTTAAATTGTTGTTTAAATTCTTTAACTACTCATTGAGTCTTATGCTGTAGAATTAAGTCATTAGATTCTCTTTTGTAATGATAGATTCATTTGTTTCTTAAAGCTCATCAATTAAATGACAATATCTTTAAAGTTTATGTAAAATTAATCATTAATGAATTATATTCACTATTCATTGCTTTCTTTCAGTCTTTCAACTCATAACTTTCAATTATCTATTTAAATGTCTAAGATTTATTCTTAAAGTCTTTTTTCTTTTTTATGACATTGATGATTGCATCAAATACAGCTAAATAGATCATGATTATTTTAAGCTTTAACTTTATAAAGAGTTATCTTTCTCTTTTAAAGTGTCAAGATTTAGTTAATATTAATTTGTCAATTGTAAAAGAAATATTTATAATATTTTTTTTCTCTTTCTTCATTTCTTTTAACTGATTTGACAATACTGATATGAAAGAATATGATGATACATACTTTGAAGATGATGACAATGATGAGAGTTAAAAAGAAAATAAAAAAAATAATTACATATCTTTTTGTTCTATATTAACAGTATGAAGTCAGATGACTTTAAAAATTGAGACTGCAACTTTAATATTATAAATTGATGAATTTTCATCAAACTGCACATTTCTTGCTCTAATTACTCAGTCTATCTTTTTCTTTTCAGAAAATTATACTTTATATTAATTTCTTTCTTTATATTCAACAAAAATTTTCTTATTGCTTTAAGATTCAAATTTAATTTCTGTTGTTCAGATCTTCTTTAAAATATATATATATATTATGTATTTAAAACACTGAAGATGTCTAAGATTGATGAGATTCACTGATCTATTCTTATTAAGAAATCTAAACAGTAGCTAAATTGAGATCTTGTTGTTCTTAAGAGCTGACATTAAAAGTTAATTAAGAAGATAGTATGCTGTTTTAATAATCTTTAATTATAAAGTTTCAGAGACTTCACTATTCAGAATCATAATTTTAACTTTTGCTGTCAAAAGTTCATTACTTTTTTTTTGTCATCTCATTCTGCTTCAATTCATAAGAAACTGTTATTTCATAGATAATTTCTAGATTTCATAATCATTTAATGATGAGCTTATTCTTGAATTTCTTTTTATTGTTAAGTCATATTCATGCAATTCATAAATTCATTTAAATAAAAAGCATATTAAGAAATTGTTTAATTTTGTCTTTTATCTGATCTTTCAATTTCATATTACAAATATATCATCAGTGAGTAAGATCATTCATGAAGACTATATATTATAAGAACTCATCATATACTTTTAATGTAATGAAGTCAACAACATTAATGTAAATTAGTTTAGTCATCTTTATGATTCAGTTTTATAATTCTTTTAAGATCTTCTTCTTTTAATTTGTTCTCATACAGACATCATATAAGTATAACAGTGTTTTTATAAGTTCTTATAAGTTAAGCTTCACTATTCTGACATTTTTTGATATATTGTTAAGACTTAAATTCTTTATATAATTAAAACATTAATATTAAGTAATTCTCAAGATCTTATTATCTTTAATGACTGACATAATCTTATTCTTATTCATAGAATTTCTCATCATTAAAATTTAAAGATAATATATGTTAGATATATAACTCATGATAGCTATGCTATTAGTGTGGTGCCACCTTTTAACAGGTTATGAGCCTGAGTTAGTGTGTGATAACTTGCATAAAATAGTGCCTAGGCCACCTCTGCTGGTGGTTCAAGTCCATGGTGAGAGAGTAAGTTCAAAATGTTATGAGTTCAAACCACTATCTGTGTGCACTCTTTACACCTGCAGGTCAGTTGCGGGCCGATCGCAGGTTAGGGAAAGTGTTAAATATATAACTCATAATAGCTATGCTATTAGTGTGGTGCCACCTTTTAACAATATAGCTTATCTTTACATACTATATAATTAAGCATATTTTCTACTTTATTCTTTAAACATAATAATCTGTTCTTAATTTTAATCAATATTTCTTTCTTTTTAATTATTTCAATTGAGAAGAGATTGAGCTCTATATTAAATATAAGATAAATGTTTATTAAAATAATATTTTAAATCTTTTCATCACTGTTCTTTAATTATAAGTTGATCATTTCTATTTTTTAAGTATGCATCACTTCAGACACTTCTCTTATAGAAAGTTCATTATTGAATGTTTTGATTGAGCTAAATGCAGAGAGATTACAGCATATATATTATATTATATTAAAGTCAGCTATTTATGATATCTTATTAATTACAAGACTATAGCTCTTTATTGTAGTTAAGATTACTGAGTTCTTATTATACTGCTTATCTTCAAAACTTAAGATTTTTTTTTTTCTTTTTTTTTTTAGTTTCTTGCTTCTTCTTTATCTCTTTAAACATCTTTTCTGAATGTAACTTTCAGCAATTATTCTCAGAGTGAACTGCTTTCTTACAGTAAATATACATTTCATTTTCATTCTTATTCTTATTAATGTTTCTCTTTTTATTCTTTTTCTTCTTATCTTTATGATTCTTCTTTTTATTCATTAAAGCAAGCTTCTCATTTTCTTTTTTGAGACACTCTTCATCAATTAGTTTGACAATCAAATCATTAAGAAATAAAATCACATTATGAATCTTAGAGCATTTCATCATTACTTATTGAGAATAGAAGAATTTTAAATTCAATAGAAAAATAATGATCTTTAAAATTTTATTAATAATGAAACTGAAGACTACAATTTCTCTTAAGAGTATCTTATACTTTAAAGTATAAGCATTAACAAAGAAGTATTGATCAAGTTGACAGACATATAGATTATTGAATAAAATGTATTTAAAATTAAATTTATAAGATAAATAAAGATATACAAATTGATTTTACATCTTTTTTGCTGTTTTTATGTCATCTATGATGACAGTGATCTTTAAGTTAACAGTAAAAATAATAATGATTGTAATCTTATTGTTTTGTGTAATTCAGTCAGCTTAAGTAACATTGACTGAGATTGTTAATGTAGTTATTGTTGTTTTAGATATAAATTCTTTAATCATTACTGACTGACTCAAAACATCTAACTTTAATAAGAATTCAACATTATTTTTTATTATTAAATCTCATAATTCAGCACTCATCAAACTGTATTTGATCAACATTCTTCATGATGAGTAGTTTGCTGACTTCTTAAGTTTTGTAAATTTTAAAAATATGAGATTATATGACATTGTGATCATTTTGTATAGTGAGAACATCTAAATTAACAATAAAGTTATTTTCAATGTAAAGATCTAACTTAAAGTGATCATCAAGTCAAGTTAACTCAGCCTGACCTGAACAGAGCTTCTGAGTCAGATTGAGTTAAGCTTTAATTGTTAATTTAAGAATTTAAGTTAAACTTAAACATTGCAGTCTAACTTAATTTAGAAGCTCTGTTCAGATTTTAAGAATTTTGAGACTGATTAGTAAGTGAGCTCTTAAGACTTGACTCAAGAATAAAGATTATGAGCTTAAAGATTACTGATACATAAGTGTTATAAGTGAACATTATATATGCATAGTTGAACAGCTTTCAATTTAGTTTATTTATTTACTATATTGAGAGTTAAATATTCTCAAAATAGTCTAATAACAATTGCTTTAATCTGCATCTTTAGACACAATGTTTCAGTTATGCATATATCTTTTAATGAGAGATATGTTCTTGTGCTAAATAATAATTCACTTTATATAAATTGCAGTCAGATTAACATCTGCATTCTGTTAACTGATAGATGATAATTACTGTACAGTTCATTAAACATACTTTTAAAGAAAACAACAATATATGCTTTTATTGCTTTCTGCAGACTGTTAATGACTGAGCTTTAAAAGCAAAACATCTTATGCTGAAAAAAAACTTTTTTTAAATAATCTTAAGTTATCTTGCAGCAAAGTCTTTAAAAAAATAGTTTTGCTATCAGAAAATCTGTTAATCTCTGATAGCAACATATTTTATAAAGAATGACAGCTGTAGAATGAAGCATTATTATTAAATGTTATATTGTATATTAAGATTAAGCTTACTGCCTAACTTTCAGTGATAAACTGACTTAAATGCTTCAGTGTTTTCTTCTGTATCTACAGCATTATTTTCTTTTTTCTTTTCATCAACATCAGTTTTTTCTTTCTTAAATGTTTTTCTAAATGTTCTTTCTGCTACTACTGTCTTCTCTCTGTCTGATACAGTCTTTGTAGCACTGTGTCTTGAAGTTTTCTTGATATATATCATAACATAATATAATGATATAATGATGCTTTAAAATTAAGTTAACAAAAGCATTATAAAAAAGCAATTTAAATGCATCTCTGAATGACAATGAGTTCTAGAGTGATCTTGTAGTTTGAAGATGCATTGTAGTTTGAAAGTGTGTTGTAGTTTGAAAGTATGTAGTTAAAAGATGTGTTGAGAGCTTTTAGATGTTAATAATATTTAGATGTTAAATTGCTGATAAACAATACATTTACTTATGATATATACATCAATGTTATGAATAAATATATCAACACACTCATTTCTAATACTCAATTTAACACTTTCTTATCTTTATCTCTGTCACTCAATTTACTACATTCACTCTATCTTTACTCAATCTCTACACTCAGTCTCTACACTTACTAAATATGTTGCTCAATGCTATCACTTATTCTACTGCTCATTTCTTAAGATTTAATCTTATACATTGCTTTTATACTTCACTCTGATGCACAGCTGTAATGCACACATATAATGCTTAATTATATCACTCAATATAGAACTCAGCAGCTAACTACATATTCTAGACTCTCATCATAATGAATTTAAACATTAAGCTTTCACTATAAATTGTAAAATGCTTAATTTTTAACTCATTCTCAGTCTTTAAAGAAAGATCTAATTGCTGTGATCATTCATAGAAGTCTATATATGATTTAAAGAAGACATCTAGCAAATACTTAAATAACTTAAAGACTGTATGTGCAAGAAAGAAATGACAGAAATGTATGAAGAATGAGAACTTTAGATGAATTGAAAATATAAAGATGATGAACTGCAGAGCTGTAAAATGAGAAAAAGATGTATTGAAGAAGACTGATACATATCAGACTGTGAACTCAGCATTGAAGAAGATTATGAAAGAGAAAATTAAAGATGAGATCTTAAAGAAGTAATATAACTGTAAAATTTCTTGTAAGACTTCTTTAAAATTATTATGCTTAATTATATTGCTTTTAATTATCTGTAGATGTCTATTATGAAGATGAGTTGAGAAACAAGTTAATAAAGAATAAGAACTGAGCTTAACTTAAAGAGAAGACTGAGAAGAAGATGTTATTTGCTGAAGTTCTTGCATTAAAAGAAGAATGAAAGTTTATGAAAGTGAAGTAAAAAATATGTTATATCTATATCTTTTATAGACTTTCTGACATTCTCTAAAATATCAACAAAGATGAAGTTATTCAGCAGAAGTGCATCAACATCAATTATCAAATTGAAAAGCATTTAACAGTTATGATTAAGCATTGAGAATAAGTTCTTAATGATATAAAAGAATAGAAACTATACAATGCTGAAGATTCTGACTTTATTAAGATTATATATTACTTTTATAGTGAAGTTCTTGATTCTAAACACATCAATGACTTTAATTATATATAAATATTATATCACTTAATTATAACACTTCTCAACTTTAACATTGACTAATTACATTTAAGAGTCTGCACTTAATTAGAAGAAAGAAGATGAAAAGAGTGTAATTGAAGATGTTGATGAAGCTTATGTAATGATGTCTGAAGATGGGAAATTTTCAGATGATGATTTCATTAATAAATTTGTTCTTGATGACTTGATTAATGACAGTGAAGATAATGAGAAGAATGTTGAATTTATTAGTGATGAAGAGAGTAGTGAGAAGAATAGTAAGTAATCATTATTAATTAAATAGAAAGTTGATCTTTAAAGATTAAAGATATAAAATAAAGAATAATCAGATAGATCTTTAATTATTAATTAAAGATTTTTCAATAAGAAATCTCTTCATTGATACTTAATATTTGCTATACATAGTAATTTTTAAATAGTGTTTATCATGATTAATATTGTAAGAAATTCATTTTACATTTAGATACATATTTTATCACATAACTACAATCTTGTATATACTAATTTTGAAACTCTCACAACACATTATCATCAACACATTACTTAAAGTACAATAAAGTATCATTTATTTGCTTAATTTACTACAATAACTCAACATTATGTCTTTATACAGCTCATCATTCAGTCAGATCTTAAACAACTCAGAAAAATCATTTTTAAGTGCTTTCAGTAACAGAATTAAGTCATTTTAATTAAGTCAATCTTGTTCTTTAACTTTTGCAGACACTTTAAATTCAAAATATGTTCTTTGAAGATCTGCAATAAAGTGAGAGTTTCAAGATTGATGAGAAATAACTGTATAAAATTAGAACACAGACACAAAGATTAAAAATCATACTTAAATGACATAAAACAGTTTAATTTACTCAGCAAAGATCTGACAGTTCTTTGCTGAAGTAGCTAGCAAATGTGATGAAAGATTAAATGTAATATGTATTAACTGTTACAATATCATGAATTATTCAGCATCAGAAAATAATGAAACAATCATCATAAAATGTCATCTGAAAAGCAGTAGTTGTCAGAAGATGAAATCAGCATCAGAAAGACAGATTTTAATCTTTGAAGCAATAAATTTAAAGATATGCTATAATTTTCAATTATAATGCTTTAATATAATGTTCACTGTTTAACAGACAGCTCAAAAGATCATTATTAAATCATTTAACTTTATTTTTAAAGTCTTTAATCAGCAGATTCTTCAATTCATTATAGCACTTAATATATTTTTTTGTACTGTTGAACATATAAAGTTCTGAAAGCTCATCTAAATGTATCATGTCAATATTAAGATTTCAGATCAAAGTAAGATTGCATAACTTCTTAAGTGTTGTGCTGTAAATGTCTAAAAAGATGTGCTTACAGAACTTAAGATACAGATCAAAGTCTTTATTGTATTTAATGAATAAAGCAGTTCAAATTATCTTGCATTTCTAGACATTACTGCATACTTTATTGACACTAAGTGAAAGTACACAGAGATATTTTTAGTCTTTAGAGAACTAAAGAGTCAATATAATAATGAAAATCTTGCTGAATATATTCTTAAGATATTGAAGAAGTGAAATCTGACACATTAATTGCTGATAGTCACAGCAGACAATGCATTCAACAATTATACATTATAATGTTATTTAAGTTGACTTTTAAGTCAGAAAAATATTATTTAAAGTGATGAAACTGAAACTATAAACTGCATAATACATGTAATTCAGCTTGCAGTTAGTCAGCTATTTACATATCTGAAAGTGAATGCAAAAAATGATTAACTCATCATTATATTTAATAATGATGAGCTACAAAATTTCACAATTGACAAAGATTACTTCTTTAACATTATACTGAAAAAGATCAATATATCTTTTATAATACTTTATTATAATGCTCATATCTGTTGAGTTAATATTTTAACAAAAGTCTTATATAGATTTGATTATTAACTATTGTCATTATGACATCATCACAGTATTTAGAGTTGTTTAAAGATTTGTAGAAGATAAATTCATGAAATATAATTAAAAATGTAAGAACTTGATGAAACTCTTTATACAATATGCTGAGTCAAGCATATGAGCTATAAATTAAATTTTTTTAATGAATAGAATGTCTAACTTTGACAATAAGCAGAATGAAATTTCTTAGATGCAATACAAAAGAGTAACAGTATATTAAATATATACTGCATCTTCTGAAGCACTTTAAGAACTGAACAGAGACAATGAGTGTTATTAATAAGTTAATAATTTATAAGTTGTAATATACATACAATGATTTATTTGATCATCTTGAAAAACAGAATGAAACAATTAAAAAGTTTAAATTGTTCTTTAGTGCTGAGCTGCAGAATGTCATTAATGCATTAAAAAAGAAATTAACTCAATATTATAAAAAGATAAAAATCAATTAAGAATTGTTCTGTAATCTTAATGTCATATTGAATTTATGCAATAAGCTTAATATGTACAATGTAGAATATTCTCAGTTCTCAATAAATATTACATAGCAAGACTGACATATTGTTTTAATAAAGAGAAGACTGAGAAGATCTATATTTAAAGTATAAACTTAAGTTTCAACAATATTACAGAGTTAACTATCAGTACTTGAAGAAAGAATTATTAGATGATGATTTAAGAATTCTTAACTTAAAGAAGAAGAAGACAATAGTAATAATGAGTTGCATAAAAAATGTAAAAAAGCATTAAGACATATCTGTAACAAAAGAAGTCTCAGATTATCTGCAAAAGTTTTCAGTATTAAATGTAAACATTTTAATATTTAATTACTGAAAGCTGATGAAGAACTTAAAATCAGCAATGACACAATTCATAAAAGATATACTTGCAATTTCTGCAGCAAATATTGAAGTCAAATGCTTGTTCAACACAACTTAAGATGTAATTACATATTGTTGAAATTGACTGAACTCAGACACTATTGAGAACATTATGCTGATTAAATATTATGATATGTTCATTTTTGCAGCAGAAGTGATAGAAAGAATTGAAAAGAGATCTGTATTGATAATAATTATTAATAATAATGAGAAAGATTCATCAGCAAATAAGCTGAATTCAACAGCAACTAAATTATATATAGAGCTTCTATTAAATTATTATTTCAGTGATAATGATCTTTATGATGATAGTGATTATAAAAACAACATTAACTTCAGATTTTGTGATCATAATTAAAATAAGAACATTGACTTAAGACTTAACAACAATGATTATGATTAAACTTTAAATACAGAAGCAATACAATTAAGTATTATAAATATTTTGAACAGCATACATTCAGAATATGCAATCACTGATAATGATTATAGTTATGAGTTAAGAAAAATTAAAGATTATATAAATTCATTATCTGAAAGATTCATTACAGTAATTGATGCATCAACTATTAAGATCATCAATGATAACTTAACAATCACTGATCTTAATCTTTAAATTATTTACTTAAATAATTCTGCTCAGAGTACATTGACTGTCAATATACACACAGTCTTGAATATAATACAACATTAATTAAGAGAAAAAAGTCTTCTTTATTAATAAAGTAGAAAATTGTCAAAAGCACTGCATTTACACTTAAAAGCACAGATAAAGTACATTAAGTTCTTAACTATTTTAGTATTACAATTTCACAAAAGACAGAATCTTTTGTCTGTTGATATCATTAATGATTATTTAAAGTCAAAAGAAATTTCTTCTTTCTTATTTAAAGATGATGTTGACATTCATTAATTTAAGCATCAGCAATCTCAATAAATATATGCTTAATATAATTTTTAATTTGAACATTAAATCTCTTTACTCTTTCTATGCAGTTTATGAACACTTCAATTTTCTTAAATTGCTTATAATAAACATAAATTACATGTGAGCTAATAGTATTGAGTGAAGTATTAAAATTGAATGTGCTCAGATGTAGAAAATAATGTTTAAGAGTCTTTAAGAACATTTAATTTTATTTAGAGCATCAGAGTTCATTCTGATTCTTTGTATTTTCATTAATATTATTATTATCATTATTATGATGATCTTCATTCTTTTCATCATTATTCTATATCTTCACTGAGTCTTCTGCCTCTTGATCTGCATCATTAATGAAGATTAAAGCTTATAATGTTGACAGTTAATCTTTGTTATTGATTTTAATTTATAAATATAGTTAATCAGCAAGAAGCTAATAGACAATTGTAAAGAGTGTTATAATAAAGTAATATAATCATATTTAATCAATTTATATCTTAACTTCATCACTCTTTGACATTAAAGTAGTAGTCTATGAAATTTAAAATTTAGTTAAATCTCTGATAGATAAACAGTGCAGAATTAATATATTTTGTTTTCTTTTAATACTGTTTTTTTAATATCTGTGTGCACAAGTTTATCAGATTTAAGAAAGATACACTCATCATTAATATTTTCATTCAGCATCATTTAAACAGAAAAAGCTACTGTAACTTTGCTCTCATTATTATTTAACATCATCTCTGCTTCTTCATTCTTATCTGCAGAGACATTGAACACTGTTAAGAGTTAATAACTATAAAATGAAACAACATTAACTCTTGTCTTCAGAGTCATTATAAAGAAGTGTTAAAAGTATAATATACATTGATGATTCTTCTTGTCTGTTATGTGCTCTGAATTAAGTATGCTGCTATTAAAAACCTGTATAGCAAGATTTGAATTCTCATCTTCAGCTATAGTAAATTGTTTATAGCTATTAAATTGAATAATTCATTCTTAATGCTTAACTACTTTATCTAAACAGTTATTTCAACAACTTTAAATATATTTGTCTGCTTTTTCAATCTAATCATATCAACACAAATTAAATATTAAATAAAGTTGATATATCTCTTCTTTAATTATTGAGAAAGCACTCTTTGCTTTAAGAAGCTTATGCAGAGCTTGTATTTCTTTAATAACTATGATTAAGTTGTTTTGCTGAGCAGTATTTTCATTCTTTTTTTGCTTAATGATTATATTCTGATTTGTGAAAAAGATCATTATAAATGAAGTTAAAGTCTGATACAGAACACTATAATCATTTATTAATATTCATTATGCTCATTCTCTGCATATCTCTTAGCAACAATTTTCTTTCTTATCTTAACTACATATTTCATTTTTTAAATTCTCATCTTAAGCTTTTTATATTCTAAATTATATTTAAGATCTATATTTAATTTATTCATTGTCATATTATTCTGCTCTTGAGTCTCTTCAATATCAGCATCTATGAATGCATTGATCACTGAAGAATGTGATGAAATCAATTTTTAAGTAATATTAAAATATAAAGAACTCAATAAAAGAATAAATAAAGAGCTTTTAAGTTCTTGAATATGATTTAGTCTCTGATTTAATATATATTTTGTGCATTATAATTGAGTGTTATAATAAGTGAAGTTATATACTAGATTTTGAGTCAAAAGAAGTAAAAGAAGCAGCTAAAGTACTTTGAGACAGTGCAGCATTGAGTGTGAATTCAGAGTAATTAATGAATGTTTTTATTCTTTTTCATTAATCAACAAAATCTTCTTTCTTCAGACATGCAGCAATGTCTAAGATAGATAAATTAATTTTATTAATCTTTTTCTTTTTCTTCTTCTCAGATTGAGATGAGAAGTCTGATGTATCAATAGAATGTGTTTTCTTATTAATGAGTTATTCTTATTCAGTGATGAAAGATATAAAGTTTAATGCTTTTACTATGTTGATGAATTGATCTGATTCAATAATGAGAAATGTAAAGTCTGATTAAAGTAACTATCAAGTCAGGTCAGACTCAGATTTTAGAACCTGACCTGACTTACTGAGCTTAACTTTGAAACTTGACTCAACTCATAATATTAGGTAATTTTCATTGTTTCTCATGTAATTTTGATAATTTTTACATCATTGAAAAGCCCTCACAATTCTCTACAAAATGAGCCTAAAATCACAAAAAATGAATTACTTTCAAGCTCAATGCATACAACTAAAGTTTTGTTCAAATTCTTGAAGTTTCTGCCACTATGGTTGCTCATGGCTAACAAGACATGCAAAATAAGTGAAAAATCAGCTTTGAAAAAACCTGACAGTCACTTTAAGTCTGATGCTTTTACTACATTGATGAAGATAATCTTTACACTTAGTTTTCTCTGTTCTAATGACATATTCTTAAAATGAAAGTCAGCATTATATCTCTTCATTACTTACTTTACTTACATGATGCAGAAAGAAAATATAAAAAGCTTAATATAAAAAGTAAGATGTTCTGTAGAAAGAAAATATAAAAAGTGTTATATTAAAGATAAATGAATTTGCTAAGTCTCTATATTATTATTTGTTTACATAAATGCTGTGTTTTTGTTATCAGTGAATTTATAGATAATTAAGATCAATTTAAATCAAGCTGCATAGTTATTCAGATTTATTAATTCATGATTATTTCTTCTTAAGCTATTATCTGAAAAATTTAAAGCAATACATACAATTTGTAAAGTGTAGTATCTCAATCATGTTAATTGCAATTTCTTTATTAAGTATAGATCTTCTCACAGTAAAGAAACTGACATTAAAATTATATTATATAGCATGATAGAGTCACAACAAAAGTTAAAGTTATAAAGAAATATTAAGCAGATTCTAAAGCTTGTGAACTTGACAATACAAGATTTATTGAAGAGAACAGAATATGAATTATAGATGAAGATGTATGAGATAGAATTAAGCTTATAAAATGAAAGTAAAGAATGAGTTATTAAATATGATATCTTTAAAGAAGAAAATTAAATCATTAACAATTCTCTTTCTTTCAAATTAGTTTCTGCACAAAAAGAGTTAAGTAAGTTATATAATTGCATTATTAAATTAAATTAAAATGTTTAATTTTAACATTCTTTAATCAGCTCATGCAATGCAGCAATAGCAGTATTGACTGAAGCTGTATTCTTTTACTTTAAATTTAAAATTCTTTTCACTGCTAATTGAAGAGATTTCTGATCAATACAATGACAGCTTAAAGTGAAATTAGTTAGTCATTATAGATTTGTAAAAGATAAGTAAGATATATCTTTATACATTTTTTGAAAGTATAAGTTCTTGTATATTAAGAATCTCTTTCATGACTTATTTATGATATAGTTGCTGAGCTACATAAAAAAGAAGATCTAATAATATCAGAGAAATTGCAAAAGATGAAAGCAATCTTTTATACATTGCAGACTTACTAAAAAGATAAAATATATTAATTAATGTATTTTTGCTCTGTAGAGAATGAGTAATCTGATAATTAAATTAATAATGTTCACATATAATGCTTATAAAGCAGACATGTAGTCAAACAAAAAGAGTTGTATATAATGTTAATTAAAAATATTGCAATAATAGCTGCTGTCAATATAAAGCTGCTTAATAACAGAAGCTAATTAATTCTGATTTAATCTAAACTATTAAGAATAGTCTGATCTGATTCTGTCTAAAACCTGACTCTGCACAGAGTCAGATTGAGTTACAAAGTAAAGTCTAATAAGTCAGGTTAAGTTCTAAAATCTAAGCCTGACTTAACTTGACAGTCACTTTAATCTAACTTTAAAATGATTATGAGAATTGTTTTTGACTGTTTTATCTGTGAATTTATAACAGTTTGATGTAAATAACTTCTCATTATACATCAAATTCACTTTATTTCTTAAGACTCTTTCTAACATTCATGAAATAATGACAACAATGAGATATTTTTTTTTTTATTATTTTAAATAAAAGCAAATGACTTAATGAATGAATTTTAAAGAATATCAATATGTATCTGAGCTCATAATCTGTCAAACATAGAAGAAGTAACTAATGAAATGAATGTGTAATCATAAGTGTCTAGCTACTCTATGAAAATGTGGCCCTATAAGAAGATCTTCTATTGATGAAAGGAAAAACTTTTATCTGTAGCAAACTGTTTGCCCTAGCAAACTCCGCATGTTCCTGAAACCTCTGTAGGGCTCCGAAACCACTAAGGTAACGAAACGAGGCTGAAAGTTTGACAGGACTTCCTATCCTTGGCGCGGAAGCGGCCCAGTCGACGCGACGGCCCGATAGCGCGAGAGGGGTACCTACAGTACTTGCCTTTACAAGTTACTGGTGTCCGTAGTGTCTAATGGACGGGAGTTTAAATAATGCGGGTGTGAGGAGAGGGCTTGGGCTTTGTACATACTCTTCAGGCTTCTTGCGAGAATCGGTCAACGAGTGCGACTCTGGGAAAAATAAAGCGAAGAGACGAGGGAACGGAGAATGGCGACGGCTTTAGATCCGGCTGCGGCTGAGGCCGAGGTTGAGGCTGCGGCTCCCGCTCCCGCTGCCGCTGAAGCTGAGGCTACCGCTCCGGCTCCGGCGACAGCGCCGGAAGCCAATGTCAGTACGGTAGGGCTGACTCTCTTGTTGGATGTCGGGCCGCAGGCGAACGACAGGTTGCTGATTGAGATGGGCGGGTTGTTGTAGGACGAATACTCGGATTCTACGTTTGGGGATGAGTCGGTTTTCCCCATCGCTCCTTGCCTTAACTCGCTTTCGAGATCCGCTGACGAGTGAATCTGTCGACGGGTGAAGTTGGAGTATCACGGAGAGTGCTACCAGCAGCGTCTATGCGTATGAGGTGGAACACGGCCGATCTTATCATGCGGTAGGTAGATCCCGGGTTCTGCGTTATGTTTGGAAGATGAGAAGAGATGCTGATCTGGGTTGCTTGGGCTTTAGTATCGTTCTGCAAACGCGCGTACGTAACCATTGGTCTAGATTGGCTACCTTCGGGTAATGATCACGGTATACTGAAGGCATGGCTTAGATTATTTCCTTCCAAACGACGAGGTAGGCCGTCCCATGAGCCTTAGGAGGTGTCTCCGCTAACTTTTGCGACATATAGCCCGAGCTGGACAGGTACATCGTCTACCTTTGCTGAATAGTATAGGGAAACCGTGGCTGAGGACTACAGGCTTGACCTTCAATACCACGCGCTCAGACTCGTAATGAAGGACAAACTTTTCCTCGCTCCGGTGAAAAATCCGGGCAGGATACTGGATTGCGGCACGGGCACAGGTTGGGGCCCCTAATACAGAGGTAAAGTAAACGTGGGCTGATATGTCGGGTATTTCGTGCACAGGAATCTGGGCGATGGATGCTGGTACGGCCTACTGTCCATATTTGAATCCTGACATTGACTCAATCTATCCAAGGCGATCAATTCCCACAAACGGAGGGTAAGCTCAATGATTGCGTACACTCGCACGCGACGGCGGAAGCTGATGTGAATGAAGTCACCGGGATCGATCTGAGCCCTGTGCAGCCGAGTTGGTAAGCGCTCAACAATGACCAACATTCATCGAAACCCGGTTGAGCAATTTGAACAACCAGCAGGGTCCCCCCAAACGTAAAGGTTGTTCTACCATTTCAAGTGTACCGATGTCGGACGATCTAATCGAGCCAACATATCTCTAGTTCTTTGTCGACGACGTCGAACAACCATGGGGCTTCCCAGATGATCACTTCGACCTGGTCCACAGCCGCCTCATTATCGCAGGCGTCAAGGACTGGCCAGCTTATCTTGCGCAATGTTACCGGTAAGCGTCCACCGGTCTCCATCCTACCTCCTCACCATTCGTTTGCAAAGCAATCAGCAACTGAAGCCAAGCGCCACCATCGCAGCCACACCAAACCCGGCGGCTACGTCGAAGCTCAAGAAGTCGACGTCGATTTCCAAACCGACGACGACTCCTTCCCCCCCGATAGCGCCATGCGAGAATGGCTCCGACTCATTGTCAAAGGCGCCGCCAACTTGGGTCTGAACATGCGTGTTCCCAGCACGCAGTTCAAGACGTGGATGGAATCCGCCGGATTCGAGGACGTGACCATCGTGGATCTCAAGCTGCCGCTCGGCCCGTGGTCGAAGGAGAAGCGCCTGAAAGAGGCCGGCAGCGCGGAGGCGGTGTCCATGCGGGATAATCTGAAGGGCGTGACGTTAAGGATCTGGGAGAAGGGCCTGGGTAGGTCATTAGAGGAGTTGGAGGTCTTTCTCATCAAGGTCAGGAAGGATTTCGATGATCCATCGATTCATGCGTATCTTCCGTTGTGAGTAATTTCTTTCCCTTCGTGGCATGTGAAGGTTGGGATCTCTCTGCTAATCAATTGCACAGCCATGTCATATACGGGAAGAAGCCCGAGAAGGAAAAGGTATCTGAGAACCAGGAAGCGGAGGGAGAATCATGAGTGCACAGTTCAGCGCCATTGTGCTTGATTGCCGTATATATCATCTCACCAGTCTCTCATCCGAGAGCGACGTGGCTTGCACATATTAGCAGTGTCTTTATTGACCGGCATTTCCAAAACCTCTTGTTGAGTTCTTTGACTGAATGAGCACTTCCTTCAAGCCAAGTCTAAATTTGTCACAATCCTCCCTCCTTACCTTCCAGACGGCTTCCTGCCCTTTGGCAACTGTGCTGAGCGGGAAGGACAGCCTTCTCTGACAAGGTAGACATTTTGTTATGAGTGCCTGGTTCGTCTGCGGCATCCGTGCCTCTACTGGAGCCGTGGACATTAGCTGGAACTCTTTCTGGCACCTAACAGAAGGCTGCATCGCCTTCACCATGGTCTCCAGCACAGCCTTTCCCACGGTCTTCGTAGCGCACAGATTCCGCACCCAGCGAAATCCGGACATTGTGCCGCTGGGGAGGAGACAGAAGGCATGGAAGCGAGGGCAGTTCGCGACGGAGAGGGTGGGTAATGAGGCCAAAGCCAGGAGGGCGCTGCCTGGGCTTCCCCCGGCGGTCTTGGCCGGGAAATGGACGTTTATACGAAACGACAGGATCGAGAGTAAGGGGCTCGTCTGGAGAAGTGAGTCCCTGGACGAAGAGGTAGATCCGTGGCCGTTGCGGGGGGCCGCTGCTGCGCAAAGGTTCGGAACTCATTGTCATGTTTCACCGGAGGTGGAGGTAGTATGATTTCAAACCCTTCTTGACCTGGAGCCATTGATGGTGATGAGCAGGCGCCGAGTAATTTCCACAAGGTCAAGTAACGTACTCTCAAGTAGTATTGTCTATTGTCAACTATGAAAACAAATCCTGATGGTTCTGGAGAATGTCGTTCAAAACAGGCTATAGTATAACATAATGGAATTTGAAGTAGCAGCGCAACTATTCACTGTGCTGAACGCTCTGTGGATCAGTAATCAATTGGATATGGAGTATGAACTTTGAGAGAAATTTGGTAAAGGCTTGCGGAGAATAGCATTTTCTTGAGATCATTCGTGCCAAGATTAGCAAAGCCATAGCCACTCGACGACCCGACTGGAAAGGTTTGCCCTCATTTCACCTTCATTGGGATTACCGGAGTCTTTCTCATAATCATATCCAAAATCGTAAAACTTCCAAAGTCAAGTTGAAGACTACGTTTCTTTCTTGTGCTATGGGATCTCGAAGCTTTAAATATACATACGTTAACACCTTGTCCCATGTCCCTCGGCCCCAAAATCTCGAAGCCCGGCTCGTCAATCTCAAAGCAACAGAATGAGATGGTGGCACCCTCAAGCCTGCCGGGGAGCAACAGTCCGGCTGCATACATGACATTTGCGGCACTCGATGTTAAGCCATGGCTGGTAGCGTCGCTCTCATCTATGGCCATCACCAGGCCAACAGGCATTCAAAAAGGGTGCATACCGAAAATACTTGAGGGACTGGACGTTATCGGAGGCAGTAGGACTGGGTCCGGCAAGACCGTGGCATTTGCGGTGCCGATTTTGCAGAAATGGGCAGACGATCCCGTAGGCATCTTTGCCGTCGTTCTGACGCCTACTAGGTGAACAGTTCAGAGGTGCCAACGTTTTGCTCGTAGCTAATGGTGTATGACCAGGGAACTTGCTCTTCAGATATTCGAGCAGTTCAAGGCCATATCAGCACCCCAGTCGCTCAAACCCATCCTTGTGACTGGTGGTGCAGACATGCGCGCTCAAGCATTGGCCCTGGCACAACGGCCACACATTGTCATTGCCACGCCTGGGCGGCTGGCAGACCATATCAATACCTCGGGGGAAGACACCATCTGCGGTCTCCGTCGTGCACGCATCGTGGTCCTCGACGAAGCCGATCGTTTGCTCGCCAGCGGGCCAGGCAGTATGCTTCCCGACGTCGAAGCTTGCCTTTCGGTGCTCCCACCGGCCGACGAACGCCAAACGTGCCTCTTCACCGCAACGGTAACACCGGAAGTGCGCGCTCTCAAGGAGATGCCGCGAGGGCCTCGGAGACCGGAACTCTTCATATGCGAAGTCGACACCGAAGTCCTAGCCATCCCTCCTACGCTTCAGCAGAAGTATCTGCAGGTTCCGGTCACCCATCGGGAGGCGTTTCTGCATATACTCCTGCTCACGCCCGCAAACAGCACCAAGTCTATCATCATTTTCTGCAATCGCACGGCTACAGCTAACCTCCTCGAGCATCTCCTACGGTTATTGGAACATCGTGTCACAGCGCTACATTCTGCGCTGCCCCAGCCTCAGCGAGTAGCAAATCTGTCACGCTTCCGCGCCAAGGCTGCGAGGATACTGGTGGCCACCGACGTTGCCGCCCGAGGGCTGGATATCCCCGAAGTGGCGCTTGTGATCAACTTCGACGTGCCGAGGAATCCGGACGATTACATTCATCGAGTCGGACGTACCGCGCGCGCTGGGAGGAAAGGCGAAGCCATCACGTTTGTGGGGCAACGGGACGTTAGTCTGGTTCTGGCCATTGAAGAAAGAGTTCGCCGCGCGATGGTGGAGTTTCAGGAGGAGCGGGTCAGTATCGAGGGCCGGGTGATAAGAGAGGGTTTGAAGGTGGTGGGGGAGAAGAAGAGAGAAGCTGTGTTGGAGATTGAAGAAGGGAGGGACGTGAAGGGAAAGAGGGTCAGGGCTGGTGTCAAGAGGTTGAGGCCGTCGTGATTGCCCAACCACGTCGTCGGAATGCTGGGACTTGTCACCATCTACAACGAAGCCTTGACACGCAACGAGGGTCTAGAAAGGTTCTAATTGAGGGATTTGTAAGATTGAGTGAGATGGAGGATCTATACACGGATGCCCGGATGAGGGCAACTTGCGCCTATAGCGACGCGAAACCCTTACACACGGCAAAGCATTCTTGACGACTATTTCTCAACCAGCCATTGGGCCAACCGGCTGTCCAAGTTCACCCACTGTATAGCAGCCGCTTCCGGGAGAAATCCGGTCTGAACACTTCGATCGCTGGGTCGCGATTCCATCTGGAGGGATGAGGAGGTTGCAAACGCCATGGCAACTACCTCGAGCTCGCCGCCCACGATAGGGGGTTCGTTGGACGTCTCTCTGATACCTTTACCGCTGCCTGTCAGTAGCAGTGCAGCACTACCTTCCTGTGTCTCGCGCACAGGCTGTTGTGGCTTAAGGAGGCTTTTCGGACGGAATTCAGGACGAGTTTATTGGAAGAAGATATGGTCACTCGATTTGCAACCCAGTAGTTACTCAGGTTCAGTAATAGTGGGATCAAGCTCGTGATGCCACTGATCTTTATCCGGTGTAATAGCGAAAAGAGACATCATCATGGCATCGATGAGCTTTCAGTGCAGGGGAGTAAGGTACAAATATCGTCTGCCATTGCTACGAGTCACGAGCTGTAGATGTCTGTAACTGTGTATCTCTGTCGCATAGCCGTATCGCCGGTGAAAAGTGATCGGATGGCTTGCGGGTGAGCCCATTTATGAGAGTAAAATACCAGAGGTATATAGACCTTGGCCTGTGATGATAAATTACCTTAATATTGAAATGCCCAGCTTCCGCGCGTCCTCCAGCCAAGAAGTCTCTTATTTCATCATTGGGGCAGTGCACGCCCAGCCTGCCCAGACTGCCCAGCTTTGCCCAGCTTTTCTGGCGGAAGAGGATGCCCGGAACACTTGGCCGCACCTGAAGTGGGAACACCTGCAGGTGGGTGGGTGGGCCTGATTCGGCGCCAAGAGCCACTAAAACTTTCTTGCTTCACTAGCAAGCCTTGGCGAGGGCATCGTATCACGCTCTTAGCGACGGAGAGGTCCCAGCTTGATTACAGTAAGTTACTGTATCTGTGCTTCCAAATGGGTATAAAATAAATGTACAATACCTTATGAAATGTGGGTCTGATAAAGCACAATATTAATAATATGGATCAGTTGCGTGCACTGCACTCACACGCGAAATTGTGCAGCGAGCAGCCGCAGTCCATTCCTCCCGCCGTCCCCACACCCAAAGGTACAGTATTAGGTACAAAGTACAAGTACGCATGAGGTGATCTAGAGTCTTGCTTCCTCGTCTCATTACAAATTTTACCCGTCAATAGCACTTGACAGTACCTTCAACAATCATCTGATCGATCAAATTGCCAAAACACCTCTGACCGCCATAACAATACGTGAATCTTCTCAGTTGATCTCTCCTCCCTTGTTCATCAAACACATCGCATCCACCAACCTCGGCCGGTTTAACATAATTCCGGCTTGGCATCTGTCTTGGAGATGTCCACCTTAGAATCAGCACAAGTCGCGTCGACGGTGCCACCTCCACAGCAGCCATCAGCAACTCAGCAGACTAACGGAAATGACACCTTCCTTTGCCAGTGGAATGGATGCGGTGAGAGAACCGCCACGGCAGAGCTACTCTATGTATGGAGATCCCTCATGTCCTCGTATCAACTACACAGCTAACTCGAGCCAGGACCACGTCTGCGAGCGCCACGTCGGTCGCAAGAGTACGAACAACTTGAACCTCACTTGCGGTTGGGGTAACTGTCGCACCGCCACCGTCAAGCGCGATCATATCACATCCCATATTCGTGTCCACGTACCTCTCAAGCCTCACAAGTGTGAATTCTGTGGAAAGGCTTTCAAGCGTCCACAGGATCTCAAGAAGCATGTCAAAACGCACGCCGAGGATCCTATGAGCAACAAGTCTCCAGAGCCAAGTGGGGGGTCACGTCAGCACAATCTCGGATATGAGATGGGTAATGGGAAGAGTAAGTCTTTCATCCCTTCCTACGCTCTTCAAGGCCCGGATGTCATTCCTTCCAACCCACATGCCCTGACCGTGCCTTAGCGCTTATGGGTGACTTACAAGCTGTCGCTGCAACAGCTACTGGATACTACGATAGTCCGATGCGTCAGCCTGAGGGAGGCCATAGCTACACACATCCGAACGGGCCCGGCTTCTATGCGCCTACGCAGCAACCGGGTACTTCATCGTATGGAGATGTTTACTATGAGCTCAACAACCACGCGGGGGACTCAGGCCATCACAATTCGTTCCACTCACGGCGACGCGAGTTTGACGCCATGAATAACTTCTTCGGAGACGTAAAACGCCGTCAGTTCAATCCGAGCTCGTACGCCGAAGTCGGTGATCGCCTCATGGCGTTTCAGAGCGTCCAGCTCCCGATGATCCATAGCGGAGTGATGCAGGATTACCAAACGGCACCTGCGATGGTCTCTGCCAATGGCGGCGGAGGTGGCGGCTATGGTCCGATGCCTCCACAACAATACGCCTTACCGCCGATGGCCAATCTACGGACGAAGAACGATCTGTTGAGCGTTGATCAATTCCTCGAGCAGATGCAGGCAACCGTCTACGAGAACCCGAACACCGCAGCTGCAGCCGGTGTCGCATTCCCCAGCGCTCACACCACTCATGGTGGAATGAATTTCAGACAAAGCAACTCTCCGCCTAGCGTCCACTTGGCGCCGTCTCACGCAGTTGATCGTGGATCTGCCGCATCGGCTATGGTTCCTACCTCATCGCAGTCCACTCATAGCGGTACGCCAGCGTTGACCCCGCCGTCATCCGCTGCCGTTTCTCACACGTCTGGGAATTCGCCCTCTGCAACATCCGCTCATAGTTCGTCTCCACATGCCCACCATGCAGGCGCTTTGTACCCGACTTTGCCGGCAACTAGCGCTCAAGTGTCAATGGCGGGCTATCCGGCGTCCAGCACCGCACCTGTCTCTGTCCTCGGCACCGCCTTTGACGACGACCAGCGTCGCCGACGTAGCGGCGGCATGCTTCAAAAAGCTTCGAAGCCTCCTCGTGGGAGCGAGACAAACGACATGGAAACTTCAGCAGGGACAGCTACTCCAACGGAAATACGTCGCAAGTCTGGAGACAACCATGCCACTAGCGATCACGCAGGCAAGAAACCAACGTGCCCTTCTCTGATCGATCCCAGCCTGTCCGAGTTCTCGACTCCTGCCGATTCGGAAGCGGACAAGGCGCAGGAGACGTGGGTCGAAAACATCCGTGTCATCGAAGCACTGAGGAAGTTCATTGCCGAGAAGCTGGAGAAGGGTGAATATGAGGACGACAAGGGTGGGGACGAAGACTTGAAGGAGATCAAGGGCGAATACAAAACCGCTGCTGAGGAAGGAAGGGAGATGACGGATGCGGAGAGTCTGTACCCTGTGTTGAAGGCAGTGGAGGGACATGCTTGATGGCCTGGCAAGGACGGGTGAGAGGACTGCTTGCTCTTGGCTGATGAGATCATGAGGTCGGAACTGGGTGGCGCTTGGCACTATCACCGTGCGACTGATGATACGATTCTCGGAAGTTTAGGCGCTGCTGATGGCGTTACTACTGTGTGTATGAGACGGGCATTTGGCACATCACAGTTCTTCACGCCTTGATGTTCTAGCAAGTAGCAACAATACCTCTCAAAACGTAAAGCAGCAAGAGCTGAGGCTACCTTACCTACGGTACCTTACTCAGTACGAAGTACAAGCACAAGTTTACGGTGTCATAAGGTACAGACTCAGATACCTTATGATTAGTGATTAGTAATCTCGGAATGAGATGCGGAAGCACGGCACACACGGCTCCGTAGCCCGTCTTAGAAGGCAGATAAGGTTCGTTGATTCGGTGATGCCAAGGATTCCTAATGCGTGATGCTTATCGATTATGAGACACTAACTAAGATAGGTAAGGTAGTCTTTCCCCATGTTCTACGTAGATTCTCAATTTTGTCATCATGATACTGTACCTAGGTAGGTTTACCTTATCAAACACCAAGCTTCTTCTTTTCAGTGATCGATTCGACTTTGCTTCAACCTTTGCACTGGACTGGAGTCATCTCACCGGAAAGCTGGAGTGTGATTTGGACCATGGCAACCCGCACAATGGCGTCTCAAAGCTATTCCTTACCCCACGCATCACACCTCCACCCCACCGGTGCTCCCCACACTCACAGCAACAAGACTAAAAAGAAGCCATGGCAGTCACGCCTGCCTTTCTCGACTTCGACCTCTCACAACGACAGCGAGGAGCGACTCTCTCGGTCCAACTCGCACGCCTCGCACGCCCTGACGACTTCTTCCAAACGGCGGCAAAAGAAATGGTGGAAGATCCGGTTGTTCAGGGGGATGGTGAACGATGTTAGAAGGAGGGCTCCGTACTACTGGAGCGACTGGAGGGATGCCTGGGACTATCGGGTGGTGCCTGCGACCGTGTACATGTATTTTGCAAAGTATGGTCCCAGATACGTCGCAATTGATTGTCATATCTTCTATACCACCGAGGTCGTGGCTCTCTGCACTCGGTATCGAGACAGTAACGCTTTCGATTCGACGGGCGATGCTTGAGATATGATGGAAGTTGATCGAAAACGCAGTATCCTTCCTGCGCTGGCTTTCTCCTTGGACATGTTCTCCAAAACGGCGGGAAGCTTCGGCGTCAACGAGGTCCTGCTCTCCTCCGTCTTGGGGGCTGTCGTCTTTTCTCTTTTTGCAGCGCAGCCGTTGGTCATTGTCGGGGTTACGGGTATTTTCTGTGGATCGAGCTTTCGATATGAGGAGATGCCTAACCTAAGGTACCTCAGGGCCGATTACCGTCTTTAACTACACTGTCTTTGATATCATAACGCCAAGAGGCACGAACTATTTTGCATTCATGTGTTGGATTGGGTTGTACGTCTGCTCTCACATCTCTGCGGCAAAACAGTCACTCACGGACTATATTTAGGTGGTCTCTTGTGATGCACTGGATCCTCGCCATCACCAACGCCTGCAATGCCTTGACTTACGTCACTCGATTCTCCTGTGACATTTTTGGCTTTTACGTCGCCTTCATCTACTTGCAAAAGGGCATCCAGGTGCTGACCCGCCAATGGGGTATTGCCGGGGATACGGCGGCCTATCTCGCAGTCATGGTGGCCCTTCTGGTCCTGATGACTGCCTTTGCCTGCGGTGTCATTGGTGGAAGCAATTTCTTTCGACGGCAGGTAAGGAAGGTGATTGAAGATTACGGCACACCTTTGACGATCATCTTCTTCACCGGCTTCGTACACATTGGCCGTATGGAGAGTGTGAATGTACAGACCTTACCGACCAGCAAAGCTTTCTTCCCAACCCAAGATCGGAGCTGGTTCATTCGCTTCTGGGAGATTGACGTTGCCGACATCTTCATCGCCATCCCCTTTGCAGTCTTACTGACGATTCTATTTTACTTTGACCACAACGGTACGCTCTCCACTCGGCTCCACTCTACCATCAATCAGGCTGCTAATCTCCTCATCAGTATCTTCTCTAATCGCTCAAGGCACGGAGTTCCCGCTCCGCAAACCCGCCGGCTTCCACTGGGACATCTTCCTCCTGGGCCTAACCACCGGCATCGGCGGCCTCCTCGGCATCCCCTTCCCCAACGGCCTCATCCCGCAAGCCCCCTTCCACACCAAAGCGCTCTGCGTCACCAGCCAATCACCCGACACCGACGAAACGCACAAAGGCCACACCACCCGTGTCGTCCACCACGTCGTCGAGCAGCGCCTCTCCAACCTCGCCCAGGGCCTCCTCACCCTCGGCACCATGACCGGCCCCCTCCTCGTCGTCCTGCACCTCATCCCCCAGGGCGTCCTCGCCGGCCTCTTCTTCGTCATGGGCGTCGAGGCCCTGCTCGAAAACGGCATCACCAAGAAATGCCTCTTCCTCCTCCGCGACCACTCCCTCACCCCCTCCGCCACCGAACCCCTCACCCGCATCCGCCGCAAACGCACCATCTATTACTTCGTCGCCCTCGAGCTGTTCGGCTTCGCGGCTACCTTCGCCATCACGCAGACTATCGCCGCCATCGGCTTCCCCATCATCATACTGTTGCTCGTCCCCGTGAGGACGTTCCTCCTGCCGAGGTACTTCTCGCCGGAGGAGTTGAGCATCCTGGATGCCCCCACCGCTAGTCCCTTCACCATGGAGTCTGTCGGTGGGAATTTCGGCGAGGATGCGTCGCCCGATGGGTCGGGAGAGACGACGGCCACGGCGACGCCTGCTGAGGTTGCCGGCGATGACACGGGCGATGTCCTTGAGCGGGGAGAAGGGGATGTGTTGGGCGATTTGGGCGTGTCTGGACCGGGGCAGGCGAGGGGGCCGGGGGGGGTGAGTCATCGGCGGGCTAGTTTTCGGGTTGCGGATGGTGAGGACGGGATCGAGTTGAAGAGTGGGGTGCAGACTGGGGGGGTGAGGGGGAAGGGGAAAGGCACGGGGAAGGTTTAGGGTCATGATGCTTGATGAGGGGAGGGGAGGTGGAGCTGAAGAGGGGGCATGTTTGATCTTATCTTATTTGATGGTCAAATGAGCGAGTTGGATCTCGGTTTATCTCCATGAGTAGGATAGAGCTTGGACTAGAGTAGACTAGAAGAGAAATAGAGTAGAGTAGAGTAGAGCGCGAGACTAAACAAGGAATTTGCTTGGACTGGATGTCCGGACGACGTGGAGTCAAGACATTCAACTCAACTCCACCCCCCCCATCCCCCCATCCCCATACCCGTCTCTCATCTCATCTCATCGCATCGCATCTCGTCCCCGTCCCCATCCCCACACATCCCCCGCCCCAACCCACCTCCTCTACACGCATTAACCAAAACCATGTCCCTCACCCCGCCCCACCGCACGCCCGCCCCGCCCCTCCCCTGACTGACGCGCTTCTGTCGTCGTCGTTCATTTAGCTGCGCTGCTTTGCTTACTCCGTCCGCCTGTCGTCTTGGGTTGTTATTTAGATTGGATCCCGGGGTTGTTCATTTAGATGGATCCTGGGTATAGAGCGATTTGGTACACGGACGGGTATGTGTGTGTGCAGAGGGGGGAAGGGGGGGTTCGGGAGGGAAAGGAAGGGAAAGACAAAGGGTGGGGGTTGCGTACTGGTTACCTGTTACCTTGCGAGGCCAGAGGGGCCGCCGTTGCTTGTTTCTGATTCGTTTGCGTGTTGCGGAGAAGAGATGACTGATGGGGAGGGGAGTAGAGTGTGGATGGAGGGAGAAGGGCCGTCTTCGATGCGGGACGGAGGTGGCCACGAGAAGAAGCAGACAAGGAGCACGCGAGATCGGAGAGGGAGTATGTAGGTCGTTATGCTTCCGCGATGCGCCAATCCCAAGTAGAAGCAAGAGCTAGACGTCAGATATACTTGCGTCGGAACGAACGACAACGCCTCGCTGGATATACCCGGCCTAATGTGTACACGTAGCTTTCACCCAACCCAAATGCCCAAATTGCCCGAGTGCTAGAGTGCCCGTTTCCCAAAGCGCAGATGTACCGTCCCAAACCGCCCCCCTCCTCTTAACGCCCGCGAGCCCATGCATGTGTAACCAAACGCACTCCTCCCACCCAACCGTAAGAGATGAATCCATATATATCCAATCGTTTCAACCGAACTCGCCCGTCAAGGCTGTCGACCCCCCTGATTCATCCACCCACCAGCCCACTCCTCCGCGAAAATATCCTCCATATTAATCCCCGGTGTTCCTCCCGTCTTCACCGGTCGCTGCGCCCATCCTCCCCCTCCTGCTGCTCCTCCTGCTGCTGCTGCTGGTACTCCTACTCCTCCCCCTCCGCTGTCAACACCCTCACCGCCCATGACCATCATCCCCCCACCTACATCCACCGGGCCCCCGCCCATAGCCGACATCCCCATCGACGGCAGCTGCCCCTGCATCATATACGTCGGCATCGGCCCGAAGAGCTGCACCTCCAACGAGTCGTACGGCGACACGGTGGTGTTATTGGGCGCCGCGTTATCGTGGTAGGCGAACAGATGATCCGTCTGCGCGGGCGGAGGGGTGAAAGGGGAGGTTTCATGCTTATTGTAGTGTTTATTCTCGAGCGTCGTCATGGGCTGATTGGGATAAGCGAAGGGGTCAGCGGAGGGAAACATCATGGCCGAGAGATCGGGGAGGCCGGCGGCGTCGTCGAAAGGTTGCGGGAAGGTGAAGCGGGCCTGGGTCGCGCTGGAGGGGTTGCTGCTGCCGGTGCTGTCGGGCGTGGACATGTCCATGATGTCGGCGGGGAGGTAGACGTGTTGCGAGCCGGGGCGGTAGCTGTGGTCGACGAGAGGTGGTTGGAGCTGTTGGCGGATGGCGGAGAGGTCGTAGGGTGCGGAGCCGCGCTTGAGGGCGGCGGCGGCGGAGACGGGGGCGGGGTAGGTCGAGGCGCGTTGCATGTTGGCCGTGGGGTCGGTGGTGATGGTCTGCGTGACGTCGGGAGTGCTGCGCGTGGCTTGGACGGACGGGATCCCGTGCGGCGAGGAGGCGTGGCGCTTTTTGGTCGGTGGGTGGAGGTTGAAGCGGCTGCGTTTGAGTTTCTCGGGGAGCTGGTCGAATAATCCCTGCGTACTCGTCAGTAACCCTGCAGCAATACATTCAAATAGGTGTCTGTAAAGAGATCTTTTACACACCCCCAGCATAGCTGTACACCTGTCGGCAGCCATGCTCCTTCGAGCGAGGCTGGCGAGAGTCTCCTTGCCTTCATTTGCGTCCCTGAGAACGTCGTGGCTGGTCGCGCTGTCCGGATTCTCCAGCACGAAGAAGATGAGGGAAAGGATGGCGAAGAAGGTGGTATACATGGTGAACCAGTAGGCCCCGACCAGGAGGCCTCTCTTCTTCATCTCGCCGGTGATATGAACGACATTTCGTGACACACTGACACAAGCTGCAGCACAGGCGTAAGTTCGCTTGTCGACTGGGCCCGCCTGGCATGACTGTGAGACGTAGTGTAGAAACGGGCGATAAAGGATGATTTGCACGTGGGCATACGCTATCCTCAGTAACTGTTGAACTCTTCTCGCATATCAGATGGTTTGTCCTTTGTCCCTAGATGATCTCGAATACTTGCCTGATCAAATCCGGACGAGCGTCATCGCCAGGTCTCAAAGCCATTGGCAGATTCTCCATCCACTCCTGTAAATCCTGCTCGATCTCTCGTATCCTGGCATAACTGACACGATAAGATTGGTTCGATCGTCCGTGTAGACCCGGGTCGAGACTTTTGATGGGATAGATGTATTTCACCACCTTGGCGTGAATCTTGAGTATTCTGGTATGCGCGTTGGACGCTGCGATGAGTGAAATCTGCCCTGTCGGCATAGGCAGGATCCGTTCCGTCGTGATGAACTCATCGTCAATCTCCAGTGGATAATCTTGATCGATATCGTCGTCACTCAACATCTTCGGTAGCCCTAACATGGCCCCGACGTACGTGTCCATTCTTTGCACAACCCAAAAGATACGTTTCCGGACTTCTTGCTCGACCGGGTTGAAATTGTGTGTAATGGACCGATGAAGACCCATCCGTAACGATGATCTCAATGCTATGCCGATGTACGAGTAGCACGTACTTAGCTTCGCGGAGGATTGCAGGAACAATATCATGAAAAGAACAGCCTGTAAAGAAGTAAGGTCCCGGCAATCTGTGATGTCCATCATTTGACGCGACATATTGAAGTATTGGAAGCTGTATCGTTGTCAGACATGGGCCAGCCAGTATCTAGGAAAGACATACCCCTGATCTATAGCACTCTGGTAGCCCATTTGCTCCAGTCTACTCGTTTCATCCTTGCCGAACAGGCAACCTAGCGCCAGAACCACATAGAACAAAGGAAGGAAGCTGTTCTCTGCGTTGCCAAAGTTCTCCGGCGGGTTATTGTAGATCTTGTCAAACGAAACATAGAAGGTGGGCTGATGCACAAACCGCATCAGGGCACAAGCATCGTTGAGGGAAACCGAGCACAGCTGTTTGGCACAATCTCGTGTAGGGAAGTCATGGGTGTCGGGCAGGTTGCTGTCCATTGGAGATTCGCCAGTGGTTGACCTCGGGGACCCGAAAACTTGGGGCTGTGGCCGTCGATGTCTGAGAAATGCTCTTGCTCGACTTTCGGTGGAACCCATCAAGTCGCCCAGTTGTTCTCGCATGCTCCGCAAGAACACGATTCCAGATGAAGGGCCGTAAAAGTCCCAATTACCTTGATCATCGAGATCCAGTGAGCCGGTATTCTCCACCATCGACTCCAGTAGGGCGTCCTTCTCTGCGTTTCCGACAGAGCCTGACTTAACCATCGAATCGTCGGGTCGCGCAGTTGTAGCACTCGGTATTCGGTCGTCCAAGCTGGCGGATGGGCGCATACGCTGTGGTCCGGTGCTGTCGAAGTTGGGGTCGTTCAGATCGATGTCCGGGAGGATATTCTTGAGCAACGCTTCGGTCCGTTGCAGTCGGTTCTCGAGCGCTTCGATGTACTGCGGGGCGGGGTTGCGCCTCCGGTTCGATGGCTGGTCATACGTGCAATCTGACAGGTATGGTCAACGTCCTGCCTCCCATACTCGTGCAATGCACAAAACATCTGTATGTGGACCAACCATAGCTGTAGACGGTGCAATGTGTGCACGGCTGTTTCCCATCACACTTGATCTTTTTGCGCCTGCACTCGTCGCACGCCCTTGTGACACGCCGGCGTTTCTGCATTGGTAGATGGACATTGGGTGTCTGTGAAGAAGTTGCTGCACCGCTCTCAAGAGACGGCGACGTTGCTTCTGCGTCATTGGATTCTCTCAGTTGCCATGAATCTTTTCGCATCCCCGAAGGCTCGTTCTCGGACTCGTCCGCCGAAGGATGCGCAGGACTGGAGGTGGTCTCCATTAAGACTGCGAGGTTGGAAGTGTGCGTCAATGGTCAAGACCTTAAAGAGGGAGGGCACGGTGGGTTGGATTAGGTTCTCGTTTCGGGACAATTACTAAAGCTTGTGGTTCCTACGAAGATTGCGTTATGTAGCGTGATTCTTATATCCGAAACGTGGGATAGAGGAGGAGTACATGTAGAGCTCAACAAACATCCAATGAGTAATTGAAGATTGATTGCCGCTGAAGCAAGGGACTACGTATGAAGAACGAGAACTCGTAACAAAGGCGAATCCGGTGGCCTTGTCAGGCACCAAGACCCCCTGGGACTCACCCATTGTCGATTGAACAACGTTAGGGTATCTCAAGGTATCACAAGAAAAGGTATCACTATCAGATAGATCTAGATGTGACTGTGCTACCTCGGTAAGATACCGAAGAATCACCAAATATAGATGTGAAATCACTATCTTTTTGCGTGTCGTCAATTGATGGCAATGATGGCTGTTCTCATACACGTCCAGCAACCCACGTCATCCAGCAAGTTTCTCAGGAGGCTGAGCGATCCTCAGCTACTGCTCAAGCTAGATATAACTAGGATTCTTTTCTTCAATTCTGGCATATGTGCCTATACATAGTAACTGACTCCGGAGTCAAATTACATTTATGGACTGGGATCGATCTGTTTCGGGTCAGGTGCTGAAGATCAAGGTCGACACGTAATCTTGTAGGGAAGCCATTGTTGGCCTGTTGTGCATACCTGAATAATGCCCATTGAGATTAGCGTACGGATATCGGCTTACTAGCGTCCTTTAAGCCTGCGCCAGCATCTGCGCCTTGTCAAGCCACACCACTCCAATGCAGGGCAAATCCAAATAGGTACTTAAGGTACAGAGGCGACGTCTGTGCTTGCACCCATGTGTTTATGGAGATTCCGAGGGCATGTCCCTGGGCCCCATCGCTAAAAAACACCTCCTCCAGCTCAAACTGAATTTTTGAAATAACTTCATCAAAACTGCATCAAATAAGCTCAAAATCTAGTCAGTAACTCACCTCATTGTGCACTATAACTTAATATAAAACATAATGTTGAGATTCTTTTAATCAATTATGAATATACAATTTTCATCTTTATTAAAGCACATCATTCAATTAAAACATAAAGCAACTTAACTTCAGATCTTTATGAACTTAAAGATTAAGAACAATAAGTTTAAAAAGATTTTTCAATAATTTTATATTAAACTCTTCATCAGATCTGTTCAAAACTTTGTAGAAAGAATTTTGAATTAACTCAGAACAGCTTAAATTGCAGTGAATCTGAAAGCTTTATAATAAATTATGAATATTATGCAACACAATATTACAGTCACAAAAAACATTCTAGAAATTCTCATTAGCAAAAACTCTGCATTGCAATTCTTCATCATTAAATTGTAAACTCACAAGCCTCTTATTTATAAGAGACTGATGAGTAAGATATGTAACAATGTAAAACACTATGTTATGACAGCTATTTGATGAAGTTTCAATGTTAAGATCTTATATTGATGAAGATTAACAACTAAGAAACTTAAAAGATTTGTATGCAAAGACTGTCTATATAGTACTTTACTTATCAATCATTGTGTAAGAAGTTCAGCTATAATTTAATATAAATACATAATGATATCATAACAATTGTCTTCTCTTCTATGTGCTAATTCTTCAGCATATTAACATATTATCAACATTATAGATATACTGTGATTCTGTGAAATCTAACTAGCAAGATGTAAGCAATAATTCACTTAATAATCTTATATATTTTGCTTATTATTTATCTTAACTAAGCTGATGATCTTGTGCAATACTTTAAGTTTGTTACATTCAGATAGATGATGATTCAGCTTTATTTAATAATGAATAATATGCAAAACATAAATGAAATTAACTTTTCTTTATTTTTAAATCAATTAAATTGATGATCTCTTTGTTTAATTGCAATATATAAAGAACTCTTTCTCATACACAATTTGCATTCATTTCATCTTCAACATCTTAATATATCAAAGTTATAGTAACTTCATGCTTTTGAATGACACTTCTCTCTTGTAATATTTTGTAAACAGCACAATAGCAAAAGCACAACAACAATAATATCATAATTATTAAAAAGAATAAGAGAAATGTTTTTTCTGTTATGTCTTTCATTAAGAATTCAGCAGAATTGTCAGCAATTTCTGTATATATAGCATTTAAGACATTAACATATTTTAACAATGTTGAAGTCTAAGAAATGCATCTATATAAGTATAAAGAAATACAATAAGAAATCTTTAAGTTTTTATCATTCTCATCATCAGACATTATTTATTAATACAGTCTTAAATATTAATGAGTTGACAAACTCATTAGAGCTAATTCTAAAGATCAAATCTATAAGAGCTAAATCAGTTAAGAATGTAATGAATACTATAAATAACACTGTTGACATACTTGTTCTGCTGAAATGAAATACAGAAATAAAATGTGACAAAGAAGAATGTTAAATACAAGAAATGTAAGCATTTTAAGATGAACTTATTGACAAAATGTTTACACAACAATGATGAGATACACATTCTGAATAATATTATTGTGCAAAAAAGACAACAACAGAGATCTCATCACTGCATATAGATATAATTATATTTACTTAATCTTTTTAATGATAAAACACTGTCTTTTTGCACCTCACTTTCTCAAGCTGCAGATGAGTCATTATTGATGAACTTAATTGAAAATGCTTACTTAATGATCATTACTGCACTGTTAACATCACAGAACATTGCTTTCAGAGCATAATCAACTTATAAGAAACTCATTATTTAAAAGAGTACTAAACTTAAAATCATAATTAGTAAATATCTCTCTGCTCTGCATTGTACATCACATTCTTCTTTCACAGTAATGTCATTGTATACATTATGTCTCAATTTCATTTTCATCTCAGCTCTCAGAGATATCATCACTTTATAATATTATATTTTTAGTGATTTCTTTGCTTTCTTATTTATTCACACTGACATCATCTCAATGTCATATCATAATTGTTACATCAACAACAAATTAAATTCTCTCTGTTATCTTTGCTGTTTCAAGCATATCAGCAACAACATCAATCAATGTAACATTGTTGAGAATCAGAATTATGACTATTACAAGATGCTTTAAAAGCTGTGCAACTCAGTTTAACAGAAAGTTTCTTGTCATTTTATGATGCATTAATGATAATAAGTCTCTGCATTCTTTAACTGCTGAATTAATAACTTATATATGCTTATTAATCATGTTGTTATCATGACAGTCAATAATATTTGTCAATCTTGACTTCAGCATTGTCTTAATTGTATATAGACATCATTTATTAAGCATGTCATCATCTACATTATTTATGTTGTGAAGCATCACAATAATCATTGTAAGTCTATAAAGATTTATAATTTGTTGCTATTCATAATTTAAGAGCAGTAAGCAATCACTGTAGTGCAGACATTTATATTAAATATCTTTTACTTTATAATTTGTTTTCTTAATTCTCTTATGCTTTACTGTCATCATCATGTTGCTTACTTCACTTCAAGTATAAGCTTCTCTTTCTTCAATTAAATAACAACATCTCAGAAAGCTTTCACAACTTAATGCTGCAGCTTAATTACTTTAACAGTGATTATAACATTAATAAATAGTTACTGTTCTTGTCTTCTGCTTCTGATAGTGATGCAGATACAGAGATAATGAAGTGATTTGATAATATTTTATTGATGTATTAATTATGTTTTGATTTTGCTTCTCTTAGATGATACTATGTAAAATATTTTTAATAGAAGTTTTTAATTTCTTAAATCTCATTTATGCTTGCACTTTCTCTCTGCTCTTGTGTCATATTCATGTCACAACATTTTTACATTTTTTATATTCTCTACTTAAAGTTACTCATTGTATTCTGTTAAATATTCTATTTACTTAACTTTATATTGTAACTGTTCTCTTCTTCATTTCTTATTTAAAATATCTTTAATCTTGTATTCTTTCTCATCATTTATGAGATTCAGAGAAGGCAGTTCTGACAAAGAATTATTGTTTAGATGATGTTTATAAAACTTTAAATATGAAACATAAAATACATTATGAATTCTGTAGTGAGCAGACAGAGTCAGTTAATATGCTTATTTATTAATAAAATTAACAATTTAAAAAAACTCAATAAATTTATACAACAGTTTCTTACTTAATCTGTGTTGCTTTAAGTTCTCAATGAACAATAGCATCAGATTGTCAACATTGTAGCTTTTTTAAACATAATTTTTGTCAAAATACTTGACTTGTGCTTTTACAGCAGCTTATTATCACTTTATTATTGTGACACAAATTTTCTTCATTTACTGCACTCAGTCTTTTGCTGCTAACATCTTTTCTTTACAGACATTGTTCTCAATGTGTTGAACAATTCTTAAATGATAGCTCATTAATGTCTTAAACAGTGTTTAACTGATTGTTGTATGTTTTCTGTTTGCATATGTAAACTTTATCATTAACAGAAAAAACACTCAGTTATTTTGTTCTTTACAACAATAACAATGCAGATAATGTTTTAGAATTTGATTCTGTCTTTTAATTTAATTTATTGAAAGAAATGAATACTCATGCTATACTATGTCATCTAGTGAAATCTCTAAACTGTATTGTCTATGAACACATCTTAATCAAGAGAGTTACAGAAGAAGTAGAAAGAAAGTTAATTGCAGTCAATGTAAATAGAGTTTTTACTTAGTTTCTGATGCTAATTCTATTCTGCTTTATAAAAGCAGCTAAAACATCATTTCTTAACATTTTCACTTAATAAGACTGTGTCTATTGACTCTCACTGACAGCAAACATTAGATGACTAAATGTATTGTTAAGAGTTCAACAAATCATTCAAGAATTTAACTAATCATCAACAGTGAATTTTATGAATTCAATGAATTGCTTAAAGATCTGCTTAAACAAAGACTTAATAAGTCTGTTAACAATCATCTTTTAATTAAATACAAAGTCTATCTGAATCTGATTGCATTTATGCAGATTGCAAATGTTGTAATAAAAGACATTAATGTACTTTAATTACTCATGTACATGTGTGTTCTTAATTAAGATCAAGATAACTTGATTATCTTCTTTGAGCTAAATAAATAAAGATGCTTAATGAACTTCATTCTTTTGAATATTTATGCAGTGTAAGTTGACTTCAAGATATTTGCTTATGCTTATGTCTCTTAATATCTATTCAAGTCAGATCTCAGTCTTTGTGCATATTGATATAATTATGTATTGTTATCATCAGATAATGTCAAGAGGTAAAAAGCTGTCTTGCTAAGTAAGTGAGAAGTCTCAGCTATATAGTTGTCTGACTATGACATCATAAGAGTAGATGAGCAGAAGCAATTTCTCATAATGATGAATAAAGCAAGAACAAATGTCTAAATGAAAAGAAATAATGATAATGAGAAAAGATTATAATGATGAATTAGTGTAGTGAGAAAAAGAAAGACATCAGTGTCATAATAAGTTGCTGATCACAAAAAAGATGTTAGCTTCTGACATTACTTCATTCATTACTTCATCTCTTCATTCTTGTTCTTACACTTCATTAAGATTCTCTCATTCTTCACATTCAATGCTATTCATTCATCTTCTGTCATCTCAATCATCTCTGTATCTGCTGTTCTGTCATTCTTTCTTAAATATTCAACAATGAAGTCTGATATATTGATCATCTTCACAAAAATGCTCTGAATTCTCACTGCATAATTCTTAACAATGCTCAGTTTTTCTTTCAAAACAATGATGTAATTCTTCACTTCAACAATATAGTTTTATATTTTAATCACTGTCTCTGTTTATTTATTCAGACATACATCTAGTTGAGTGAAGCTATCAAGTAATTTTTGTACTATGACTTGTAGAAGAGATACATTGATGATAAGAATTGCAGCAGATAGAAGTTGTAACTTAATTGATGTTGTAACTGATCTTAAGATGAGTAGATTCATTAATTACTGTTTATTCATTAAGAAAACATTAAGTTCTGTCTTGTCTGCTTTCTATTTAGATATATGAAGTATAATAAGCAGTGTAGAGACATTGAAGCTGATTGCTGTTTATGATGATGTAATCATTTCAATAGATGCAGCAGTAATATTAAATGTAAATAAGTCTTGAAGTGTTGACTTTAACAACAGTGTTAATTGAATAGAGAAGTTTAAGATGAGTTTTGTTGCTAAATTTGATGTAGATGATAATACTATTATGATGAATGAAGCTGAGTTTAATAATGATGATAATGCTGTTCTGATAGATGAAGTCATATTGATGTTTTGACACAATAAATTAACTTAATTCAACAATTCAGCTTTTGTAATAGATGTTTCTGTCTTGCTGTCTTTGACAGTTTTCTTTAATTTAGAGACTGATTGTGAATTAAGATGTATGATCTTATTGTTAAATTGAAATGAATCATTATCTTTAATTTAATGTGTACTGTAATGCATCTTTATATCTGCTTCTCTTTTCTCTTCTTTACATAACTGATAATAGCTCTTAAAAACAGCATAGCAGTTCTTGTCAGCATTATTCATTATAACAGTCTTATTATTATAGTTAGCTCTTAAGACTCTGATATTTCTCTGCTGATCAAAGTTTGCAGATCATATCATATCTCTCTTGTTTCTCTGCATCTTTTGTATGATCATGTAAACATTGTAATCATCAAGTCTTATTTTATTTAATGATGATTCATTTAAATAATCTAACATTTCAGTGTAGAGCTTTCATTCTTTTCATACTGTTTAAGAAATGTTACTTACTTTAACTGTATCAATCTTTTTGTCTGATTTCTCATCACATCATAGCTCATGATTCACTGACTTTGAGTTTTTCTTTTAATTAATCATTTTGATGTTTCATGATATAAAGAATGAATGAGTGTTGTATGCATCTTATAGAAATGATTGATGAGCTAAAATTGTGTAAAAGAGGTAAAGAATAGTAGCTGATAAAAGTTCTGATGAATAATGATGTTATTTATTTTTAAATGTTTATTTACTTTTCTAATTTCTGTCATTTGAGTTTAGATCATATATATGGAATTTACTGCTTGAATAAGAAATGCTGTCATATAGTTACACATTAGGTATTTGTCTCAATTCATACAGTCATATTAGCTCTTTAACATTTCTCAAATCTTTAATATTGACTCAGCTGTCAAATTCTGAGTTATACTCTAGTTAATGAGCTAAACATTTAATAGTCATGTCTCTATCTCTTTAATATGTTCTTTTAAATAGCAGTTTTTTGACTTCTTACTTCTTCTCATCATTCATTATTAAAGTGACTGTCAGGTCAGGTCAGGCCCAGATTTTAGAACTTAACTTAACTCATTAAACTCTACTTTGCAATCTGACTCAACTCTGTGCAGAGTCAGATTTTAGACAGAATTGAGTTAAACTATTCTTGACAGCCTGAACTAAATCAGAATTAATTAACTTCTGTTATTAAGCAGCTTTATATTAACAGCAGCTACTATTGCAACATTTTTAATTAGCATTGTGCACAACTCTTTTTGTTTAACTACATGTCTGCTTTATGAGCATTATATGTAAGCATTATTAACTTAATTATCAGATCACTCATTCTCTACAGAGCAAAAATACATTAATTAGTACACTTTATCTTTTTAATAAGTCTGCAACATATAAAAGATTGCTTTCATCTTTTGCAATTTCTCTGATATTATCAGATTTTCTTTCTTATGTAGCTCAGCAATTATATCACAAATAAGTCATGAAAGAGATCCTTAATATGCAAGAACTTATACTTTCAAAAAATGTATAAAAATATGTCTTACTTGTCTTCTGCAAATTTATAATGACTGACTGATTTCACTTTAAGCTGTCATTGTACTGTTTAAAAATTTCTTCAATCAGCAGTGAGAAGAATTCTGAATTTAAAATAAAAGAATGCAGCTTCTATCAATATTGTCACTGCTGCATTGTATGAGCTGATCAGAGAGTGTTAGAATTGAGTGTTTTAATTTAATTTAATAATGTAATTATGTAACTCACTTAACTCTTTTTGTGCAGAAACTGATTTGAAAGAAAAAGAGTTATTAATGATTCAATCTTCTTCTTTAAAGATGTCATGATTAACAGCTCATTCTTTGCTTTCATTTCATAAACTTAATTCTATCTTATACATCTTTATCTGTAATTCATATTCTGTTCTCTTTAATGAATCTTATATTGTCAAATTCACAAGCTTTAAAGTCTGCTTAATATTTTTTTGTAACTTTAACTTTTATTGTGACTCTGTTATGCTATACAACATAATTTTAATATCAGTTTCTTTACTGTGAGAAGATCTATACTTAGTAAAGGAATTGCAACTAACATGATTGAGATACTACACTTTACAAATTGTATATATTGCTTTGAATTTCTTAGATAGTAGCTTAAGAAGAAATGATTATGAATTAATAAATCTAAATAATTGTGCAGCTTGATTTAAATTAATCTTAGTTATCTACAAATTTATTGATAACAAAAACACAGCATTCATGTAAATAAATGATAGTATAAAGACTTAGCAAGTTCATTTATCTTTAATACAATACTTTTTACATTTTCTTTCTACAGAACATCTTACTTTTTGTATTAAGCTTTTTATATTTTCTTTCTGCATCATGTAAGTAAAGTAAGTAATGAAGAGATATGATGCTGACTTTCATTTTAGAAGTACATCATCAAAATAGAAAAAACTGAGTGTAAAGATTATCTTCATCAATGTAGTAAGAGCATCAGACTTCATATCTTTCATTACTGAACTAAATTAACTCATCAACATAGCAAAAGCATCAGGCTTTACATCTCTCATTATTGAATGAGATTAATTCATTAATAAGAGAATACATTCTACTGATACATCAGATTTCTTATCTCAATCTGAGAAGAAGAAAAAGAAAAAGATTAATAAAATTAATCTATCTATCTCAGACATTGCTGCATGTCTGAAGAAAGAAGACTTTCTTAATTAATAAAAAAGAATGAAAGCACTCATTAACTACTCTGAATTCACACTCAATGCTGCACTATCTCAAAGTACTTCAGCTGCTTCTTTTACTTCTTCTGACTCAAAATCTAGTATGTAACTTCACTTATTATAATGCTTAATTATAATGCACAAAGTATGTACTAAATCAGAGACTAAATCATATTCAAGAACTCAGAAGCTCTTCATTTATTCTTTTATTAAATTCTTTACATTCTGATATTATTCAGAAATTGACTTCATTACATTCTTCAGTAATTAATGTATTCATAGATGCTGATATTGAAGAGGCTCAAGAGCAGAATGATATGATAATGAACAGATTGAATATAGATTTTAAACATGATTCAGAATATAAGAAGCTCAAGATGAGAATTTAAAGAGTGAAATATGCAGTCAAGATAAAGAAGAAAATTGTTGCTAAGAGATATGCAGAGAGTGAGCATGATGAATATTAATAAATGATTATAATGTTTTGTATCAGACTTTAACTTCATTTGTAGTGAACTTTCTCATAGATTAGAATGTAATGACTGAGTAAAAGAAGAATGAAGATACTGCTCAACAAAACAACTTAATTATAGCTGCTAAAGAAACACAAGCTCTGCATGAGCTTCTTAAAGCAAAGAGTGCTTTCTCAATAATTAAAAAAGAGATATATTAACTTCATTTGACATTTAATCTGTGTTGATATGATTAAATTGAAAAAATAAGCAAGCATATTTAAAGCTGTTGAGATAACTGTTTAAATGAAGTAGTTAAGCATTAAGAATAAATCATTTAATTTAACAGCTATAAACAACTTACTATAGCTGAAGATGAGAATTTAAATCTTGCTATGCAGATTTTTAATAGCAGCATACTTGATTCAGAGCACATAGCAGACAAGAAGAATCATTAATGTATATTATACTTTTAACACTTCTTTATAATGACTCTGAAGACAAGAGTTAATGTTGTTTCATTTTATAGTTATTAACTCTTAACAGTGTTCAATGTCTCTGCAGATAAGAATGAAGAAGCAGAGATGATGTTAAATAATAATGAGAGCAAAGTTACAGTAGCTTTTTCTGTTTAAATGATGCTGAATGAAAATATTAATGATGAGTGTATCTTTCTTAAATCTGATAAACTTATGCACACAGATATTAGAAAAACAGTATTAAAAGAAGACAAAATATATTAATTCTGCACTGTTTATTTATCAGAGATCTAATTAAATTTTAAACTTCATAGACTGCTACTTCAATGTTAAAGAATGATGAAGTTGAGATATAAATTGATTAGATATAATTATATTACTTTATTATAATGCTCTTTACAATTGTCTATTAGCTTCTTGCTGATTAACTATATTTATGAATTAAGATCAACAACAAAGATTAACTATTAACATTACAAGCTTTAATCTTCACTGATGATGCAAATCAAGAGGCAGAAGACTCAGTGAAGATACAGAATAATGATGAGAAGAATGAAGATCATTATAATGATGATAATGATAATGTTAATGAAAATACAAAAAATCAGAATAAATTCTAATGCTCTAAATAAAGTTAAATGTTCTTAAAGACTCTTAAACATTGTTTTTTACATCTGAGCACATTTAATTCTAATACTTCACTCAATACTATTAGCTTGTATGTAACTTATATTTATTATAAGCAATTTAAGAAAATTGAAGTGTTCATAAACTGTATAGAAAGAGTAAAGAGATCTGATGTTCAAATTAAAAATTATGTTAAGTATATATTTATTGAGATTGTTGACACTTAAATCAATGAATGTCAACATCATCTTTAAATAAGAAAGAATGAATTTCTCTTAACTTTAAATAATCATTAATGATATTAACAGATGAAAGATTCTGTCTTTTGTAAAATTGTAATACTGAAGCAGTTAAGAACTTAATGTGCTTTATCTGTGCTTTTAAATGTAAATGTAATGCTTTTAATAATTTTCTACTTTGTTAATGAAGAAGACTTTTTTCTTTTAATTAATATTGTGTTATATTCAAGACTGTGTGTATATTGACAGTTAATGTACTCTGAGCAGAGTTGTTTAAGTGAATGATTTAAAGACTGAAATTAATGATTATTAAATCATTATTAATGATCTTAATAGCTGATGCATCAATTGCTGTAGTGAATCTTTCAGATAATGAATTCATGTAATCTTTAATCTTTCTTAACTCATAACTATGATCATCATCAATGATTACATATTCTGAGTATGTGCTGTTCAAGATATTTATAATGCTTAATTGTATCACTTCTATGTTTAAAGTTTAATCATAATCATTGTTGTTAAGTCTTAAGTCAATGTTCTTATCTTAATTATGATCACAAAGTCTGAAGTTAATGTTGTTTTCATAATTACTATCATCATAAAGATCATTATCACTGAAGTAGTGATCTAATAGAAGCTCTATATATAATTTAGTTGCTGTTAAATTTAACTTATCTACTGATGAATCTTTCTCATCACTATTAACAATCATTGTCAATGCAGATCTCTCTTCAATTATTTTTATTACTTCTGCTGCAAGAATAAACATATCATGATATTTAATCAGCATAATGTTCTCAATAATGTCTGAGTTCAGTCAATTTCAACAATATGTAATTACATCTTGAGCTGTGTTGAACAAGCATTTGACTTCAACATTTACTGCAGAAATTGCAAATATATCTTTTACAAATTATGTCATTACTGATTTTAAGTTTTTCATCAGCTTTCAGTAATCAAGTATTAAAATGTTCACATTTAACACTGAAGACTTTTACAGATAATCTGAGACTTCTTTTGTCACAGATGTGTCTTGATGTTTTTTTACATTTTTTATGTAACTCATCATTGCTATCATCTTCTTCTTCTTTGAGTCAAGAATTCTCAAATCATCATTTAATGATTCTTTCTTTAAGTGCTGATAATTGACTCTGTAATATTGTTAAAACTCAAGTTTATACTTTAAATGTAAATCTTCTCAGTCTTCTCTTTATTGAAACAATATGTCAGTCTTGCTATGTAATATTTATTGAGGACTGAGAATATTCTACATTGTACATGTTAAGCTTATTGCATAAATTTAATATGACATCAAGATTACAGAACAACTCTTAATTGATTTCTGTCTTTTTATAATATTAAGTTAATTTCTTTTTTAATGCATTAATGACATTCTGCAGCTCAGTGCTGAAGAACAATTCAAACTTTCTGATTGCTTCATTCTGTTTTTTAAGATGAGAAAATAAATCATTGTATACATATTACAGCTTATAAATTGTTAATTCACTAATAATACTCATTGTCTCTGTTCAGTTCTTAAAGTGCTTCAGAAGATACAGCATATATTTAATATGTTGTCACTCTTTTATATTGCATCTAAGAAGTTTCATTCTGCTTATTGTCAAAGTTAAATGTTCTATTTATTGAGAAAGTTTAATTTATAACTCATATGCTTGACTCAGCATATTGTATAAAGAGTTTCACTGAGTTCTTACATTTTCAATTATATTTTATGAATTTGTCTTCTACAAATCTTTGAACAACTCTAGACACTGTGATGATGTCATAATGATAATAGTTAGTAATTAAATCTATATGAGACTTTTGTTAAAATATTAATTCAACAGATATGAGCATTATAATAAAGTATTATAAAAGATATACTGATCTTTTTCAGTATAATGTTAAAGAAGTAGTCTTTGTCAATTGTAAAATTTTGTAACTCATCATCATTAAATGTAATGATGAGCTAATCATTCTTTACATTCACTTTCAGATATGTAAATAGCTGACTGACTGCAAGCTAAATCATATGTGTTATGCAGTTCATGATTTCAGTTTCATCACTTCAGATAATATTCTTCTGACTTAAAAGCTGACTCAAATAACATTATAATGTATAATTGTTGAATGCATTGTCTGCTGTGACTATTAGCAATTAATGTGTCAGATTTCACTTCTTCAACATCTTAAGAATATACTCAGCAAGATTTTCATCATTATATTGATTCTTTAGTTCTCTGAAGACTAAAAGTATCTCTGTGTATTTTTACTCAGTGTCAATAAAATATGCAGTAATGTCTAGAAATGCAAGATGATTTGAACTGCTTCATTCATTAAATACAATAAAGACTTTAATCTGTGTCTTAAGCTCTGTAAGTGCATCTTTTTAAACATTTACAGCACAATACTTAAGAAGTTACACAATCTTGCTTCAATCTGAAACCTTAACATTGACACAATACATTCAGATGAGCTTTCAGAACTTTACATACTCAACAGCATAAAAGAATATATTGAGTGCTATGATAAATTGAAGAATCTACTGATTAAAGACTTCAAGAATAAAGTTAAATGATTTAACAATGATTTTTTGAGCTGTCTGCTAAACAGTGAGTATTATATTAGAGCATTATAATTGAAAATTATAACATATCTTTAAGTTCATTACTTCAAAGATTGAAATCTATCTTCTCAATGCTGATTTTATCTTTCAGCAACTGCTGCTTTTCAGATAACATTTTATAATAGTTGTTTCATCATTTCTTGATGCTGAATGATTCATGATATTGTAACAGTTAATACACATTACATCTGATCTTTCATTATGTTTGCTAGCTACTTCAACAAAGAACTGTCAGATCTCTACTGAGTAAGCTGAACTGTTTTATATCATTTAAGCATAATTCTTAATCTTTATGTCTGTGTTCTGACTTTATACAGTTATTTCTTATCAATCTTGAAACTCTCACTTTGTTGCAGATCTTCAAAGAACATACTTTGAATTTGAAGTGTCTGCAAAAATTAAAGAACAAGATTGACTTAATTAAAATGACTCAGTTCTATCACTGAAAGCATTCAGAAATAATCTTTCTGAGTTGCTTAAAATTTGACTGAATGATGAGCTGTATAAAGACATAATGTTGAGTTATTGTAGTAAGTTAAGCAAATAAATGATATTTTATTGTACTTTAAGTGATGTGTTGATGATAGTGTATTGTGAGAGTTTCAAAATTAGTATATATAAGATTGTAATTATGTGACAGAATATGTATCTAAATGTAAAATGAATTTCTTACAATATCAATTATGATAAACACTATTTGAAAATTACTATGTATAGCAAATATTAAGTATCAATGAAGAGATTTCTCATTAAAAAATCTTTAATTAATAATTAAAGATCTATTTTGTTAGATATATAACCCACGATAGCTGTGCTATTAGTGTGGTGCCACCTTTTAACAGGTTATGAGCCCGGGTTAGTGCGTGATAACTTGCATAAAGTGGCGCCTAGGCCACCTCTGCCGGTGGTTCAAGTCCATGGTGAGGGAGTAAGTCCAAAAGGTCACAAGTTTGAACCGCCGTCTGCGCGCACCCTTTACACCTGCGGGTTGGTTGCGGGCCGATCGCGGGTTAGGGGGAGTGTTAGATATATAACCCACGATAGCTGTGCTATTAGTGTGGTGCCACCTTTTAACATATTTAATTATTCTTTATCTTACATCTTTAATCTCTGAAGATCAGCTTTCTATTCAACTAATAATGACTACTTACTATTCTTCTCACTACTCTCTTCATCACTAGTAAATTCAACATTCTTCTCATTATCTTCATCATTATCAATCAAGTCATCAAGAACAAATTCATCAATGAAATCATCATCTAAAAATTTCTCATCTTTAGACATCATCATATAAACTTCATTAACATCTTCAATCACACTCTTTTTATCTTCTTTCTTCTGATCAAGTGCAGACTCTTAAATGTAACTAGTCAATGTCAGAGTTGAGAAGTGTTATAATTGAGTGATATAATATTTATACATAATTGAAGTCATTGATGTATTTAGAATTAAGAACTTCACTATGAAAGTGATGTATAGTCTTGACAAGATCAGAGTCTTCAGCATTATGTAGCTCTTATTTTTTTATATTGTTAAGAACTCTTTCACAGTGCTTAATCATAACTGTTAGATGCTTCTCAATTTAATAATTAATGTTGATGTGTTTCTGCTGAATAACTTCATCTTTATTAATATTCTAGAGAATGTCAGAGAGTCTATAGAAGATATAAATGTAATATATTTTTTATTTTACTTTTATGAATTTTCACTCTTCTTTTAATGCAAGAACTTCAGCAAATAACATCTTCTTCTCAGTCTTCTCTTTAAGTTAAGCTCAGTTCTCATTCTTTATTAACTTGTTTCTCAACTCATCTTCATAATAGACATCTACAGATAGTTAAAAGCAATATAATTGAACATAATAATTTTAAAGAAGTCTTACAAGAAATTTCATAATTATATTGCTTCTTTAAAATCTCATCTTTAATCTTCTCTTTCATAATCTTCTTCAATGCTGAGTTCACAATCTAATATGCATCAATCTTTTTCAATGCATCTCTTTTTCATTTTACAGCTCTGCAGTCTGTCATCTTTGTGTTTTCAATTCATTTAAAGTTCTCATTCTTCATATGTTTCTGTCATTTCTTTCTTGCATGTACAGTCTTTAAGTTATTCAAGTATTCATTAAATGTCTTCTTTAAATCATATATAGACTTCTATGAATGATCATGATGATTAAATTTCTCTTTAGAGACTGAGAATAAGTTGAAAATTAAGTGTTTTGCAGTCTGCAGTGAAAGCTTAGTGTCTGAATTTATCATGATGAAAGTCTAGAATATGTAGTTAACTGCTGAGTTCTATATTGAGTGACATAATCAAGCATTATATGTGTGCATTACAGCTGTGCATCAGAGTGAAGTATAAAAGCAATGTATAAGATTAAATCTTAAGAAATGAGCAGTAGAATAAGTGATAGCATTGAGCAACATATTTAGTAAGTGTAAAGACTGAGTGTAGAGACTGAGTAGAGATAGAGTGAGTGTAGTAGATTGAGTAACAGAGATAAAGATAAGAAAGTGTTAGATTGAGTGTTAGAAGTAAGTGTGTTGATATATTTACTTATAATATTGATACACATATTATGAGTAAATGTGTTATTTATCAGCAATCTAACATCTGAGTATTGCTAACATCTAAAAGCTCTTAACACATATTTTAACTACACACTTTTAAACTATAATACACTTTCAAACTACAATACATCTTTGAACTACAAGATCACTCTAAAACTCATTGTCATTCAGAGATGCATTTAAATTGCTTTCTTATAATACTTTTGTTAACTTAATCTTAGAGCATCATTGTACTGTCATATTATGTCATGACACATATTAAGAAAACTCTAAGACACAGCACTACAAAGACTGTATTAGATGAAGAGAAGACAGCAGCAGCAGAAAGAATATTTAGAAAGACATTCAAAAGAGAAAAAATTAATGTTGATGAGAAGAAAAAAGAAAATAATGCTGCAGATACAGAAGAAGATACTGAAGCATTTAAGTCAGCTCACTGCTGAAAGTTAGACAGTAAGCTTAATTTTAACATACAATATAATGCTTAATAATAATGCTTCATTCTACAGCTGTCACTCTTTATGAAATATGTCACTATCAGAAATCAACAGATTTTCTGATAGCAAAACTATTCTTTCAAAGGCTTTGCTGTGAGATAACTTAAGATTATTTAAAGAGAGTTTTTTCTCAACATAAGATGTTTTATTTTCAAAGCTCAGTCATTAACAGTCTGCAGAAGACAGTAAAAGCATATATTGTTGTTTTCTTTAAAAATATGTCTAATGAACTGTACAGTAATTATTATTTATCAGTTAACAGAATGCAGATGTCAATCTGACTGCAATTTATGTAAAGTAAGTTATCATTCAGCACAAGAATATGTCTCTCATTAAGAGATACATGCATAACTGAAACATCATGTTTAAAGATACAGATTAAAGTAATTGTTACTAGACTATTTTGAGAATATCTGACTCTCAATGTAGTAAATAAATAGACTAAATTGAAAGCTGTTTAACTATGCATATATAATGCTCACTTATAATGCTCATGTATCAGTAATCTTTAAGCTCATAATCTTTATCTTTAAGTCAAGTCTCAAAAGCTTACTTACTAATCAGTCTCAGAATTCTTAAAACTTAAACAGAGCTTCTAAGTCAGATTAAGCTTCAATGTTTAAGTCTGACTTAAATTCTCAGACTAACAATTAAAGTTCAACTCAACTCAACCTGAAAGCTCTGTCTGAGTCAGGTCAAGTTAACTTAACTTAATGGTCACTCTATTCATTATAACTTCTTCTGACTCTTCTAATCTTAATCATCAATATGAGTCATTGATATGAGCTGATTTCAGGTATGCTACTGATATAACATCATGAATGTGTCAACTCAGTAATAATTCTAGTCAATATATCAGTTTTTTAACACAATTCAGAACTTTCAGCAAGCTCACAAACTGCTGTCTCAGCTTCTTATTTTTTTCTTTTAGATTGAGTAATGTATAGTTTTTGTGTAAATGTAGATTTATTAAATCTTCTGTTTTGAAGTAAAGAGATTTATGTTTTCAATCATAGTAATACTTCATTGTTATAATGATGTATGCTATTGCATCTTTAATATCTATATACATTAATCAGTATTGATTCATCATTATAAAAGTAACTAACTTTCTTTTTATCTATTCTTCATTATAATTAAAGTCTATTCACTCTGTGTCAGACTCTTCTACTTAAAGCAAATTCATGACTTTGTGCATTTGCATATCAAAAATGATCTGATTAAGACTGAGCCTGATTGAACTGTACTTAGTTAAGTTGTTTAAAGCAGCTTATAGATATGTTAGTACAAATAGTCAGAGATTTGACTCTTTTAAAGTCATTAATTAATATTAAAATACAATTTCAGCTGTTTAGTTGATCACTTCTGAGCTATCATTCATTTATAAATGATAAATACTTAAGTAAAGCAAGTCTATCTTAAGTTGCTTGAAAACTTCTTTTCATAGATTTGTCAGAAATTTGCAATCTTAATTTAATATAATTGTTCTAGACAAATCTCAGTTTAGCAGTGTTAAACAGTTTAGTAATGCAATTGCTCAATCTTTTACTGTTATGATGTTTCAGTCAGATATAAGAGTGATGATTTTACTGAATTTGTCAGTAATTAACATGATTGTATTATACTTATCTGACTTTGATAATGATAAGATCAGGATAAAGTTAATTGTCAATGTATGAAAAGAGTAAGAAGATGTAATTATTGACTGTAAGACATTATAAGACTTGTGATGCAGTGTTTAACTGAGCTGACATTGTAAGCAATGTTGTATGTATTCATGAAGATTCTTTAATAGATCATAAAAATAAAGCAAATTAATTAATCTCTCATGAATCTATGCATATTCTGAGTAATCAATGTCATCATAAGCTATCTTAAACATTCTATCATAAAGACTCTTTAATATATATAGGCAGAGCTCTTTCTCAAGATCTTTATAGAAGATAAAATCATCTCTTATTTCATATAAAAGTCTTGCAATGTCAGATCTCAGAGCATTGTTTCTTTCTAATATTTGTAAAATACATTCTCATTTTGATTCTTTAACATATTCACACTTAATATTCTGTCACAATTGATCTGAAACTTTCATCAAAGTTTTTATGTAAACAGCTATTCTTAAGTTAATCTACAAGACTTTCAATATGAAGTTGTCTGTTTCTGATTGATTTTCTTAATTGACTAAATGCTTGCAGATATTGTTATTGCTAAATAATTGAGACAGAGCATCTAATATTATGTTTGATTTTTCAGACTTATAGTGAATGTTTAAACAAAAGCATTGAAGATATTCAGATATCTAAATAAGATATAAGTTAAGCTTCTTCATCACAGTAATATTTAAACTGAACTGACAGCTAATTCTTATTGAGATTACATAATCAGTATAAATAATTACATTTTTTACTGTTACTTCTATCATATGTCTGATCTTCTTAACTACTCAAATCAATTCTGTCACTTCAAGCTCTGTTAATCAGTATTGCATTTCAGCATCTTGAAGTAGTCTGCTTAAAAACAGAACAGACTTCATAACCTTTTATTTTAAAGTATTATCTTCAGTGATCTTTTTTGTGTAATATATATGCACTTCAAAGCCAAATTCTTTGAATGCATTCAGATCAATATAGAGTTGCTGTTTTGATGAGAAATGCATCAGAATAATTGACTGAGAGAATAAAGACTAAAGATGATGAAAGATGTTTAACTTCTTTAAAGTTGACTTATTCAGTCTAATAATAATAATTATTTGCTTTTTAATGTTTTCTTTTGTCTCTTTTGCTCAAAGACCTTGATTTAAGAAGATCTTTTGCTGTTAAAGTGACTTGATGATAGCTGCATAATGTAAAATATATTGTTATAGATAGTCAATTAGATCAAGATACTTTTCTAACTGACTCAGGCTCAAAGAAATTTAATTCTAAATATTGTGATTAACTTATCTTCTGAAGTCACAAGGCTCAGAGCATCTATCTGTTAACTTAATAGCTGAATGAATGAATATGCTAAATAGAACTTCTTCAGCAAAAAATAGATTCTCATTTTGTCTAATACATTAAATACATTGTAAAGATGATTTAAGTGCTCTTTTAACATATTGAAGAAAATAACAATATCATTAACATAAGTTCTGACATATGATCTCTGTTGTTGTAGAATTCTATCAATCATTTATTGAACATATGTCAGCAAGTTTTAATATTTTATAACTGCAATCTTAAAGATTTTCTGACCTCAATGTTAGACAACAGTCAGACAATACTGATGTGTCTGTTTTACTCTTTATTGATAGAAGAAGAAGCTGCAGTCAACTGTAAAGATGTATTTAACTTCTTAAATTACAGTTAAAATGTCAGTCTGATTAGATACTGAATAGACATTCAGCATAATGATTTTGTTGAGTACTCAGATGTTAACTACTACTCTGTCTTTTTAAGTCTCATTTGATAGATTTTTTCATATCACAAAACAGAAATAAATAAAAGAAATAAAGCTTATAGTTCACTTTAAGTGATCTTGTGTCTGTAACTTGTTAAACATCATATCAATTACTTCACAGTTCTTTTACTCAACTAAATATACACATATTTGTTCTGACTTGTACTAAGTCTTTTAATTGTCAATAAGCAAAATATTCATTCATTCTTTCTTCAGAATCTTTATCAAGTTGTTTTAATTCATTTAAAGATGAAAATATAAGTGCATAACTATTGTGATTTGAGTTGCTATGACATTAAATTCATAAATCATTACTTTATGCATGATCTTTCTCTCAGAGCTAGTCATCATTCTTAGATAAAATGTCATCATTATAATCAACAGACTTCAGAAACACATTCTAACTCAATTTATTCATTTTTTAATTGTAAAGACTGCAAATTCTGAATTCTGCAAATTAACTAGATAATATCTGTTGACTTTATATTTCACAACATGATCAAGACAGATTTTTCATGAAATGATAAGAGACACATTCAAGTCATTTTGCACTTGTACTGTCAATAAAGTATGATCAACAATGTAAGCATATATCACTATGTTCTCTGTGTGACAATCTGATTTAAACAGAAGATTGTGATTTTGAGATAAAGTAGTCTTGATTATTAACACATTTGTGTAATTTCTGAGCTGTATAATCATATTTTCATGAGTCATTATAGTCTTTTGCACTGAATCAATTAATTATGTAATGACTGTTAATGATAGTTCAATGTTGTTACAACTACTCACAATTGCTTTTCTGCTTAAAAGCATAATAGAAATATTCTTTAAAATGAGAATGTTGATGTCTATAAGCATCTTGATCTTCAGATTATTGATGATATGCATTTCTTTAATGATTATTGCTAGTCAATCATTATTGTCAGGCAGATAGATGATCAAAACAGTATATTCATCATAATGATGAGTTTCAGTTCTTAATTCTTAAATCACAATAAGCAATGAGATTCATTTAATCAAGATATCTAAAATCTGTTTCTTTAAAAAGCTTCTGTTAATTAAACTTATAATGCAGTCTATGTCAAGATAGATTGACTCTCCTTTTGCTGTGAACATCAGTTTTGCTAAGACAGTGATGTATCTTCAGCTTTAAAAATCATAATCAGTAAATACATAAGAGAACAGGCTAGCTATAGATCTAATCAGTGTAGATCTTGACAATTTAATAAGTTTTAACTTCTAAATTGTCTTATTGAGCTTCTGTTTGATCAATTTTTCATCATTGTATCTGTTGTGCACATGCTTATGCAATTTGTTGTTGAACAGAAAGATTTTACAGCAGCTGTAACAATCATTTTGTGTTTCAGTCACATAATTTACATTTACAGCTTCTTTTTTATTCTTTTTGTTCTTCAGTTCTTGCTCTTAATTTAGCTCATAGATCTCTTCTTCTTTCTGAATATTGAGTATATTGACTTTCTGATATGTATCATTGTAATAGACATTCTTAAATTCTTAATAGTCAGTCTGATCATTGACAGAAGATCTATTCTTAAAAGAATTTGCTTTTTAAGTGAAGTATGCTTGATTGCTGTATTCATCACAATTGTCTCATCATGAAGACTTATTGTCTCTGTTTAAGCAATTAAACAGTTTTTTAATCTGATTTCTAAATCTCTGATTTAATGTGTTTATCTTAAATGACAATCTTTTATTTCTGAAGATGATTTAAAGAGATGTCTTAAAGCTCAATTAAATGTTTAACAAAGCATCTTGTAAACAGAGTTAAAACTGTTGTGATTGATTATTAGGCTGTCATTGTGATCTGAGTGAATATGAGAAATTGTCATATCTTGATGATGAATATGATGAGTAAGAGAAAGATTGATGATTATAATTATCTTAATTACAGTTGTCACAATCATACTGATCTTGCTGATTCTATTGAACAAATCTATCAGATCAAGAATTGCACAAATAGCTATTGTATCAATTTGTCTATTTGACTAAAAGAATATTGACAAAATCTTCAATAAATGTTTCATTTTTAGATTCATTGATGTCTCATTGAAGAGACATGTCAATATGCATTTATGTTTAAATTATCAGGTTGAATTCTGATTTGCTTTAATTACAGCTTTTAATGACAGTCATAAAAGTAATAACATATTCTATTGAGCTATAATAATTTCTAATGTCTTTAATGATGTATCTAATCAAGTTAAACTTATTTTAAGTCTTACTGAGCAATATTTTAAAGCATTTCTCTAATGTCTTGCATCATTCTTCAACATCATTAGAATGAGCTACTAATTCAAGATGAGTAATCTCTAATAGCTGATTATTTCATCACAGTTTTGCTTCTCTGTATAGATTAATGTCAAGATTTTAGCATATTTGCTTAACATCTTAAGTGATAGCTGTCACTCTAACTCAATTAATGAAGACATAAACATTTCAATGATAATTTTTGTTATTCTTATTGATAATATTGCTGTCTTCTCACTTCTTAAGCAAGTTTGAATAGAATAAATCAATATTGACTGACTTTTAAGTTAAGTTATCTTCATAAAAGTTATCATCATCATTGACATTGTCTCTGTGAGAGCTAGAAGAACTGAATGAATTAGATGACTTAGATATATCTTACTGTAAGATATCTTATTCTTATGATTAAGCAATTGACACAGGGATGATCTGCAGAATCTGTGCTTAAACAGTAAAGTTTATATCAGTTAAAGAAAGATGTATTGTCATTATTGTCTTATGAATTAACATTTCAATCATTGTTCATCATGCTTTGTGATGAATTTCAGAAAATGTTTTTGATAATGCTGAAGCTAGACTTGAACTCAGTGACTTGAGATGCTTATGATGTGATAGAATGTTTTAAGATATTTAGATCAATTTTTAATGAGATAATGATGAAATGTTGTAGTCTTCATTCAGTCATAAAGAAGTTTAACAAATCTAAATCAGATATACTGTTGATCTCTGACTGCTGACTGACTATTCACTGAAGAAAGAATGAGTCTATATATAATATTACTATGTTTTAACTAAAGATTCATAGTGCTGAATTGAATAGAATTTGATTATGTGCTTAAGCAAAAGAAAATATGTCAGAAGATGTTGAGAAAGTGACTTAAATTTCTTGAACATTTGACTGTTTGTATAGAGTTGTAACTCTATGAATAAGAATGATGACATTATTGAGTATGAATGAGACAAAGTCAAGATTCACTGATTTGTACTTTCTAAGCTGATAAGCTAAAATTACTGTATAGTCAGATAGTCTTGATAGATTAGGCAAAGAGAATTTGTTAAAGATCTTTGTCAGCTTAATGAGTTGAGAGACATTTTGATTATAAGATGAAGTTATGAGATAAAAGAACAGTGTGACATGATAGTAAGATGATGAGATTTCTTGACAGTTTAGTCTATTAATCTCATCATTATCTGATACAGCACAGAAGTTAAGCTGTAGAACTGATGATTTAGTAAGTTAAAATCTTAATAAACAATTAATAATTGTTCTGATGAAACACTGTTGATGCTATTAAATTGTTACTATCAGATAATGTTAAGAGATAAAAAGCTGTCTTGTTAAGTAAGCAAGAAGCCTCAGCTATATAGTTGTCTAACTATGACATCATAAGAGTAGATAGACAGAAGCAATTTCTCATAATGATGAATAAAGTAAGAACAAACATCTAAATGAAAAGAAATGATGATAATGAGAAAAGGTTATAATGATGAATTAGTGTAGTGAGAAAAAGAAAGACATCAGCATCATAATATGTATTTAGTCTCAGTAATTAAGATGATAATGAACTTCTGCTTTTAACTTGTTCACAACACTGATTTATCTTTAAACATATAAATATACTTTAGAATTGATTTTTAATTCTGTTTATTTGAAGCATAGTTAAAGTTAAAGTATTTAAGCATTATTTGACTTTCATTAAAGCTGTACATGATGCTGAGATTAATGATTGATCTTATGTACTGCAGTAATCTCTTAAATATGTATTCATGATGTTCTGTAGAATTATTGAAATATTAATTTAGTTAATTTAGTGTGAAAATGATGTTTAATTAAATATGAATTGCTGTGTACATTAAACTTTCAATTATCTGTTAATACTGTCTTTAATCTATTCTTTGATCAGTTAAGTCAGCAAAATAAAGAACATCATATTTATTAAGTAAAATGCTGATGACTCTGTACTTATTAAGTTGCATATAAAGATTCTTTAATATCTTATTTATGTAGTGAGTCTAATTTAGATGCAGAATTCTTATTTTATAATTATGTATAACTTAAATATTAAGAATTTTCTGTGTTTCTCTTAAGTTCTTAACTTTAAACATGCTCACAAGAGCTTGCTTAAATCAGAGAATGTATAATAGATTTATTGAAATTATAATAATATTATTTATATAAAGAAGCAGCATAATTCTTTTAATGCTGTAAAGAAGAAGACAGAGATCAGTCTTGCTTTAATGAAAACTTAATTTAAGCAGTTTAATGATACATTATTTATATCAGTTTTACATAGCTTACTTAAGATCAAAAAGACTGTGCAGTATGCACAGAACATAATTAAATGCAACATTGATTTCAGAAAAAAGTATTATATAAATTGTTTTTTTTAGAAAGAATTCTGTAAAGATGTTATTGATATTTACTTAATGACACTTTAGATTCTTAAATGCAATGATAGTCAGAAAGATTCACAGAATGTTAAACTTAATAATAAGAATAAAGATATTTTTATAATTAACACTGTATGTTTATGAGAAGTCTTTTATCACAAGTTTTGTCTTAAGCTTATTTAAGAATTCATTGATGTTTAGCTTGAATTTAAAGACTTATTTATTAATTACAATGTTGACTTTTCTTAATGACACAGTCTCTTCTCATATTTCATTTGCTGTCAAGACTGTCAGCTTTATATAAATAACATTCTTTCACATTTCTTCTCAGATTAAGTCTCTCACTGCTTCAGCATAGATGACAGACATCAAAATGTCAAATTTAATTATAGAGTCTTCTTTGTCTGTAAAGAATGCTGTAAGTGTCAGTATGATTCTTAATATTTTAATTAAGAACTTATTCACATCTTAATTATCATTATCATTGTTTCTTTTTTATTTTAAGATCTCAACATACAGAAGGTTCTAACTTCTTTAAATATTATTATTTTAATTTGATTAATATTGATCTTCTCATTTAACAACTCATCTAAATTGACTGCAGTCAACTTAATTTCATGTTATTTATCTTAAGACTTATTAATCTTAATTATGATTAAGTTAAACTGTATCTTACTGTTCTAAATCATCAGTACCTGATTTAAAGCTGTAATCTTCATAATGATTAACTTCTTTCATAAACATTTAATAGATCTTCTGTTTAAAAAAACATTTAATCTTTACTATTATAATTTAAGATCAACAGTGTCTTTCTTTTTACTTTTAGCAAACTTTACAGTGTAATTCTTAATGATGCACTTAAGATCTGAAGCTTAAAGCTGATACTGCTTTGTAATTTTCTCAATATAGTTTATAAAGACTCTTACTTGTTCTTAATATATGAATTTGTCACATTTATCTTCAAATAATAACTTAAGATCAATGTAGCTATAGCATTTGCATTCTTATATATGAATATAATTAATGAATGACTTTATATTAATGAAAGCTTTCTTAAGAGTTGTCTATTTACTGTTAATTAAAAAATCAGTTACTATTTAATTATGAAGATAAACATCTATCTGTGCTATCTGTATTCAGAACTTTATTGATAGTTATATCTCTTTAATTATGATGCACACTGAGTTCTCAGTGATTTAAATGATTCTTTTGACAATGTCATTCTGAATTGACATGTAAGACATTATATATTGCAGTATAATGTTAAAAGACTTGCATCAGTCATTTAAAGTGAACTTTAACTTCATTTTGTTGTCACTTTATACAACAAAAATCTTTGCATCAATTTAAAGTTCAGTCTTCAGTCATCATTCTTGCAGTGTCTGTAAGATTTCATTATATTGCTTTAGCAATATTATTTACATCTTTTAAAAATGATTATCTATTATCTTCAGAAAGTACTGATATCTGTTAAATGACAAGAGTAATGAATTGTATATATTAATGAAGATAAGAATAAGAATGTTAATCTTTCTTTTATTTACAGTGTAATCTTGCTTATTAATGAACTTAATTAAAACACAAATCTTATATATGTTCTTGTTGTTCTCAATAATGAGAATTAACTTTTCAAGAATTGTCATCTTATAAAGATTATGCAACTTTATAAAATCAAGATGAGCAAATCATTAATGTTAAAGTCTGTAAATCTTGATCTTTCTGTTTAATGATTCAGTGTCAATGTCTAAAAAGTTAATCATAAGATTATGTTTATAAATCTGAATATATAGATTTGCATTTAAAACAGCAGCAGAGAAGACAGTCTTTAAATGTGATGTATACATTACAGATATCAGAATAAATTCATTAAGACTCTTTACAATATACTTAATTATATAGACTCTGTCTTGCTTTAATACTTCTATTATAGTTTTGCTGTGCTTATCATACATTTAAAGACAATGTTGATTAAAGCTTTTATGCAGTTTCATTTTGCACATTTGCTTTTTTGATAGAAGATTAATCTCAAATTTAAATACATAAAGTGTTAAACTCAGTCTTACAGAATTTTTTGATCTGATTTGCATAATAATTACTTTACAATAATGAAAATATAAATATTCTTTCTTAACTTTAATTTGCTGATGCCTCATTTGTATGAGAAAGTCACTGAAGAGTTAAAGTTAATCAGTTATATATGAGAAGAATTTAAAGTCTACAATTCATTTAATTTTAAGCATTTTACTGACAGTCTTCTTAAACAGAGCAGTAATTTCATTATTAATTTTCTTTTTCTTTTTAAATTTAAAGAAGAAGTCATCATCATTATTGTCACTAACTTCTGTATTAAAGACTCTGTACAGTTCTATGTCAAAAGTCTTTACAAGCAGAGTTACCTCACCAAAACTCTCATTATTATAGTATATAAAACTTTTCAACAAAATACTGAAGAGTCTTGTAGTTTTGTATAGTAGTTAGTATTATATAGTACTTGAAATCCCCAATCTCAGTTTTTGATTAATACTGAGTGTATCATTTCTTCACCTCAATAACTGCTTTTACCCTTGATTCTATACTCTCTATTAATGCCATTAATAACTCTTCATTAAGTCTAGGCCAGACTTTCTTTAAGGTCTCAAATAAGACTCTTTAAACCTTCTCATTACTGCCACATACTTCTTCTATGTTGAGACAGACTTCATAGATCAGTTTTTTGAGGTGAACTCAGAGGTATTCAATAGAGTTTAGGTCAGAGCTGTAAGAAAATCAGTTTATGAAGTTTATGTTATGCTCTTCAAATCACAGCTTAACAACATCAACATTATGAATTGATGCATTGTTCTGCATAAAGATGAGATCAAGAATTCAGATTTTAAGCAGATTGTTGTTCAATATCTTAAGATAGAACTTTGTTGAGTAGCTTTTACTCTTAGTCAATGAATTTCTTTTCATTTAATTCAAATTCAATCTTCTTTCACCTCAGAAAGCTTCTCACATCATCACAGACACATTCTTGCTCTTAGAAATAGCCTGAATGTGCTTTTTCTTTCACTTATTCACTGATATACAGAACACTCACTTTCTACTGTTGCCTGTGTCTCACTTCACTGACCACTCATCCATTCAAATCACTTTTAATCACTCATTAAGAATTTAATTGTTCTGTTTCTTCACTCAGACAAGTCTCTTGACTGCATTCTTCTTCTGCAGAAGTGAATGCTTCTTTGCAAGTTAATTGATAAGTTTATACTTCTTAAATATTCAATATACTGTTGACATCAAGCAATTGATTCTCATTCACTCAAGAAGCTCTCAATAGATGATCTTGAGCTTGACCTGAGCTGTGCATATGATATGTTGTTGTTCATGAACTGAACAAGACTTTGAACAGCCACTTTGAGGCTTGCTGACACTCTGATTAAGGTGAGAAGCCTGCAAAATTGTTGATCTAATTGTTGATTCTGATACTGAAAACTTCTTCTGAATTTCTGCAGTACTGGCATTCTCAAAACTGTGACTCACAATTAGTTCTTGCTTATATGGGGTCAATTTCTTACAATGAAAGAGATTGCTCGATATGGGCTTCAATGAAGTGTGTAACATGGCTGTGAATGAGGTAAAAAGACAGTGAGTTCATAGTTCATTGCATTGTGAAAGAGTAATTTTGACTAATTTGTGAAGACTTTTAACATAGTACTGTATCTCTTTTCTTTTTCTTTATAGACTGACTTTCAGTACAATTTAACTGCAATTAATCTGTACAGCTTGACTGCAGTTAATTTGCTTATCTTTTTTTAAGTATTTTACTTAACATCAGAAAGAAATTTGCAATCTTTAATGAAGTGAAAGTTGTTGCAAAGAAAATACTTAATAAAGCAATAAAAAAATAATTACTGTCTGAGCTGAATGATCTATAATAGTGTTGCTTAATATTAGCTGTATAATGATTTAATGAACTGCAATTTTAATTTATTAAACATTAATCTTTTTTTTATTTGTCTATTCACAAAACAATGACAGTCTCATCAGTCTTAAACTGTATCTTTTTCTTCTAAAGCTTTTATAGATCTCTCTTGATGTCTGAATTGTTCTGAATATTAATGACATTATAAACTATAATATATTTAACTGATAATACTTAAAACAGCATTTAAAATCATCATTTTAATTTAAATAACTCAGTCATATCAGACTGAGTTACAGCAATCTTTTTACTGAATTTGCTTAAATAAATTTATACTTCTTTAATGAATATATTCTTTAACATTCTATATTCAATAAACTTCATCAAATATTATCTTTTAGTCATCTGCAGCTTCTTTTTATACTTAAATTTTAATATATCTTAAACATTCTTTATACTGATTTTGTTCATCAGATATTCTTGATTATCTGTGTTTATGCAGATAATAAGTTAATATAAAATCTTTACATCAATTTTCTAATTTTTAAAGTCAAGACTGCTGAGAAAAAATGAATCTGAGAATTCACTAATTAATATATTGATTATTAAGACTTCAATAACATTTTATAGATCTTCTTTTATCAATTATCTTTTTATAAAAATAAATTATTGATCACAGTTCTTATAAGTAAGAATTGAAATAGATTATTATTTTATGAAGAAGTTGTTGAAGTTCATGATGATGATAGTTGACATGTAGTATAAGAAGTGAATAAAATAAAATAATAATGTATATATTGAAGATAATATAAGTAAAATAAATAAAAAGCTTTTATATCTTTTATTCTGTAAAACAGTAGTGCTTATTCATCTTAATGACTTATATTAAGCTATCAAAGAACAGTGCTTTCTGAGTAACTGTAAATGTTAATTTTTGTTGAGATTAATTCTCTGTAAATCTTCTAAATTAAACATACTTAACTGCTGCAGAGTACTGATTCTGCTAAAGCTAAATTTATTATAAATCTCAATAATCAATAATATTGTTAAATGTTAAAAGGTGGCACCACACTAATAGCACAGCTATCGTGGGTTATATATCTAACATTAAAGCTGAATTAACTGTAAATCTTAATAACTGATGTACACAGTTACTGTCAATGTGCTGATTCTGTTAAAGCTAAATTTATTATGAATCTTAATAATTAATAATACTGCTAAAGTCAGATTAATCATGAATCTTAAAAGCTGACATACTCAGCTATCATTACATTAGAAATATACACTTTCTTTAAGAAGCTTTTTGTTAATTTGAGCTCATAATTTATTGAAAGAAATGAATACTCATACTATATTATATTATTTAGTGAAACTTCTAAACTATATTATCTATGAGCTTGTCTTGATTAAGAGAGTTACAGAAGAAGTAGAAAGAAAGTTAACTGCAGTTAATGTAAATAGAGTCTTTACTCAGTCTTTGATGCTAGTTCTATCTTGCTTCATAGAAGTAGCTAGAACACTGCTTCTTAACATAATTATTAATTTGTAAATAAAAGATAGTGCTTAATCTTCACTTTATTTAAAGTTAATAACAGAACTTAAATCAATATGTATTGATAAAGATTGACTCTCAGTCTAAAACAATATTTCTGAGTTCTTTATAGTGACATATGATCTGTTTAATATATATGTCAGCTAACTTAATCACAGTGAGTTTTTTAGTAACAGAGATATATTGAGTCATCTTTGTAAGATGATTCACAATTATCAGTATGAAGTCATAAACATCAGTTTCTCATCTGCTAAACAGCAAGTCAGTGATCATGTTTATTGTTATCTTCTTTTATGATTAAGTAGATAGTGACAACAACTGTAATTTATCATATAAATGATGTCTTAATACTTAAACTCTTAGACATACAGCACATAAAGCAACATATTCTTAAATGTTATTCATCATATTAACTCAATAATACTTTCTAAACAGCAGATTAATTGTTCTGTTTACTTCATAATGTTTTGTTAAAACATCATCATGATGCAGCTTTATGAGCTCATTCTTAATGACTTTATTAAATAATATATATATCTTGTTTTTGTGATGAAGTAGTTCAATGAAATTAAACATTCATAAATTATCATTAATATCTTAATAACTACAGTTACTCTGAGATTTCAAGTCTTGTTACATCTTTACTGTTAGAACATCAGTGTTCTGTAAGAGATGAATAAGTTCAAAAAAGAATGATTACTTCTTATTATGTATCATTTTGTTGTCAGTCACTTTCTAAATCAATATACATGAAATAAACTGTTTGCAATCAGTAATTTCAGCAACAGAGTTAAGCAGCTCTTCTGTTATGTTATATATAGATGAATTAAACATATAGTCATCATTCTTTAATTCATTTCTGAATAAAGACTTTCTAAATCTCTCATTAACTTATTCTTAACAGTCATGATCTTCAGCCTAAGTACTTAATCAATATTCTTTTAATAAAACAGTCAGCATGATTTGCAGATCTAAGCTTTAAGTGTTGATTTAATTAATTAGAGCAGTAATGCTTAATTTTAATTCTTAAAATAATGTAATTAGCTTTCATTGCAATGTTAACAGCAATCTATCTATATTCTTCTTAACTTTGTAGTCAGAGCACCTCAACAGCACATTAGTGAGATTTGTCTTTTCTAATTAATGTATAATTATAAAATCATAAGCAGCTAGCTTTATAACTCAGTGTGTTTGTCTTCTATTCAATGATTTTACATTCATAAATTCTCATAAATTATTGTGATCTGTAAGTATCTCAATGAGATAATGACTATTCTCAAGATAGTGTCATCAGTGTTTAAATATCTTCTCAATTGTTAACAATTCTTGATCATAAGTTTCATAGTGTGTTTCAGCTAAATTTAACTTTCTTAATTAGAAGACAACAAAATGTCATTGAGCATCTGTCTAAAGCTGTAAATAGATATTCATTAATTTAATTATTGAGATATCAGTTTCAATTTAAGCTCTTAGCTCTGAGTTAAAGTGTATCAGAATAGATATCTATATAAAGATGTTGCAAAGCTTATGAAATGCTTACACTGTCATTTATAATCACTTAAATACATTTATTTTCTTGTCATTCTTGCTATCTTTTAATAGATTAATTAAAGAAACAGTGATCTTAGAATAGCTCTGTATAAAGTAATGATAAAAGTTTGCAAACTTTAGAAATATTTGTATCTTACAGTAACTTCTAAATATCAGTCATTTCTTTATGATTTTGATCTGTTGTTGATTCATCAAAACATCAGTAGTGAAGATGATGAACTTAAAAAATTTCATTTATATAATATGAAAAGTGCACTTCTTTAGATTTGCATACAGTTTAAACTGTTAAAGTCACTTTAGAATTTGTTTTACATGATTTTAATATTCTTCTAAAGAACTGAAATAGATCAAGATATTATTTAGATATATTACACAAAAGATATTAACTAACTCAGTTAATGCTCAGTTAATATAGACTTGAAAAGTTATTAAAGCATTAATTAGTTTAAATGACATAATTATGTACTCAAAATGATTATAATGTATGTAAAACACAGTCTTTTACTCATTGTCTTTCTTAATTCTGATGTAATGATAAGTATTCTTAAGATTTAGTTTAATGAACATCTTAACTTCACTTAAACAATTAAGTGTCTCACTAATCAGCAACAGAGAGTGACAATTCTTAATAATAATCTTGTTGAGATCTCTGTAATCAATACATAGAAATAAGCTTTCTTCATTTTTTAAAATAAACAGAACTGATGTTTCTACAGAGTTAACAAAATGTTATATTTATTTCTTTGTTAAAATGTCATCTAGATATTCTTTAAGCACTTGTAGCTCTGTTTTCAATAGATTATAAAGTGAATCATTGTTGAGAAGTGATGTTCTAGCTGCTTCTATGAAGTGAGATAGAACTAGCATCAGAGATTAAGTAAAAACTTTATTTACATTAATTGCAGTCAACATTCTTTCTATTTCTTCTGTAACTCTCTTAATCAAGATGTGCTCATAAACAACACAGTTTAAAGATTTCATTAAACAGTATAGTATAGCATAAATATTCATTTCTTTTAATAAATTATAAGCTCAAATTAGCAAAAAGCTTCTTAAAGAAAGTGTATACTTTTAGTGTGACAGCAGCTAAATACATTAATTTTTAAGATTTACAGTTAATTCAGCTCTAGCAATATCACTGATTATTGAGATTCATAATAAATCTGACTTTAACAGAATTAGCACACTGATGATAGCTGTATATGCTGATTATTGAGATTTATAGTCAATTTAACTTTAACAATATCATTAATTATTGAGATTTATGATAAATCTGACTTTAGCAGAATCAGTATTTTGCAGTAGCTGAGTACATTTAATTTAAAAGATTTATAAAGAATTGATCTCAACAAAAATTAACATTTATAGTTACTTAAAAAGCACTGTTCTGTAGTAGCTAAGTATGTTTAACTTAAAAGATTTACAGAAAATCAGTCTTAACAAAAATTAACATTTACAGTTACTTAAAAAGCACTGTTCTTCAGCAGCTTAATATAAGTCATTAAGATAAATAAGCATTACTGTTTCACAAAATAAAAGATATAAAAGCTTTTTATTTATTTTATTTATATTATCTTTAATGTATACATCATTATTTTACTTTATTCACTTCTTATACTATGTGCTGACTATCATCATCATGAACTTTAACAACTTCTTTATAAAGCAACAATTCATTTCAATTCTCATTTATAAGAACTGCAATCAATGATTCACTCTTATGAAAAAATAATTAATAAAAGAAAATTTATAAAATGTTATTAAAGTCTTAACAATTAACACATTAATCAGTAAATTCTCAGATTCATTTCTTCTCAGCAATCTTGACTTTGAAAATTAGAAAACTGATATAAAGATTTTATATTGATTTATTATCTACATAAATGCAGATGATTAAGAATATTTAATGAATAAAGTTAACACAAAAAATGTTTAAAATATGTTAAAGTTTAAGTATAAAAAGAAGCTGCAGATGATTGAGAGACAATATTTGATGAAGTTTGTTAAATATAAAATATTAAAAAATATATTCATTAAAGAAATATAAATTTATCTGAGTAAACTCAGCAGAAAGATTGCTGCAACTCAGTTTGACATAATTAAATTGTTCAAATCAGAACAACAATTTCAGATGCTGCTTTAAGCATTATCAGTTAAATATGTTATAATTTATAATGTCATCAACATTCAGAACAATTTAGACATCAAGAAAGATCTATAAAAGCTTCAGAAGAAAGAGATACAGCTTAAGATTGATAAGATTATCATTGTTTTGTGAATAGATAAATAGAAAGAAGATTAATGTTTAATGAATTAAAATTGCAGTTCATCAAATCATTACATAATTAATATTAAGTAACATTATTGCAGATCATTCAGCTCAGACAGTGATCATTTTTCTTATATATAATTGATTAACTTTAACTCTTCAGTGACTTTCTTATATGAATGAGATGTCAGTAAATTAAAGTTAAAAAGAGACATTTATACTCTCATTATTGTGAAGTAATCATTATACAAGTTAGGTCAGAAAATTCTGTAAGACTGAGTTCAACACTTTATATGTTTAAACTTGAGATCAATCTTCTATTGAGAAAGCAGATATGCAAAATGAAACTGTATAAAAGCTTTGATTAACACTGTCTTTAAATGTATAATAAGCACAGCAAAATTATAATAAAAGCATTAAAGTAAAATAAAGTCTATATAATTAAGCATATTGCAAAGAATCTTAATGAATTTATTTTAATATCTATAATATATACATCACATTCAGAGACTGTCTTCTCTGCTGCTGCTTTAGATACAAATTTATATATTTAGATTCATGAACATAATCTCATGACTGACTTCTTAGATGTTGACACTGCATCATTAAATAAAAAGATCAAGACTTACAGACTTTAATACTGATGATTTGCTCATCTTAATTTTATAAAGTTGCATAATCTTCACAAAATAACAATTCTTGAAAAGTCAATTCTCATCATTGAGAACAATAAGAATATGTGTGAGATTTATATTCTGATTAAGTTCATCAACAAGTAAGATTACACTGTAAACAAAAGAAAGATTAATATTCTTATTTTTATCTTTATTAATATATATAACTCATTACTCTTATCATTTAATGAATATCAGTACTTTCTGAAGATAATAGATAATCATTTTTGAAAGATGTGAATGATATTATTAAAGCAATGTAATGAGATTTTACAGACACTGCAAGAATAATGATTAAAAATTAAACTTTAGATTGATGCAAAGATTTTTGCTGTACAAAGCAACAATGAAATAAAGTTAAAGTTTACTTTAAATAATTAATATAAGTCTCTTAACATTACACTGCAATACACAGTGCTCTACATGTCAATTTAGAATGACATTGTCAAAAGAGTTATTCAAATCACTGAGAACTCAGTATGTATTATGATTAAAGAGATATAATTGTCAATAAAGTTCTGAGTGTAAACAGCATAGATAGATGTTTATCTTCATAATTAAATAGTAATTAATTTCTTAATTAACAGCAAATAAATAACTTTTGAGAAAGCTTTCATTGATGTGAAGTCATTCATTAATTATATTTATATATAAAAATGCAAATGCTACAGCTACATTGATCTCAAATTACTATCTAAAGACAGATGTAACAAATTCATGAATTAAGAACAAGTAAGAGTCTTTATAAATTACATTAAGAAAATTACAAAGCAGTATTAGCTTTAAGCTTTAAATCTTAAACATATCATTAAGAATTATGCTGTGAAGTTTGCTGAAAGCAAGAAGAAAGACACTGTTGATCTTAAACTGTAACAGTAAACATTAAATGTTCTTTTAAATAGAAGATTTGTTGAACATTTATGAAAGAAGTTAATCATTATGAAGATTACAGCTTCAGATCAAGCATTTATGACTTAAAATAGTAAGATGCAGTTTGACTTAATTATAGTTAAGATTAACAAGTTTTAAGATAAACAACATGAGATCAAGTTGACTGCAGTTAATCTAGATAAGTTGTTAAATAAGAAGATCAACATTGATTAAATTAAGACAGTGACATTTAAAGAAGTCAGAATCTTTCTGTGTATTGAGATCTTAAAACAAAAGAAAAACAACAATGATGATAATTAAGATGTGAATGAGTTCTTAATTAAAATATTAAGAATTATGCTGATATTTATAGCATTTTTTACAGATAAAAAAGACTCTATAATTAAATCTGACATTTCAATATCTATTATCTATGCTGAAGCAGTGAGAGACTTAATCTGAGAAGAAATGTGAAAGAATGTTATTTATATAGAGCTGACAGTCTTGACAGTAAATGAAATATAAGAAGAGATTGTGTTATTAAGAAGAGTCAACATTGTAATCAGTAAATAAGTTTTTAAACTTAAGCTGAACATTAGTAAATTCTTAAATAAGTTTAAGACAAGACTTATGACAAGAGACTTTTCATAAACATATAATGTTAATTATAAAAATATTTTTATTTTTATTATTAAGTTTAACATTCTGCAAGTCTTTCTGACTATTGTTACACTTAAGAATCTAGAGTGTCATTAAGTAAATGTCAATAATGTCTTTATAGAATTCTTTTTAAAGAAAACAATTTATATAACATTTTTTTCTAAAATCAATGTTGCATCTAATCATATTCTGTGCATACTGCACAGTCTTTATGATCTTAAATAAGTCACATAAAATTGACATAAACAATGTGTCATTAAACTGCTTAAATTAAATTTTCATTAAAGCAAAATTGACTTCTGTCTTCTTCTTTACAGCATTAAAAGAATTATGCTGCTTCTTTATATAAATAATATTGTTAAAAGGTGGCACCACACTAATAGCATAGCTATCGTGGGTTATATATCTAACACTCCCCCTAACCCGCGATTGGCCCGCAACCGACCCGCAGGTGTAAACAGTGCGCGCAGACAGCGGTTCAAACTCACAACCTTTTGGACTTACTCCCTCACCATGGACTTTGAACCACCGGCAGAGGTGGCCTAGGCGCCACTTTACACAAGTTATCACACACTAACCCGGGCTCATAACCTGTTAAAAGGTGGCACCACACTAATAGCATAGCTATTGTGAGTTATATATCTAACAAATATTATTATAACTTCAGCAAATCTGTTACACATTCTTTAATTTAAGCAAGCTCTTACAGACATATTTAAAGTTAAGAATTTAAGAAAGATACAGAAAATTCTTAATATTTAAATTATATATAATTACAAAATGAGAATTCTGTGCCTGAATCAGATTCATTATGTAAATAAGATATTAAAGAATCTTCATATGTAATCTGATAAGCACAGAGTCATCAGCATTTTACTTAATAAATATGATGCTTTTTATTCTGCTGACTTAACTGATTAAAGAATAGATTAAAGACAGTATTAACAGATAATTGAAAGTTTAATATACATAATAATTTATATTTAGTTAAACATTGTTTTCATATTAAATTGATTAAGTCAATATCTCAGCAATTCTGTAAAGCATTATAAATATACATTTAAGAAATTATTGCAGTACATAAAATCAATTATTAATCTCAGCATCATGTACAGCTTTAATAAAAGCTAAGTAGTGTTTAAATACTCTGACTTTAACTATGCTTTAAATAAGCAGAATTGAAAATTAATTTTAGAATGCATTTATATGCTTAAAGATGAATCAGTGTTGTAAATAAATTAAAAGCAGAAATTTGTTATTATTTTAATTATTGAGATTGAATATATAATTATGTCAATGTGTATAAAGACTGAGATCTGACTTGAACAGATATTAAGAGACATAAGTATAAGTAAATATTTTGAAGTCAACTTATACTGCATAAACATTTAAGAGAATAAAGCTCATTAAATATCTTTATTTATTCAGCTTAAAAAAGACAATCAAGTTATCTTAATCTTAATTAAGAACATATATGTACATAAGTAGTCAAAGTATATCAACATCTTTTATTATAATATTTGTAATCTATATAACCATAATCAGATTTAGATAAACTTTATATTCAGTTAAGAGATGATTGCTGATGAGCTTATTAAGTCTTTATTTAAACAGATTTTTAAGCAGTTCATTAAATTTATAAGATTCACTGTTAATGATTAATTAAATTCTTAAATGATTTGTTAAACTCTTAACAATGCATTTAATTATCTGATGTTTGTTGTCAGTGAGAGTCAATAGATGCAGTCTCACTAAGTAAAAGTGTTGAGAAGTGATATTTTAACTGCTTTTATGAAGTGAAATAAAATTAACATTAAAGACTAAGTAAAGACTCTATTTACATTAATTGCAGTCAACATTCTTTTTACTTCTTCTGTAACTCTCTTAATCAAGATATGCTCATAGACAACACAGTTTAGAGATTTCACTAGATGATATAATATAGTATGAGTATTCATTTCTTTCAATAATCATAGAGTAATTCATGTCTCTTTGTCTCTATGACATGATCATAATCTTGATGAAATAATAACTTGTTAACATTCTCTTCAGAGAACATATCTGCATATTTATTGTATTGTTAAGATAGCATTGATGTTTCATCAACAACATGTACAGCAGTTGTTGATGAGTCTAATTTAGACATCATTAACAATGCATAAATAGCAGATTAATTTTGAATGTTATTAATAAACATTTTAGACTCATTAATAGTCAGAGACATCTGTTCTATCTTATAGTGTTATGTGTACAAGTCACAATTAATATAAATGCATTGCTGTTTCAGATCTAAAAGATCAAAGATGAGTTCAGATTCATTTTTATTTAAAATATAAAACAATTGCTTTTCAGTTTGCTCTTATTCTTAACTGTTAGTGAGTTTATGCTTTATTAAATATGCATTATAGCAATAGACATATTGTCTTTTTAGAAGCTCTGATCTTAAGAGTTCTGCATTAACTTATATTAATTGATGAATAACAACATATCATTAAGACATCACATTAATCTCTGCTGCAGTGTTCAACAGTACACTGATAGAGACTTAACTGAGTTTAATTCAGATTTAATTTTTCTTTATAATGCTAAATTTCTTTATAATTTCTGATCTAATTTTTGTTGCTAAAGCACAGTCAATGAGACTCTGTCTTTTTTTGTCTTAACTACATTAATCTTAATGTAATTAAGATTTTTCAGAGAACTTCTGCAGTTCTTTATGAAATGATTTAATCTTTTATAATTATAGCAATTATTTTTTTTGACATCAATCTCAAAATGAAGTTTGTCTGCATTGTTATGATGACTTAATTTCATAATCTCAGAGTTAAGATGATTGTTCTGCTGTGACTTTGCTGTCTAAATAAAAGAATGTAAACAATGTTCATAAATTTTTTTAACAGTGTAACTTTAAACTGTATAATCATCTACAAATCACTGATTAATCTTTAGTTTAGCAGTTAAAGCTATTAGACTTTTTCTTATCTTTAAGAAATTTTAATAGTTGATTAAAGCTGTTTAAATCTTCAATTAAAGTTTCATAAAAAGATAACTTATTCTTTATTTCTTTATATAACTTGAAAGCTGATTCTTCAATATGCTGAGATATGTCATAAAAGTTTAAATTAATTAAATAAATTTCTGCATAACTTCTGAGTATTTCTGTACTGTATTAAGTCTGCAGTTCACTGAGTTCTCAATGAGATTGAGTAGAAACTTTAAAAAGAATATTTATGATTTGTCATTTAGAAGTTCACTTTCATTAATGTGATGAAATTATGCATCTTAAGATTCTTCTGCTAAGAACTGCATGACAAAGAGAATTTTATTGTAATTATTAAAGAAGTTTTCAGAAATTAAGTGAAATGTCATCACAGCACTGCATATAAACTCAGTATGTTCATAAATGAACTTTTCATTATATGTGAGCAAGTTCTTTAGCTGTTGTGTTTATTTTGCTGAAAGTATATACACAACTTTGAATGCATGTCACTTCATTAAATTTAAAGAGCTAATAAAAGCATAAAAAGATTCTGTATGCAGTTTTTTCTTAAATGAAACTTAAGAATCTTCATCTCTCAGAAGTTTATTGATCTCATTATACATATTAAATGCTTACAGTTTACAATTAATTTCTATAAATCATTATCTTTTCTCATTATTAATCTGTCTAATTTCAGTCAGACAAATCTATTCATTTAAATATTAATTTTTCTTCTCTATAATCTAAATAGCAGTCTGAATCTCTGCAGATTCTTATTCTTTAAAGATCATTTAAGTCTTAATATAATCAGAGAATAACTTTATTTCATTTTGCTGACTTCTAGTCTGCATATTACAATGTAATGAATTGTCATTCTTTAAAAAGATAAAATTATTAGAATTATGAACTTACAAGTTTCTTATCTATAAGAGATTGATGAGTAAGATATGTAACAATGTAAGACACTATGTTATGACAGCTATTTGATGAAGTTTCAATGTTAAAGTTTTGTATTGATAAAGATTAACAATTAAGAAACTTAAAAGATTTGTATGTAAAGACTGTTTATATAGTACTTTGCTTATCAATTATTGTGTAAGGAGTTCAGCTATAGTTTGATATGAGTGCATAGTGATATCATGACAATCATCACAGAATATAAACACACACACATTTAAGCTTAAATGACAGTAAATGTATCATCATTCTCAATAGCAGCATTCTTTTCATCATTATTTGAAGAAAGAAGCATCATTACAGATCTTTTTATATCTAATGATTACAGAATTGTCATCAAGCTCATTAATACTGTTTTCATTAATTATTAATGCACTCTCTCATCAATCACACTACACAATCACATTAACAGTCACATCTACATCACTATAGATCAAAACATTATTGTTATTAAGATTGCAGCTATCAAGCAACTGAAGTCAGATGATCTGATAGTATATATATTTATAGTGACTGAAAAAAAGTCATTATAAAGTAACATTAAATGAATTACATCTCTAAAAGCAGGCAGCAAGATAGTCATCATCATTTATGATGTCATTGTGCACAACATATTGATACAGAGCATCAAAATGAAAGATTAGTGAGTTATAATGACATGTATACAGACAGAAAATCATAAAATTGAAGTTAAAAAAGACATCTTAATCAATTATGTAAGATGACTGTGCAGCTCAAAATAAATGACAGAGTCTGTAATGATGAAATTTATAAATGCAGAGCACATCAATTTAATGTTTCAAATTAAATTAATTTAAAACTTTAAATATAAGAAGACAGAGTTATATGATTGAGCTTGTTGCATTTAGAAGTACTTTAAGTGTTATAAGTATGATTACATAAGTGCTCAATGTGAAGATACTTAGAAATGCAGCATATATATAGAGAATTATAGATCTGAGAATTGTCTCTTTAAGAATCTAGAATTTAACATTAAAAAGTGTGTAAGCTGCAGAGATTCACACAAGATATGAAATAATAAGTGTCTTGAGTTTCAGAAAGAAATGATGTGCATGTAGATGACACATAACATTAAGCAGATCTGATAATGAGTATTAACTTAAATATTAATTAAATAAGATTATGACATTTCTGCTTTAAGATTTCATCATATAAAACTACAATGTGCTGACTATTCAGAAGTCATGACACAATAAATATAACAATAATATTTATTATTTCTGCAAAAATTGATTTCATCTAATCTATTTAAAACTCACAGAAGAAGAATCAATCTAAGTTTGCTTCTATATTAATTTATAACTGAACTGTGCAGACTGAACAGTTCAGATATATAGTAAAGATCTTATAATTCTGAAGATTTAACACATTAAATATAGTCAGTTTAAGCATTTATATATTTACAATGTGTACAGAGAAGCAGTCAGAGAGAACATTACAGTAACTTTAAAGTAATTAAATGATTTATTAAAAAATAATTATTAACAATACATTATAGTGAAAGACTTCAATCTGCATCATTTAACATGAAGAGATCTGAGAATGAAGAAGAACTTACAGATAAAGCAGTTAATATAAATAATGAATAAATGACAGCTCTCTCTGTTCTTACTGTAGAACTCAGTTATGTAAAGATTTTAGCAAATATGCAATATCATAAATTTAATGTTAAACAGCTCAGACATTACTTAATGACTAATTAGCTGCAAAATATAATAATAACATTATAACTTTAATTATTACTTTATTACTACTCATCTTCTGCTGTCTACAGCAGAGATCATATTACAATTTTATTAGCAGTAAAATAAAGTAGACATAAAGCTTTTACAACAGACTTTGATAGAATAGCTGTCAATGTCATTTCATAACTATAATAAACTCAACATAAAGCAATACATAACTGTCATCACAAAGACAATTCAAATCATAGTGAAGACAACAGTACTGATGTTAACTTTCAGTAAATAATTAAAGTTAGAGCTTGACCTGAAAGCAAAAGAGATGATAAGAGAAGTAAACAGAGCTTGTTCTTGATAATAAAAAGAGTAGAGTATGCATATTTAAAAGATGTACTGTTGAGTTTGCAATGAAAAAGAGAAGAAGCTGACAAAATTAATGAGAATGAGTTACAGAGAATGAATAGAGACAGTCTTAAAGAATTTTTAGAAATTATAAAAATTAATGAAGTAAGTTAAAAATTACAAAGTCATAAATCAGACTTTCACTCTCATTCTGAAATAGACAGAAGAGCTGAAACTTACAGAATTGTAAAATAAGATAGAGTTACTTTTGTTAAAAGGTGGCACCACACTAATAGCACAGCTATTGTGAGTTATATATCTAACACTTTCCCTAACCTGCGATCGGCCCGCAACTGACCCACAGGTGTAAAGAGTGCACACAGACAGCAGTTCAAACTCATGACCTTTTGAACTTACTCTCTCACCATGAACTTGAACCACTGGCAGAGGTGGCCTAGGCGCCACTTTATGCAAGTTATCACACACTAACCCGGGCTCATAACCTGTTAAAAGGTGGCACCACACTAATAGCACAGCTATCATGAGTTATATATCTAACAACTTTAAACAATCTTTTTTTCAACTTCTTTAAAGATGAATCTCAGCAACATTGCAGAATACAAGTATTTTAAACTGATATTTATGTCTTTAATTACAGAGACTGAATTAACAGAGATTATAATGTAAACATTAAACAATAAAACATTAAAATTAAATAACATACTGAATTGAGTTTTACATTAAATATTACTGTAACTATTCTTACTGCTGCTCTCACTGTACAACTTGTGCCTGAACAGTAAAAAACATTTAAGAATTTTTAAACACTTTATTATAGTGATGCTGCAGAAGCTCAACAAAAAAGATTATCAGCAATTTAAAATATATTAATTAATAACACTTCTAAACATTATAAATAAGGCTCTGAAGTCTGTAATGACACATAGAATAAGCTATATGACAAAGATTTATTAATTGCTACTTAAAACATTGCTGAGAGATTAAAAAATTGTGTTTACAGAGTAGGCAATTCATACACTGCTGAAGCAGATTTATAAAGTATGAGAATTAAGCATATTAATTACATCATTATTAATGCTGAATGTATCAGAAGTCTTTAACAATGTCTTTTATAAAAGATTACTTTACAATCTCTGAAAACATCATCTATCACTGAAGATAATAAACTGAATAGAAGACTTTCTGAAAAAAAAAACATCAATAATAAAGCTGTCAAAATATGAGTCAGAGAGCTTTGTCATTTATATAAATATATTTTAAAATTTATCATTATCATTCATTCTATATTTATTCTACAATGCTGACATGCTGAATCTAGTCAATGATTCACAGCTTTGAGTCACAGCAGTAAATTAAATTGATGATATAAGCATTATGATAATAAAAAAGTCAGCAAAGAAGAACTGCACTGCTTTGCATACAGTGCACAGCTGCACAGAGCAATAAGTTTAAAGATATGTTTCTGTCTTTGTTTTAATTAAATATAAGTTCATTTACTTTATAAATTGTCTCATAAGACATAACATAACAGCAGAGCTGACTTTAGACACATATACAGTACAGATATCATCAATGTGTAGAGTGCTGAAAATTATCTTGAATTTATATTTAAAATAAAATGTACATATACAATACATTCAGACTTGAGTCACAACAAATCTTAAAGATTTAATGATGTTGACAGACTTTACATAAAGTTTTGAGCTTAAGAATCTATAAAAATTTTATGTAACAGTAATGCTGTCACAAATTTTATACTGCTGCTCAGTTTGATACAGTTTAGACAGTGAACATAGAATAATTATACAACAGAAATGAATTCTTCAGAAACTGACAGTTATATAGTAATGAGTAGAAGTTATTATAATGAAAGTCTTTTACATAACAGTGAGCTCAGCACTGAACATAAAATTCTTTCTTTTCTTAATGAAATAATAATTAAAGAAAACACTGAGAAAGTTTATGTTCTGTATTATCACTGCATCAATCTACATTTTAATGAAGAAAATCAGATCTGACTTTATAAAGAAACTTTATTAAAAGAGTTTACTGAAATGTTTGTAGCTCTGTTATAAGATGCAGACATAACTTTCATTAAAAGTTAACTTGAAATTCAGAGCACTCTACATTGTATTATTATGATGAAATGACTTAACTATTTACATAAATAACAATGTAGATGAAGCTGTTTGCAGACATAATATCAACAAACTTTGTTAAGACTGAAAGATGTTGAATATTTACATGAACAGCAGTAACATTGAGAATTAGATGAATGTGACAGTAGTGACATTGAAAAGAGATTTAAAATGCATGATATACATAAATATAGATAAGATATTCACAGTGTATGTAATGAAGCTACAGAGTCTAATCATAATAATAAATATAGTAAATATAGTGAAAATGATGAAATTAAAGCTTTAAGCAGTGAACATATACATAGATAATTAAGTAATAATTTAATTAATCATTAAATTAAGTATATAGTCAGATCAATACTTACTGCAGTGCATAATGAAGAAAATAAATAATTTATAAAGTTAAAAGGTTCAGATATGAATCTGATGAATATTGATGCACATAAAGATATCAGAAAATGAAGAAATAGATAGAATGATTAAGGCAGCAGCTTAGATCAAAGATTTATATATTGAAAAAGAATAGATTACAGAGATTTAACATTTAATTGTTATCTGTAAGATAAGACTTCATCAACAGATAATAAAAGAATGAATTAATGACTGAAAAAATGAAACAGCAGAATGAGTTATATTCAGTATGAAGTAACAGTTAAATAGAAGAGTGTTGAATAAATATATAGAACTTTATTGATTTATAAGCTTTCTCATTATTTAGTTATATACAGAGAAGATTAACATAACTTATTATTTTTATGTTATAAGTTAAGCAGATTCTTCACAATGTTTATACAATTTAAGCATTTAAACTATTCATTATGTACTGATGAAATGTCTACAAACTCAGAATCTAAAAAAGAAACTATTGAGACAAGTTAACAACATAAAGAAGATTTTATAAGACTCAGCATTAATTAAAATGATCATTATATTTATGTTATGAAGCAATTTTTTGAGACAATTTCAGACTATAAAAGAGACATTAAAAGATCTGATATTTTTAGATGCAGTTTAAAATAAAAAATTCAACAATTATACACTTCAGACTGCAGAAAAGACAATTAATTATTTACAACAATGTTTATTCTTTATTGATGACAGCTGAAGAAAGACATTAACATTAGATTACAAGAAAAGAAGATTAGTAAGTATCAGAATTAAGAGAAACATGAGAAGCTACAGAAGATAAAGTTGAAATTTGTATTAATTAGTTCATGAGATGACAGTGACAGTGATGACAACAGCAAGATGATAATGAGAGTGAGATCAGTATGTGTTAGTCACTTGTAGTTATGTGGTGTATGGCAGCCTAGGCAGCCTCAGTCACCTATGAATCAATCAATCAATCAATCAATCAATCATGTCCCTGGGCCCAGACCCGTTTCATCCCTCCAAAGAGAAGAAGCAACTTATTCGCCTCCACGGCTTACTCGTACAGTACGTGTACCGAGGATCCCCGGTGTGAGCCTTGCTGCGGAATGGCGGTCGATCTCAGTATGCCTAACGTTACAAACCCATCATCCTGACTCGTAATACAAAGGTCGGAAACAGTTTGCTTTCAGGTTTCTGTAATCGGCGTGCCCTTACTATGCAGCAGTCACTGCCCCTTGCCTAGGTAGACTAACATCAACCATTGATCATTCGCTCCTGTTAATCACCAAGATTACAATCTACCCGCAAGAGGCTTCACAAGTCTAATGTATGCAGCTCGGTGGAATTTTTCATCTGAGATCCGTATTAATGTTGTTAACGCCGAAGGTGCAGTGAAAGCATCTTCTGACTAGGTACTACCTGTACACTCGTCCAACCCCCCTTTCCAACCCAAGTTCGAGACGAGCCGCAATTGACAGGTCGGTAAATGCGTTGGGAGCACACATCGAGGTCCCCAAGCTCCTGGAACCGCTAGTTCCGGTATAACTTGCCCTAGTGCGAACAAATTTGGTTCTCAATGCCCAAACATGTTTGAGAGCCCTTTCCAGTACCCTCCACTGAATGAGATTCCATTGTCTGCAGAACCAGGGGAAGCTCTTGACATAGCTTTTGAGCAGTACGTGACTGCCGGCATTTGTGTCATTATGCTTCAGGACTTATGTCTTGCTCGTCCACTGCACACCAAGCCACGGCGAGGAATGTAACTGAAGAATTGGACAGGCAAGCTGTATTGCAGCCTCGGTCTTTGCACAGTAGCTGACAAATTTTGGGGTGGCACCCCCAGAACGCTTCCTGAGGAAAGACGTATCTGAAAGTGTCATCGAGCTCTGAGCCCCACGCATCCATGAGTCCTGGATCAAGCAGAGACTTCATGAGGCTCCCGACTGGCTCACGCTGTGAGTCCGTGTTTGGACTCGAATTCGCGGAGGGTCCAGACTATCTCATGGAGGATTCGTCCAGCACCAGAGGGTTTATGGGTTTCGTATTCTGTTCTGCTTAGACCGGCAATTGCAGATTGATCGGCAGCTTCTATGGACTTGGAAAGCGGCAGACGTGAAGCCTTGGACATCTGGGGTCAAGCAAACGCAGGATCCGTCTTCTGATGGAGCCGAAAAGACTGCTTTCGCCGGAAGTTCGCGAGAGCCCATGCCCGTCGACCTAGCAGAGTATGCGTTGAAACCAAGTCGTATCCAGTCATTGTGTAAAATCGTTCGCGAAGACAGCAAGTGGATGGACGTGTGATCAGACTGTCTGGACTTCCTCCTAGATGATTGAGAACGGCAGCACCAACTGCTCTCCAGTGTGGCACACAGGTTGGAGGCATCAACTCCCGTGCTTCCCAGACGACCAAATGGGTAAACTCTGCATCGAGGCGTAACTTGGCGGTTGAGACAGTGCCTCTCGTCAGCTCCGAGAGGAGAAAACAGTTCGCCCTTCCAGTTTTCAGCAAGTTTTGTACGACTTGTCTTCCAACCGGGTGAACGTATTCCTTACAACTGTTCCTTCGCCTGCCACTTTGAGGGTTCCTTTTGTCAGTTTTTGCCGTCTAAACTTAAGAGTAGTCGACTTTAGTACCATAATCACGAAACTGGCAGCATCCTGATATTCGCAAATGTTGCAGCGGTCTGGCGAGTAACACCCAAAACGTCTTCAAGTACGACCCCGAGTGATCATACCTCTTGCTCTTGCTCCTGGGCAGCTTGACGGTCACCCTCTAGTTCCTTCACAATCCTTGATATCTCCTCGATACAGTGGGTGAAGTCGGGATACGGTTCTTGAGGCACCTGGACCAGTCCCGTCATGTAGTGTCCTGAGGCTTCCTGGAGCTTACCTCTCTTTGAGGCGGGTCGTCTTCCAGCCCTCACCCTCAGGGTCGTTCAGCCAATCTGCCCAGGTCGAGGCATCAATGTCTTCCCCACCCCGAGAAGGGAGTAGTACTTCGTAAGTGTTGCCACACCAACACAGCTGGCCCTTGGGGTCCCAGTACAGTAAGTCGGTTTTTGCGGATCTCGCTTCCATCCTGTTCAAGATTGGAGTCCATCCCGGTATCGCTCAAGAGTTCTTCCAGGCAAGATTGGGAGTATCAGCGCCGCGGTCTCGATACCGGGCAATATCATCTTCCCGTTCTTGCGCGATGGCGAGCTCTCGGGCATGAGTATGCCGACGAGTATGCCGGCAAGGTGGACGAGGCATTCTGCAAGTCGACTGAGAAAACGGTCAGACTCAGACTCATCAGCCTTCAAGGAAGGTTTGTTGTGCGTGTTAAGGCTTGGTTTATGGAAGCAACGGGTAAGGTACCCATATACCTAGCAACGATGCTGCATCTACGCGGTGGAGTTACCGCATGTGTATGTTACAGTGGCGTACCTTAAGTAAACGAATAAGGACCTACAAGGATTAGGGTTCACCCATACCTCTCAGGCGACCGCTGATATTTATGCTACTCATATCAGTGGGACGTCCTTAGCACAGCACCAACATGAGCATATAGTCATCCATAGACACTGATGAACATGTTCACGATCAGATCCAATAAATTCACAGCACCAACCATCTTTCCGACTGCACTGCTGAAATGAAGTAAGAATATCATGAACCACCATCAACTTGAACCCACTCCCTTCTGCCCACTTCACCCGTCATCGGCGATATGTGTCCCTCTCAACAACAGGACTCAGAGCAGCCGCACCCACAGCAGTTGCAGCCTGCGTACTCGCCTCCACGGAGCGACATCTCCATTGGTGCCTGGGCTTTCTGTTGCGCAAAAGTCATCAGTAACATTTCCGTGAAACGTACAGAGGAGATGGAGCGAAATGATACAAGCGAGGAAAAGAAGTGGAAGGGAGATGCGGAAAGATCTACATACAGGCTGCGCGGTCTCGATGCCGTTCTGAGCAACCATGGGTTCTTGAGGGGCGGGCTGGGCCTCGCTTTGGTTCTGAGTAGGGTTGGTGGGGGCGAAAGAAGGCATGGTGATTGTTGGTGTGGGGAAGGTGGTAAATCTGGACAGATGTGTGATAGGAGTCGATGAGCTGGCTGGATATTAGTCCTGTAATACTCAAATCATCATGGGAGAGTGCGATGAAAGACATACCGGATCGTATGTGTTCGTAGGTCGTGCGGTGGTGAAAATCAGGAAGGTAGAAGTTCTCAGCGGCTTTCAAGAGTTTATAGGCGGTGTTAAGTGGCTGAGCGTGAGTTGGGACTAACTGCTTGGGGATTGGCGTGAAGAATAAACCTGCGTCGTGATCAAGAATTCTCAGGTCATTAGACCCTTTGTGGTTTATATGGATGTTTTAGAACTTGCGCTAATTTACTGCCTTGGCAGCGATGGCAAATCAAGGCACAGAGAAAGTTTCAGGGCGCATGTGATATCAAAAGCGCCTCAACCCCAATAGTAGGGGCGTTTCTATTCTACACCCAACTAGTATTTTACTCTATATAATTTACAGTAGTCTTAAATTAATGTATGTGCATAATATCACTGTCATCATAGGCATGATGTTTAGTTTAATTAGACTTAATAATCATTAAAATTTGTTGATGTGAAGAAAAACCTCACTGTCATCAAGATCAGTGCTTACTAATGTAAATAGTATTAGAATTATTAAAGTATATGACCACCTGTGCCCCATTTTAATCCACTGTTAGGACGAGTGGTCATTTTGAGATGTCTGCCACAATCATCTGGTATACTCCACTCCGTTACGTTCCCCCTTCCGTTATTTCTTCGAAGCCGGAATGCTAACGCCGAGGAAGGAAGTACGTCTTTGCAGACCCTGAGCCTTACTATTGCACCTACAAGAATTGTGCACAGAACTCGGGCTTTCCCCAGCCGGAGGCGGATGGTATAGCACGAGCAAGACCGTATTCGTCTGCCATGGTACTTGCCAGAACCGATCCAATACCACCACATGATTCTGAAGTCACCCCCGAGAAACACATGCTGGCACTTTCGCCATACACCAGCTGGTAATCATTGTGAGTTCCTGTTAGGCAATGGGTCCCTTCTGTTACGACACAGAGAACCTCGCCCCAGAAAGGCCCCAAACGTCACATCGCAGAGCACCTCGAGGAGCTCTCACTTCTCGGCCTATTCCTCATCATCTTCTTCTCCTCCTCTCGAACTCCTTCCAGCTACGACCTGGACGAATGGGTGTTCAGGCAAGAGAGGGGGACGTTCAACATCAACCGCGCGCATTCAATCACTCAGACCCGGTGCCCTTTCTTAGAACCGCCTCGCAGCGCATGTACAAAGTATCGCCTTGTTCGGGTCGTGGTGAGTCCCCTTCCCCAGGCACCCACGACGAGAACTCTGTGTCCAGAGTCATTGTTGTATGGTACTGACCGAGTCCGGCCTGGGAGCATGAGTTCACCCGGCACCTCTCCAACTGTAGAGCTATATCGTACCAGTCTCCACAGCGCCGTACGAACAACATCCATTGGAAATGTTACCTACGTTCCATGTAACTTACCTTATGTAATCACTTTTTGGGAAACGATTACCTCCCGCATATCAATGATGACATCTGACCCTCTCTCACAGCTTACATCAGCCGCTACCTTTCAGCGCCTCACCATTCACAGCGAATGACGGTATGCTGACTCATTAACGGGCCGCAAATCTGTGTTTTGGTCGTTGCGGCTCAACCAATGAGAACAAATGTCACTAGCTTTTCTATTTCTTCCTTCTGACCAGCAAACCGTCAAGCGGCCCGTTTGAGAAGACCGGCACCCCGAAATATCAGGTAGGAGAACCGTCCATCGTGCATCTGTCTACCTCCGCTCAACATCATCATTGCAGCACAATATCAAAGCACCTCGAGCTGTCAACGCCTACCTGCTTATCCGTTCGGCTCGCGTACGCGGCGGAAGCGCGTTTTCTTCAATTTTCAACATTCCAACCGCCACCTTGCAGCCGTTATCGCAACACCGAACTTTGTCAGATAACCAAGCAACCATCAAGCCGTCTGAGCACCGCTTGAATCGCATCATCAAGCTCGTCATACATACCCGTGCTCAAGATTCTTAGTGAATGTAAGTTTTTCTGCTCTGCGCGACTGATGTCGGTAAAGTTCGCAGTCTTGATTAACACATCGAGCATCGCAACAAATCTCGTGTATATTCACCATCTTTACTCTTCAGCATTTCTTGAACTCCATGCGCATTGCTGAGTCGTTAAGTTCTAACAGAGCTTGAAGCAATCGCGTGTAGGACGTTGTTGCTATGCCGCCTTCTTCAAAACGTCGGAACCGTCGTAGGGCAGTTGAACCTCAAGATTTGTCTGACGTTGACTTACCGGACTCTTCTCCGTCTCGACCCGCTGCAAAGAAGAGAAGAGTATGTTCATCTCCACGGTCCTCTTGTCATCAGTCGCTCAGTGCTTGTTGGGCCATGCTGAATGTTGGCAATCCAGACAACCGCAGCTATAACACCGACTCCAGTGACCAATGATTCAACTGTGGACTCAGAACCCACGAAAGAGGAAGGTGTTTCATCTGAAGGAGATGAGGTTGCTGAGAGCCAAGAGATTGTCGATTCGGTCATCCCATTTCTGGCTGTGGCGAAGGAGCCTGTGTCAGTTGCTAATGACCATGCGAACACGTTCATTGAACAAGAATACAAGGACGGGGTACAAGCATATGCAAAGCTGGCGGGAAGGGAGTGGACCTATTATGTCAAGACACTGAGTGTCAACATCGGACGTCCTCCCGACACGGCGTCGCGTCCGAGTGTGGAGGATGGGGCGCAGTCCAGCCCCTTTCCTGACTTTGCAGACACGACTAGAATCCAGATCGACCTTGGTCCGAGCAAGGTAATCTCGAGGTTACATGCGGAGCTGTTTTTCGATATGAAAGACGGGAAGTGGCACATCATCGTGAACGGCCGGAATGGACTAAGGGTCAACGAAATGCTCATCCGGCGTGGACAACGGACTTCACTCTCCAGTGGAGATGTGATCGAGATCGGAGGTACGCAAATGATGTTCGTCTTACCCGGAGAACGGGCTGTCGTCCATCACACCTTTATCGAAGCAGCTCAGGCTTTGGCGAATGGAGAGGAACCAGAGAGATGGCCCCATCCCCCACCTCCCCATCCGGATCGTACCGCTCACATGCCCCGTTCCGATTCATCACAAGGCGCGCCCGTTAGCTCTCGTGGCAGCATTGGCCATATCCCTTTGGCACCAGCACCTCCGGATTATAAACGCCACAGTACGCCAACAAGCCCGCGTGTTCCGGACGCCGGAAACCGACCGAAGCAATCGCCTTCGTATCATCGTGGGTTCATGCTAGAGAGCACCGAAGACGTCGACTATAGTCTAGACTCTGCAAAAGATATAAAGCCGCCGTTCAGTTACGCGACGCTGATAAGTCAGGCTATCTTGTCAAGTCCCGAGGAAAAGTTGACACTCGCCTCTATCTATCAGTGGATTCAGGAACAATATGCCTTCTACAGACACTCGAATTCGGGCTGGCAGGTACGTGACTGGACGTTCTTCGTCAATATGCTTGAAATTAATCAGGCCACAGAACTCTATTCGCCACAATCTGTCTTTGAGTAAGGCGTTCCAGAAGATCCCTCGAAGGACCGATGAACCAGGCAAGGGCATGAAGTGGCAGATTGTTCCCGAGCATCGCCACGAGTTCAACAACCGTGGTCCGCGCAATAGCAAAGGTGGCGGTCGTGGTTCTTCGGCTCCCACTTCACCCGCGGCGAAAGACAGTGCTCGTGGTTTTGCGCCATCCAGCAGCCAGACTGGTATACCGGATCAGAGTCAGGATGGGTTGGTATCAGGCACTCAGCTCAAGCACTCCCCACGCTCTACTACCCCACCATTGAGTTCCTACCCAGTAGCAGCCAAGGAGGCCTACACACCCGAACGTGGTTCTCACCTACCACATCACCTGGCACACGGACTTCCCCAAATCGTCGATGATGGCTCGCCTCTGCCACGTTCGAGAAGCGCTGTCTACGGGTTTTCCGACGCCGCAGCCGCAGGGTCGCCACCGTTACTTTCCTCATCGGCTTATTACGATGAAGCGCGCTCTCTCGTCACACCTGCACCCAGGCGCCAGAACCCAAAGCTCGCGCCTCCTAGTACCGCGCATTTACCTTCCACATACATGCCAACCAGCTCGCCAGCGCCGTTTTGGAAGTTCGCGGACGATGGAAGCACACCTGCGAGGCCGATGCCAGACCTCAGTCCGTTGAAACCCGGTGGCGCGACTGCTTTGGGTGGATTGCATAGTAGCAGTCCGCCAGCTGCGAGTGGGAGCCCGAGCAGGCTTCGAAACGGACCCTTTATGAATTCTGGGATCCTTTTGGGGAACGGTTTGGCTGCACACGATGAAGAGGATGAAACCGAGGGCATTGATCTGGCAAGGTAGGGCACACGGTCATACTCATCTTAGGAAATAAATATTGACATCAATCTATAGGGGCTTCCAGCCAATCGGTTCATTCCACTGCCAGATGACCAATGGAACACTCGGGCGTTGAAGTAGACCAAAGAGCTACTTGCTGTGGATGGCTTCCTAGCATCTTGACCCGGAGATCTTGACGACCTCCATCACATGTTTCTACTTGATTTCATACCTGGGGAGTTGCGAATCGCTGAAATGTAACATTAGATCATCACAAATCCTTGCACAAACAAACAGTAGTCCCTCAAGTCTATTCTCCTCGTCTGTGCTCTTTCTATCTAGACTTGGCTTACGCCCTACGAACCAAATCTGTACAATACCGTCTAGTGATGTCCGACCGTCTTCTGTAGCTACGTAATTAGGAGAATGGAAGTCTGAACTGTACGCTACTGTATACACGATCTGAGTCCGTGCTTCTGTGGCAAAATACTTTGGATCAACGCCCACAATTGTCCCCGTAAACATCAATCAACTTCAAATCGTTGGCCTGTCAGATGGGCTAGTGAAAGTAGTCTTAGTGGTACAGTTGACGAATACAATGAGGCGTGGGTAGGGACTAAGTAGGTACTTAAGAATAGAAAAGAACACAGAGCTGTTGTTGATCTATATACTCTTATGTCATAAGAGCAGGCTGCTGGAAAGTTTGATTGAGGGTTGAAGCCTAGGGGCACGTCACGGGATCGCGCGTTCAACGTCGCGTCTGCCTGATTGCAGGCCAACGTCAATCTTGTTCTGGACATGAAATTCCGCCAGGTCTGTTGGAGTAGTAAACTTCATCACCGATCGTAATGGCGGACAAGGAAGCTACCGTCTATATCATAGACGTCGGACGTTCCATGGGAGAAAAGCACAATGGGCGGACCGAATCAGACCTCGAATGGGCTATGCATTACGTGTGGGATAAGATAACAAGCACGGTATTGCTAAGGAGGTTCTCTTAGAGAGGAAATCTATTTATTGATTGATGTAGGTAGCGACAGGAAGAAAGACCGCTACTGTTGGGGTTATTGGTTTGCGAACAGATGGTATGAGGGACGCCACGGCATGGTCGTAGCAGCAGCTGACGTAGCCAAGGGACGAGAAATGAGCTCGGCGATGATGACAACTATGAGAACATCTCAGTACTACAGGAGATAGGGCAGTACGGTCATTCGCCGGCCAAGACGTTAACCCACATACTAACCCTAGTAGGATTCTCATGCCAGATCTGAGAAACCTGCGGCAGGAGATCAAGCTGAGTAGCACCGAGCATGGAGATGGTATGTCCTGGTGATTCTTACTGAAAAGCTCTATCTTGACACATTGCAGCGATCTCGGCCCTTGTCATCGCCATCCAGATGATTACAAAGTACTGCAAGAAGCTCAAGTATCATCGCAAGATCACCCTCGTCACGAACGGACGAGGTTCCATGGATCCTGACGATGTGAACGATATTGCGAAGAAGCTTAATGAAGATGGAATGGAACTGGTGGTGCTGTTGGTTTTTCTGGCCGTTCTGCGCTTTGCCTTTACTTACGAATCCATAGGGGTGTCGATTTCGAGGACCCAGAATACGGCTTCAAGGAGGAAGACAAAGACCCTGTCAAAGTTGAACTGCCTCTCCTATATCTTTCGATGAAGGTGCTGACTGTGTTACAAGGCTAAGAACGAGGAGGTGCTCAAAGCCCTAGTCGATGGCTGCACCGGCGTGTTTGGAACTCTCGAACAAGCCATCGTAGAGCTTGGTCAGCCCCGGCTGAAGTCTACTCGCCCAGTGACGTCCTACAAAGGTCAACTTACCCTCGGAGATCCAGAGCAGTACAAGTCGGCAATGTGCATAGATGTCGAACGATATCCGCGAACGATGGTGGCCAGGGCGCCCACAGCCAGTCAATTCGTTCATAACTCGGATTTGTCGAACGGTCAAGCCAGTACTCAGTCTTCCGTCACAATGCTCGTGGACGGCGATATGCTTGAAGCCGGACAAACCGCGGCTAACCCTAACGGCCTGACTTCGGTCAGGAACGCTCGCACCTATCAGGTGGATGATGACGACGCTCCGGGTGGTAAACGTGACGTCGACCGAGAAGAACTTGCCAAGGGCTACGAGTACGGACGGACTGCTGTACATATCAGCGAGTCGGACGAGAACGTGACGAAATTAGAGACTAAAGCTGCGCTCGAGATCATTGGATTCGTGCCAATGGCTAAGGTGGGCACACCTTGTCCGGTTTCCATTCTCAGGGGCATTCTGATTGAAGTAGTACGACCGGTATATGAGCATGTCCGGCGCCTCTCAGATCGTAGCTCAAAGGACGAACGAGAAAGCCAAGATGGCAATGTCTTCCTTAATCCATGCTCTCTTCGAGCTCGAAGACTATGCAGTAGCAAGGCTAGTCACGAGAGACGGCAGAGGCCCGGTGTTGGTCCTACTGGCACCAGAGATCACCCCTGACTACGAGTGCCTGGTCGACGTGCAGCTTCCGTTTGCAGAAGACTTCCGCTCCTACAAGTTTCCTCCGCTGGATAGGGTCGTCACCGTGTCCGGGAAGCTACTAAAGGAACACCGTAACCTCCCCAGCGATGCTCTGAAAGAAGAGATGAGCAACTACGTCGACCGAATGGATCTCGCCACATTCGGCACAAACGACGAAGGGTAGGGCCGACCTCACCCTCCACCAACACCCCACAGACTGACATCCTCCAGACAGCCAGCCGAATACATGCGCATGGAAGACACTTTCTCCCCCGTCCTCCACCGCATCGACCAAGCCGTCCGCTGGCGCGCCGTCCACCCCTCCGAACCCATCCCCCCACCCTACGAAATCCTCACCCGCTTCTCCCACCCCCCCGACGCCCTCCGCTCCACCGCAACGCCCCACCTCGAGAAACTCATCTCCGCCGCCTCCGTCAAAAAAGGCAAGTCCTCCCACCTCCCCATCCCCACCCCCACCCCCACCCCCTATACCGCTAACACCCGCCGCCCCACAACAGTCCCCCCCAAACTCCGCTCCCGCAAACGCGACCGCCAAACAACCACCCCCCTCTCCGGCCTCGACGTCACCACCCTCCTCTCCACCTACCCCCCCCCCCCCCCCCCCCCCCCCCCCCCCCCCCCCCCCCCAAAACCCCCCCCCCCCCACCCCCCCCCGAAAAAAACAACACG
>JAABUY010000301.1_pt1 | contig 93971 bp, 94 predicted proteins | sample 5560271 | NCBI WGS metagenome assembly JAABUY01 (sample SAMN10711886, study PRJNA513374) | rock metagenome | isolation source: Antarctica rocks | place: Antarctica: Victoria Land, University Valley | reverse complement strand
TTTTATGCAAACTATTTGTTTATTGTGATTTTAACATCAAAACACTGAATTTGAGTGTGATTTTCAAAAAAAAGTTGCAAAAAGTTCTGAGCGAACCGAGGAGCCAACATTCTAGGAATTGCTGTAGCAGTCGCACGTTACCAATCACAGCGTCAAGCGTGGCACAGCTGCTTTTCCTCAATCGGTACACCCAATGATCAGTTCACAGTCCTCTTCAAAGAATTACATATACTCATACACATTCCCACCCCGTTGAAGTTACCATAGTATTCAAGAGCACGAGCACAGCACCTAGTCACATCTCGTATATAGTACATTCAGAGCCCGTCCATCTCCATCTCCTCTTCAATCCACTCCGGCGCTCGCAAGAAATCCGCCTCTTCAAAATCATTCGCGATATTCTCTTGGCCCTCCCTAACATCGACCTTCCTCAGCGTTGTAGCAGCCCACTTCCGTCTGGTCTTCGGCACCGCCATGAAACGCGCCGTTGCTGGTAGCATCTCCTCGTCTTCCCACCCGGCGACGTTGCCGAGGAAGTCTTCGTCTTGGAATGGACGCTTTTTGTTTGCAGAGTTGGTTGGAGAAGGTTCAGTCAGAATAGTATCGGTCGAGCTGTTGGACTCTTGGCTGGACACGAAGTCATAGTCATCGTTCCCGACCAGAAGCGGCTCAATGGCCTCCATGGTACGAGGTAGAGGTTGGGAATCGTAGCCGCCGACTTTGAGTATGCCACAATATGGGGTAAGCTCCGCAAAACCGCCTCGGTAGCTGTTGTTGTAAAGGCCACTGGTGGTAACTGCAGCGCTTGACCTATGCTTCTGATTTGTCTGTTTCGAACCATCACAGGACGTCGTCTTGTAGCCTTCTGGTACCGACTTGCGCACTCGCATTCCAACATTGAGGAGCGATGATTGAATGGCCGCAGGTAGCGGTGGTGACAGAGGTGAGACATGCGAAGCTGCACTTGAGGGAGGAGAAGGGCTTCGATCGGAGAGAGTAAAGTAAGCGGTGATGCTTGGTTGAAAGCGGCGCTTCGTCTGACGGTTTATGGTGGCCATTGGTGGTGCAGGTAGAGACGGGTGGGACACGTGCGGGAAGGAAGATGTTGTGCTAGCTAGCGTGTTGGTCACTCACTGCATTACAGCAGTGATGGAGTGCAGTATCTTGTGTAGGTCAGAGTGATATGATCCCTCACATTGCTGCGTCAATCATTTCGATTTGGCTGTGATCTGGTAGCTCGACGGGATGGCGCGTCACGAAAACGCCAACTTCCCCAGACTCTGCACTTTCGCGCTAATTGACATTCTCGCTTAAATGATGTTGTCCATGCCAGCTTCACCTTTCATCAATGGCTTGGTGGTGACACAAGAACCTCCAATATGAGGCAGCTGCTTTTGTTTTTACATTGTTCATCAAATTACTGTTGAGCTGAATGATAAGATGTCTGACGATCAAGCACCTCAGCTTCCTCCTGGCGACTTTTCTGCTTTCTCCACTTTCTCTCAAAGCCTCTCGTTCCACTCCTCGCCCGAATCATTCATTTCCTCTCGAGCACAACATGCAGCTGTACGCCCATCGGGCCAGGCGCAGAGTGAGGAAGAAGCATCATCAATACCGTGGATAGTTCGCGCAAGGATCCTCAACAGGAACGTTGCCGTCATCTCTTCTCATCGTTTCTGTGAGGATGTCTTGAACGTCGGAAGTGATGACCGTCAGAATTCGTTCACGGCTGCCAAAGAGGGAGAGACGATAGGTCCGGAGACTTTTGCAGTCCGGCCTGCATATCTCCAACTGATGTCAGATTTCTTTCCGCCGCCGAATATACTCCTAATAGACGTGCCCGATCATAATCTCAAACGGAAAATGTGGGACGAGCAGTTGTCATCTTTTCCCGCAGATACTTCAGCTACCATCTGCGATATTGCACGCGATCATTTTAGCACCTGGTATCATGACAGCAGCATTGATATCTACGACAGTATGAAGGACCTCTCATGGCGTGTGCTTCTTGCTGTCTTTCTCCAGCTTTCGCCAACGGACAAAGTTTACTCAACAGTCGAGTCGCTACAAGAAACCCTACTTAGAGGACAATTCTCCTTGTTACCCATCTCAGTCAGAACTCCATTCTGGCGCTCTCCACGATCTAAAGCTCTAGAGGCACGCCAGAAGCTTCAAACTGTGCTAAAAGACCATATCGCTTCGCAAGACAATGGTTGTCCATTCCTACGGAAGAAGAAGATCGATAAGGATGAATTATCATCTAATGCACTCATGTTCACAAGCTCGATCGCGGTCAAGGCGCTCGCTTCTCTCTTGACTGCCAGCATGCTGAATCTCTTCTTGCTGCCGTGCGAGCCATCTCTTGAAAAGCGAGTTCGAACAGAAGATCCGGCAAACCGGAACGTATTATTGAACAGTATCTTGCTTGAGACCGAGCGACTGAGCCCCCCGGTCGTTGGTGTCATGCGTCGAGTCCAACAGGATGTGGTTTTTGTAAGTCCAGAGGGTCAGCCTCCCACTCTCATCCCAGCTGGCTGGGACATCTGGCTTTACTTTGTAAGCGCCGCGCGGGACAAGGCTACCTACGGACTGGCCGATCAGTTCTTGCCTGAGAGATTCGTATCGCCTGCCGAGACCAAGCCTGGGTATGCGTTTGGCTCCGGCTCGAAGCATTGTCTCGGAGAGCAGATAGTCCGGGAGATTGTAAGCTCTGTGGCAACGACGGTATTGAGTACCGATATCAGGCTTAGAGGTTCCGTCAAGGCAGCCGGCGTTCGAGGCTGGCTAGGTTGGGATACCGGTGTCAGTTTGGAAGCATTTGCGAGAGATTTGAAGCAATTGCCTTGTCAACGGCCGAAAGAAGCCGTGCGTGTACGCGTACACCGAGGTGAATAGCCCTCCATGAAAGCTATCTGATGTCATAGCTAGAGGGATCCTGCGCTCTCATGTCCAACTTACGCCGTTGAGGTGATAGTTCAATAGGGAATCCTATCGTGTGTATCGTATGCCCTTCCTTGGTCTGGCACTGCTCAGGTAACGTCCGATGAATTTCCTGATACCAAGAATCAACCATAGCGAGTTCGCAATGCCTATCGTAGCCGTACCCAAACGACAAGATGTACGTAGCCCGGAAAACGCTCCCATTGCTGATTGCCCGGTCTGAGATCCATAAACCTGCAAGATCCAGTGCACGAGATACACTCGGCAGATACCATACGTCAGGAGATAGCCAACATTCGCGACCAGGATCGCCTGCCGCCGCGAGGGTTGAAAGTTGACCAGATACCAGTGTAGTGTCCCAACGGGCGTCCTAAAGGTCACGAAGGAGAATCAGCAGCGATCCTTTCCCAGAACCTAACCCCCGAACCACCGGTCAACTGGACGTCAAAGAATCCCGCCCACTTACGACGCATTCATAAGCATCAGCATCAAGACGATCAAGATCCCCTTCTCCCGTCCCCGCGCAATATACCACTGCAGCAACCCCAGCGCGCTCGAAAGACCCGCATGATGCCATCCCAGCACTCGCCAGTTAATCTCCTTCGCCAGGGACTTCCCCGCTCCGCCACCGTATCGAGCTCGCAGCCGCGCCCCCAGGATCAATATCACGGCATCTTGCACCAGATATGCCGTCTCGAGGGCGGTGATGCTGTTCCCGAGCGTGGAGCGCGTCGTGATCAGGGCTGAGCGGGCTCCATCCGCACCGCTACCGATCCACGCTCCCGGTGTGGCTTCGGCAGGCCCTGTGGCAGGTTTGGTCAGGGAAGAAGATGCGGCATGGGTGTTCCATTCGCTGTAGCGCCTCTGAAGCTCGTAGATTGAGACGAGAGTGACGAGGGTGCAGTGGACGGCGGAGATCGCTTCGCGGGATTTGGCGAAGCGTGGGGGAGTGGCGTTGCGGGGGGTGACGAGGAAGAAGAGGAGAGGATATGCGATCAATGAAGTGACGAGGGTGACTTGAGAGGTCAGAGCGAGTGGCGCGCGGGAAGTTGACATCTACGATGGTTGTCCGGGAAGGGGAAAAGAGGAAGTGGTATCCGGGTAGGAGAAGAGTACTGGCACACCCCACCTTTCTGCAAAAGAATTCAAACTGAATATAGAGGAAATCTTCAACGGCATGTGTATCTTTAGCCCCAGATGAATCATTTTATTCTAGTGTTTGAGTTTTACGCCCTTTTAAACTCTTCTTAATCAACACCAAGCCATCATCCCACCAACAAAAGAACGGCTGATAATGGCCTTCCCCGACTCTATGGTGCACTGCGTGCTTCTTACTGCCGGCTCCAAGTCCAAACGGCATGATCTTGTCATACCCCCAAGTCAGATCCATCCCACAATGCACCTCCACCAACAGATACACGAAAAAGGGTACAAAAATGGTACGAGTCAAGACGTGACCGCCAATGATGTTCAACGAGAAATTGGCGAGCAAGATCAAGGAGACTCGCTCGATAATAGACAGCTGATTCGTGACCTGCGGATTGATCTCGGCGTGGGTGTGGTGCGGATGATGGATACGCCGTAGATGCGGAAGGCGGTGGAAAGCGATATGGATAAAGAAGAACAAGGTGTCGTAGATGAAGAAAGCTACCAGCAATTCTAAGATGAGGCGTCGGCTGGAGGGTGGTTCAGTTGGCAGTGCCCTTATCGTCTGTAGCGGTGATGTCCAAGAGAAGTTGTGGAGTGTCGGCGCGAGGAAAGAGCCGCTGATGTGGTTTTCGCCGCTGGGGAAGGACTTGTAGCCACCGCTTTGCCGAATGGCTGGCACTGCTACGCCCGCATACTTCTTGACAAGTATCAAGTCGAGCGAAATGAGTGGGAGGATAGATTTCCCAATCTCAATCAGTCGCTTCGTGGGCCGTCTCAGATGAGGACGCATCGGCTTCGAAGGATCGTGGTCGACACGACGTCGCACATCGATGCGAAGAGCTGGATTCCTTGCAAATCGATATGTGTATATAGGCTCGATGATGGCGTAGAGGAGAAGGATCTCCACGGTTTCGAAGAATGAACAATTATACAATCTTGAATTATACAGATATGTGTAGCAGTGGACTATTGCGGTCGTGTATAAGGAAGGAAGTAAGATCGCTGTTGAGACGAATAATGCTAGAATGATACGTAGTATCATAACAGAGGAGTAAGGACGGCCCATTCTTGAAATTGGTGCTGAGGCGGAGCGAGGTTAGGGCTCGATGAAGGATAAGGGCCGGTCAACGGAAGGAGCGCTTTGGCGACTGGGGGTTTATAAGGCAACGATAAACTTCGATGTTGTTGTCCTCTTCACAGTACTTGTATGGAGTTAAGAATGAGTCTCATCATAAAGGTAAGCGGTCATGGTATCCAGAAGGTATCTAATAATAATCGGGTCTTTCGTTACTCAAAGGGAGATGGTGAGGTACCTTAGCGTCTAACTGTTGTTGACTAAGAAAATTACCATATCAGTACTAGCGCGCCCTCTTGTGGCCATCCTCACTACACCCTTGATCTGGTTTAGAATCCAACCCAGTAGTGCAATTGAGGGCTTTCAGGGCGATCTATGCTAAAACTTGTCGGTTCTCTGACATACAATCCGAGATCTTTCAACGTCGTAAAGCATTCTAAATGGTACTGCAATCAAAGCATCTATATCTACAATTCATCATGCACATCCCCTTTATCCTTCGCCTTCCCCTTCTCAATCATCTCTATGATCTCCTCCTCCGTCGGCATATCTCCATCTTTTCCGACTTTGACTTTGCTACCGTCTTCAGACCCCGTCGGCGTTTCTTTACTTGCCGATGTCGTCTTGCTCTTCTTGCTTTTCTTCACCGACTTCGCCTTGCTGCTTGCTTTTGGCTTCGGTGGCGTGCGAATCTTCTTTTGAAGAAGTTCCATAACCACTCTGTTCAGCTGTTTGGCTTTAGCCTCCATCTCTACAGATAGCATGACAGGGTCTTCGTATGGTGCGAGCTTCTCTTGCTCAGCTAGCTTGGTAGTGAGCCAGCGGTGGATCGTCTCGTGGGTTCTTGTTAGTACCTCGAGGTCCTCTGCGGTGTAAAGAGGCATTTGCGGTACTTTAGGTGCTCGAGTGGCTGTGCTGGTCGCTGATGGTTCGTCATCGAGCTCTGCAAAGTCGTCGACACTGGACGATGATGGAGCGGTCGTTGTATGTGACTCAGGTGATGACGATGTGGACGATGTAGACGAGGCCGAAGCGGCCTTCTCAGTCTGTTCTTTCACCACTTCTATCAATGTTTTTGTCTGATCAAGAGCCTCTTTGAGCAAGCGTATTTGCTCTGGGCGTTTGGCTGCCTCATCCTTCCTCTTCTGCACCGGATCTACAAGATTTCGCAGCTCATTCAACCGAGCTTTCAGGTCGTCGCGATTAGCGTCGGTTCCTGCCCCATACAACCAATCACTGGCTGCGGAAAACTTCTCCTCCATCTCCTTCCGCGATTCATCGGTGGACGCACTGATGAACGTTTCATCGCTCAACCAGTCGCGTCCACGGTAGGTATATGATTCAAGTGTGTTGAAGGCTTCTTCGCGTAGCAAACGGGACCTATCTGAGGCATCAAATGCGGCAAGCCGATCCTTTATTCTTATAAGCTCCTGTTTAGATACCAAGGGAATGCCTTGACTCTCAGTCGTAAATTTGATGCGAACAACCTCAGTTCTCTTCTTTGGTTGTTTCGTCTCCTCGCCAGACTTTTGCTCAGGATTCGGAGTCTGGCTCTCAGCCTGGGAAAATGTCGCGGAAGTCTCCGCCGATGAGATGGGGGTAGCAGACTCAGTTTCGCTTCCTTCTTGTAGTGGTTCCTGGTCGCCTTTCTTCGAACCAAAACCAAAAAGCCCTTTGACGCCATCTACAACTCCGCCTTTCTTCTCTAAACTTTCTGTTTCACAGCTTACGCTCCCTTCGGTGACTTCTGGCAAACCGTCTATTGGGCTAAGTCTGACGGAGAACTTAGTGCTAATGTCAGCAGCTGCACACCCAAACTTTTCTGAAAGTTGCGCAACCGAAGCTGTTAGGTTTTCCGTTCGAACTTGCTGAATGGGCTTTTTGACGCCGTCGCGCGACTCTTGGTCGGATATCTCCTGATACAGGGTAAACGAAAAGTCTTCGACGTTTTTGAAAGGAACTTGCTTTTCAGCCCCAATTTGTGACGATGGGGTGAAAAGCACCTGGCTTCGGTCTTTGTTTTCAACGGACCATCCGACTGTATAACCTGCCGAATCTCCCGCCCTTATGTCCTTGACCCTGAAGCTGGGACTAAGGCCTGCAGCTTTGAAAGCGGCGCCGAATACAGCTGCCTCGTCGGCATTCACATTGGTTCTGAGCTGGCTAGGGTCGCCCACTATACTCTCCAAATGTTTTTGCACAAAAGGCGTACGGACCGCGCCGCCATGCAGGATCACGGACTCAAGATCAGCGATTGTCAGCTTAGCTGCGGCTAAAGCTTGTGTTATTGGCCCTTGCACACGACCCGCGTAGGAGGTCGCAAGCTTTTCGAAGTCGGCCCTGGAAAGTTTGTACTTGAAGTTGACGTCTTCGTAGAACAGCCCCTCGAAGCTGGCGGAAGTCTCGGTATTGGCACTCAGGACTTGCCGAAGCCTCTCAGCTTCTTTCCACAACTTCGCCATCGTCCTTCCATGCTCTTTGACAAGCTCCGCCGTGGTTCCGAGCGCTTTCATCTTCTTCGTTTCAATGAATTGGCGTACCATATCGTCCACAATCACCGCGTTGAGCGCATCACCGCCTAGTTGTCTGTCCCAACCTACCCCCATGATGTTCACTTCTTGTATGGTCTTGTTGAACTTGCCAACATCTTTGACCGTCCTTCCCTGAAATCGCAGGATTGTAGCGCGCGCAGATCCTGCACCCATGTCATACACGAGGTGATATTCTGCACTCCCGCCTTCGTTCACACTCGGGAATGTCCTCGAAGTCGCATAATTCAGCCCAACGGCCAGCCCATCGCTAATCAGTGCCAGCACCCTTAGCCCGGCCAAGTCCGCCGCAAGTTCGACAGCCCTCCGTTCCTCAGCCGTATAGTAAGTTGGAATCGTGATGACAGCATCCTGCACAACGGAGCCCTTTCCAGCCAGCGCTTCCGCATTGGTTCGTAGGTTCTGAAGCTCCATCGCTAATAGCTCCTCCACCGAAAACGGATCGACCTCCCGACCAAAACTACCACTTCTAAACGCCACCGTGCCCCGTGACTTGTCTCCTGTAACCCTTTGACCAGGATGTCTTGTTTTATATTCTCCCACCTGTGAGTCTTCCGCTACTCTCCCCAGTAGCGGTTTCAGGTTCGAATATATATCCCCCGGGAACCTTGCGGCCAGCGCAATCGCATCGCCTCCATAGACCCTTTCTGGAAACGAATCGGCATCCACGGAGTTTGTGTTGGAGGGCTTGAACACAAGCGCGGCGGTTTCCTTTCGTTTCGAGTCCTTGGTCAGGACAATCTCAAGGGGGATGCCGGGCTTGACGAGCACGGCTTTCAAGTACTCGGTGCCCAGGTCGATACCCAGGACGGCAGATGCGGCGGACGCTGTGGAAGTCAAGAGGAACAATAGGGACAGCATAAGAACTAGGGCCGAAGGGCGCCGCCGACCCGGAGGTGCCATTCTGCGCTTTGTGAGGTTAAGTATGATCACGGTTGTTGAGAGAATTTGGTGAGCTCAGGACAATTACTTAGGCGGCAAATGCAAGTTTACAGAGTGGCAAGCCCGACCTCTGAGATATTTTATCAATACATCGAAAAGGACAGATTGTAAGGTTGCAGGGCCCATGAGTAACTGATCCATAAACCTTGCGGGAAAGGAAAGGACATTTGGCAGGAAGTCGCGCCGGACTGGACTAACCAAAAACGGAATGGTTCTTATTTGACTGGCGTCCGATCTTCGAAGCTTACCTGCCCCATGAGGCTGAACTGATTATACATATGTTCTTACTACGGAGTCTGCAGTCCCTTTCGTAGAAGCCTGTCCATCACACATTCACGGTATGAGTACAATATCTGCAGATGGAGGGTACTCGGAGAAGTATAGACGTGCCAACCAAAGGCACATTGGATTGACTTCTTTAAACTTGACCTGCATTGCTTCAACATATTCGCACACCACAGCATTCAACCTTCGCTCCCTGTACATTGGCCTTCCTTCCGAAATACATCTCCATCAAGTCCTTGACGAATTTTTGATCTCCATCGCTCCACATATCCAGTCCCATCCTCACCATGTCCTCACCACTTATCGTGAGCACCTCATCATCTCCCTCGGGCCCTTCGTCCGCGTTACTGCAGTCGACAATATCTGCCAGCGTCGAAAAAGTCAAAGTTGTCAAGCGGTGGAAGTACGCAATGAGTGCCATTTCCGGCATGACACCCTTTGAGTTTCCCTCATTTGACTCGACGCTCGACTTGGGACTCGGACACGATCGCCCGGAAGGGCTAACACTCGATGCCCAGCCATCATGTAGCAATGCATCGTCTCGCTCCATTTCCTCATCTAGATAAATACGCTTCTCACCCGCTGAAGCCCACCACATGAACGAGGTATATGCTAGAGCAGGCCATGACATTGGCTCGATCAACCTCTCGTCGCTTGTGGACGAGTCATCGTCGAACGTCTCTTCAGGCCTTTGCGCTAGTAAAGAAGTTTCGTCGTCTTCATTGTCCGCGTTCGGAGACTCATGGATATCATCCGACTGCCAGCACCTAAGGCCTCTTCGCAAGGTTTTGTACCGTCGTAAGTCTCTCTGTGTCGCTTTCACCGCGCGCCCTCGAGGGCTCTCTACCGTAGGCCAGACCTTTTCTTTTGCTTGTTTTGAGTATGTGGGAGGTATTGTTACTAGCACGTCGTATAACGAGTATTTCATTGCCAAGACGTCGTCTGTTGAACATGCTACCCAACCGTTGTGGTCCGTTTCCGAACGATCGCCATCAACAGAACGTTCATCTGCTTCAACAATGTCGTTGCCGCCCGCATTTTGCTCTAACAGTGGTATATCATGAACACCTATGGCGAACAATGGATGTAGCCGAACAGAGAACGCCCCTATCGAAAGCAAATTTTGGACCGGTATTGGAATGTTCGAAATGATTGAAAGATCGTAAACTGTCAAAATAGGCCGTGATGAGCTTTTGTTCAAGTGGATGTTGAGCGAATAATTTGCCACTCACCGTAGTTACAGTTTAGTTGCACTGGGGCCTGCCCAATAAGAAGGATACGCTTTCTTAGTAAGGCCGCTCTATATAAAGGAAATATTAACGGCCCAAAAGTTTCCATGAACTCGGGGAGTGATAGCGCGGGATGAAAAGGCGACAATGTGTGACCCGGTAGCTCCAGGGCAGTTGCGTCGGAAATGGAACGATTGCGTGCATGTCCATTGCTAAACTGTCCTCGCACAGGTTTCAGCTTGAGACTCGAAGGCGAACCTATCGGTAAATTCGGTTGTGTTGAAGGATCATCGTCACGCAGGCGATGCGCTTCCCAGTAGTCCTCAAGAGGTTGGGTTTTGGTAGTGTCCTGGGCAAGCAAACTGCACAAGGGCTCAGTCAGCCAATGAGTATCTTATCTTGTGGTAGTATTCCATACCTCGCCAGGTCTTTCAGGTCCCGTGCGTGCAGCCAGCTTCTCCCTAGCCTTCCATATCTCAGCGGCACTAGTACGCCGACGGCGAGCATCAGCGCATTGCGCTCGGATGCATCGGCTGCTTCGTTGACAAAAGCACTGAGGCCTGCATATTGTTCGTGAACGAAGTAGCTATGCCAACATGAGCATCCGCCGTATCTGATATCCGAGTGGGTCTTTACATTAGATCTTCTTTAACATTATGTAGTCCTGAGGGCAGGGACTTGAAATCCACTACTCCCTCGAGGTCGACTATGTTCTTCGTCAGCACCGCATGTTCATAGCCTAAACCGGTCGAACGCTTACTGACCACCTTGTATTGATCGCGACCAGGCTATTGTATATCTATCGGCACCATGTATAAGCAAGTGGGACAACGTTTTTCGTGCTGATGCGAAATTCCCCAGCCTACCCGGCTTTAGGATCGAAATATATAAGAAACACTGCCGCTGTCGGTGGTCGACTCTGACTGGCTCCATCAGGCACATCAATCTTTAGCTTCCGACCCCCTGGACTTGCTGTCGACGTGTCCTGTCTAGTCATCGCATCATTAAAGTGTCTTGCGTGGGGTTGGTACTCGTCCTCGAGCAACGTAATGGAGATTCGGAGTAAGTTATGACCGAACTTTTATGTTCTTCATATTGTACGTACTTTACGAAGTAAAATACAATGTTGGTAACTCCCCTCGTTAGATCTACCTTAGCTCCCGATGGTGGAGTGCGCTACGGGAAAGGACTGTAGATCAATATTGGGTCATGCAAATACCAATCCGAAAGGTACTGTATGCAAAGAGCCAAACGCTCCGACGCTGGGGAGTTGTTAATATCTACTGTAACATGGAATCCAAACTCTCCCCTAGGATAGCCTCTATCTGGACAATCCACCGATTCGATTCTCTCTCCACAACTTCATCATCATCTTCCTGCAGTTCACTGATGAAGGGTAGCATCTCGGGAAGCAATGCCAGCCAATCTTCACCTAAGCGTGCAGTCAAGCTTTGCTCGCACTTCACGGCTGCTAGTCTCTCCTGTGTCTCGTCAGACCGCATCTGCTTCATTATTGTGGCGTTCATTTCCTTGTGGTGATCTGCGGAGTCTGCGGCAGCAGCGAGCTCGATTATAGCAGGAATGACCTCTGACGCCAGAGAGGTGGCGGAGCACGCGTGACGGAGATTAGACAGGAGAGGGTTGGAGATTGCTTTGAAGTGCGACGGCGACTGCCAGAAATCTAGATTTTCTCAAATGTCAGCAACATGTATACATTCCTAAGCCGGTGATCTTACCGTCTAGATCATGCTCAAAGGCTGCGCGAAGGGTACGTAGAACACCCCTTGATAACGCCACTGATTCCGAGCTCGTCAAGTCAACGTTTTGCAGCGCATCTACGGCTATCTCGATGACATGGCTGGCATAACTTGTCACGATTGACTGTACATAGTGTCAGTGAGCAACCTCACGGGAAGCCGAGTGAGGGCGTACACACTTTCAAACTGCTGAATAAGATCTGCAGGAACGTAAAGAGGCTTGTCAAACGTAACCTTCTGCCCTGCTTGTCGCTCTTGGGTAACCCAGTCGATGCCCACTCAAGCAGATTCGTGAATAACGGTCGGAACGTAGCATCGTTCAGTTTGTATACCATCTTGATCGCTACGTCACCAGTCGCAGTCTCCGCGTCCTCGAGGTCCTCATCATCGTAGGTCTCATCTCTTTGGGTTGAGGATACGATGCGCCGCAAGTCGAACGCTCTCTTGAAGATACCACTCAATGTTGAGGAGTTCCTGGCGATGATAGATTTCGGTTGCTTCTCTATAGCAACGCTGAGAACATCGAGGCATTCCTTTACCGCCTGAGAATAATCAGTCATCAACATCATCTGAACAGATCATAAGATACAGACCTGAAGACCTGAAGCAATGGCAGCGGCCCAACTTCTTTCCAGAGCGACGAAGAGGTCTTTGGCGTTGGTTTGCTTCGCAAGAAGTTGTAGGGAATCTCTGCGGCTGTAATCGCATGACTGCCCCATGTCCGCATTGGACGACTCATATGAGAGCTTAAGTATGCTGTCTAGATTGCTTCCGGTTATGATCCATGGTACATGCATCAGCAGTGCGCTAATGAACGTGTAAACGGCGTTGTGTAAGCGTTCGTCCTCACTTCCCTTCTTGATACTCTTGCGTAAGAGCTCATATGCCCTTGGAAGCGTCTCCGGGAGGATGGGTATGATATCTTGATCCAGAATTTCGACCATTGAGGCGAGACATAGTATTGCAAGCGTGGATAACCGATTGTCAGCGTGACCCAAGCATTGGGTGCCTGAGATAACTCTAGCGGCATCCGCAATAGCTCCTTTGTTTTTTTTGCCAAATCTCTCCGAGATCTGGTCCACGCACTCCATGGCCGCAAGCTTGAGAAGCACTTCTGAACTTCCGGCAAGAACACTCGTTAGCTCTGGCAAGAACTGCAAAAGTGTATCTCGTGCTGTAGGATGGTTTGCTTTGTCAGATCGAATTCGTATCTCCAATGACCTCAAGAATTTACGGCGAAGCTACCATCAATCAGTATTCTTATCTTGCTAAGGCAATCTAGGAAGAGAACTAACCTCTGAGTCAGAATCATGAAGCAGCCTTTGAGTAGATTCGAGGAACTCCGACGTAGACAAGAGAGCAAGTAGTGTCTCTAGAATAATACCGCAAGTCGAGGACACTACCGTGACTTAATATTCTGTAGCTTTTCTCCCTCGAATAAAGGTAAGTAGTGGATCTCACATTGTCTCTGGTCGTGAGTCTGCTGAGCAAGGCTCAATGTCTGTTGCAGTATGCTTCCATAGATGCCTCGTATATCAGCCGCATCGTTATCGTTTTGCTGCAGGCTTTGAGAAACTGCGGAGACGAGATGCTTTGCGCCCAGAAGATGTGGCACTAGTTTAAGCAGCTCGTGCGCTACTTCCGTCGGGCTCCTTCCTTGATCGGCGCCAATGTTTAGAAGTAAGTCGGAGATGGCTCTTTTAGGTCGCAGCGCGTCAAAGACCAGTTCGAAGTACTTGTGCACGGTCTAAGAGCATGTCAGTATGGTTGACATTGATATATAGGTAGTACGTCGTACCACAAGCTGTATTCTAGCGTTGAAGCGTGCTGCAAGTCCCAGAGCAAAGTCTTGTACGTCCTTCTTCGCAGCGTACCTATCAGCTAGGAGACCTAGCAACGCAAAGAGGAAATCTTCGGGGCCAAGTCTGTCTATAAGAGACCCAAATAGTGAATAGCGACGATGCCATGGTATATGCTCGAATGCAGCTACGAAGCTGAGAAGCAGTTCGGAAGATCCTGATAACGCATCTTTTTTGTGCTTCTTCATGGTTTCCACAAGTGGCGGAACAACTTCATCGATTGTCTAGAAGGTCATCGTCAGAGCTGAGTCCCCTATACATGACTGAATATCGCGTACCCGGTTTATGACATAGGCAGAGTACTCATCGTCTTGGCGCAACACGCTAGCACCCATGAACGTAAATATCGGCATGATACTGTGGAGTATCAGCTCAGGGGCCACTCGGGCCAGGTCTGCGATCAGCAGTAGAGCTGTTTGCTGTACTTGGGGGTTTGCAGTAGCCCTAACGCAGTCCACCAGTAGATCGACTCGTACCGCCGCACGATCAACCGCTTGACCAGCTCCAGTCTATTGCATCAGTTAGTTAGTGATCCATTTACGATCCGAGGTTCAGGGTGATAGAACAACTTACCTTGAAGCTACTCACTAGAGCAAGCAAGCTCCCCAAGACAAGGTTCTGAAGGTAAGCTAGTTCCGAATCAATCTGAGATTTGAGCAGTGGGAGTTCGCCAAGAATACGGAAAAGGATTGGCAATAACTGCGGGTGCTTTTCCGGCTGTGAGCTTTCTACGAGCTCAAGAACAAAAGTCATTTTCCGGAGAGCCGCCGTGAGCTCCTCAGACCCATGTAAAATCACAGTTGCCGTGTGGCTATTGCTCATACGGCGCCGCTTCGTCGGCCGAGGCTTATCTCCTGTAATTGCTGCTACAGTGGGTAGATTTTCAGTCATTGTGACAAGTATGTTAGTCGGGAGCTGTATGCTCCTCAACGTGTCCGTTGCAAGACTTTGGATGTGGTGAAACGCCGGGTTAGGGGAAGAGGTCAGAGATAGTGCAAGGAGGGTTTCGACGCAAGCCAGTTGTATGTCTACTTTCATCCTCGGCCAGATCGTAGAGATTCGTTCGGTCGCCGCTTTGATGACGCTAGGAGATGTCGTTCTAGCCTCGCCCTTCATAATCGACTGCAATGTGTGTACACCATTTCTGTCAGATGGTACCACGATTGCAACGATTGCTCTGTCCATTTCCTCGCGATCGATGCGTTCAGTTCTGCAACTCTCATCAAGGACAACGTCGTCTGTGGAGACCCAAGAATGCAGAAGGGGTAGGAGCACCTTCATCCGAGAGCTGGTTCCGACCTTCTCCCCCCGTTCCAGAAATCTGAGCAAGCGCAATTTTACAGTATAAAATGGTGTTGTAACGATATGGCTGCCAAGAAACGTGAAAAAGGTGACTCGCAAGGCTGTTTTAATTTCCACACTTGGTGCTTTTGACCCCGGTAACCTTGTAGGCGTAGTGCCTCCCAATGCATATTCCAAAGAACGCGAAATATGTTCACTATCGAGAACGAACTCTTCCAGACCTGGAAGAAGAACTTTCTCAATAATCTTCGCTGTCTCTTTCACTGACAACCAGTTAATGCTTTTAACTTCCTCCCCTTGGCCGTAGATATCCTCAGCGCCCCAGATCTTTATCTCTTGAGACTCCTTTTGTAGTAGCGTCTTATATAGCCGCCCTAACTGTAACAGTAGCTCCGATGCAGCTCGTCTCACCTTAGTGGACGAGTCTGCCAGGGCAACAAGTATATAAGGAAGTAACGCTTGGACGTCCACCATGGACTTATCCGTGGTCGAGAAGTATTCCGAGACAACCTGCAACGCAGCAGTACGCGCAAGCACTGGGTACTGGCCGCACCACATCCGTACGAAGAATGTAAGATATAGCGGCTCACTCAATGCAAGTCCCTTACGTAGCACAGGAAGCTCCGTGAAAGTCTTCAAGTGTGATACGGACATTGCAGATATGATGAAAGCATGAGATAGACTACTGAAGACGTAAGACTTAGAATGAGACAAGAAAGATACTTCGTATGCGGTGCGTGTGGGGATCGATGCGATAGCCGTCTCAAAGTTCTCGTCCTTGGGTTTGAACGGTGGATCAGATATGTTATCATCCTTTGCTGGCTCAACGGCAGCCCGGTGCGGAGCGCTCAGTACTATTTGCAACCTTGCCTCTAGATCCTCAATGTCGACGCCGGAGCTCTTTATGACTTTTTCGGTAGTACCACTAATTGTTTTAGAGTCTGTCAGCCGTGCAAGCAAATCTGCGAGTTGGCTCTGTAACTCCCTCCCGTTGGAGAGACTAATATCGAAATCTTTCGCTGATCGTAGGATTTCTTCAATGGCAGTGGACATTTGCGACTCATCCAATATAGAGCAATCAAGCATTTTCTTGACGAAGCGTAGCCCTTGACTGTCTTGTGTTCTTCCTAGTTGGCGTATGCAGCCAAGCATCAATCCAAGCGTGAGTTTGTCCACTTTGCATTGCAGATTGAGAGTGAGAAGTTCATCCGCCACGTCGTCAATACTCATGATCGCTTTGAAGACCGGCTTGGGTAGTTTCGTAAGTTCCCGTTCCTGGGCCATTATCGAGAGACAGATCAAGGCATGCCTCCTTGTGTCATGCGTCCATCCAGCCGTAACAGCCTCCATCATTTTCACCAGAACGGTGTCTCCCACGCTGCTCTTAGAAGCAAGTACAGTCATTAGCATGTAACACCCAACCCTTAGATCTGGGACCTTCTTAATGGCCAAAGCTTCGTTAAGTAACGGTAATATGTGTAATAAGACATCCTGCTGGTTCTGCCGTTGCTTGGAACCTCTTCCGGAACGTGTGTTGTCCAGCATACCCGCAACCGCCTCGGTCATGATTCCAGCCCAGAAAGACAATAGAGCGCGATAATGGAACCGAGCTTTGCTGACTCGTAGCACATGTGCGTTCAGAGCAGAAAAGAACTCCAAATTGTTTGTTGCTGAGTAGACTATGGTATGCCTTGGCGGACTGACCAGAGATTTAATGTACGGATGGAGGAATCTGAAAGCTAAGGGAATGTTCGCGGGTACAATCGAGAGAACGTTAGGAAAGATCTGAGTTCCATGGTAAGGTAGAAATGTAAGCAATAGAGACAAGACATTATGTTCATGGACCCTGAGAACGATCTTCAGTTAGCGTTCGGGGCGCGCTTCGGGATGAGGAAGTTTGGGCAATGATGTACCTAAACCTTCTCACCAGCCAGTCCATCGCCTTCACCGCGGGCTTTAACAACAATCTTCCACCTACCAAGTCCATGAAGCCCTCAAGAGCCCTATCAAGGACTTCATTTTCTTCAGCAGTCATCTGCGTTCTATCTTGTGTCTTACTCTGCTCGCTGAAGATGCTTCGTCCGAAACCCACGAATCTCGGATCTAGCAGACATAACTCTTGAAACCCTTCCTGACAGATCTGAAATATTGTATCGAAATCTTGTGTAGCGGCAAGCTTTGGCTCGAAGATCAAAGATTGGGCGTGCGCTGTTCGTTGCGCCTTGAGGTTCAGCGAGTTTGTAGACTTTGCGGCGATCTGTTGGAGCTGCGCTGCGAGAGAGGTAGACATATTGAGGGTTGTCGGACGATCATCCCATTACGCCAGGCCGCTGTCTTTGCAATGTAGTCGTACAGGACTTGGGCGTGTCAGGCTTGGTGTCTTGTCTCTGAAAGATTATTGCGTAGCGTTTGCGAAGTTTAAGAGCTATTTTTCGCGTGGTTCTCTCGCCTCGACTTGCCCAATTTAACGCTCTGAATAGCGAGCCTAAGTTAACGTTATAGCCTAGACCAATCCTCACGGAATATGAAGGTACGTTTACGAAGTAATATTATGGAAGAAGACGGCTTACAGGTACGCACGATTAAACCGTACATCTTGTGGTTCAGGATGCTCCAGCTAAACGGAACTGAGCAGACAAGAAAGATCGCTGTGCCAAAGTTTGCCAGCTTTCGGCCAAAGGCATCTTTACTTCCCCACAGTCAAGGCCTACCTGAAAAGAGCCAGGTCTCCAAGGGTACCAATGACGATGATCTTTCAACTGCATCGAGGAGATTCCGAGAGCGGCCAAACAGAAATGCTCACGCCCACGAGCGACAACGAAGTAGAGAACACTCAGAACGCCGCCATGACAGATCGCAGCGCAGAGAGCATAAATACCGTGGATCTGTTCAGTCAAAGTCACACGAGCAATCGCTGGTGGAAGTTTTGGACGCTACCCAAAATCTGTATGTTGCGGACAGGCAAGGTGACCCGCACAACATCACGTACGGAACGATCCACCGTTATGCTATTCCCCCTTACCTTCGGACTGGCGCTGGTAGCATTATAGGACTGTCTGTAGACAACAAGATCGATAGGACGGCGAGCAATGACAACGGTTTAGTCGTCAGTAATGGTAACCCGAACCGGACTGGCAGACGGGAAAGACATCTCCTCTCAAGGAGCCAGCTAGGGCTTACGAAGGAGATGCGTATACGACGAATTGGGTCTCCTGATCCAGCCTTAGAAAACGGAAGTGATTTCGTTTCACTATCTCTTTCACAGAATCGAAAACGCAAGTTCGACCACCGGTGCCGAACATCCTCGGGATCTGATTCGTCCGACGAAGAGCCTGGAAGTCATTATAGATCGATTGAGGGAAAAGCCAAACCTCGGGACGGGCCCGCCGATGAAGACTTAGAATTTGTCGTGGACTCCGCTACCTCTGATTCTGGAGCGCACCGAATACTCTCTATTGATGACACCACCAGGGAGCAGAGCGTTAAGTTGTCGCGGCGGGTGGATACTGATCCTACGAATGTTGATGCTTGGCTCGACCTTATCAATCATCAAGATCGCCTGCTTAGTGTTAGTAATGGCGGAGAACGGCAAAAACCGACGAGTGCCGAGAAAAGAAGCATTGCAGAGATAAAGCTGTCAATGTACGAAAAGGCCCTGGGAAAAGCTGCTAAAGGTGAACGTTTTGAACGTGTGATCCTTGGGATGATGGAAGAAGGATCGAAACTCTGGGACACCAAAAAGCTAGGCAGCCGATGGCGTAGCATACTGCAGGAGTATCCTGGGTTCATTGGACTGTGGACTAAGTACCTTGACTTCCAGCAAACTAACTTTATGACCTTTCAGTACGAGGACTGTCGGTCAACATTTCTTGACTGCTTCCGAGTCTTGGATTCGGCTTCCTTGACCAAATCTAACACATCACTCTCCAATCATGACATCGATATGGTCTGGATATACATACTACTTCGACTAACCCTTTACATGCGTGAATCTGGGTATGCGGAGCATGCAGTAGGAATATGGCAGGCGTTACTCGAGTTTAATTTTTTTATGCCGAAGCAGTTTGACCCTTCGATGGACGGTGCTCAAGACCCCACAACCCACAAAGACTGCTTGTCTTCCTTCGAAGAGTTTTGGGAGAGTGAACTACCGCGTATCGGAGAAGAAAATGCGAAGGGCTGGGAGTCATGGACGCTGACTGGTGGAGTTACAGCAGCTCCTAAAACAGATGTGCCCGGTATTTCGGTCAATAATGAAAGAGTGTTTGAAAGCTGGGTACGGTCTGAGCGCCTACGTGCTCTTGAGACACGCAGTGCTGCGCGTACTGTCGATGAAACTCTAGAGGATGACCCATTCAGGGTCGTATTGTTTGCAGACGTACGGGATTGCCTATTCTATATTGCGAGCTTAACGTGCCGGTCTGAGCTCTTGAATGCGTTTCTAGCTTACTGCCGCCTGCCCGCTTTCTTATCAGGATTAACGGCCAGCTCAGCCGGAGATTCGCTAACAGATCCCTTGATCATGAATGATGCTTTGGAAGAATCTGATTCTTTCATTAGTCGCTGGGACTTAGACACCAGTCGTGTAGACGCTGCAGGGGCCTCGAACACCGAGATCCAAGACACGGACGCTGCACCAAGTTCCAACGCTTGGAGGAAAAATCCGTTCGACTTCCCAGGGCGTCATTTTCAATTATCACTAGACAGTCTGTTCGCGGAACAAGGTAGATGGTTTTCCGTGTTTGACCCATGGGCCGCAAGGTACGAGGGTGACAACGGGCCCATTGTGCAGGCTTGGATACGGTGCGCTCTTAAGATGCTCGTCAATGCTAGGATCGGTGGTGAGGATTTGGCAGAGTACTATCTTGCGTTCGAGTTGGCAAACGATCCTGGAAACACAAGGAAGCTTGCCAAAAGCCTGCTGAAGAAACACACAACAAGTCTTCGACTCTACAACGCATATGCTCTTGTCGAATCTCGAACTGGAAATAAGACGGTGGCAGATCATGTCTTCGGTACTGCTATCAATATGAGCAAGACATTCACCCAAGATGCACAGCAGGATACTATCCTGCTGTGGCGGACATGGGTGTGGGAATGCCTTGCAAAAGGAGATCTTGAATCAGCTATGCACCAATTACTAGCTTTGCCTGAAAGCACGAGTCACGCATCCCACTCGCTTATCCACGAGAGTGCGACAAGTCCCGCCAATCCAAGTGCTGCGGCGTTGCTCAGGGTGCAAAGGGTAAGCGTGCCTAAACCTCATACTGAAATGTATTGACGATCTACTAGGCCCTCACAGACGGCCGTGAAAATCTGCTATCAACCGGTCGCGCCAATCTTGCAATGTTACACGCGGAGTGTCTAGCTCTCTTCACATATCTCACACAAGATAGCGATCTTTCAGCCGCGCTGGACATCTTTCAACGAATCTCATCCACCCTCGCCGCCCGCAACCTCACCACCTCCCAGGCACACGAGCTTCTCCACCAAGCCAAAGCAAGACTACTCCACCACCACATGACGCACAGCCATTCTTTCAAACCCGCCCTCATCCGTTCCGAACTCGCCCAAAGCATCCGTCTCTTCCCCACCAACACCATCTTTCTCTCCCTCTACGCCTTCAATGAAGCCCGCTTCCGCATTGACGACCGCGTCCGCTCCATCATGCAGACCCTCGTCCTCAACAACACCAACACCATCCAACCCACCATCACAGCCTGGCTCTTCTCCATCTGGACCGAGCTTCACCGCGGCATCCACCTCGGCTCCAACACTCACTCCGTCCGCGCCACCTTCGAAAACGCCGTTGCCAGCTCAAGCGGCCGCTCCAATCCCGCGCTATGGAAGCTGTACTTGCTCTTCGAACGTGGGCGGGGAGAGATGCGGCGTGCTAGGGATGTGTTCTTTCGTGGGATGCGGGCGTGTCCGTGGGCGAAGGAGTTCTATTTGCTTGCGTTTACGCAATTGAGGGATGTTTTGGGATTTGAGGAGTTGAGGAAGGTTTATGAGGTGCTGGGGGAGAAAGGGCTGAGGGTTCATGTGGATCTTGAGGACGCATTTGACAGGTACGATGAGCGCAGGGCGATGGTGGTGGGGGGTGGGAGAGTAGTCAAGTTGCCAGATGATGGGAGTGGTGATGAGGAATCATGATATCTTGTTCCTATTGGATCAATGGCGTGTAAATCATAACTCAGTCGTTCAGGCCCCCCGTACAAGAAACCGTAGTAGCTGTTCATCGGCCGTTCCGCTTTCAGTGTTGCAGGATCTACCCGGACGACTCTAGGGTGCTGTTTGAGGCCGTCGGCTAGAGACTCGATGTTTCCCTGGACAGCATCATATATCATGCCGTTGTGCAAGATTCCTCCTCTTGGCTGGTAAATGGGCGGATCAGTCACGAAGGACTCGCGCGTCCTCATTGACATCAATGACGATAGCGGTAAGATACCTGGAGGTCCATCCTGGGTGACGAAATGTCTATTCAGGTGTGGCACGTAGAAGGACGCTTCATGGATGACGTCGAGTACGGGCAAGTTATCATGTTGGATAATTGTATGATCAGATTTATTCAATTTCTCGGAGTCTACGTCGGTATTGGGCCTCTGATCGGAGGAAGGTATCAGATTTCCTACTTGGCAGGAGTGAGCTACCAGTTCAGACCTGTGAGTTACGTTATGGTCCTGACTGAGACGGAAGCCATGACCTGACGTCCTTAAGCTAACCTAGCTTAACTGGCTGTCTGGCGGGATGGCTGATGATGGGCTGAATAGGTAAGGTAGCGACCTTATGCGGCCTCTCGAAATGGCTGCTTACATGTAGGTACGAAAGCTAGAGATATTCGAAGGATCTGGATCCCTCCATAGGTACCTTAGGTAAGGGAAGATCACCCGCCTCAGACTAACCTTATTCAGTTAGAGCCTGAAGTCCGAAGGATCCCGTCACACATGGCTTCGGACGCTTCCGTGGTGTGACAGAAGCTAACTATTGTTTATTTCTACTTCCAATTGTTCTACTTGTATACCAACTTCTTGCTTCTCGCTTTCTCCCCTCGAAAGCGACCTCAAGCATCAAAGCCCACGCAGCTGTACGACACGAGCCGCCAATAGCGTCGATGCTCCTAGTAGCACGGTCACGCCGCCGAAGATCTGTGCGTAGAGGAAATCTCCACTCTTCAAATCAATCAGTGCACCTGCGATCGGCGGGCCTGTCAGGCATGCAGCACTGACGATAGTAAACACCATCCCAACACGGGTGCCCATCTTCGTCAAATCTGATGTGAGACTGGATAGAGTAGACGGAAAGAGAGTTTGGACGGCGTTGGCGCAGATACCATACACGATCACGAAGGCCACAAACCCCCCAAAGGTCGTGATTCCAATCCAGCAGAGGAGGAGAATGCCAGCGCACGATACGGATGGAATCAGCATGTTGAACGGACCAAAATACCTGTCCGCAAGGAAAGCTGGAATAAGTCGTCCCGGGATGCCGACACCATTTAAGATCATTAAAAGTGTCAGTGAGGTCGAGGAAGAGACATGGATAACATCCTTTCCAAAAGTTGCGACCTGTGGTTCTCATTCGCCTAGGTCAGCGTTCTGTATTCCGGTCCTGACTTACTCTATCGGAGAGCAGTACGTACGTAATAGTAGGCGAAATAGACGCCCCAGAGTGCGAGGAAAATGCCGATTGCAAACAAGGTATAAGGTAGTTCACGGAAGGCGCTCCACTCTACTATCGGTCCTTTGATCCGCGACGCAGGACGTGGTCGAGCCAGCGCTACGATGATAGCAGTATTGAACAGCATCACAAAACCCATCACGCGCGTTGCCCAAGCAAAACCAACGGTAGGCGCGAGTTGGCGCGCAATCTAACCTCCCAGACTTGTCAGCTTGGTCTCTGAAATACAGAGTGTGAATGTGAGAAGGAGGACATGTTTGGAGCTGCAAGAGGGAGTGTGACGAGCTCAAACGTACGACGGGAAATATCATTCCCCCGACAGGTGCACCGCACGCGGCAAACCCCAATGCAAACGCCCTCTTTCTCGCAAAGTACGTTGAGACCAGGGCCACTGCTGGGGTGAACAGGAAGCCATTCCCAAGACCTTGCACGATCCCTTGGGAAAGAAAAAGCTGCCAGTATTGCGTGCAAGCCGAAGTCGTAAAGGTGCCTAGTAGTTGCAGCGAACATCCGGCGTAGATGAGAGAGCGAAAGAATCCGGCGTCCATGGCTCGACCAGAGAGTGTACCGATGAAGAAAAGAAGGAACATTTGCATGGAACCAACCCACGAGACGGCGGACGCAGAACGATCGAGCTCTGTGATCCAATACGACTCGAAGAGACCGAAAGAAGAGAGATAGCCAAAGCCGTTTACAACAAGCAGATGGCTGACAAGCACTTGGGACCAGGCAAGTAATCCACCGTCAGGCGCAGGTTCGGTGACCTCAACAACGTTGTTGCAGATCTCAACCTCATCATCCTCTTTCGGGACTGGCTGGCCTCCGCGTAACTGCAACGACATAACTGTATACTCTAACAAGAGTGGAGGAATTTTCGATGGAAATAGTAACTTCAATCAAGAGTCATGACATTCAGCAGACGTAAGGACCATGAATGGGCGTAGCAACGGTCTCTAAATGAGGTGGGTAACTTTTTCTGAGCGCAACTCCACAGGATGCGGGACTTTGATACAGCTCTCTGTGCAACATTGACAATCCCTCCTCCGATAGACGGCCCAGATCAGCTCCACATGGTAATATCGAGAGTCAGTATTCCTCAAGTGCTGATCCTTGATCCCGCGCGCCACGCGCAAATTGAGGGATACATTATAGGGTGAAGAGACAGCTTTCGCTTTCTGTAACCGAGTTCTTATGCAACTGCGTCGACGATCGAACTCTGTTGTTTTAATTTAATTTTTTCAAAAGTGGAGCGCGCATCGAAGACCAGGTTACGTGCAGGAAAGCCTCGCCGTATTTCTTTCAGCCCGCTCCAGGAACACGGTAGTTTGAATGCGTCCCCTGCCGAACACGAAAGTCAGCTACCTTACCTAACGGGCAGATCATTTTCCTTCGCGTACAATCTCCCCTTCCGGTTGTGGAGCTGGCAGAGTCTTCTCAGACTGCATAATGAAAAGTAGGGCTAAGAAGCCTGACCCTGACCTTGACCGTTTCTTGTCCCCTGTTTCTGCATCGGCGGAACCCGAGTCCTCGTATGTTCTCCTTCTTGCAACAGAGAGCAGGCAACAGAATGATCCCCGGGCAAGGTTATTGTATTCTCTTGGCGTCATCTTGCCCTAGTCGCTGTTTAAAGAGCGAGCCCGCGTTGCCCTACCTGCTCAATCTTATTACTACACGCTCAAGACTTACATGCCATGCTGGAAGATGTTGCTGTCAACCGTGCTTCTCTAGACATGGCTAGCCTTTCCTACAACTCGGCGCTCGAGGCCCGACTTTCTGTTCTCGAGCATCATCTTCATGCTCTCCTCAAATGGCAGCAAGGCATTGGCTCTTTGTCGACTGTTACTTCAGCTACAATCCACGAGCTCTTCAGTCACGAAGGACCCAATCAAGACGCCGAGGGAAAGGACGGATCGCCAGTCAAGCTCGAGACGTCGGCGGAGCCGACGGCCCCAGCCACACCCATACCATCGACCCCGCCAGCAGAATCCGTCAAAGCTCTAGAACCGGCACAAGAGATCGTGTCTCTCCAGGTGGCAGAGCCTAAAGCACCAGTGGTTGAGGTCAAAGGTATCAACACCCCGATATATTACTGCGTGATAGCCGAAGCGGTATAGCTCACGTACACTCTTTGATACCAGAGATTCCGCTGGAGGAGCTTTCACCACTCCCGGAGAAGCCCGCAACCCGACTGGCTCATGACATCCTGGATGTAATTCAAGGCTACGGACAGCATCTCAATGTTGGGTCAGATGCAGCAAGCGGCGGGGCCTGGATCGGAAAAGCAATGTTTGTTGCAAGAGTTGAGAAGCAAGTGGAGCTTGATGAGCCCATCAAGATGATCATGCCCTCTTTCCCATGGAAAAGCGTAGGATTGTCATTGGATATTCTATGATCACTTCGCTGACCGTCACACAAGATCAATAGGACCGAGAAAGTGAATGGCTGTTTGCCTGACCTGGGTGAAGAGCTGGCCTTAGCGAGGCTCAATAGTCTGTGCAAGGATATCGAGAAAGTGTATCCCAAGGGAGCTGAACTGACCATTGCGACCGACGGGTTGGTGTTTGATGGTGGGTTTCAGACAATGCAGAGCAAACGATACCCTTCTAACGCAGAAATACAGACCTCGTGGGCATCCCGGATGAAGATACCTGGGCTTACAGTGAATCCTTGATGGAGATGGCAGCCAGGGAAGGCTCAACCAGCCTTAAGTTGCTTCGAGTCATGGACCTCCTGGGATTGACAGCTGGCGAAACGACGACGAAAGATATGTATCTGTCAATGACAGACGTATCTCGCAAGGCTCTATTAGAGCAATACGGCAGGTCCGAAGCAGAAGTCCGGGAAATGCTTCAAACTGATGAAGACACCTTGTTGACCTACCGTGGATTCATTCGCTTCTTGGAAACGGATCTCAAGTAAGATCCTCCGCGCCACATACACTGTTCTAAACTCACCGTGTGAACGATAGGTACAGCCCCGTTGTGAAAAAGGCTCAGAGCGGTCAACAGTTCAGAAAGTGCGTAAAGAAGGTTGCTATGGGGATGATGATCCGGGCAGAGGTAGGTTACATGGACAGCTTTCTTTCCGTATAGCAGACGACCAGTCGTGTAATAGCTCTACCATGACCATTCAACATCGTACTGTTTGCAGCAGCACACTAACACGAGTCATTACAGTCCTTCACCAAACTCATCCAGGCAAAGTGTAGTGCCTACATTCGCCTATCCATTCATCCATCCAGCGGCGGAGTCAAACTCTCTATTCCGCTGATTCCCGCCGAGAAAGGTGTCTTTCCCAGAACACCATGGCACTGCACAATTGCGGTTGGCATCGACGGGGCTTATCGGACGGTCCATGTCAAGGACGTCCGCGATACACACAAACTCATCTACCACGACGATCGACCATATTACTATCGCGAGAAGTCGGAGCTATGGGACTGGGAAGACCCTAACGTAGTATTTCAGCCTCAATACCCGACCGGAGTGCTCGTTCGCCCTCGAGCGAGCGCTGAGGGACTCCAAGTCTTGACGACAGATCAACTAGACAGATTGCGGCAGCTCGCCCAACTCCAGCCTGTCAACGTTCGAGGATTTGCAGATTCTGCGAACGCTGTCTTGGCGGCATTAGCATAGGGGCAGAGCACTCGAACGCGGTAGGCCTAATTGGACTGCGGCAATCGGAGAGGAGGACAAGTCTTCTAGCATGCTATCTAAAATGTCCACCACTCAATTCTTATTTATCGAGACGTTAGTGTAATTTTAAACCCGGATTCTTTTTACATTAATAGAGATGAGTACACGCAGATCATAATCCCGCAAAAGCAACGATTTATCAAATGAGCACGACAATGGGCTTCAAGCAAGTGGAGAAATACCATCTGCTTTGCCCCTGAGGCTCTCAAGCCACCTTCCCTGCTTTCAAGGCTCTGTGCTCCAGGTAGCAGCGGCAAAAGAAAGGAGTAGGGTCTGCCAGGATGAGATTGCCACTTCATCGTAGTCCCTTCGCAGGCCCGTCTAGATTGCAGTCGTTGCCAGTTGCCCTAACGCGAATACGAACACGTGGAAATCTCTCTCCTGGTGTTCGTCAGGGGAACATGCATCGCCGTTGATCGTCGTTATTAGGGTTCGCCCACTTGGACCGAATAGGCATGTTAGAGCGAGTGCCCATTAGCACGGCATATCCCCACTTCTCCACTTAGCCATACAGTTGTGCGCCACCAGGAAGGGTGGGCGACTGGAGCAGGCAGCAAGATATGCTCACATTGGGGTCCGTATGTTCATCCCTAGTTTTTCAGCCGTGATATGGCTCTCAATTCGCGTAATTATATTGCAGTGCAGCCTTCTTACCGTATATGCAGCATCGCTTTCTGCCGTGTACGCCATGCAGTCTTCTCGCCGAGTGTGCCCTGTTTTAGATGAAGCAATGCAGTCCTGCAAGGTACGAACTGAGTTATAATTCTTAGCTTCCCGTCAAGGCATACTCATCAGATATCAGCCTCCGGCCAGACCGGTGGTATGAGACACATGGGCGGCAGACACGATGTGGTGAGAGACACAGATGCGGTGAATTGAGAGATTAGCGGACGAATGAGGGCATTTTGTTGCTAAACACGGCGATGGAAAGATGTTGACGCCCACGCCGACATCACATATTTCCACTGCAGGCAGAAGGGATCTCGGTGCAGAATCTTGATGTTGGGGTGTATATATATTCCTTAGTCAGATGCGACGTCTTTTCAGTAAGTCGGACACTGCGCTAGTGCTTATATAACCATAGGCTGACTCATCATGATGTTCCTTAAGAGATGCACCGTTGGGTTGGCGTTGGTAGGGTATGTTGCTCCTCCTTCGACAAATTAGTATACTGGGACCAGAAATTCTCACCATGTGTGCTATAGGATTACATCGGCTCTTTCGCAAAAGCAGACCAATGGGTATGATCGATTTTGTATGAAAAATAATACTCTGTTTGCCCAAGACTCCCCTTCTAGTCCAACGCTGCGCTGCTGTTACTCTTGTTGCTCGTGCCTCGAAATCTTTGAGCTTCAATTCTTCAAGGCTGTGGCATATCAGAAGAGCTAACCTCTTTCATAGTTTGTCAGTCTTGGGCACGTTGGACCACCCAGCTTTGCCAGATTTTCTTACCACAAATGTGGGTGTCATTTCCTTGTGCTTGCCCTATACATGTTATCTCGCCTGTCTGAGCAACTCAAGCTGAATCAATCAGCCTCTGCCTGATGGCTCTCCCTGGGGCCGGAAGAATGTGGAAAGCAGCAATCCGTATAGAGACGTACCCTGCACAGGGGTAACGCGGTATTACGACTTTACTGTTGCCCGAGGGGTTATGGCTCCTGATGGATATGGTATGAGCTGTCTTTTATCTACTGTCCACATACACTCTAGACGCTCATTTCAGAACAGTCAAGAACGGCATATTCATAAATGGCCAATTTCCTGGACCTATGATCGAAGCCAACTGGGGAGACACAATCGAGGTCACCGTTCACAATCACATAACTGGGCCTGAGGACGGAACGTCTATGCACTGGCATGGTATCCTCCAAAAAGGGACGCAATGGTTCGACGGCATCCCGAGTATCTCACAGTGCCCTATAGCCCCTGGTGCCTCTTTCACCTACCGCTTCAACGCCGACATGTACGGGACTTCCTGGTACCATTCACATTACTCTGCGCAATACACCGCCGGTGTATATGGTGCGATGGTTATTCATGGACCCAAGCATGCTCCATACGATATTGACTTAGGCCCTGTCATTCTTGGAGACTATTACCATAGGGACTATTTCGACGTTTTAGAAGATGTTGCTGGACCTAGTCAAGACTTCACCGTCTATGTTCCCGCTTCTGACAACAGCTTGATTAACGGCAAGAACAATTATAATTGCTCCATGGCTACTCGCAATAACACATGCATTTCGAACGCCGGCCTCTCTAAGTTTAGATTTACAAGTGGGAAGAGCCACCGTCTACGCTTGATCAATGCGGGGGCCGCAGCCCTGGTTCACTTTAGCATCGACGGACATTCTCTACAAGTTATTGCAAACGACTTCACACCATTAAAGCCTTACGAGACGGAGGTGATAACATTAGGGGTTGGCCAGCGGACAGATGTCTTGGTCAAAGCCACCGGAAACCCTACGGATTCCTTTTGGATGCGGTCTACAATCTCCCTCAATTGCTCTGTTACGACCTCGCCGAGGGGTCTAGGAGTCGTTCTATACGAGAAAGCCGGCGACTATACGCAGCCAAACAGCACAAGCAGCACTGCCGTCATCACGGGCGACCGAAAGGATAACCTCTGCAAGAATGTAGGTTCCATAATCTCTAACTTCTTTGAAAAGACCGCTACCGCAGGACGATGAGCTCACTTCCTTCTAGGATGACTTGGAGAAGACCATCCCCGCCTTTCCCATCGCAGCAGACCCCATCCCAGACACAACCGAGACGATCGAGATCGACCTGCTGACAAACAGCACCGGCCACCACGTCTGGATCATGAACAACCAGACCCAACGAGCCGATTACAACGACCCGATCCTGCTCCTCGCCAATCAGAAGAACTTCTCCTACCCCGACCCGGAATGGAACGTCTACAACGTCGGCAGCAACAAGACGATCCGCATCGTCATGAACAACAAGTACCAATCCGCTCACCCGATGCATTTCCACGGTCACAACTTCGTGAGCAGCCCCTTGTCGCTACGTCCGCCGTGGGTCCGCGTTAGGCATAGATACTGACGGCCCCATGATTGCAGTTCGTCTTGGCCGAAGGACCCGGCTACTGGGACGGTCGTACGCTGATCAATCCCTCCAACCCGATCCGCCGCGACACGCATATGCTCCGTCGGTATGGACACCTGGTCGTCCAGATCAATGCGGACAATCCGGGCGTGTGGCCGTATCACTGCCATATTGCGTGGCACGCTAGTATGGGTTACACGATGAACATCTTGGAGCGGCCGATGGAGATTACCGAGATGGAGATTCCGTACGTCATGGCGCAAACGTGCAAGGACTGGGATGAGTGGAGCCGATCGCATGTGGTTGACCAGATCGACAGTGGTGTTTAGGGCGGAAGAGGAGAAAGAGCAGTGTGAAGGTAGGGGTCAGGTATATAGCAGAGACATTAGCTTCCATGTATTAGATGGCAGATCTGTATGTGGGCCCAGAAAAGCAGATAGTCAGTCATCTTTGATCCTCGAATCTCGGCGCGGAACTTTTCAAGGCGTATCATTGCTCCGTACTGCTCTATATCTCTTCGCCTTCCTACCTGTGTGGATCTATATGCAAGATGAAAAAAAACACGTGTAGGGCAGTCCTGCATCAGAGATGGGGGTGATTTCGACTCTCGTAGGTAAGCTAGGCACCTTATGTGCAACCTGATCAAGACTGATCCAGCCCTGACAAACCAACGCCCTCATCAAAAGCACCCCTTCCCTACCTGATCGGCCCACCCACCAGCAGAGATGCCGCAGACGTCCGCCTCTCATACCCTACTGAGAGAAATTGAGTGCGGCTTGAACCCGTTAGAGCGGCTTCCTAGAGCTATAGCGTCTGTATTGTTCTGGTACCGAAGCCTATTTGCTGCCTTGTTTGCAAAGTCGTATAGAGTCAGTGTCTTTGATTTGTTGAAAATGTTCAAGGTACCGAGCTGATGGGCGCGGTGTGGCTGAAGTTATAAGCTCGAGATGTCGAACATGAGCATTGAATTCATGGCAAAGGGTTTTCAAATATGACTCTCCATCACGGCCAGATCCACATCCTCCTTTCTACCGGGGCGTCCGGTGCCACGCCACCAAGCAACCGCCACGCTCAGACCCACACTTCCAAAGCTCTCGAAGCTCTCGAGCTTCCACCAGCAAGCACGAATAGGCCCGCCAAGCAACCAGACTCCACACCTCACGAACTCGTCTTCGCCAACAGGAACCGCACCCCACAACCCTCGCCCTTCAACAGGCTCAGCAACACCTCATCATCCACCAACGCCTCCAACTCCCCACTCTGCTCCCCACCACCGGCGCCCCCTTCGTCCACCGCGAACCCCGACGTGTCGATATGCAGATACTGCATCAGCGACTGCATCTTCGACGCACCTGCCTTCCGTCTGCTCGCCTGCGCCGCTTCTCGGATCCGGCGTTCCTGAGCGACCATGTCGAGCCTCGAGGCCTGGACTAGAGTCGGGATATCCGGGAGGTCGTCGTCTTGATCTTCTTCGCCCGTGTCTTCGTCGCCGTCACCTCGACGTCGAGAGCCTTCCGCCGCGTCGACGACGACAGGGACGCCACGTCCGCGGCACGGACAACCCAGCAGCTCGTGCGTTTGACATCGTGCCTGTTCATCCAGCCGGAAGAGATCCCTCAGCTCGTCCCTCGTGAAACTCGCCACGGACGCTTTGCTGTCCATGACACTATCCGCGAGGCCGAGCTTGGTGACCTGGCGCTGGAAGATCTTCTCGTCGAGGGCGCCTTGGGTCAGGAGGCGGTAGATGCGGCATTCGCGGCGCTGGCCGTCGCGGTGGATGCGCGCCATGGCTTGCAGGTCGGTGCTGGGGTTCCAGTCGACGTCGAAGAGGACGAGCCGGCTGGCGCCGATGAGGTTCAGGCCTGTGCCGCCGGATTTGGCGGACAGCAGGAAGGCGAAGCACGTGCTGGCGGGGGTGCGGTTGAATTCGTCGACGAGGGTTTGGCGTTTGGAGGAGGGGGTGGAGCCGTCGAGGCGGAGGAATGGGTAGGAGAGGGAGGTGAGCAGGACGCCGATTAGGTCGAGGGTCGAGGTGTAGTTTGAGACGAGGACGATCTTCTCGGAGGTCGTGGTGTGGAGGTTGTGTAGGAGTTGGTCGAGGACGCGGAGTTTGCCGCTGCCGGCGGGAGATTGGAGGAGAGAAGCTGGGATGGCGGAGAGAAGAGTCTTGATGGTTGGGTTACTGGGGGCTTCTTCTGAGTTCCTAGGGTTCAGGAGTGAAGGGCTATTGCAGACTTTCTTCAGAAGAGTGATGAGTTGCAAAGACGCTTCTGGATTCCCGAGGGCCGATTGGAACGCAGGGGACGCCAGGACATGACGGTAGACAGAAGACTGAGCTTTAGTTGGTTTGCAGAAAAGGACATATTCCGTCTTTGGTGGGAGATATTTCGACAAGATCTCAGCAGTTCGACGAAGGATAAACGGCGTTGTCAACTCCGCTAGTTCCGCACTTTGCGCTTCACCCTTTTCGACGTCCTTCCGGGGAGCTCCAGGCTGCCTGCTTCTCACAATCGGCCCTTCAAAGTCTTTCATGAAGGTCTTCAACGTCCCCAACAGACTCGGGTTGACGAAGTCGACCATTGTAAAGAACTCACTAAGGTCATTCTGTATCGGCGTTCCGGACAGAATGATCCTTCTCGGAGTGTTTAGCGCCCTGATTGCCTGCGCGCTCTTGTTTTGCGCTGTTTTCAAACGGTGTCCTTCGTCCGCAATAACGATATCTATCCCGGGCCCCTTCTTTAGCTCCTCCTGCACCGTTCGTAGCTTTTCGTAGCCGATAATCATAACATTGTAGATTTTGCCCATCGTAAAGTCCGTCAAGCGTGTCTTCGTCCCGTCCGCAACAAAGACCCCTATCCTTTCGTTCCCTAGCCATTTGCGAAACTCTTTGCGCCAATTGTTGATGAGTGTGACCGGACAGACGATCAGGGCCTTTTTGATCACCGGCGGCTCATCATGTATTGGATTCTGCTTCAACAAAGTCCACAGCAACGCAATTGTTTGTAACGTCTTTCCCAACCCCATCTCGTCGGCCAAGATGGCGCCTTGGCCATCGAAGTTCCGCATGCCCATCACGCACTCATACAAGAACTTTACTCCTTCCCGCTGATGCTCGCGTAGATGCTGACCGAGAATCGGATCCAAGACTACATCAACGATCTCCTTGCTAGGAGGCACACTCTGTGGTCTTTTCATGACCAGGGCTCCAGGCGCACTAGGGTCGTGGCGCCCTACCGACCTATCACCCTCTTTCTTGACCACGGCCGTTTTCGCCAGCATAGGGTTCTTGTATCCGGACTTAGAAGCCGTGCTCCTTGGGGCCGCGACATTGAGTCTCTTCCTCACATCTTGTGTATCTACCTCCTTGCGCGCCCCCGAAACCGCTACCTGCTTCACAGCCTTCTCCCCGCTGTACGGCGTCCTTTTTATGGAGGCCGTGGGTAGGGTAAGATTGCGTGAGAGAAATTTCTGTTTGTTGATGACACAGTCGACCTCGACATCCTTCCCACCTATGGAGAGCGTTGATCCGGGCAAGTGAGGTGAGTTGCACGCTGCTCTGCCCAGCTCCCGGCCTGAGATGTCTCGAAGGTAGGCGTAGCCACCGACGACGGAGATTAAACCGTCACCGTCCCATGTCTTGTGCTTCTTGTTGGTGGGTTTGCGCCTGGTACATCAGAGTCAGTCAGAAGCCGACACCGAAGACCAAAGATTGGGTGCGAGCACCAAAGAACAGTATAGTAGCCTTCCACGCTTTCATCTTGAGGTCTTCCAATGTCTGTGCTGGCAACAGTAGCGGCGGGATTCGTAACCGCCAATAATGGCTTACGCGGTATGTCGAGCTGTTCGGCCCTGGGAAGCTTATCGTGCCTTGCGATGCTGACATCTTCATCGTCCAAGCGTCTCCGCTTGGCCGGAGGAGCTTGTCTTTGCTGAGAAGGAGGAAGATTCTTGAGAAGAGGTGGCTGAAAGGGTCTAAACATATTGACCTTATCACAGCCCTCTTAGGGTAGTTGTGGATTTTTGAAGGTTGAACGCGCCATAAGCCCAAAGCGACACGTAGTCACATGATATAGGTAGACATATAGAGGTAGGTACAAATACCTTGAGTGCAGAAAGGTACCATAACCTACAGTACCTTAAGCCCTATCCATGTGGCGCATCTACAACAGACAAAATCTTAAGGTAGGCGTAAATAATTCACACTTTTCTAACTAACTGTATTCGTGAAAAAACCTTGCTCTATTTACATCACTCTTAGCTATCCCGCTGTTGATAACAACCAAGGAAGAAAATCATTATCAACATTAATCGTAGAGATCCATATCGGCATTATTGTCTTCCAGTTCCGCCAGTGCCTCGTCCTCATCAACCATGTCGTCGTCATCTTCCACGTCGCTGTCCTGGTGGTTTGGCAGTACCGTGATCCGGCCGTCTTCCATTACTACCCGCGCAGTCTCCCCGTCCTTGATACTATTCCTTAAGATCAACACAGCGAGACGGTTCAGCACCTCTTTCTCAATGAGCCTTGCCAGCGGACGAGCGCCGTAAGCCGGCGAGTATCCAGCACTACCGAGGTAATCTTTCACCTCATTTGTGCACTCAATCTTGACTTTGCGGTCATTCGCAGCGAGACGTTTCTGTATCTCGTCCAACCGGAGATCAACGATCTTGCGTATTTCTTTCCGTGTAAGACGATTGAAGATGACGATGCTCGAAATCCGGTTGAGAAATTCGGGAAGGAAGTAGTTGCGCAGTGCTGTCATGACCATCTCCCTGGTCGTGGGGTCGATGCGCCCATTTCGCGCATTATCCCTTGCCAGGTACTCCGCGCCCAGGTTGGATGTCATGACCACAATGCAGTTTCTTGCATCGATGACCCTTCCTTGCCCATCCGTAATACGGCCGTCATCCATCAGTTGCAATAGAACAGTCAGCACTTCCTTGGCCGCTTTCTCGACCTCGTCGAAGAGTAGAATCGAAAACGGTCTTCGCCGCAGAGCCTCCGTTAGCTGTCCGCCGGCATCATGACCAACGTACCCGGGAGGTGCTCCGATCATTCGACTCAGAGAATGCCTCTCCTGATACTCGGACATGTCGAATCGTATCATTGCCTTTGAATCATCGAAGAGAAACTCTGCCAATGCCTTCGTGAGAAGAGTCTTCCCGGTACCCGAAGGGCCGCAGAACAGGAAGCTGGGTGGTTGGTTTGGGTTACTAAGACCGGACCGTTGCAGGCGAATAGCGTTAGAGACGGAGGTTACAGCTTCTTTCTGGCCAACAACGACCTTTCCCAAATGACCCTCCATTGTCAGAAGCTTGTCTTTCTCCGATGTCTTGAGCCTAGTCACAGGTATACCGGTCCATCGAGCCACAATCTCTTGAATCTGCCCCGGTCCGACCGAGTCTGTGATAAGAGGCTCTCCGCCTGCAGAGCCTCCTCGCGCATACATATCCGCATCGGCCTTGGTCCTCTCTGCCTCAAGTTGTTCGATTCGCGCTTTGACGTTGGGGATAGCGTGGTACAGAAGGTCAGAGGCGATTTGGAGATCTTTGGTTCGTTCCGCCTCTTCTTTTTTGGTCTTGAGCGAGTCGAGCTTCATTTTCGCTGCTTGGATTTCTTTGCTTCGCTCCTTCTCACTTTCATACTTTTCTCGCAGAGGCTTCAGCTCCTCCTCCACATTCGCAGCTTCCGCGCGGGCTGTGGCGAGTCGGGCCTGTGAAGCTTCGTCTTTCTCTCTTTCAAGGGCATGCATCTCGATCTGCAGCTGACGTAGCTTGCGTTCCATGGTATCGAGTGCTTCTGGTTGAGATTCTCGCTCAACTCTGACCGCAGCCGCGGCTTCATCGATCAGGTCAACCGCCGAGTCAGGCAGCCTTCGGGCAGTGAGGTATCTTGCCGCAAGCGTCGCCGCCGCAACAATCGCCCCGTCAAGGATGTTGACTCCGTGATGTACCTCGTACCTTTCCTTCAAGCCTCGCAGGATGGAGACAGTTTCTGGTATCGAAGGCTCCTTGACCAAGACTTGTTGGAACCGCCTCTCGAATGCGGCGTCTTTCTCGATGTATTTGCGGTACTCAGCAAGAGTGGTTGCACCGATGCAATGTAGCTGTCCCCTTGCGAGCATTGGCTTCAGCAGATTTGCTGCGTCCATGCCTCCTTCGCCGCTTGATCCGGCTCCCATGAGTAAATGGATTTCATCGACAAAGAGCACGATCATCTCCTTCGAATTCTCAATCTCTTTCAAGACACCCTTCATCCGCTCCTCGAATTCTCCACGATATTTGCTCCCTGCCACCAGGGAACCCACGTCGAGTGAGAGAAGCTTACACGCCGCAAGATTTGCAGGGACGTCCGCGTTGACTATGCGTTGCGCAAGGCCTTCGACTACCGTGGTCTTCCCTACTCCGGGTTCACCGATGAGTACTGGATTGTTCTTCGTCCGCCGTGACAAGATTCGAATGACCCTCCTGATCTCCTCCTCTCGCCCGATTACTGGATCGATCTTGCCCTCCCTTGCCAACGAAGTCATGTCGATTGTGAACTTCTTCAAGTTCTCATTCTCCTCTTCTGCATCAGCTGTTTTCGAGTCGACTCTCTTGGTACCGCGGATTTGCTGGATAGCGTTGTCGATGAGTTTGTTGTTCGGGATGTTTGCATCAGCAAGACATCGTTGTATGCTAGCGTCCTGCGCCAAGGCTGTGATCATGTGGTCCACAGCTACGAAGCTGTCTTTCTGTGTCTTTTGGAGCTCATTGGCTGACCTCAACACCTTCATGAACTGGGGTGATAAGGATACATGCTCTGGTGGTGGGTCCTGACTCGGTAATCGGACAAGAGCTTTCTTCATGGCGCGGTCGAGTAGCTGAGGATCTCCATGGGCTCGTTCGACAACTTGTCGAAAGAGTGATGCAGAGCTGTGTGCATGTGAGGCGTCGACTTTCACTTGTTGGTCTTTGGACTCGTCGATCGGTGGGTCGAGCAAGGAGACGGCGAGGTGGAGAGGTAGGATCTGGGAGTGATAGTATTGTTGAGCTAGTTCATGGGCGTCTTGGAGTGCCTTCTGCGCCCGGTCGGTGAAGTTCATGCCAGAAGTCATTGTTGCGACTGTTTGGTTCCTTCAACTGCTGTATGGTTTCGGAGCAGTCTCTGTAGGTCAATGGATGTAGCAATAGCGATGACAGCAGTCTACAACAAGCGTACTGTGAAAGGTCACAGTGAAGTCAGATATCAAGTTCAAAAATGCTTATTGTCGGTTTTATATCAGCGATGATACAGTGAATCACTTCATGTAGGATAATTACCTACCTTAGGGAAGGCTGCCTCAGAGTGAATCTTGATGGCAGGAGCGTGCGGATTCTTCCGGTTTCTCACAACATCGAGAAGCTTCACCCACGTTAAGAGCATTGATTGGCTGACATATGACATATGAATGTACCTAGGTATCTGATGTCATTCTACCTGTAAATTGTATGAAGTAATTGTTATCTTATCAGATTTGCACAATCAGGCTCTCACTTCGAAGCCTTTCTCGAGTTATCGTTATTAAGTTATTGTGGACACAGAGCATTGCAAAATTTTGTGTGGTAGTACTTTGTAGAGCACATATGATTGTGGGAGTGCACAGCCCTATATATATGAGAGAAGAACTTGCTCACAATATCAAGTGTATTCGACTGCTGTACGAATGTACACACCAAAAATAATGGGACTGCGCTAGCTACGGTGAGCTACATGTATGGTGTATACCTTATGCTCAGACATCTTGCTAAAGTGGTAAGAACATTAAAAATTCACAATATCTCAAAGCTGTGCATTAAGAGCACCAATGACTAAAAATCTGAAGCAATATCATTAGTTTTAACAAAATCCTTAGATAAATATACATTACACAAAGTGAAACATAAATCTCATTAATATCAATAAATTACTGCTAGCTCCATATATATGATCTCTACTCTGCATACAAGCTGTGTGTGCAGCTTACCGTAGCTAGCGCACTACCATTACTTTTGGTGTGTACCTTCGTAAACCGTTTCGATTTCAGCAAAACATACCTGGTACCTTATATAAGCATGACCAGGTACCTGGTATGTACCTTAACTTAGGTATTACTTTCGCGGCCTTTTCATTAGATTGTTTGTATTGGCTGACCAAGGTATTATTGAAGCCCGATTGAGATTTGTATCTTACACGTAAGTTACACACGTATATACAGTATTTTAGAATCCCCTACAGTAAGGTAAGGACCAAGTTCCTTCTAAGGGTGTAGCGAAATAAATTACAGTACCAATAACCACCAAAAATACCGGGTAGAGGCAGATTGTACCCTTCTTGCATGACGACGGTAAGTTGACCCTCGCGGGTTCCAAGGTTGTTTGCTGCAGCTAAGGTACCTACAAAAAAATATGTAAACCAGAACCCACATACCAGTTCCCCCAACAATTTTCTCAAATTTCTTCCCCACACAGGCAACAAGCTTTGGCTTTGGCTAAGGTATCTACATATAAGGTACCTACCTTAAGGTACAGTATTATTGACCTTTAGCACGCTGACTTAGGTAGAGTACCTTAGCCTCGAGTCGCTACTCAAATCTCTCAGGGGACGCTTTCCCGGTACCTAGCCTCTTCGATCTACCAACCCGCTCTAGACCACTCAATCGACTTTCCTCTTTGATATCCTCGACAGGAACCTATACAGGACGAGGAGGACTGAATCATACAAGTGCTGTACGTAACCAAACGCCAACACCTGCGCCGCCACGAATCCGTCCACGTTGTCCTCCAACCTATCCAGCTGAGGCACTTCACCGACCGCTCAGGTAGCAGAATCAACTGCCCTTCATCATGGACACCTTAAGAAGCATGAACGCCACCAAAATCGCTCACCCTTTCTACCCCATAGAAGCCGAGATCGTGGGCTATCTGGCGAACGAGTGGTCTGTCCCGACTTTGCTCGCGGTCTTCGCTGCAGGATGGGCATTTATCCTTGGAATCACTTCATTGCTAGTGAAACGCCATAATCCGAGTCTGCCCTCTGGCGAGAAAGCGGCCATAGTGTGGTTCGTGTTCTGTTAGTGCACCGGTTTGTTGACCCCCTTGGTGGTTGATGCTGAGAATTGGGCAGCGGGCACCATCCACCTATTCTTCGAAGGTTAGGAACCACTCAGCGTGTACCACCCTTTCGAATGAGCAGCTTAACAGTAGCAGGATACTTCTCAATCAATCACACGCGCATGGGAGGAGCACAGGATCTCTTCGGGCAATTATGGAAAGAATACTCGCTCTCCGACTCCCGGTACTTGACCTCTGATCCATTCGTACTTTGCATGGAGACGGTCACCGCTGTAAGAGACTCCGCTCCATTTGGATTCCCCGACTCTCAAGCTTGGATGGTGACTGACATCTCAACTCGATCTAGTTCCTTTGGGGCCCGCTCTCCTTTCTTGTTGCCTGGTACATCACCACAGAACATCCTCTGAGATACCCACTTCAGGCACTGGTATCTGTCGGGCAAATTTACGGCGACATTCTATACTATGCGACGAGCATGTTCGATCACTATCACAAGGGTTTAACCTACTGCAGGCCTGAGGGTTATTACTTCTGGTGCTACTACTTCTTTATGAATTTCATATGGATTGTCATCCCTAGCTGTAAGTTGTTCTTCCGATCATGTGTGCAGCCCATCACCCACACATAAACTAATACAACGTCTCCGCTAGACATGCTTTACCAAAGCATCGACGTTACCGCGAAAGCTTTTAGAGCGCTGGACAAGATGTCCAGGAGCTTGCAACAAAACGGTCACGTCAAAAAGTCTAACTAAAAGCTCGATCAAGCGAACACCATAATGTACTTCCAAAGTACCCCGTCCCACCGAGCTCGCCGAGATTGTCTCAAATGCTAGCTTCCTAGATTACCATCTTGTGTCTTTGTTCAGCTGCTGCTTCCGCCTCTTGTCCCCTCATAGACCATAGAAAACCTAGACTTGGGACAGTCTAATGTCAAGAGAGAGTAACTTATGTATGGACTACTGCGGAGGCGTTTGGCGGACTGAATGATTGCTCCAAAAGTAGCTGCTTGGTTAACGCTTTGTCTAATTCACCCCTTTTTAAGGCTTCAAAACTGGCTGTGTTGCACACGCCATCACTAGACTAATTTCGATTCGTTTTATGCCTTAATCGCATTGATAGCTGTTTGTTGGAATAATTCCAAGTTGGGAGTCGCCACTTTAAGTACGAAGTACAAATCCAGGCTCGCTTGAGTAAACAAACTTGTGGCAAACCGCTCAGCAACAACAACAAGTCTGCTCCACCGAAGCTGGCCCCAAAGCACTCATGGCGCTATCATTCTCTTTGGTGCCATAGATCTGAAGCACCAGGTTCTATTCTGGGTTCAAGAAGGTATGGTACCGTAAAGATACGCTAGTCCGCTAACACACTGTGGCGCCGCTAGCACCTCCTGCATGTGAATCTTCGGGACTGTTGCCATGGGCGAGCTGCCCAAAAACAAACTCCGCTGACTGGTCCACGAATACAGGGAACTTACAGATCTTCACGCCTGCGGTAATCTGGAGCTGGGATTTTCTCAAGACGGGACTAATGCACATTATCTGAATGCCACGGTGGTCTCAAATATTTCGATCCATCTCTGATTATTCTTCTTCACATCTCCTTGCTGCTACTACTGAACTCCGGAGCACACTTTGATGCGGCCTCTGTGCGGTGCGTCGTTCCAACCTCCCATGGTACTGCTGAGCGCAGTTTCTGCCACTAATTACACATCCTACGACATCTTACCCATTGGTTCTTGGTGGACCTGCTGACAGTGTGTGCAAAAGGTGATGCCCTCTCCTTCCGGCGGTCGACGGGCCTCACGACATCGCGATAAGAAAGACAAATTGGTAAAGGCAAAGGCAGTCGATGTCGGAGTACCTCTAGGACCCTATGACACCAACCATGTGCGTGATCGAGTTCGCCAGTGGCAAGCACAAGGTGGAGGCGTGATCACGGCATCCGACATCGTAGTGGACGCCGAGGATCATGAGCCGCTTGCAGTAGCAGCTAAGAGGACTGTGGATTTGGAACGCGATACCTCTCAAAAACCAGAGGATGCCGACACTTCCGTCAACGAAGTCAGTGTAACGAGGGAAAGGGCTGGTCGCCGAAAAAGCAGGGTCGAGGATGGTGTTGAGGAACGAGAAAGGAGTGGTAATGCGCCCAAAAGGAGAGTTGTAAGCGACGGACACTGGCGAAAGAAGAGAAGTCCACCCAAACGTGTGGCGACGGGTCAGCCAGGGGTGGATTCTGTTTCTTCGAGACCGACCAAAGCGTTACTTGACGATGGCATACGAGTCAGAGCTATACCTGATGAGAACTCGCGATTCCAAACCGAAAGAGAAGGGGTTGAGGTTACCAAGAGGAGGAGGGCCAAGATCGATGATGGCATAAGGGTGTATGCAACGCTGTCTGAATCGGGGAGCCGAGCGGAGCCCTGGGGGTCGCGAGCTGAGGGACATTCTCGGAGCAGAAGTGGGGACAAGAGTGATGGCGAACAGGCAAGTCCTGGTGCATCATCGTCTCCGCCCGGCAGAGCGGCGCATGTCAAACGGGGAGATGACAGAGAACCCGAGACTGGTTCTTCTGCGGCTAAGGAAGAGTCAAGAAGGCGGAAAAGCACTCACAAATTGGCTACTCCGCCGGAAAGATCGCCAAATGCTGCTCATGGTGCTCACTCGGCAAGACGACACAGTGGCAAGCCACACAAAGTAAGTATACTCAGCCAAGTATTCGATGAGCCGAAGAAACTCTTCTCGAAACCAGAACCTGTAGCAATCCAACCGCCTAGGATACCGACCATAGAGGCCTGGCTGAGCGAAACGCCTGACCCCTTCGTCGATGGTGATACGACACCAATAGCGACTCATACTCCTGCCACGATCGGCTTCATCGAGACGAAAGTCTCACGGGGACATGTTATCCATGATGATCCGAACAAAATATGGGATGCTCTGGGCACTACTGAGAGTGAAAAAGTCGGCGGCGACAGAGGGGGTAGCAGAAGGCGAAGGCGCGTCCGCAGTGCAGCGCTGTACGAGGACAATCCATTCCCAGCAGATTTAGCGACAGAACCACCGGTAGATAATCCGAAGACTTTCTCAGCCGCCAAGTTGGTCGATCTACTTCAAGATAATGTTCACCCTTCACCACAGTCGGTGGAGATTGAGACAGGCACGGCCTCAAACATTACGTCCTCAAATATTGCGTCCTCAAGTACTGTATCATCTGTTGAGCCGTGCAAGCCCAAATCATTAGCACGACCCCCAGGACTCAATCGAAAGCGGCCATTCCCGTCAACTGGTGTGCATAGACTATCGACCATTGCATCTGTCGAGACCTTTCAGAGCAAAGAGACAAACGCTGTTGCATTCTCCGATGTCAGCAGGGGTCCTCTACCGACACAACTGATGGACTCGATTCTGGACTCTGAGGCGGGTGACACCTTCGATCCAAATTCAGTTCCGGATCGAGGTACGAGTCTCAAGCGACGTCTGACTACACATGCGGATCTCATCTCTGTGCTGTCGGTTCCGAGACGAGGTAGCAAGAGCCTTCAGTCCGCACGAAGTATACGGACAAACCGCAGTAGATTAGCGACCGCTACGATCGGCGACCTGATGAAGGAGCTGTCGTCAGACGAAAGCAAGTATATGCGCGAGCTCAACACACTGGTTGATGGGGTCATTCCTGTATTACTGACCTGTGTCCTTTCCAAATCCGACTCTGTAGTAGCAGCCGGTCTCTTCAGTCCTTCCGCAAATGGGAGCAATGATCCAAGCTTCACTCGACCAATTGTGGATATGGGCATAGCGCTTGAGCGTCTCAAAACACTCCATAAACGCATTCCGCACCAAGACTCCCGGGCGCTGCTTACCTGGGCGCAAGGTGCACAACGGGTGTATGCTGAGTACATCAAAGCATGGCGGCTCGGGTTTCAGGATGTTGTTATCAATCTCGCGCCCGCTCAGGACGATATTACTGCGTCTCCAAAAGGATTAGACACTCATGACAAGACTCTAGAAGATGGCTTGCCCAGGAACAAGGACGGAGACGTGGTTAACGGCGATGGAGAGAGAGTGGACGTCGCATTCCTACTGAAGAGACCCCTTGTCCGCCTCAAATACCTGTCAAAGACGCTCAAAGGCGTCAATTTCATCATGCCCTCTCCGGAAGCTGATAACCTAGCCCAGAGATACCAGAACTTGGTCATTGACGCTAGACACCGATTGAATGAAGAGCAAGCTAGACTGGAAGATGAGGCGGCATCTAGTATTGACCCTACTCGAGCACGAGATTTTAGGACTCTTGCTCCTCTAATCGGCGTCACTATCGACCGAACGCGGCGAGTCCGGGCCAGGGACTACTTCAACTTTGCCTTGCAACACTCGAGCGGTCAGTGTGTGGATTGCAGAGTCGAGTTGCTACTTCGAGATGATTCGCCTGAGAAAGGGACCAGTAGTGACTTGCTCATTTGCGAAGTTGACAGTACTGGTCGATGGCTATTGTTTCCCCCGATTCAGTTGGGCCGTGTGTCTGCACGGAATGGTGACTTGGAAGGTGAAATCGTGGTCATGGCGAGGGGCCTCCACAACCACGCGCAAGAATGGCAGGAAACCATGGCGTTTCGAACAGACGAGGAGGCCATAGGCTTCGAATGGGTGCAGATGTTAGGTCTAAATCCAGTGCCTCCCCAGATCACAAGGACACAGAGCTTTGTCGACCGACAGGAAAAGCGCAAGTCAAAAACCGCATCAACTTCGCTATCTTTGGTGCAAAGTGTGCCTACAACGCCTGTGAAAAGCAGAACACCAAGCCCCAGAGAGATAGATGTCCCGATTGGAGAACAAGCCGGAAATGCATCGAAGAAATGGACACCAACGCGAGGAGAGTCAGAGAACGAGGAATTACTATCCCCTGTGCCGATACGATCAAAGGAGAGAGCAAGGTTACAGAAGAGCCCGAAGAGTAGAGCAGCCTCTGGCGTGTCTAGCTCCCCCTCTCAATTGGCTTCTGAAGCTCCGCGGACGCCGCCAAGTCAAGCTGCGAAGCAAGCGGACAGGTACTCGGCGATGGTACCTACACCGGGTACAATCGATGAAGCACTCGGGCTCGCTGAATCGGCATCGAGCTCGGGGTTAAGGAGAGCAAAAGCGAAGAGACGATCACGGCACGATTCCCCAGCAAGTCCACGATCACCAAAGTCTCTAAATCACGATCAAGAGCCGTCAAGTCCTTCACAACACATCCATGATTTTAGCGAGGCTGACGCGACCGCAAGTTCAAAGAAAATAAACCATGAGACTGGCAAAGACAAGAGTCCGGAGCCCCCATCTAGCGGCCGATCGACGATTGACAGGTCGATTCTAGAGGATAGTCCCAAACAGATTCGTCCAACGTATCAGCGGCGACGCTCATCTGTGCCCTCCTTGGAGCTACCAAGCATTCCGAAAATCCGGAAAGCCAGTCCTCCAACAACACCCCTGCTCTATACAAATGAGGAGCCTGAGTGGCCAGTCACCCCGACTACAAATGAGATTGTACATAGTCCTGCAAAGCTACGTAAAAGGCGTTCTGACAAGCAAGACAATGTGTCCCTATCAGCAGCATGTGAAGAGCCACCTTCCCCTCCCGTTCATCGATCTCCAAGTCCAGTGCAACTCAAAGGATCAGTCACACCAAGTCTGGCCTCCCCAACATCAGCACCAAACACTAAACGACGATCCTCGTCTCCTTTGAAGCACGAGTATGAGCCATCGACAGCATCAGAATCGTCTTCGGACTCTGATGCGTCGACCGTGGAAAGGCAAGAAGTAACATCAGAGTCGGATACTTCATCGGAGGAAGAGCTCGGAGAAGGTGATGCTCCGACCTCATTACTTCCACTTGGTGCTCTCCCGCGCATCACGAAATTATCTCCGCAAGGTTCGCTGTACTCATTGCCCAACGGCACCCTCACTCCGTCGCAGTCAGCGTCGCAAGCACCTTACAAGACCGTGCCGGCACAGCCAAGCAAGGCAAAGAAGTCCATCGCATCGATCTTCTCTTGGTCGGACAAAGGAACGTGGGAAAGCCTCCACCCGGACGAGTGCAGCATTGTCATCACACCGGGTTTGATTGAGGTCTTCGAGATGAGTGCCGCACATTCTAAGCCAGCCAATGTTACAGAGCGATCTGAGACCGACTCAGAACTCTCATCGATATCGCATGAGAGCGGGAAACCTTTGGTAGCTATAGAATTGACTCCACTGGTTCCTCTCCGGCGTGGCACCGCACTCGACATCAGCGTACGGTCACCACCGACGGCAAACTCGAAAATCACCTCAAGCAGTAATATTATGTTCCGCTCCCGCAACCCCGAAGAATGCGAAAACCTCTACGCCCACTTCAACCACTCCCGCATCAACAATCCGACCTACATCGCCCTCCAAAACGCCCGCGGCCCCTACAGCGAATCCTACAACGCCACCCTAAACCGAGGTTCGAGCACACGTGGCGCCGGCGCACGCAACAGCTGGTTCGGCTGGGGCAGCAGCCACAAATCGAGCTACCGGGCCAGCTCCGCGCCAACGCCCAGCATCGCCGCGTCCGAAAGCAGCATCGGCACCATGACGACCGCCTTCTCCGCCCTCAAGCGCTTCGGCTCCAGCGGGCGCATGTTCAACATCGCACGCTCGACCATCACGTCCCGCAACGGCAGCCGCTCCAACAGCATTTACTCGACCGACTCCAGCTCCGGCACCAGCTCGCCCTCCCCGCTCGCCTCGGTCGATCTCTCCAAGGGCTCCCCGCTCGGCATCAACAACGCCAAGATCCGCCTCTACGTGCGCGAAACGGCCTCCAAGTGGCGCGACATGGGCGCCGGCCGCCTGACCATCATGCGGCCCCTCAACGCCGCCCACCCCCCTCTTTCTGCTGCTGCTGGTGGCTTGTCGCCCGGTGGGAGTGGGGCCGGGTCGTCGAGGGCGCATGGCTTGCATGGTGCGGAGGAAAAGCGCATCTTGGTTCGTGGGAAGACGAAGGGCGAGCTCCTGCTCGACGTTTGTCTCGGGGAGAGCTCTTTCGAGCGCGTGGCGAGGACGGGGATCGCGTTGAGCGTTTGGGAGGAGGTCGTGGGGCCTGGGGGGGTCGTGGGGACTGTGGGGGCTATTGGGGGCGTGGCGGGAAGGAGGGCGAGGGTGTTTATGATTCAGGTGGGTTCTTTCTTTTCTTTTTCCTTTCTGGTCATTCGTTGGAGGAGGGGGAGGGGGTGTTTGTTGTGGTTGTTGGATGATGGGATGACTAATTCCGTGACAGATGAAATCCGAGGCCGAGACGGCGTACACTTTCTCGATTGTTGGGAAATTACGATATTAGATTTGGGGAGACGACGGTGAGCGTTGGGTTGATCTATGCTTGGGGTGAATCAACCAAGTCGATCTTCGACGTTGCCATCTATCCCTCTTCTGGAAGCTCTACGTAAGCTGTGGCTTAAATCCGTCGCGGGTTATATCTCGAACCCACATGTCTTGGCCATATCACCTCTTCGTATTTACCTCACGCCTCACGCCATCTTTGTCTTTCTCACTCCTTCTTGTGCAAAATACATTCATATACGGTGCATAGCGTTCCTTTTATTCGTGGCATTTCAGATGGACTTTCTATACATATTACGGTTGTCCAGTCCTTGGTTGGTTCTTCTGAACGATTTGGTCCGGCATCTATGGGTTTCTTTCTCTCACGAACAGATTGGCATACCGACAGCCTAAGAAACGAGAGCGAAGCATATGTCCATTTGGGCAGGTGTCTGTTTATCAGATAAGTGGGCAACTTCTCTTGTGCTGTGCTCAGCGAAGGAAGGAAGGAAAGGGGTCCGGATGGGCAGGGGAGGGGTTGGGTATATAGAGCGTTGATAGGGCTAGGTTTGGTAAGGTGGGCTGTAATGAGGAATTCAAATAGGAATCATGTGTGTGAACTAGAATGTGTCGCCCAAGCCACTAACTGGAAGGCATCTAGAGTCCAAGGTAAATGGAGGTAACATATGTAGACGGGCGAATCTGACCATCAATGAGTTGTACTCGCAGTCAAGCTTGCATCTCAAGAAACATCATGTCCAACCGTTTCTCAGGCTCCCTACTACGCGGTCTGTCTGCAGTCTGTAAGTCTGTTGTAGTAGTCCTTCAAGTATCTGACAAGTGCCATCTTTCTTCATGTGCTGCTACGAAGCTCGAGTATTCGTCGCTCCGTAGCGATCTCCCTTCTTGACTCGCGATAAGCCAACGCTAACCACTTCCGTAAGTAGCGTTTTGTTCCCAGTCATCAGGCTTATTTCCCATGGCCCATCATGGCTACCTAAGGTACGCAGCACAATTTCTATAATCCATCACCATACGCATAAAAACTCTCAGTACTTCCAAAGACTCGGTCTGCATTCTCGTCACTCCTTCAACATCTATTACCCGCCCCTTACAACCTTTTCCCCTTCTTATCACCGACGGTCCCCAACATGCGGTTACGGCGAGACCCCTCGCTCCTCCAAACCCTCATCATCCTCCTCCCATCCCTCACCTCCGCCAACTCCGTCACCTGCGACCAGGCCAGGATCGATGGCAAGTCCTTCGACTTCAGCGCACTCGACGGGCCCCACTCCGTAAACTGGCGGCGCGACCAGCCCCGAAGCATCGTCAACACCACCTTCACCATCGACATCTGCAAGCCGCTGCGACGGACCAAAGGCGTCCCGAAGGGCGACGAATGCAGAAGCGGCACGCAAGGTACGTTTCCCCGTCTTGCTTACTATCCCCACCGATTCCTCCGTTCCGGAAGAAGATAGTTTGTGGTTCTCTGGGAAATATAGCTAACGTGTTGTGTGTTTGGTTTGTGTATCGTAGTCTGCGGCATCGAACGCACCTACTACACCGCCGACGACACCTCCGTCATCTCGGGCGTCATCCCCATCGCGGGCAACTATCCGACCGAATCCGGCCGCAGCCTCGACCCGTCGTGGACGCGCCTCGACTCGTCCGGCGAAGACGGCGATGCCGAAAGGGATGGGGTCAGGTTGGTTATGCATGGTGGCTTTTATCCGTTCGACGATCGGAAGAAGGGGCGCAAGCAGAAGGCTGTGATTGAGTTTGTCTGCGCGCCTGATCGGACGGGGTTGGAGGGGGAAGAGGAGGGGGACGTGGACTTGGCGAGGAGGAGGGAGAAGGAGGATGGGGAGGACGAGGATGGGGATGGGGACGGGGACAAGGATGAGAGGCGGAGTCTCCGCTTCGTCGGCTACGACAAGTCGGACGTCGTCGATGTTTACCGATTCGAGTGGCTCACTAAACACGCGTGCGAGAACGCGAAGGAGGGAGGAGGCGGCGAGAGGGACAGGAGTCGGCGGTGGGGTTTCTTTACCTGGTTTATCATCATGTAAGGCTCCCGCACATCACCCATTCCTTTCATTCCTTTTAGTCCCTTGCCCTTTCGCTCCAGCCTTATATGGTCTCGATATTGACAAACAATGGCTAGCCTCTTCCTCGCAACAGCAACCTACCTGATCTTCGGCTCCTGGCTCAACTACAACCGCTACGGCGCCCGCGGCTGGGACCTCCTGCCGCACGGCGACACCATTCGAGATATCCCCTATCTCCTGAAAGACTGGATGAGGCGCGTCGTTAATACGGTGCAGGGCGGTGGGAGTCGGGGTGGTTATAGTGCTGTTTGAATTCTCGTTTTCATTGTTGTAAGGGATGGGAAGGGTTGGGTCTTCGGCATGAGCGCTTCTTACGATGTATTGTGTATTCAGGGAGCTGTGCTAGAAACGTACTCAGCTGTGAATTGCTTAGCGGACGAAAGTTATACTGTGATGGGGTCGGGCACCCATTGCTATGCACGGGCGACTAAGGCCATATTCTACAACGACACAATAGAGACTCCAACCCCCAGCATAGATCCGTCTCTCCGACCCAAGGTAGCAATATCAATTGGTCGGCCCAGCACCAGCGCACGCACGAAGCACAGAAGAACCCTCCACGAAGCTTCAACTTCCCAAGGTATCTACCTAGGCCCAGAAGTTGGGCGAGCCGAGTCCTTAGTAGATCCGGCTTGCCCGCTGCCTTACATAAAACGCCGTGAAGTGAACCACGGGAAGTGCACGAGCTCCATCCGCCACTGCCTTCAGATTGAGCGTCGAGCAAGCGTCACCGGACATGCTTCGGGCCATCCGGGCTCTCCTCTTCTCCACACACACCCCCCGCCTTCGTGGTGGGGATGTGCTGAGAGTCGTGACGAGCGGTATATCAGGTTCGTTGAGGGCGCTGGTGGTTCAGGTTTGGACTTGCGCGGAGAGTATGTCGCGGGATTCAGTCAGGGAAGCAACGATCTGTGCGGAGCTGGAACAGTGCCGTCTGCATCAGCTTTCGCAAGTGCATCCCGTTCGTAAAAGATTCGTCGTGCGGAGCACTACCTCTCGTAGTAGAGTACACATCATCCTAGGTTTCCCCCTCAATGCAGTCAATTCTCTCCCGCACCACCCTCTCAACCGCCTCTCCCACCCTCTCATCCCCACCCAACAGATCATACCACCCCCTCGTATCATCCCTCTCCAGCAACCTCGCCGCCACATCCGCGACGTCCGCCCGACTGACCTTCCCTCTTGCCCTCGTATGGCCCAGACTCACTCTCCCCGTCGCAGCGTCATCCGTCAGATTGCCGGGTCTCAAACAAATAGCCTGGAACCCATCATGTCGCCGTCTCGCCAACGCCGCTAGGTGCTCGTCCGCGTCGACTTTCGCGGCGTGATAGTGCGGTAGAACCTCCGCGTTGACCTTCTGACTCGACGCCCACTCGTCGTCGTCCCACCATGGCGGACGGCTCCGCCGGCTGCCGAGGTACGAGACCATGAGGAACTTGGAGATGGACGGCGTGGCGAGGGCGCTGCTGATGAAGTGCTTGGCGGCGTCGCGGTCGATGGCGTAGGTGCGGTCCGAGCCGCCTTTGCCGCCGGCTCCTGTGGGTGGGGTGTGAGCATGCTGTGTCGGTGCGGTTGGGGAGTAGCTTGGGTAGGGCGGTGTTACCGGCAGACCAGACGACGTAGTCGGGCTTCACTTCGTCGAGCACCTTCTGGGCGTCGTCGTCGCTTTTCACGTCCTCGAGACTTCGGACGAGGACGTCGAGTTGGCCGGGTTGGCTGTGGCTTTGGGATAGGATGTCGGAGGTTTGGGAGGCGTCTCGGATGAGGCTGGTAACGTGCCAGGACCTTGCGAGGAGCATGGGAGTGAGGAGGAGGGAGATTTTGCCGTGCCCTCCGATTAGTAGGACACGTGGGGTCATTGTTAGAGTTGTTGTATTCAGAATTTTCGGTCAATTATCGGTCAAACAAGGTCTATACTACTTGTAGAGTATTTAATTGCAGACATCAGAGGACGGCTCCGAGAAAGGATATGACGTCAACTCCATTGGAAGCGCGAGAATCACGGCGGGGGCTAGAAGCGGGGTGGCTACAGCAGTCATCTTTGTCGCACGAGGACCACCATCTTCAGGTCGAGACATCTCAACGCCCAGGCGTCCCATTAATTGGTGGCTGACCCTGGAGCTTTTCATAGCTGCGTTCAGTTCATGTTGTGCCTTTCATACATAGCCTTGTCAACACTGAAGGAGTCACCACATTCTGTCTCAATTGATTTGGGGATGCATCGTGGCGTGTAGATGGGCTGGCTTAGGAAGGCTGCTACATTACAATATTGTGTTTTGTTAGGCATCGTGGCCACGGCGCATCTGGACGACAACTTCTCATCCCATTCACCTCAGACTTTCCCTTCTCTGTCACAGCCAGTAATGTCATTCTCGGCGCAGTGGTGCATGACACGGGGATCTGTGGGAGTGGTGAGTACTGATGCCTGTACTGATGCCTTGGAAACCCAGTACTTGCATCATGCCTTTGTCCGGATTTGCCTATATCACTCTGATGCAGGGACTATATTGCATCTTCTTCCATAGGTCAATTGCCATTAGCTCACTGCGTCTGCAGTGACTCAGACTCATGGACGCCTTGTCACAGTATAGTTTTGGGATTGATCTGCAAAGACCGTTTGTTGTTCGACGTCAGAGCGAGCTTCTAAGACCCTTGACGCCTAGCTCATAGGCAATGGAGCATCGTGTGACAACCGCTGATGGCCAGTGAAGCATCAATTCACTGATTGCCTGCACCATTCACTCTGCATAATTCCATTATTGGAATCTATAAATCTACCTCGATCGCCCGCTCTTACTGCTACAATCCAACAAATACCCACAATATCTTCACCGTTACAAATACAAATTTTCATCCGCAACTTAGCTCACATCAAACCTCAGCAAAGCGAACATCAACATGTCGAACCAAGGAAACGTTATCGGCGGTCACAAGGCCACTTTGAGCAACCCAAGTCAGCTATTACCTTATCACTCCACCCTCATTTCCATTCGCTGACTGTTCCACAGACACCTCTGAAGAAGCCAAGCAGCACTCTAAGGAGGTTCTTCAGCAAGAGGGCCACGATGTGGGCGCGACAGGTGGCAGTGGAGAAACGGCCAGCAGTGACGATAGTGGGAAGAATCCGAACAATGTCATCGGCGGTCACAAGGCGACCTTGAACAACCCAAGTCAGTATCTCTGTTTTCATCCTGTCCTCACAGCTTTTACTGAGCGCAACACAGACACCTCTGAGGAAGCCAAGCAGCATTCCAAGGAGGTTCTTCAGCAAGAGGGACACGATGTGGGAGAAACAGGTGGTAGTGGCGAAACGGGCGGCAGTGATGACAGTGGGAAGAACCCCAACAACGTCATCGGCGGTCTCAAGGCGTACGTCGATGACCACCCGTGAAAGTATACGACAGAATCTAACGCTCGTCCAGCACCACCAAGAACCCCAACGTCTCACAGGAGGCCAAGGAGTCTGCGGAGCAGCGTCTCAAGGACATGGGTCAGTGAGGGTCACCATACGTGGCCAGCGCCCGAATTGTACGGTGCATGAGCGTGTGCTAGGAGCAGAACAGGGTGAAGGACATAGCTAAACCCAGGCACATTTGAGGAATCTATCTTCGAATATCAATCAGTGCCGTTGTGATGACCCTCATTGTCTCAACTCACCACGTATTATGCGTACCTCTCTTCCCCTAGGTCAGTTTGTTCGTCTGAAGAGTTTCTATACGCTACACTCCTTGACTTTAGCCATACAGGTACTCATACACCAGTACGAGCGTGTGAGACAGATGTCTTCGCGCATTACTCAAGTCAAACATCACAGGCTGTAGATACTGTACTGGGACTTCAATGTCTCTGACCCCCCTTGTCCTCCTGCCACTCGCATGTCATGACCTGGAGATACTTGCCATAGGGAGAGCCATAGCTGTAAAGTCCATACTGTATAGCATTTGCACAACGCCAACCAAAATTACCTTAGTCAATCGACTCTGAGAACGTCGAGGTACAGAGTAACTTCCGATGCAAAAATACCGAGTAACGTTAAGGTGGAGTCGCTCAACTTTGCCATCTTTGCCATCTTTGCCATCTTCTGTTATGAGATGTGATTTGTTGGGAGCGCAGGACCCATCGGATACCTACCTGGTACTCACATACAATACCACGTCAAAAGTCTTCGCGAATGGCCTGTTTACCACCAAAACTCATTACTATCAGTGCTATAGAACTCAGAACTCTAGGCAGTCAAAAATTCTGAAAATTCAGAATGTTTTAGAATTTTACTTTAACAAGACTTTTATCAATTCAGAATTTATAGATTAATTGTGGTGTTCTGTTGTACACAGTGTGTACTTGATGAACAAGAAAAACATTGAAATTTATATGTAAAATCAATGTTTTTAAGATATATTCAGCAATTCAGCTATACTACTCAATATTTTACTTATTATTCATACATAAAATTTATATGCACTCACAGATCCTATAAAAGTCTCTTAAATTCTGAAGTCTCTGACTGCCTAGAGTTCTGAGTTCTATAGCACTGATAGTAATGAGTTTTGGTGGTAAACAGGCCATTCGCGAAGACTTTTGACCTAGTACTGTAGGAGTTAGGGACGTCCCTAATCAACTGAGGGAGGGGACTGCTTCTCGTACATACTGACGTATAAAAGCATAATACATCAACGACAGGGTTAATGCTGCCACACTCGGCGTCGAGGCGTTTCCTAGCTGTTTTAGCAGCAAGCCCATAGCGGGGCAAATGCTGTAGTGGGAACTGAGGGCGTCCTCTAATCCAGGGCAACGCAAACCATGTTCGCATAATGCGGAAGCCTCATTGGCGATCATACGCCCTTACTCAGTAAAAGTGATCGTCACAACATACATACAGTATCGACATACTTTGGTCCCGTTCGAAACTCTGTTGTCAGATGTGGCACGTCGATCGGATCCATACTTTGGCCCTCCACTGGTGCGGCCGTGGGGGAGCTCGACCGTGCCTACAAGAACGGCCCGGGCCCGCGAGTTCATTCATCAATAGTCACTGAGGATTGGAGAACATTGAGATTGACCTCTGTTCACTGCTGCTTCAATTGACTCTCAATTGATTGGCGTCTCTCATATTATTTCAGAGCTACGCAGTAGCTCCACAGTTATACAGACCGCTGTTCAACAGCTGAGGAGTAGAGGCCACGCTCTACAGTTCCGACGATGTCGATGAAACCCATCTTTGTTGCAACACACCCCCGAGCATGCTCTACTGCATTCGAGAGAGTATGTCCGCATCACCACGCGTCTGGTCCTGTACCACTACTGAAAGGATCCTATATCCTAGGTCTTTATGACTCGCCACGACACTTTGACGTGCGTCCACGAACCCTTCGGAGACGCCTTCTACTATGGTCCGGAGAGACTGAGCGACCGATATGAGACGGATGAGAAAGAAAGGGTTGAGAGTGGCTTCAGCGACTCGACGTTCAAAACGATCCTCGATAGGATTGAGAGAGAAGGCTCCGAGGTCCGATCCTTCTTTCCCACTGTGACGGTGCTTGCAGACGAGCCCTCCACATTTCCTTGTTATACGTTTTGCATAGAAGATACACGTTATAGCACATATGCATTATCGTTACCAATATTCAAAAGAATCTGCTACTTCAGTTCTTCTTTCATATTTGCTGCCATCTTCACGTTTTTTCCCCCTGTTTTCGACAACCCAGCCCGCGTATCCCACATCTACACAATCGAAAGCAACGAATCGACCGGCCCAACAACGCTTCTTCGATCCCGTGCAAAATAAGAGCACCCTACGTCCATGCAATCACCGACATTATCTGTCATTTGCATTACTCTGCCCTCAAGAGAAAAAGACACCATCTGCTCCTCATTGTCTACGCAATGCTGCGAGTTCAGACGATTTGTTTTGTGCTACCCGTGCGGTGTACTCACCCCAGAGTAGGGCAAACGCCTTTTCATCAAAGACATCACCCACTACCTCGTCCCTCCCAACGGCAAACCAGCCTCGATCGCCCCGTCGCTCCTCCGCACCAAGAAAGGTGTCGGCACGAAAAGCAGCTCCGGTCTCACCACTGCGGCTTCGCCCTCCCCCGACGCCACCGCCGTCGAGACCAACGGGAGCGCGACCACGAACGGGGCCAGCGACACGAAACACGCCACCAAGCCGCCGTACCCCTACGCCACGGCCGCCGAGCCCGACAACCCCACCGTCATCCCGGCCGCCGTCCTCGACCAGTTCCACTTCACCTTCCTGATCCGTCACCCGCGCTCCAGCATCCCGTCCTACTACCGCTGCACCATCCCGCCGCTCGACCGCGTCACCGGCTTCTACGACTTCATGCCCTCGGAAGCCGGCTACGACGAGTTGCGGCGCGTCTTCGACTACCTGCGCCACGTCGGTCAGATCGGACCGAAGATCGCGGGACGCACGACCGACGGGCAAGCCACCAACGGCGTCGCTCATCATTACGACCACCACGTCAACGGGAACACCACAACCCCGCGAATCGGAGATGAGCACAACGGCAAGATCGACATCTGCGTCGTCGACGCCGACGACCTCCTCGACAACCCGTCCGGCATCCTGGCCGCGTACTGCCGCTCCGTCGGGCTCGACTACACCGACGCCATGCTGAAATGGGACACGCCGGACGACCACGCGCGCGCGGAGGCGGCGTTCGACAAGTGGAAGGGCTTCCATGAGGATGCCATCCACAGTGGGGCTTTGAAGGCTCGGGATCCGGTACGTCCCGCGTCCCTTCCCCCGTAACAGAGAAGAAAAACGGAAAAAGATATGTGAAAGGAGAGGTGGCTGAAGCGGTCACCGATCACAGGCACAGAAGAAATCTCCACCGCAAACCGAGGATGAGAGGCGTGAACGAGACGCCGCCGACGATGAGGCGTGGAGGAAGAAGTTTGGCGAGAAGGCGGCGAAAGTGATCCGTCGTACTGTGGATGCGAATGTTGCTGACTACGAGTACTTGAAGAGTTTCGCGCTGAAGGTCTAGGGCTTGGGATGGGGATAGTGGAGGTGTGGTGCGTAGGAGGGAGGGCCAAGCGCAGGAGAAAGGTAAGGAGTGGGATCGGGAAAAGGGTTCCGGACGAGGTGGTGGTATATCGATTTCGTTCTGTAGTGCTTTTTAACGGCCTTGGCGGACAGACGAACGAGTAACAAAGCATGCGAAGTGAGTAAATTACGTGTCAAGTCCATGCTCGTTTCGTTCTTCCCATGCGTGTAGCCCAGTGTACCGTGGACAATCTTCCGTTCTCATAGCACAGTAGTGAAGCGAACAAACAAGCCCGCCACATCGCAGCCAATTGCTCACTCCATCCGCACACTTCTCCAACCCTACAGTCCGTCCGTCTAACCTTTCTTCTTCGACACACCCACCGTCCTCCCCCTCCTCCCCGTCGTCTTCGAATGCTGCCCACGAACCCTCAACCCCCAATAATGACGCAGCCCACGATGCGCCCGGATCTTCTTCAGCCTCTCCAGATCCTCGCGCAGCTTGCTGTCCATGCCGTTCGCCAACACCTGCGAGTCCTTGCCGTCCACAATGTCGCGCTGCCGGTTCAGGAACCACGCCGGGATCTTGTACTGCGTCGGGTTCTGGATGATGGTCACGATCCGCTCGAGTTCCTCTGATGTGATTTCACCAGCTCTATAAATTTCCCAATTCTCTGTCAGTTCGGTTCGATTCGGGTTCGGGTCTGGGAGCGAGCTCGATGGCGCGTGGGGAGAGAGTGGAGAGAGGAATGGGGGGGGAGGCTTTACCGCTTGTTGAGATCGACGTCGGCTTTCTTGCAGACCAGGTTGGAGTAGCGGCGGCCGACACCTTTGATCTTGGTCAGGGCGTACATGATCTTTTGCTTGCCGTCGACGTTGGTGTTGAGGAGGCGGAGGATGAATTGGAAGTTCGACTTTTCGCCGGTGACGAGTGCTGGGCGAGGTGATGATCAGTCATGGTCTTCCGGTTTCTTCGCCCTTCACTTCGGAACTGTAATGGCCTGGGCTTTCATATGGAACTTACACATGATGGGCGGTACGTTAGAACGTGGTGGCGCTCGATGTCTTCGTCGTGCTGTCGATGTGCGATGGGGTGGGTCGAGAGGAGTTTGTGGGATAGCTACGCTAGCGTCCTCGCTTATGGAATAGGGCTAGCGCCGTATCCGATCCAAGAACCTCACTTCAAGCACAAGCTTTGCAGCTGAAGGGAGGCATTAGCATTAGGTCACAAGGAAAGGAGACTAGCAAGCATCAGGATCAAGGGAAACATGGGGGGCTACAGGGGGCAAAGTCAGAATTTGTATTAGTTAGTTAGTTCATGGGGCGACAGTGACGGCGACAGCAAGGTGGTAATGGGGGTGAGATCAGTATGCGCTAGCCGCTTGTAGTTACGCGGTGTATGGCAGCCTAGGCAGCCTCGGTCACCTATGAATCAATCAATCAATCAATCAATCAAGCACAAGCATTGCCTTAGGTAGGTATTGTTTTGCAACATTAGAGCCATTGCGATGGTCTGAATGAAGTTCGCTTCCTACGGCATACCATCTGATACATTAAGGGCCTGGGAAAACTCTCATCTTCCTCATAGTACTCATCGCCGTTCCAAGCCGAATTATTTACACTAGTAGCGGCGCCTCTACTTTACTTGAGTGGTCTCGTCCTAACAAAATCGACTTTGGGATCATGTATGAAGTCAAACTCTATGACGTGTCTCTCATTCGGTCCGTCTCGTCTTCCTATCAATCGAAGTCTTGACATGTCCCAGCTTCAGGGAGCAGGACACGTCACCAGTCATCCTCGCAGTAAGAGAAACCCGCGTCGTAGTTATTCTCGCTGTCAACACTAAATCGCTGGCCAGCATTGTGACTTTTGGGTACCTCCCTTCTCAAAGCTTGCCGGCAGTTCGCACATGCTATTATGCTGCAGCGAGGACACTGGAATGCGAAGCGTCTCTGAACAGTGTGACAGTTGCTACAACAATGCCTTCCCTCTACCCTCGGCCAGAACTTATCATGTCGGCAAGTACTCTTTGTAGAGCCAGAGGAGCGAAAGGAGCTGTACGAAGGCGTTGTTGATTTTGAACGATCGTTTCGTGCCCTTTGCGCCGCCTCCTCCGCTGCTCGCATCACTCTCTTGCGTTGTTGCGCAGCTGCTGCCTGCCTCATACGCTCTTGTGCCTCTCGTGCCTCTCGTGCCTCTCGTGCCGCTTGAGCTTCGCGGGCTTGTTTCGCTACACGTTCAGCGAAATCTTTCTGGTTCTTGGCCCATTGTTCGCGTATCTCTTGCTGCGCTCGGCTCCCTGCTTCTTGTTGCATCCTCAATACCCTCTCCCTCGCTTGTGCCCGCACCTCGTCTTCCGCCCTCATCTTCTCGGCAGCAATCTGGCTGTTCACACCTTTCAGCGCATCTTGCAGCCCTTGGAGCTTGGCCTCCTTCGTATGCAACTCGCTTACTTTGATACTTTTACTGGCATGTCGATGAAGCCGTTCGGTCTCCCGTTTCTGTTTCTGCTCGTCCGTGTCCTTCAACTTGCCATAGATGGGCGAAGCCAGGTATGCCCACCAGCTATTTCGCTCCCTCTCCTTTCGTAAATCCCCATCATCCTGGTCCTGAAGGCGCTTGAGGTCTCTATTAAGCTTTCTTACCACTCGATTGATTTCAAAGATGTCGCTGTCATATTTAAACTTCAAAAGTTCCAGAGGCCGAAGGCGTTCCTGTCGTGCAGCTTCTTCCCTCTGGTTTTTCGCCCGCTCTTCAGTTGCTCTCTTTCTCTCTGTCTCTGCGGCTTCTGCTTGGCGTCTCTCTGATTCCTGCTGTGCCCGTAGACTATCTCTGATGCTTGCCCATCTTACATCATACACTCGTCGTTTTTCGGGGTCACTTATTGTATCATAAGCGTTCTGGAGCTTCAACAACACGAGTCAATCGCTGCCTTCGTTCATAGCAATCATTTTGGAAAGTGATAGGGCTCACAAGCTGGAACACAGCTGTCGAGCTGTCCTTGTTAGGATTCTTGTCAGGATGGCGAACCTTTGCCAGTCGTCGATAGCTCTTAGTTATGACTTCGGGAGTCGCAGTATTCGATATCTCGAGAACCGCGTAATAGTCGATGGTGACCTCAATAGGAGCCATCACGCTTCCACGTTAGACACGGCAGCCTTATCTTTTGCAAGATGATGCCAGTTTGCATTCAGATCGTGGGGTGAAGATATGCGGATTTCTACCATTGTCCTACACCGCTAAGTGACCATGCAATCCTAAGGTACGCAATGAGGCTGCGACATTGAGCTAGGTGAATCGAGTGAGTTGACAGCCATTGGCCAGCCTCGCATTATCGCTGTAACCTGTCAAAGCCTGACCCATACACTCCAGCAAGGCTAGACCGCATAGTAGATTTCTATTGAGTCTTGATTTCTCTCATCGCGGCCACAAGAAGCAAAAGCGCAAGGGTCGTAGTAAGACCCAAGAAAACGAAAACACAGACGGTAGTCAAGGCGTCAAATTTGTCGGCGATGCAGACAAATGTTATCTGTCCCTATCTAGAGTGATACTCATGTAGGGCACGCACTTCCGCGCCGTCCGGTAGCTAGGGTTTACAAGATAAAGGTGACAGGACAGGCCATGCCAGATCCGCGACTTGCATTCGTGCGCATATTTCCGAAATACATGGCAGCTCAATTACTTGGCCGTTGGGTGAAGTCCAATGTGAATGCTTTCACCCACTGTGCAGTTCTGCATGTGGTAGCAGGTAAGGCATCTGCGGGTAACCGTACTTGGAGTGATGCCTCTGCGCTTGTTGGTGGATCCCGCTGATTGGAGGGGAGACATCAATCCCGACCAAACAAACGGTGACCGTAGCCTCAGTAGAGCTTGCTGCAAGTCCTGTGCTACAATACAAACGAGACACGACCTGACAGGAGAGTCTTTTCACAGTCTTTGGAAGCAGCCGTGGACCGAGAATCAAACAATTGCATTGAAGAATAACCTCCCAAGTGTTCTGTCACACTTTGGCTTATTGGTCGCTCAAAGTTTGCTGATAGAGAAATCTTGGAAATCAACTCACGCGGCAATCATACCTATCTCGATTCAGCTTGCGCCTATCTTACTTTTGAGAACATCGCACAACCTCTCGAAGAGGATCCACCCGGAGTGACGGGCCTTTGGGTCCTGTCAAGCGTCCGTAACCATGGCCTGGCAGCCCCAGGAAGAACCCTTGAGGCAACTCGCCGGCTTTTTGCGAGATTCATTAAGCGGCCATGACCTGACTGCACAAAAGAATGCGACGCTTGTGGGTTACTCGTTGATTTACATATGCTCTGCTGCTGAGCAAAACCTCGCTCGTGGTGTTCACGCAGCTGATACGTCCTTCGTCATATCTAGATGCTCACTCGAGCGAAGACATCGCCAGACTACGTGAACTACCTCACTTTTCTCTTTGCGAGTCGTGATCCTCCGCCAGGGTTACAGCTCTCCCCGGAAGACTTACATCTCGTGCGAACATCAGCAGCTATCAATCTCAAAAACAGCGTTAAGACGGCTTACAACGCCATTCCCGATTCCAGCCAGTCTTACATCCGTGCTACCGTCTTGAATGGCCTAGAAGATCCAATTGCGCAGATTCGGAGCTTCGCAGGAAATGTCATCACAGAGATAGTGCAACAAGGGGGAATTCTAGGCTGGCCGGAGCTTTTACCGGAACTCTTATCGTTAGTCGGCAACGACAGAGGCAATGTGTCCGCCCAAGCCCAGGAAGGGGCAATGAGCGCGCTGGCAAAGGTCTGTGAAGATAATAAGAAGCTTCTTGACAAGGACTACCAAGGACAGAGGCCCCTAAATGTTATAATACCGAAGCTTTTAAGCTGTACGACCAGTCCGGTGGCAAAGGTCAGAGCTCTCGCGCTTGCCAGTCTCAACACATTCATACCACTGAAGCCACAAGCCCTGCTCGTGGCGCTCGACTCTTTTCTTGCCCGCCTGTTTCAATTAGCTGTTGACTCAAGTGACGACGTTAGGCGGAATGTCTGTCGATCATTTGTTCAACTGGCAGACACCAGGCCAGACAAAATTGCACCACATATGGAAGGGTTGGTTGATTACATGGTCAACCAGCAACGGAACTCGGAGGATCCGGACCTTGCTTTGGACGCTGCAGAATTCTGGCTCTGTGTCGGCGAACATGACAAGTTGCGTGTGACCTTGAGCCCGTATCTGGGGAAGATCATACCGGTGCTGCTAGAGAGCATGGTGTATAGTGAAGAAGATGTACTGAGGCTAGAGAGAGGTGGCATTGACGAAGACGAGGAAGACAGGCCCGAGGACCTGAAACCCCAATTCGCCAAGTCAAAGGGTGCCCGGACGGTTCCAACGTCGAACGGTGACAACGTCAATCAAACAAGCGGTAATGTAAACGGTACGAATGCCTCCGCAACGAGTAATGCGTCACAACAGGTTGACGATGATGATCTCAGCGAAGGCGAGATTGATGACGGCGATGACGATGAAGATGGGGCAGATCCGGAGGACCGATGGAATCTCCGGAAGTGCTCGGCTGCCGCTTTGGACGTTCTTGCCACAGTCTTCCACGGCGCAGTGTTTGAAATTACCTTACCCTATCTGAAGGAGAACCTTCGGCACAATGAATGGCCGAACCGGGAAGCAGCTGTTCTTGCCCTCGGTGCGGTCGCAGATGGCTGTTTAGACACAGTTACGCCACACTTACCGGACCTTGTCCCTTATCTGATCTCGCTGTTAAATGATAGCGAGCCTGTGGTTCGTCAAATCACATGTTGGTCCTTGGGGCGGTATTCCGCATGGGCGTCCCATCTAGAGGATCGTGATCAAAGGGAGCGTTACTTTGAGCCCATGATGGAAGGCATCTTGAATCGGATGCTGGATGGGAACAAGCGTGTACAGGAGGCGGCAGCGTCTGCATTCGCAAACTTAGAGGAGAAGGCCACAACCAAGTTGGTGGACTACTGCGGACCAATCATCCGTCAATTCGTACGGTGTTTCGAGAGATACAAGGACCGAAACATGTTCATCTTGTACGATTGCGTTCAGACACTGGCCGAGCACATTGGCCCGGGTCTTGCTAGTCAAGATGTGATAGATCTTCTGATGCCTGCGTTGATTCAGCGTTGGAACAAAGTCTCTGACCAGTCAAGAGAGATGTTTCCATTGCTGGAATGCCTTTCTTATGTTGCCACTGCTCTCGGCGATAAGTTCGCTCCATTCGCTTTACCGATTTTCACTCGATGTATCAGGATCATCCACCAGAATCTAGAGGAATATCTCGTGGCAGTCAGCAATGGGGCCCTGGATACGCCCGATAAGGACTTTTTAGTGACGAGCCTGGATTTGTTGAGCACCATCATACAAGCGCTCGACCCACGGCAAGTTGGGGAGCTAGTATCTTCATCTCAACCAAGGTTCTTCGATCTCCTCACTTTCTGCATGGAAGACCCGAGCAATGATGTCCGGCAATCGTCTTATGCTCTTCTAGGAGATTGCGCGATACACATCTTTCCTTATCTTCAGCCATACCTTCCTTCTCTTGTGCCAGTACTGATCGAACAACTGGACATGGACAGGATTCTGGAGGAAGACATTGAAACCGGCTTCAGTGTCGTCAACAATGCCTGCTGGTCATGTGGAGAGGTTGCCATGAAGGAAGGGGCAGGCATGGCCCCATACGTGGAGAAGTTGAGTCAGAGAATCATCGTCATCATCAACAATCCTGAGGTAACGGATGCAGTCAACGAGAACGCTGCGATCGCTCTAGGACGGCTTGGAGTTGCTTCATCCGAGATCATCGCCCCACATCTTGCCGAATTCGCTGGACCTTTCCTCCAGGCCACGAGGCGACTGGACTCAACGGACGAGAAAGCACACGCCTTCCTTGGGTTTAACAGAGTCGTTGCACGGAATCCTCAAGTAATGGAGAAACATCTGGTCGAGTACTTCAAGGCAATAGCCGCATGGGGCGATGATTCGTCTCGCGGAGTCCAGGTTCAAGGTTCGGTCTTATACGACTCCTTCCAGACAGTAAGTACAAGAAGAGGCTTTCTCTATAACGGTGAATGCTGATGTTTGCCGTCAGGTTCTTTCTGGATACAGAAGCCTTATCCCAGATTTCAACGGGTTCTTAGGTCACTTGACGCCATCGGACAGAGAGAGGTTGAAGAAGAATTACAATTTATGATATTAACGGTAACTGTAAGCTAATGGAGGAGCTGGTGGAGAAGCGAAGATAAACTTGACGAGCACATGGCCCTCGATCAAGAGCATGCCCATCTCATACAACCGCCGACACGAAGAATCCTCTGCACTGTCTTCCTACTGCTCGATTTCTGGTGTATAGACTTCGTCCTGTCGCATTTCTCTCCGGCTCCTAGTTTTTGGCCGATTGAGTTTGTTGCAATCCGTGGGCGCAGTCTAGCGTGGCATATTGTTTATTACCTTAGACATAGTATCAGCTGCAGCAATGTTCACGCCAGCCTTGGGATGCTTGTTCCGGGTGAGGGCGTTGGAGATGAAAAGTGGGCGGTGCCCCTTTAAGCACCCAGTGAGGCGAAAAGAAGGAGAGTACGCGGGTGCTGATAGCCGTCCAGGTTAGAAGATGCTATCAATGCAGGAGAAACGATACCCAGAGTTGCGATGACATATGATGGAGATGGCTGTCTGAAGTGCCATTTCCCCTGGAGATGCCGACCTGGTCTGACAACGTTTCGGACTCAGAAGACAGACACTCGATCGTGTGACCACGTAGTACATCGCCCATGTGGGTTTACTGTCTCTCTGGCATCGACGTTGGTCACTCATCCCTTTCACCGCCGGTCTGAGCGAGCACTCAGTCCCCCATCAGCCAGCCAGCCATCGTAGCAGCCACCCTTCGACGATGGCTCCTGAAGATGCTCCGACGTTACACCCTGACTAATGCCAATTCTCTTGGCAGACTTGGCAGACTTGGCAGAGGGAGCAGAAAGGGGTTTATGATCTCTGCGGCCACCTTACATCGTGCATCAGCTGAGAAGTGGCATGACCCCAGAGCGGGATTATGTGGGATCGTCGTCATCTCCGCACCAATCTGATTAGAGATGCGCGTCTGTCAGCCTGGTTCGTTTTGTTCCCTTTTTCCCCAAGCAGTCAAGGTAAGGTAAGGTAATGTAATGCTTCCATGAGTCGAGTCCACAGCCGGAAGTTTCTGTGAGAGTTCGAATCTGTGTTGCACCGCCGAGCTGTTGCGTTACCTTGACTGTACCTTCTCCTCGATCACCACGGCCTGCTCATTGGACATCGAGGTACCATACAGTACCTTAGATCCAGTCTCGTGGCAGACAAAGTATCGCTACAACAATGCACGATCACCAAACATCTGCATACATGTACCTATGCAGGGTACATGAGGGACAGACCTTATAAGCAGCTTGCATAAGGTTCTCGCAAGAGGCCGATCAGGGTGCAGACCACACCATCATCCAACTCTACTGTCATGTACCTGACCCAGATACTACCTACCAGCTGCAGAAATAACAACAACCAACAAAGGTATAACGACGTGGCCCCCAAATCATCGAATGACCGACAAGCTCCTTCAATTTACCCATCTGTACCTGAAGTACTTTACCTGATGCATGATGCATCTCTCCCCTCCCTGGTCAAAGGGCGTTTGCGGCACGGAAGCTTAGCACAGTGCTCCCAGGTGTGTTCAAATATAGAAACCCGGCGCGAATATGGGCTGGCCAGGTCGAGAACACACTACCTGTAACCACACCGTACCGTCTTTCGCTTCCGAGAAAGCGTCATTGTCGAGAAGCTCCATCATCGTGCATTACCTTACAGTATCTTAGGTATCTGTTCGACCTCATGGGACCTAAACCTCGGCCGGCCTAAGGTAGGTAGGTAGGTACAAACACCTTACCTTACCGCACATACAGTACAGATACAGACACTGTACCTCCGTCCCACAGTGACGTTACATTACATGCGCTCTGAGCTACACTGAGCTACACTGAGCTACACTGGCTGCGCTGAGCTGCACTGGCCGCGCCGGCCGCCGCGCCTGTCCGGCAGACAGGCAGGCTGACAGATAGGTAGACTACCTCGGTACAGACTGCACCGTACTGTAAGGTAAGGTTAGGTAGCTGCAAGAAGAACGTGTCTGCCTTGCTCTACCTACCCGCATCATACATACATACCTACACACTGGACATATATACTGTACCTATATACATGCATGCACCACGCACCTGTACCTGTGCAGGCTGGCAGTTCCTTCTCCCTCGCTCTTCACTCGCTCCTCATCCAATCAGAAGCGCTCCACGGGGGGTGTCGATGCCCTGGTCTCTGCCTTGCAGCCGCGGGAAGAGCGCGTGGCTTGAAATTTGGGGAGATGTCTTTGCGCTCTGAGAGTTTGAGTCGGCGTGCTGATCTTTCCTCTCTTGGCGTTTTCGTTGCAATCGATGAGATCTCGTCTTGTTGTGTTGTGGCGTGTTGTGTTGTGTTGTGTTGTCTCGTCTCATCTTGTCGTTTGTGGTAGTGGCTCAGGGGATGAAGAAGGGTAGGGAGAGCGTGCGAGTATGTGTCGGTGTACCTCACCCCAATCAGTCTGTCAGTTACAGGACAGTATGGTCCTGCCGGCCAGCAGCCCGCTGAAAAACATGGCCAGGCGTGCAGAATCGGCGTCGTGCAGCACAGTGCAGTGCAGTGCATGCAGTCGTCGCGTGGTTTTTCTGCCAGGCGCAAGCGAGCGAGCGACGAGTGCCGAGGGATCGGGTTCGGGATGAGAAGGGGGAATGAAGGGAGGGCAGGAAGGAAAGGGGAGTCCACTCATAGAAATCCCGGTCGGGATCGTACAGTTTGCTGTACCTTACTTAGGTACCCGGACGTTTCGTCGTCAGGCAGGTCTCCCGCCCAAGGATTTTGGAACTTATTCATAGCTCGTTGGGTGTTGTTATTGATAGTAAAAAGTCAAATTGGATCAAAGGGCACGTCCATCAGGGACTGCCCGATCCCGGAGTCATCTGCTCCTCTTTACGAGCGGTCTTGGCCGTGGTCGTCGCTCCTGGTGCTTGGGGCCAGACGTCGGGAGAAGAGGAGAAATGGCATGCACAACCCTTTGTTCGTTCATCTGTTAAACGTTTTGTTTCTGTTCCTGTTTCCGTTCGAGTCAAGGCACAAGGACCCAGGCAGATTGACGAGTAAAGGGCCAATCAGAATCCCCCCTTACCGAAGGGGCCAATCCGGGGTACCTTACCTCATGCACCACGCTGCGTTCGACTTTGACTTTCTGCGACTCGTTAACGTGAACGTTACTCGACCCCTTGTGGGACATCGTCGTTGCTGTTCTTTCGACGGCACAAACAGTCGTCCGGATCAGGATCAGAGAGGTACGAATTACTGGTGAAGCAGAAGCAAATGAGGTGGATAATAATAGCTGTTATACGAAGAAATCAGTCGCTATAGCTATTATGGGTACGAGAGCGGGATAATTTCGGTGTAGGTAAGTAGGTGTCACGACGGAATGGGTCTCTTCTTCTTCTTCTTTTGCTTCTCTCCTTGTCTTCTTCAGGGTGTCTGTCTGTGTCTTCAGAAATTGAGTTCCTGGGGGTGGTGTGATTCTCGTCGGCAGGGCTGTGGTTATTTTTGGCTCTGCCACGCAGTACATGTGGTACAAAGTAGAACATGTGGTATTGTACATGTGGTTATTGGCATCTCGGTTACACAAATGTTATTGGGTGGGATTCGGACTCGGATCTTTGTCAATAATAATGAAAATAATAATAAGAAAAATATCTCCATGATAATTCCACCTGACTTGATCTGACTTGATCTGACTTGAATGGATTCTGGGTGGATCTGACTCTCGTTTGAATGTGGATTGGCCTGTGCTCAAAGCAATCACAACCTGAAGCCATCGGCCCATAGGTAGCTCAGGATTAGCTGAACACTAACATCATTTAGGTAAGGTCGTTCTTAAGGTAACCAATCCAACGCACATCTCAAGTGTTCTATTCTTGTCCATACCCTAGGTCTTCCTTCATCACCAATCCTGTCAATAACATTAACAAAAACATTAACAAAAACATTAACACTGTGATCACGTACAGACTACCTACAACAGTCATCCCTTTTTACAGGAGAATCCATCCCGCAGCCTCTTCCTTCAAAAGAAACCTTGATTGACCTGATGGATGCTAGGTTAGGTTACCAACACACTCGAAGTTGATGTTGGTTGAAGTCTGGTACCTAACTATAGGGTTTAAGAGGATCAACCGAATGCTACGCTACCTTACCTTCACCCTAACCGTACTGGACCTAACCTGACCTGACCTGACCTGACCTGACTGTACTTATTATCGTATGTACTTGTTGTACTCACTCTGAATGTAAGGTAATCATCTTACCTTACTTTGCTTCGATAGATACAGCACTCTACTCGACGCGGGTAATTCAGGTAAGGTAACTTCGACGGACGGGAACACATATATGTATGTACAAGTCAATCATCGTTGCACCATGTACTGTCCGATGAGACACACTTATAGCTATGCCTATACCTTAGGTACCTATACCTATACCTATACCTATACCTATACCTATACCTATACCTATACCTATACCTATAAGGTACCTATACCTACCTTATACCTCATTCCTTTTACTTCATCGCTAACCAAATCCTAACCTAATCATTCTGATTCGACCCTCCCTCCCTCCCTCGTCTCACGGCTCAAGGCGGTCCAGCCCGTTGTACAACAGGGCTATGAGGTAGGTAAGGTAAGTCTTACAAGGACTTACCTTAGCTATCTTATCTTCATGTCTCTGCGAGACCTTCTCTGCAAGACCTGAAGGCTCATCCTACATCGGCCCATCATGGCTTTCCCGGAAACGACTACCCTCCCTCCCTTACCTTACTTTACCTTACCTACCTTACCTTATGTTCCACCCATCCAGCCCTGTCCAGTCGTTTCTGAGCACTGACTGCCAGCTGCGATCTACAATCTATTTCCGGCACATGTCAACCTCCCTAGCCTTCCTGGGCATACCACCATGCTGAATGGCCGGAAGATGACGATGATCCACCTCCCACCCTCCCTCCTCGAGCTGCAACCTCATGCATCAGTCGACCTTAAAGTCCCCGTTGCTGCCTATTCCCTGCATCACCCGCGACTCACAGATACCTTGGATTTTGACGTTCGTTTGTCATGTCTGCTCTCCATACCGTCACTCTCGTTTATGGCAGCATCTGATTGACTATCCCACACATCTCGTCCACCACCGCGGCAGACCTTTGCATCTCCTCTGTCTCCCGATTAGGATATTCCGCCCCAGCCTCGAATCGCGCCTTACCAACACGGGTTCCTGAGTCTGTGTCCTTAGAGTTTCACTTACTTTCCCTTTTCAACCAGCGATCTTTGTCCTCAAAATATTGATATTCCCCGTTCCACCTTCCTTGTTGACCATCTCCGAAACGCTTATCTTGCGTCTGCCTTGATACTTGCAAGCGACTGGAGCTCCAAGGACCCGTGATCCCTTGTCAAGTCCTTTGAAAAATTCCCTTACCGTTACAAGGCTCCGTTTGCCTTGTATATTCAGCAAAAGCACTCCGTGACAGCGATCTCCATGGCCGGTCTAGGAGGCAGAACTCGACAGAGCCATCGAAAGTCCCGAAACGGCTGCGGAACCTGTAAGAGAAGACATATCCGATGTGATGAGAATTTCCCGCAGTGGTGAGCAAAGAAGCCCCCAAGACGCAAGCCACCCCCTTTCGAATCGAGCTGACCAGGTCTGGCAGTCGCAATTGTACCAAGCACGGTTGTCGGTGTGACTACCGCGACCTTCCGACGTCGGCCCTGGAGCCGTCAAGGAGTCCGGGGGAACCAGATCTCCAGTATACCGCCGAAGCCGAGCAGGACATCGACGAATGGCGGCGGACCGGCATCTTTCCCTTTCCCGAGTTGAGAGTCCGCCCGGAACCGCGATGGCGGGTCTTGTCCGCGACCGACCTTCGCCTGGTTCACCATCTTGCCGGCGTGTCGACGGACATGCAGCTGAGAGGTTACGGCCACTGCACCATCTGGACGGCCCAGATACCGACGTAAGCCCACCCCTGCGGCCGTCTGGCCCTGTGTGTGAACTTGGGAATTGCTAATAAAGTCCCTCAGGTTCTTGAGCATTGCATCCTCGCACGATTTTGTGATGAGTTCCGTGCTTGCCTTCTCGGCCGCTCATCTCGCGTGGTTGACTGGGTCCTCCGAGACCAACCACCTGGCTTACTATCATCGCGGAATAGCCCTGAAGGGCCTCCAAGAAGCCATCGGGAGCTTCTCTCGGCAGACTTCTGATGCAGTTCTGGCAGCGTCGATTTTGCTGTCTTGGCAGGCGACCGAGTGGTGAGTTTAGTCCGAAAAACGATATGCACCAAACTCGTGCTTAAAGATTATGTTACAGGCGGAGCTGGGCGTCGCTGATGCAAGGCACTTTTGCGGTATGTCCTACGATCCAAGAAAATGGTGCTCATGGTAGCTAAGAATGGTCAAGGTTATCAACGCAATGCAGTCATGGAAGGAGGAGTCGAGGTTTCTCCAATTCATAGATGAACACTCAACGCTTCCGAGTCCCCAAACTTTAGCTCTCGCGCCCGCAACCACGATCGGTCACGAGGAGACCCTGCTCTTGGGACGAGCCTACGATGCCCTCGTCAGGATCCATCCGTTCACCGGCTCGATCGAAGAGGGCCCGCGGCGTGCGGAAGAACTCATGGCTTTCCTCCAAAGTTTACGTGGAGTCCACACTCCGACCAACGAGGAGCTCTTCGAAGTGCTCCAACCGCTACGAGGCTGGCTATTTTGGCTACCGACGACGATGCTGCAAACCTCCCATTCCGACTCCATCACCATGGCTCTGCTGGCTCAATTTTACGCCACCGCTCTTGCGGTTGATCCTTTCTTTCCCATACTTGGAGGTGCCTACCTCGGAAGTCTGTCAAGTTCTCCCCTAGAGGAGATTGACCGAATCTTGTACAGCAGATAAGCCAGCCATCCATACGACGAAGAGATACAAATCGCGCTGTCAGCAATGGACTTTCCACGGGAGATGAGTCTGACTTTCCGCGATCGACTGAGCTACCCTGTACAGACGTATGGAGCGGCAACGGATCAAAGCAGCCCTTACCCTCTTCACGGTCTCAGCCTTGGCTCCATGTCTACCACGCCAGGGTCGAGCAACGAGCCATCGTCGGGATTTCATCACAGCCTGGAGGACCTCCACATGGCCCCGCGTTCACAGCCGCATTACGCCCAACCGTCTCCACGGCCGAGCATCCAAGGGCTCGAAGAGGGGACATTTGCCGCTTTTGGCATGGCAGGAGATTCACCAGGGTACTCGCCAGGGTACGTCGCTGAGGAGCAGTACCGTACATACGGTGATCTGGCGTGGAGCTACAACGGAGGGTTCGTCGCTCCGACCCTGTGGACCTGACCCACCGAGCTGAGCTTCTTCTCCAGGGGACCGCAATACGACGAGTCGTCTTCTAAAAATAAACAACGACACGTCCGAGATGCATGACAACAGCGTTCCGGACACTATGATACCCTAACGACGCGATCGCCCGTTCTTTTTCTTCTAATACAATCCAATTTCCTTTCTGTACGAGTCTGATGAGTCACGAAGCGACGGACATATGGGCGCTATTATTAGCAGGATCATGTATGAAAATGTGTGGAGAATATCACGGAGGATCTAATCATCTTCGGCAGGCTTAGTACAGCGGTGATCGGCATGTTTTACTACGGGATGATGCTTTTCTGTTTCGGGTGATTGGCTTCAGGTAGCCTCGTATTGGTGCTTCTGCAAAGATAGAATCAGGGGTTATGAGGACTACGAGGCTGGCGGTCGATCCCGCTCTACCCATGAGAATGAAAAGCATGTGCTTGACGTGACTGTCGTGCAACATACAGCAAGGTACAGTACGATAACCCTGCATCGTACATGTCTCTGGACCCCATCCCTGTCCCACGTGGCATTAGCCCTACTACAGTACCTTACGGAAATAGCCGCATCTTTCCCAAGTCAGCTTAGCGTCCTGCAGTGCACCCATCCCATCAGAACGTCACCGTCCGCACTGCTTTTACCTTCATAGCGGCTTTCATTGGGGGCGCCCGTCATCTCGAAAGATGTCAGCTGGATGGAATACGATAGAGTCGGACGCGGTACGGAGACCACCTCTCTCGTGCTTGCCAACACCCATCCCCCCCCACCCTGAAGCAGACAATCTATCGACTAAAGTAATAACAAGCCTCGACCGTCCAGGGCGTGTTCACCTACCTACTCGAGAACCTCGGCGTCAAGGACGTACAATTCGAAGAACTAATCGCACTGGACGCCGACCATCTGAAACAGCGGAGGTGCGTTAACGAGAACACAGCACCTACCCTAGCCCGCTACTATAAATATCCCCCCCCTCCGACCCTTCCATCCCCCCGCGCCGAGCGTTCCCGCCCGAGCGCCACGTCCAACACCTGACCGCAAGAGCTTAAACCAACAGCCCGGTATACGGCGTCATCTTCCTCTTCAAGTACCCGACCGGCGAAAAGAAGCGCCCCGCCGACTCGCCCCAAGACGGCACCTTCGACTTCGCCGCCGCCGAGGACCTCTTCTTCGCGGCGCAGACGATCCAGAACGCGTGCGGCACCCAGGCCCTGCTGTCCGTGCTGCTGAACCAGGACGACGCGCGCATCGAGATCGGCGCGCAGCTGAGCGAGTTTAAGGACTTTACGGGCGGGTTCCCGGCCGAGGTATGTCCCTTCCCTCCCCTCCCTCCCCTACCTGTCGGTCGGTTTGGTTTGGGTTTCGTACTTTGGATTCGGATGGGAAATGTGAGTTGCGGGGTCAAAGCTGACGAAAAGGGGCGGGGGGTCCCGGGCACCAGCTCCGCGGCGAAGCCCTCTCCAACTCCGCCCTCATCCGCGCCGTGCACAACTCCTTTGCGCGCTCGTCGCCTTTCGTCGACGAGACGCAACGCACCTCCGACGCCGACTCCGACGACGTCTACCATTTCATCGCGTACGCCCCCATCAACAACACGCTCTACGAGCTCGACGGCCTGCAACCCGCGCCCATATCGCACGGGCGCTGCACCTTCGACGAGTTTCCCGACAAGGTGATTCCCGTGCTGCAGCGGCGGATCGGGCGCTATCCGCCAAGTGAGATACGGTTTAATCTGCTGGCGATGGTGGCGGATCCGCGGGTGCGGGCGCGGGAGGTGGGGGATCGGGAGCTGCTGTATAGAGAGCAGGTGAAGAGGAATGCGTGGCGGTGGGAGAATGCGCTGCGGAGACATAATTTCGTGGGGTTTGTGGGGGAGGTGCTGAGGGGGGTTGTGCGGGGGAAGGTGGAGGGGGGGGCGGATGGGTATCGGGAGTGGGTTGAGGAGGCTAAGGGCAGGACGGTGGCGCGGATGGAGGAGAGGTCGAAGAGGGGGATGGGTGGGGGTGGGGTTGACGGTTGAGTTGAGTCCGGCGGACGTAGGTCCTTTGGTGAACTTGCGATGTACCATTATCCAGCTTCATTGCTCTTCATGGCGTCTTGAGCGGTGGACGGCAAAAAGTTGGGATTCTGCTAGATTGCAGGTCTGGCGGGTCGTGGACACTGTTGATGGCATGGTAGGGACGTAAGCATAGACTACGGTCTATTCCTTACCGGAAGTTACTGGTTCCAGGAAACGCTATAATAACGATGTCGGTGGCGGAAGCGAATCTATGTATGTTTTTAAAGCAGATTAAGTGCTGAGCATCATTTTCAGCATGATGTTGGTCTATGTTTTTGAGGTAGGGACACATCTTAAGTCGCTGCTGCCATGGATATGGTTATTATAGCGTTTTCTAGAACCAGCGGCTTCCCCTAAGGTTGTATGTTGCTTGGACTGGTCGATCCTTGGTCACATACACTATCAGAAGACTACTACAACAATCTGTGCCAGTCGTTCGGCTTGAACGGAGATTCTTGTTTCGCTGGGCAGTGACCCTATGTCTTGCGTGTTTGTTTGTTCGAGAGATCAATTCTTCACTTTGCGAAGCTGAGAACAACGAGTGCGTTGAATCCAATTCAGATAGACCCTAAGCCTATGCTACAGCATGAGCATCTAACACGAACCCTTCCCCACCTACCTCACAAGTATCCCCAACCCACCCATCCATCCATCCAACAAACATTACCCGCAAACACCCTCCCCCCAATACCACCCACTAAAACCACTCCCCCCCAATCCACCGATTAAAGAACTCCAAGCTCGCCTCCGGCTGATCGAGCGGCACCATGTGCCCACCGCCATGACTACGAAAAAGCAACACGAATAATCAGCGGACGATATCCCCAACAAGAACCGCCGACCATTCCTTGAAGAGAAGGAGAAGGAGAAGAAGAAGAAGGAAGGAGGAGGAGCATACATTCTCACAAAGGTAAAGTTGCCGCTGCTCTTGACCTGGCCGATCTTCCGACCGTCGCCATCGAGCTTCAGATCCTCGAGCTCGACGTCGTTGTACGCCTTCTTGCCGGGCCACTCGAGCGCCTCGGTCCAGGCGTGGTTGCCGAGCCAGTTGCAGATGAAGTCGGCGTCGCCCTGTTGCGTGCCGCCATCGAGGGTTGTGGGTCAGCCGTGTGTTGCGCGTTGCGTGAAACAAATGACATGTGATCAGACAAAGGGGGGAGGGATGCTTACGGCGTAGATCAAAACAGGAATCTTCTCCAAAAGACTAGGCACGAGGCGGTGAAAGGGCTGCATCCAGTCGCCCTGGAAGAGGAAGTTGCGGTTGATGTCGAAGTTGCAGCTGTCGTAGCTGGCGACCTCGGCGCCGAGCGCCTTCATGACCTTCTTGTCGTTCAGGTAGCTGCTGATCCAGCCGAGCTGGGTGTAGCACAGGTTGCCGCTGTCCTCGCACTTGCCGCGCACGTCGTAGACGTTCTGCCCGGTGCGCTGGTAGGGGCCGAGGAGCGCGTTGTTGCAGTAGATGGATGCCGGGACGCAGGACCAGACGCTTTCGCTGTCGTAACAGCTCTGGATGAGCGATTGGCAGCGGGGGAGCGCGTTGTCCATGGCTTGGCATTCGCTTTCGTCGAGCACGGCCGGCCATCCGCCCTGGCCGCACGCCATGGGTCTGTAGTACTCGTACTGGGTCAAGCCGTCGGTCAGGCCGTTGCCGATGAGGATGGACTTGAGGTTGATGTTCGTCTTCTTGTGGCTGAGGATCTCCGAGCTGAAGACTGGGATGTAGTGTCCGGCGTACGATTCGCCGGCGATGTGGAAGTCCTGATGCGCGTACTCTGGGAATTGCTTGAAGAAGAGGGTGAGGAGGGCATAGACGTCCTTGCCGGCGGCTATGGTGTTGCTGACGCTGCTGCCACTGTAGGAGTAGCCGACGTTGACGGGCTGATCTAAGAATATGACAGAGGCATTCGAGTTCCATGAGTATGGATTGTAGACGAGCTTCAAGTCTTTGTCGATCGACGACGGGCCAAGTTCGAGGAACAGCCCAGTCAGTGACGAGCAGCCGGGGCCACCGTTCAGCCATAAGACAACTGGGTCGTTCTTCGGGTCGTTGCGAGATTCAAAGAACCCTGCCATATATTAGTCTCCGTGATGACAGCTGCATGCCATACGTTACGTGCAGTAGAAAAGATGCTTGTCGTTCTCCTCATCGTCCAAGTAACCACTGTACTGCTTAACACCAGGGTCAACTCCCAGGACGCCAGGATCGACCTTCTTGGCTCTAAGGTTGTAAGCCTCAAGCTTGCCGTCAACGTCTCGTTCCTTCCCGCCATCGGCAGTCTCTACCCAAACGCTTTGCACGTCTGCGCCCCTCACGATATGGTCCCAGTCGCTGTCGGGTCGACGACGATGCTTCTTCGGTGGCGAGAAGAAGCTTGCTTTTTCCATCGCCTCGGGAAACATCATGGCGACTTCATCCCAAACGGCTCGGGCTTCGGAAGTGAAGGACTTCAGGTGCTGTTGGAGGTTGTGGAAAGGCTTGGTCCAGGCATCGGAAGCCTGTTGTGGTAGTTGGAACACATGCTGCTGGGATGCGACAGCAGCAGACGCTGCACCGAACAGCAGTGCGGATGTATAAACCTTCATTTTGATTTAGTTGATGATGGATGTTCTTGGAGACTGGCGGCTGGCGATAGGCGGCAAAGACTCCTGCCGAAGGATGGGCTCTCAACTGATGATTTTGAAGGAATGAAGGACAGCAGTGAGAATGAGTATATGTTCACGATAGTGATGCCAGTAGCACCGCGTGACACACTAGAACAGGACGACGATAAAGAAGCTAGATGGTGGATAGCAAGTGATGGAGATGGATGTTGGAGGCTTGTGTATGTCACAGGGTCCCGTAGACTAAGGTATGCCGATAAACTGCTAACGCTAAGCTTCATCAGGCATATCAATCACGTGCGCTCATTCCGTTTATCGAATATTTGTACCCCAAAGTAGTGACACTAAATTTTTAAAGATTATCATCAATCATACACCCAAGACCCAACTCCGCCTCCAAGACCAGACCGCAAGCATGCCAGTAGGAATCAACCAAGTAAGTCAGCCAGGCCATCCCCCCTCCCCCCCCCAAAACCCCCAACTAACCTCCTCTCTCCCCCCTCACAGCCCTCGAACCAAATCCGCCTAACCAACGTCTCCCTCGTCCGCCTCAAAAAAGGTACGCCCTTCCCCCCCCCCCCCCCCCATTCCACTAACCCCCATCTAACCCCCCCCCCCCCCTCCCCAGGAAAAAAACGCTTCGAAATCGCATGCTACAAAAACAAAGTGCTCGAATACCGCGCCGGCACCGAACGCGACCTCGACAACGTGCTGCAAATCCGCTCCGTCTTCCTCTCCGTCGGCAAGGGCCAAACGGCGCCAGCGCAGGACCTGGCCCGCGCCTTCGGCCCCGCCACCCCGCTCGACGCCATCGTGCTCGAGATCCTGGCCAAAGGCGAGCTGCAGGTGGGTGAGCGCGAGCGGCACGCCCAGCTAGAGCGCGTGCACGCCGAGGTGGTGGATCTCGTGGCGGCGCGGTTGGTGGATCCGTCGAGTAAACGCGTCTATACGGCGGGGATGGTGGCCAAGGCGCTGGATCAGTTGAGTGGACTGGGGGCAAGGAGGCAGGAGGAGGGGAGGGGGAAGGGGGTGGGGGTGGAGTTGGGCGGGCTGAAGGTGGAGGGGGAGGAGGAGGAGGGGGAGGGGGACGGCGAGCGGGAGCGGGAGGGGATGGGGAAGGCGAAGGAGAAGGAGAAGGAAAAGGCAAAGGAGCTACCGACGTGGACGGGCGTGACGACGACGCGGTCCGCCAAGTCGCAGGCGCTGGACGCCATCAAGGCGCTGATCGCGTGGCAGCCGATGCCGGTGATGCGGGCGCGGATGCGCTTGCGCGTCACGTGTCCGACGGGCCTGCTCAAGTTGCCGGTCAAAGCGGGTCCGAAAGGCGCCAACAAGGCGGCCGCCGCCGCGACGGGTGCCGAGGAGGAGGGGGGTGCGGACGAGAAAGAGAAAGAGAAAGGCAAGGGGACGTTGAAAGAGCGGATCTTGCACCTGGTCGAGCAGGTCGAGACGCAGGACGTGGTGGGCGAGGAGTGGGAGGTGACGGGCTTCGTGGAGCCGGGGGCGTTCAAGGCGCTCGGGGAGCTGGTCGGGGCGGAGACGAAGGGGAGGGGCCGGGTGGAGGTTTTGGATGTCGCGGTTGTTCATGAGGGGGATTGAGAGTTGGGTGTTTTGCGGCTCCGTTGGGGACGGGTCATTGTTGAACCCATTCTTGGGCGTGCGGGGTGGACTTCGTGTGAGGCTACGTGGTTTGCTGGGGATTTGCGCGGGGATACCCTTGCTGTTTCTTTTGGAAGAGCTGGTGAGCTGCGGTTGGATTCCATAAGGTGCATGCGAAGGATCGGGGTCTATGCTGCCGAAAGAGATCTTCCTACGGTCTACCTCAAAGTCGAGTAAGGTGACTTACGCCCACGTATTCCGTGATCTGGCTCGCAAAGGTATGTAAGCCACTGGATGGTGCGGGCTTTGAATATGTTCCTAGATCCGGATGCTGGCCGAGTACATCTTCAGCCGGCAGAGCATGTATAGAACCGTGAATATTTATATATATATCGACCACCCGACCTACTAGACACTAACAGCTGGAAACTGACCTGAGTTTCCCTACGCCTGCCTTCCCTTTCCTTCTCAGTCACCGAACCCCCTCCCACTCCCATTCCAAGTCAAGACCGCCACCAACCCCGGAAAGCAAACATACGCTTACGGTCCATCCATCCGTCCAGCCGTCCAAAAACACCGCTATATTCGATAGAGATCAGAAAGACGAAAACTCCCCGTACCAGACGCCGTGACCGCTAAATGACATGACGACAATGACGCAGAATAGAAGAGAGAAGAGGCCGTCAACCCCGCGTCGGCGTATTCCCCACCGCGGCATCATAAGAGGGTATAGGCGGTCTCGGCGAGCTGGAACGTAACAGGGCCCTCCGCTCACGCCCATCTTCGTCATCACCGTCACTGCTGCTCCTCCGACTCCCCGCATTCGACGCCTCCGGACTCGTATATTCCGGCGGAGGATTGCCGTGGTCGTCGTCGTGACGCCGCTCATCCGCCACCTCGTATTCGCGATCCTGACGAGTAGCCCTCTGCGCCGCACCCGCTCCGCTGGCGCCTTCGCCCAAGTCTTCGTGCGACGGGATGTGCGCCAGCTGAGCGAGAGAGATATCGGTGGGGGAGCGGACGAGACCGGGGCTGGTGGGCGGCCCCGCTCTGCTCGGGAAGTTTGCGCTTCTCGATCGCGAGTGGCTGGCGACGAAGTATCCACCCCCGCCCGCTCGAGGGTTAGGCGCGCCTTCTCGGCCGGCTTCCAGGAGGATGCTGCCCTGTTCGCTGCCGTATGGCGGTGGGGGCGCGAGGCTGCCCATCATGGGCGCCAGACCCCATTTCTTGACGTTCGCTTCGATGAAGACGAAGCCCATCTGCCCGAAGTTGACGTGCACCGTGCTCGGACCGTTGGCGCCGACGGTGGGGAAGAAGTTTTGCGTCTTCAGCCCGTGTGCGACGTCGTCCAACTTTTTACCGTTGCGGGTGAAGAAGACGGTCCCCATGCGTGGCCGATATCCGACCCCTATGACATCCCCTTGCACGTATTGCGGTCCGTAATTGGTGGCGGCGAAAGGCTGATTGAAGCGTCTGTAGCCGTTGGACGTATAGGCTACGGAGGACTTGTGCCAGCCTCGAAAAATGTCAACAAACGCAAGCCACTTCTGTGACTAGAGATCTTACCTGGTAACCTGAACAGAGGATATGGCTTGGTGGTCAGACCGATGCTGACAAGAGTTGATTCGGGCTTGTCGTAGATCTTGGCCTCCCAGTAATAGACCTCATTCTGCTTCGGAATCGGCAAGTTACTCTGCACGCTGCACTCGGCATCGAAGAACTCAATCTCCGTCCGCGCTTCCACGAAACAATTCGCAATCTCCAGTTCCGGCTCAAACTCCCACGCCGAAACACCCTTCTCCTGTATCGCCAGAAACTGGGACAGAGAAATGTCCGTCTGCATCGTCTCCGGCGGGTTGGCTTGAACGAACGCTACAGCCATCACATAGTCAGCACACGTCGCCCACCGGCAGACCCGTCATCATCGGCTCTTTCTCTGCGGCATACCTTTCGCCCTCAGATACTCCGCCCTCTGCAACTCGTCCATCTCCTCCAGCGCATCGGCCTCCTCCCTCGCCAGCGCCTGCTCGTCATCATATTCCCCTGGCCTTCCGATCCGATCTAGGATGATCCGTCCTCGGTTCGTGTACCGGAGGAAATAGACAAAGGCGAAGATGAGCGCTACCACGGCCGCGGAGCCAAAGGCCGAGAGCATCCCGATGAGAATGCCCTTCCCCGTCGAGCCGTCATTGCTGCTGATGTTTATGACGATGTTGGTCCGCTCGTGCGGTCGGCTTCGCCATGACATTTCGCGGTTCGTGGGAAGGAGTGGTGTCGGGGATGGGTGGAATGACCTCAAGAGGGTGGTGGAGGGTGAGGCGGCCAAGTCGTCCATCATCGTCGAGCTGAATACCTTCGCTCAAGATGAGTGTAGATGTTTAGGTAGTTTAGGAGTGGTCATAGGTGTTGGAGCATGATGTGTTCTTAGCGTATGGACGAGACGACGAAGCTGATGTGTTGGAGTTGATGTGGGGGCATCTACATGCGGAAACATCCGTGTGGCGCAGATTTCGGCGACAAAGGTACCCCTGTACGAACATCTTTCCGGAGCTTACATGTCGTTCTAGATTATTGGGCAGGTGAGATTTGATGATATAGGTACTCACTCCGCTCAAAAGATCAGTACCATGGTCCCTTTCACAACTCTATACGAATAAATCCGATTGACATGGTCACGGGCCCACTCTGCCTTTCTCCGGGACAAGGACAATCTAGCCATTAAAGCCCTCCAATTTTCAGCCTAGTCTATTCTATACCGTCGGCACCATTACCAATACCAGTGTCAATACCAGTACCACCCCATTCACAACCCCAACCCCCTCAATCTCCCATCTCCCCACCCCGCCTCCATCCGCCCTCACACCGCCAAAAGCGCCCATCACCTCTTGGCAACCGCCCCCGTGATAGGCACCAGAATCGGCCCCCTCCCAGCCGGAATCTGACAACTCCTGTCCTCGTGCGTGCCAGGCACGCAGACGTATTGACCGGTGCTGACGTTGGAGCTGGCGGTGACGTTGCCGCTGCCGAACGTGGTGATGTAGTCCCAGGGCGGGTCGCCGACTCTGCGGGGCGGGTGGGGTTGTTAGACGTTGTTAGACGTTCCAGACGGTGGAGGTGAAGTGGTGAAAGGGGCTAGGGGTAGAGGAGAGAAGGGCAAGGGCAGGGTAAGACGGGATTAAAAATTCAAGTGAGGGGGGAGGAGGAGTGAAAAACCACAAAGATAGACAAGACTCACCCCGCATCCTCGTACGTATGTCGCAGATCAAGAGCGAAGGAGGAGATGTCATCGAAGCGATCGAACGACCAGCCGAACTCCTTGTCCGGGCTGCACGAGGTGCGGTCTGTTGGTGGGGAGGAGGACAGGAAAGTGGCGGCGCAGGTGGCGGTCGTGTTGGTTGCGGGGTCGCGGAATGTGACTGGTGGTTTGGCGAGGGGAGGGAGTTAGTTTGTTTGGTCGGCGGGGGAGCGGAGGGGGGAGGGTGGTAGGTGGTGGGGTGAGGTGGGAGGAACAGGGCAGGTGAGAGGGGGGTGAGTGAGGAGGGAGGTGTACTCACAGCTGATGGTGTTGTTGGCGCTGCTGTTCGCGAGACCGATACTCGCGTGCGTTTCCAGGCATGGGATCTCGAAGTTGAAGCTGGCGCGGGGGCGCAGCGCACGGCAGCATGCTATGGATGCAAGAGCCAGGAGGCTACAGGCGATGGACGGGAGCCGCATGGTGGAGGATGATGATGATGTATGATTTACTCTAAGAATAAATACAACTTGCGTGATCCGTGAGGACGGATACGGTAGTTGGTAATGAGGATAGCTATCTCAAGGAGAGGGATCGAGTGTGCTAGCAATAGAGAGGTGGGTGAAAGACGGTGAAGAAGTCAATCTATATATGCTTTGACATATACGAGTGGAAGGCTATAGGTGAATGGAGAAGGCAATGATAGCGAGTACGAGCCAGACAAGGAAAGGCGCCGTCCATCGTATTTCTTAGGGTACGAGAAATATACATAGGGAGACATGTATGGATGAGAAACAGTGATCCTCAACACGGCTTCTCTTTCGCTGTTGTTGTTCATCCATCCATTCCTTGCTGGGACGATTCGGGCGTCAAAAGGTACCGGCCCAATCATTGCGTTGATGTCTCGATGACTAAGGTCGTGTCCGACTCAAAGGAGAAGTCTCCACCAATGCTTGACGCGCTTCAAGGCTCTGTTGACCGGCTTGGCAATCCTCTCGCATTTTGGTGGAGGTGAGGGGGTTGGGTACCGGGTCATACCTTGACTCCTGCTCCGTGGTTATAAATGGCCCGTAATGACCTCATCAATGTGTACCTTATAGTGAAATAGAATAACTTGAGAGAATGAATGGATAAAAGCCTGACGACTGCACGATATACTTGGGGTTGCTTCTCAGTGTGAAAGTGGCATGTGGACTCTTCATAACACCGCCATTGTCAAACTGCCACAGATGTTCTCTCTCTTACAATCTCATCGTAATCTTAGTCCCACAAATATATATAACCCAAAGGATACCAGCTGGAGGAAGGCCAAATACATGCGTAAGGCTTCAGGTCTCAGCCAGCTCCAGTACATCCATCAGGACCCTCTCCACCTGCTGAAACCACTGCTCTTCCTACACAAGCTTTTGTGCCAATCGGCAGCTGCCCTTTCGCAAACCAAGCGAATCGTGGATCATTCGGCGTGTACTCAAAGTGCCATTTAGTCAACTCGCCACATCCCTTAACCTGCTGTTCCAGTCCAGAACCGTCCGTGCCGAATTTAGTGGCGTCGAAGTTCTTCCCTCGGATCTCGAAGTAGTCAAGGACGATTTTATACCAATCCCCGCATATATCAGTGGGCGGTGGTGGTGGCGGTGGTGGTGGTGGTGGCGGTGGTGGTGGCGGTGGCGGTGGTGGTAGTCGTAGTGGTGGAGGAGGAGGTTTGTTTATCGTTGTCGCTGGACATTTGTTATCTCGTTTGATTTCTGGATCGCGAACTCTGAGTTTTTTGGGAGGATTGGAGTACTCCTTATGGGCAGCGACAACGGCGTCTTCAAAGGCCACGAGCGACTTCTTGAGGTCGGGCGCGCTGGAGCTTCCGAGGTCTCGGAATTCGAAGATTGGAACAAGACGGTCGTGCTTGCCTTGGTATAAATACTCCATGCGGTCACCGAGCTTACCAATCTGACCATCAATAATCTTGTCTTGCTCTGCCATGAGATCTTTCTTGCCGTCTTGAAGTCCTTTCATCCAGTCGCTTACCAGTAGTTCTGCCTTTTTGTTGTTTGCGCCTTTGATGCCATTATCCCATTTGAATTTTGCTTTGTCAAACTCATCGCCTTTAAAGTTCTCATCCATGTCGCCAGATCCGTCACCTTTGTAGGCCGCTAGGAGCTTGACTATCTGATATAGCGAATCACATTTCAGTTGGTCTCCCAATTTACCACGAATGAACTTGGTGTAGATGGCAAGATGGTCAGTGCGGGGCATGAGAGGCAATGCCATTTTGGGACCGTCAGTTGCAGCTTGCTTGGGTCCTGCCTTCGCGTAGGACACGACCATCGAAAAGAAGCCCAGGAATTCGTCGTTAATGTCTGAGGGCTTAATTAAAGCCAGTCGAGAAAAGTCCTCCTTGCGGACCTGGTGCATGTTGCTGAGTTTGCCGCCGGCTGATGATAGGAGCGTATCTTTCCGTCCAGATTTTGCTTTGACAAAGAGCGCCTGGATGCCCTCTAGAGGCATAGCAGCTGTTACCTGCTGTCCGAATCTAAATATGAATTGCATCGTAGTGTGTTCATTGAAATTTTGCGGTTTCTCCACAAACCAGGAACCACAAGTCTCAAATCCAGCGATTTGCACCTCACTTTTCCCGGATACGCTTGGCTTCCAGGTTGTCTAGATATTCTAATCAGTCAAGAACGTAGAAGAGAGTGAGTAGAGCACAGAGATTCGGTCAACACCATGGTGGGGTCCACCAAAAGGGAATGTTCACTCACAAGAAACTTTGTAATTTCATCGGCGATTGGCCCAGCTCTTTTCTCTCCAACCTTGACCTTTGTACCATCGACAATGAATTCAGAGACAAGGCAGCTGATTCCAGTACAATCCTCTGTGCCACTGTGCTCGGCAGTAAGTGACCAGTCATTTTTTGACGAAGTCGGCGGCTTCGAGTTGAGGACTTTGACTGCCTTCCCTTTAATACGCGTGATATCGTCGGGCGAGCATTTACCACCAGGAGGGGGCTTGGTCTCTTCGCGAGGATTCTTATACGTGAGTTCGCGCAGTTCAAGCTCTATGCCCAGTCCAGGAGAATTGTCAACGCGTCGAGCCAGCGATGCGGGTGGTGCTGCGGATACGAAGAAGAAGAAGCATAGGGACGCCAGAAGGCTAGAGATCCTCATCTTGAAAGTCCAATCTAAAGGAGAAGATATCGAGGTTCAGTAGAAGTCTGAAGAAGTCTGAAGATGAAGAATGTCTCATAGAGCGAAATCGGTAGTGTTGTAGATGATGGAGATGGTCCTTGGATTGTCAGGAAAAACGTTTGCTTTATAGAGCACACGGTAATGACCACTCTATACCAACATGACAGCGAAATGTCCAACATCTTGTAAGATCTTACTTCCAAAAAAAGAACAATGTTGGCGATGACTGCTATAAGTTGAGCCCAAATGATGACAGGAAATGTGAAACGTGGTTATGACATACAAATAGGAATATAAACATAGATTCTAGACTAAACATGAAAGTGATAGGTTTCGGATAGTCTCCCTGAGTCAGCTCGTTTTATTAATACATAGTCAGCTACTTCATTCGCTGTCAGATGCACCCAGAATAGATGTTTTCTGCTCAAGGGGCCAAAGGATGAAGGATGAAGGATGGCTTGCGAACCCTCTCGGCTGAGTGAAGTGGGGGTAGAATTGGCTGGTGTTACGGGGCTGAGATTAGGGCCGGCATGCTAGCTTTTGGGGCTGGATTGCAGTAAGCTGACATACCTAAGGTAGACAACAAGATGCGGAAACGTTAAGGTTGTTACCCTCTTTTAAAAAATCATACCTTACCTTACGCGGAGTTTCAGTTGGCAAGCGCGATCTCAGATCGAAGTACGTACGATTCGTAGATAGAGAGAGTGTTGCAGGCAGTCGACGTTACCTACACCACTTCTACAGTTCCAGGCCGTCAATAATCTATTAATGAATGCGTTTCCTCAGGTGCTTGTTGCTCTGCCACCTCCTCTGCCACCTAGCCTCGGGTTAAGCGAGCGCATTCATTTACCACCGAGGCTAGCCCGTAGGTGGCGGTGAAGGTGGCAGAGCAATTATAGGTATAGGTAGCGGCCGTGTCTTCTCTGTCACCCGGCCTCGGACCTACCTGTAGGTAACTATATGCGGATCGCGAACTTCAAGAATAAAATAAAACATCTGACAAAAGCCTAGACCGGCACGCAAGAAAGTTATACCTGTAGAGTATGGAGACGACTAGGACGGTATCGCCATGCCAAGCTGTCGAAGATGAGATCAGACTCCACAGACGAGAAGATCCCACCCGAGACTCGGCGCTGCGATATTTGTTAGCGACTCTCCAGTCACCGATGACTATCACCACCATTGATATGGGTCAGAAGCCGCAAATAAAACCGTCCATTTTCTCGACTCTTCCGCCGGAGCTCATCCTGCATGTTTTCGAATCCCTCAGCAGCCTCGGCGAGGTTGCCAACCTTACCCGCACCGCGCGGGTTTTCCGTCACGTATGGCAGCTTAACGCTACGCCGATATCATATCACTTCTTCGCACAAGCTATAGAATGCTTCCCCGAAGCAGAGCAGTTGGCGGATGCCCAGGAACAAGCCGAAGCCGAACACCAGCACCAACACGAACACCAGCACCAGCACCAGCACCAGCACCAGCACCAGCACCAGGAGGAACAAAAACACCACCACCGCCAAGAAGATCATCAGACAGGTCTTCGTCGAACGAAGAGGATCCTCTCCAACGCACGCCAGGTGTCTCTCGTGTGTGACTTCTATGAGTCGAAGTTTATACCACGAATCGTACTCAGTAAGCACCTCCAAAAAAAGCATCCTAGCCATCACTTAACTCCGTCGGAACGGACTCGCTTCACCCACTCCTACTATCGCCTGTGGATTTTTACTACCATGGGCAATAGCCGACACTCGCAAGAACTGCGGTCTTCGTTCCTTGCTCGTTTAAACAACAGAGAGCTCTACTGCATGCGTGAGATAGGTGAATGGTTGACGAATTGCCTCGGCAACGAAGAACTGTCGCGACTGGGGGTGATCGAATCAGACGAGGAGGAGGGAGTGCAGGGCAATGGATGGGTTTTGGCTTGGATTGAGCTTGCTAAGGAATGGGAAAAGAGAATGAAACTTTTGGGAGACGACGCTTGCGGGATGTACTTTCCAGATTATGCGCCTTCGAATATGTTTGCCATGTTTGACATGTGGCAAGAGTGGCTGCAACCCTCTTTTTTCGTTGGTACATCAATGTGGACCGAACAATAGGTGTTGAGGTTTGTCTTGTGAGCGCTGCATATTGAGAACAACTATTACATTTCTTCTTGGAATCTCACCTCCCTCCTTCTGAGACGCTGATGAGCGTCAATGGCTATGGCTATGGCTACCTTATGCTTGGAATCGTCAACAAGTTTGAGGCCTGAGTTCGCAAGTTGCACCATGCCCACTCTGGTAACGCAAGATTGTGGTCTGAATTAACCTCATCTAGAGGCCTACTATTTATCAACTTAATGATTACTTGGACTTATTAGTATTAGTATTATCATTACAGTTTTGCGGGGTACCTAAACAACTACCTTAAGGTACCTCAGGGTATGGCCGACCCTTAGTGCTTAGTAATACAGGGCAAGTCAAAGGCTCTCGTACCACATCGGCTACCACATCGGCTACAAGTATGCAGCCTCGTCGCCGACAAGGTCACATTAAATATTAATTGACTGACATGATACGAGTACCAGGTAAGGTAGAGTACCTTAATGTATGCACACTGAACCGCCCCCCTATACCTTACTTGATCATCAAAGTCGTACCTCTGTGCTTCGTATTTCGTACTATGTATCGGAGGTGAAACCACCATCGCTAAGGTCGGTAACACTGGGGGTTGATCTGTAACTGGAAACTGTTCCACTTCAATAGAACCCTCTGTGCTGGACACAGCTTGCTATGTTTAAAGCCCAGTCGTGGCAACAATGCCCAAGATTGGTAGCCTAACTGCAGCACTTCATACCTACTCAGATCAGCGTACAGCCCTACCAATTCAACGGTTGTGCTGCCTCGACAGGGTTGTTACAGTATCATCGGGACTGGATATCGAGACGCTCGTCTAGACGTCTTTTCCTCTCGGTCGCCCATACGCCGACTAGACCAGTCCTCCAATGCCATCCAAGTACTCTCTATTCAAGTCCAATCGATCGCAGGCTTCTCTTCCGACCTCACAAGACCCCAGGTCGCAGCACGCGTCCCCCATAGACACTCCGCTTCAATCGCCCGCTTTCCCCCCACCAGCTCTAGGCTTCCCAACAAGTTACGGTGAGCAGCAAGACTTACAGAGACCGGACGTGGCGCATTACTATCAGACTGTGATCCCGACACGATCGCAAAGTCAAAGAGTCCCTTCGTCCAACTATACTGGTCAGCCAACAATTCAGCTTGTTCGGCCACCTCGTAGTAGTGCCGAAGCACCGTCCTTCGACGAAGACGATCCACACAGCTTTTACCAAACGCCCGTCACGAGCAACGCGAAGGCAGAGCAAGAACCGAAGAAATCAAAGAGGAGCTTTTTCGGTATAAGCCATTCCTCGAAAGAGACCTCTCCGACAAGCGTGCAACAGCCATCCAAGTCACTGGGCCGCAGCGTTTCAGTGCGCCGGAAGGCTCCCCCTCGTTCGAGTCCGGAAGCCCAGCAATATAATCAATCTCAGTGGCCAGCTGATCAAATCGCCAACCTGCGACTTACTCCCTCCAGCCACGAAGAGGACGGCGGAGCTAGACTCGACCGGTTCTTGCAAGAGACTGCCAAACCGATTACTACTACACCTGCGAACGGCCCACTCCGATCACCGATCTTCCCTCCATCCCCACCCCATACTGAAACCCCAATGCGAGGTCCATCACAGCGTATCAATACCGACTCCACCGCCCGACAGTCATTTCAGCGAAAAGACGAGTACGAGTCCCCTCAACGCGAAGCCGGCCTCGCGCAACCTCCACCAATCCAGCGAGACTCGGCCCATCCACCCACTCAACAATCTCAATATCAAACCTTCCAAACCCCTCCTCCGATAGTCTCGAATACGTATCATCCCGTGCAAAGTCAACGCCCTGACATCAAATCACAGCATTCCTTTCAGCAAGCTCAAGACAATCAACGCATGCGACCACCCTCTCAACAGTCTTACGAACCGCCTTCACCCTCGACTTCATATAGGGCCTACGAGCCTCAGTCGGAAGCTCCATCGCAGTGGGTGTCCGTACAGCAGGTCTCCTCATCACAATACACGCAAGGCTCCATGGCTCCTCCGCCGGCGCAACCTCCGCAAGCACGTCGCTCTTCAGACGCAAATCTAGGTCATGCACAAAGTAGCCCGCCCCAAGGTGGCGCCCATCCGCCTGCGTACGGTCAAGGTCAGGGGCAGAACCCACCCGCTCCTATAAAGACAGGGCAGTATCCTGGTCCACCGCCGACTTCGAACCAACAGGCCGGGAATTATCGGGGGCCCCCTGCGTCCCAAGCATCAGTGTCACAACAGAATCTCGGCGAGCAAGGGCGAAATACTCCTCCGCCGGGCAAATCAAGGGATGATGTGGTTGGACTGGACATGGCGCAGCTACATGCGCGTCATGATGAACTTCGTATGTTACACACACATTTTCTTGCTCGTGACAGCAAAACGCTTACACCGACACATAGTGGCCAAGTACAGCAAGGTCAAGAAATACTATTTTGACAAGGATGCACAAGTCCAACAGCTCCAAAATACCCTCGCGCACCAACGACTTGCTCAGTCTCGTACTTCTCTCGACGACAACGAATATGCAACGCGCTTCAACCGTCTCGATGGTGCGATCAACAATCTATCGTTCAACATTAGAAAGGACTGGAGAGTCATCCCGCCTTGGCTCCAGCCGTACGTGAATAAAGACGCTCATACCACGGGGACAAAAGAGATGACGGCAGTCGGTCGAGCCTGTATCACGCGGTGGATCGTCGATGAGATACTCGATCGATACTTCCACCCCGCCCTCGAGCCCAGCCTCTCAAGCCAACTCAAGATTATCGAGAAGAACATTCGCCGCTTCGCCCCGCCCACCATCTCTGACGAAGAAAAAGATGCCCTCCTCTCCAAAATCTCCAACTGGCGCCTCACCACGCTCGATGGCCTCCAAGAAATGCTCGCTTCCCCGCAAGCCACGCAATACCGCCTCCAACTGACCGACGAGCTGGTTGAGAAACTCACCGCCCGCCTCCAAATGAACCTCAAAGAACCCCCACCGCCCGACTTGGAAGGCGGCGTCTCCATGATCGTCGAACTGGCCGTCGGCATCGCCGCCAATCTCCCCCTCGAGAGCCGCGACGTCTACGTCGAATACTTCCTCCCCGGCGCTCCCGTCAACGTCGAATACATGAGGATCGAATCCGCCCTCCCCGCCCTATCGAATCCCGGCTCCGGCTCCGAAGGGATGATGCTCGACGCGGCGGATAAAGTCTCCCTCGCCAGCACCGAGGCCGGCGATGTCGCCAAAGAGGACCAGAGCCAGAACCAAAACGCGCAGCAGGCTCCTGCATCGGCATCGAAAGATCCGGACGCGAACAGCTTGAAAGACCAACAGCAGCAGAAGAAGAGAAGCATGTTTGGCGGGCTCATCAATAAGAAACCGGCCGCTGGGGGAGGTGGCGGTACGGAGGGGGCGACGTCGTCGGGACGGAGCAGTATCGGTAACCCAGCCGGGCTCCAGCAGCAGCAGAGTGGTAGCGGCTCGTCTGGGGGATCTGGACTGGGGCAGAAGGAGGAGAGGGTCCGGTTCGCGGCTTTTATGGCGGTGGAGGTTAGGGGGAGGAGTATTTTGGTTAAGGCGCCCGTTTATGTTTGAGAGTGCGGCGTGAGAGGGAGAGGTCTTTTGGAATGGGAGGGAAGAGAAGGAACGGGAAGTAAATGGGACGGGGAGCGGGAGGCCCCCTTCAGTCGTGGGGACGAGGAATGCAAGCATGAAAGACGTATGAAGGACATGTCAGGACCTATATCTTATATGATTCGTTTGCGCGAGTTTCTCTTGGGTTGTCACTTTTTGGATTTCTTTTCGTTCCGTTTCAGCTGAGCCATGGCCAGCGACTCCCGTCTCTCGTGAAGTCTTTTGGTATCCGATATTAAGTCATTGTTAAATCTCCGTATATTTCACGTCTGCTCTGCTCTATTTTCCGCTACGCTACGCTACGCTTAGGGACTGAATATCCGACCAACACCGAAGAGACTGCACTTCCTCCCCTCTGCACCTCACCGATCGATGGACTTCCACTCGTCTCCACACTGATTGATTAGACGCGTATCTGCTCCAACCATGTTGTTACCTACCTATCTGGAAGCAGGAGGATCTTGTCGCTGCTTTACGCGCCGTGCTGCTCAGCATCAGCTTACTTACAGAAAAGCGAGATGTGACAAACCCAGTCGTCGTGGTCAACTCTGCAACATACCCTAAGCTACACATACCTCTGCATTCGGCAGATTCACTATCAATCGTGAACACTCGGTCAATCAGCTCGTGCCAATGAAAGCGGGAGTCTTGCCTTACGTTCCCTTAATTTCATGATGCTATCTATGTCGACCTATCCTCCCGTATCCCACCCTTCATCCCTTGCTACCTCTACGCTTGACCGACTCAATCGTCATACAGATTCCTTCACTGGAGCGTCACGATGAATCCAAACGCATACACTTACACCACACCGTTCCAACGCACCAAGAGCCTACGCCGCGGAATCGACCCAGCCATTGACCTCACGAACTCTGAGCCGAGGGTCGCTGGTAAGACTATCTGCATCAAACATCAGAATATCGCGAGGTGCCTGGGCTCAAGTGGGAGTAAGAGGCGTCGTTCTGGGTGGCTGAACAAGTCACTGCTCCGCGAGCCTACCGAAGCCATCAAGTCTGTTTTCCATAGGCGTTCAAGTCGTCGCCGTGCCAGCCGTCATCACGGCCTAGTGGAGGGTCGAGTCTCTGTTCAAGAAGGCGGCGTCCACAATGACAAGGGTGGTGCCATCGTCAACCCTGCATTGTCACCCAGACCAAGAGCAAGCTCGACGTGGTCATCGACGATGAATGCCGTTCGCCCGTGACAAATGTATCCAGATTGGTGGGAAGACCACTTCGACCTAAGCACATCATATCGGCCATGAAGGCCCTTGGGGCTAAAGGAATTTCAAAGTGAAGGGAAGGGACCTCAAACACAGCTCTTGGGGAGCTTAAATGGACCAATGTAAGCTCCCTGTGGCCAAATGTGGACGTTGGAGCAAGCAGGGTGCTGTGGCTTGTTTCCTGGACCCTGGGATCCTTGATGTGGAGGCGTCCAGCTCTTGGGCATGAGCTTAGCTATGATGTATTGTAGGATCAGATGCAGAGCATACCTGTAGATGTAGCTGCTCCGGCGCTACCTGTACCTTAGAATTGGGGGCGTTTGAGACCCCACCAACTAGACAGGTGCCGCATGCCCGTTATGCGGGTGGATCGGTCTACGTACAGTAGGTATGAAGCCACTACCACTACCAATACCTACCGAGCTGAAAAGACCATGTATGTAGCTCCCGAGGATGGAGACATTATCATTGTGGAAGAACTAGATCTCAAAACAAATAAGGAGGACACGCAATGTAGATGGGCTCTATTGAACGAATAGCACGAGGACGTGGATGGACTCAACCAGTTGTGCTTATTCAACAACCGTGTAGAAAAATATACCCAGTAAGCCAAGCTGAAGATTCTGTCTGCAGACTACCGTAAACACCTATAGTCTACCCCCGTAACTGAGGTGGTAACAGAGTCTTGATTACATAACCCTTCCTCAGGTACACCTTGCGAGAGACCGTTGTCAGACACTTTTGAGAGGACAACAAGTTCAGATAGTCGCAGCATAGCTGTGTATGGACTTTAACACCTTTGTGATAACTGAAAGCCGCATCAATACAAAGTCTGCTTAGTCAGCATTACCTCGCTGATGACTGGTGATCAGGAGCTAACCTAATCAGGATGCACCAAGCACCCCTGATTGATCTTCGATGCCCTGTAACGTAATCGCCACCCAGTCGAGCCAGCCACCCAGTCAAGCCACCTCGCTGTTGCTTAATTAACCCTTGTCAAAACACCTTAAATTATTGAGATTATCATCTCCCTAAACTAACTACATGAAAACTGAATTATTCATGAACATTTTCTTTCAGATCAGCTTCACAAATTTAACTTTATCTTTTAATGCATGATATTTAGCTATTTTATCAATCAATTTCTTCATCTTCTTCTCTGTCTTCTGCATCATAACTTTATTCTTGTCAACAATAAGAACTTAAACATTTTCAACATTCTTTTGTGACTACTTCTTTTATTGTTGCTTCTGCTTATTAAGCAACTTCTAATTAATTCATTATAGAACTGTTCTATCTGTCATAGCTGTCAGAGCTGTGTCTTTTAGATTTAAGACATATATATATAATGACAGTATTATATTTATTATGATCTTATTTACAAACTGATTGATTTGAATTGCTGTATTAAATGTGACAGTGATGTTGACTTGAACTTCATTGAAATTTGTAAAGAAGACATAGAGTAAGATCTTTAATTAAGATAATTTTAAAATAATAATAGAAGAATTAAATAAAATAAGATCTACATCTCATTATGTATTTAGAATGTTCTGAGTCATAATTGCTGTTGATTTAATTTTTTAATAATAGTATAGAAAGTTCAGCTTGTTAATATTGATGACTTCATAATATAAATAAGTATAAATACACTTCTTATAGATCTTACTCAATGACTCAAAGACTTCAACATTTAATGACTGCAGTAAATAAGTTAAATATAAAGAAAGACACAAAGTCACAATGCTGTGATTACAGCAGTACTGAATAAAGTTAGTGAAGATATAACTTTTATGATCATTCAGTATTAGTAATTGATGAGTATCTTAAATCTAAATTTTAATGTGTAAATTAAAGATCTTAAGTCACTGAAGCTTTATCACATTAATAATTTAATCATTATTACTGACTTATAGAATAGTCTGATCATTCTTAACAGAGTTTAGTTATATTTGCTGTATCAGCTTGTTCTTAAAAATGAAGTAGAATGAAAAAGTAATGTTATTAAACAATACATACTTAATAAGAAACACTCAATTTTAATTATTAGTCTAAATACTGAAAGCTTATGTTTCTGTGTATTGTATTAGAACTTTAAAGCTGTCTGTAATGCTCATTGCAAATTTCTTTTTATTCATGTTATATATGTCTGACTTCAAAATATCATGCTGAATTCACATGAAGTTGTATAAATCAAATCATTTTTAAATGATTTCAAGATTTTTGACATTCTTTCAATTCTAATTAAGATTGCAGCTATACTGTGTCTTAAAGTCTGAATGTCAACACAGAAAATTCTTATATTAATGTTATTTTAAAGAATTCAGATCATCTTTAATCATCATTAAATGCTTTATCATGAATTTTAGCTGTTCAATTCATGAAGATCATTCTCAAACTATCATAATATTAATTCATTAAATTAAAGCATTCTTCTTATGCACTGACAGCTATTATTGATCTGTCTAAAAGATCTTTGCTGATTGTCTTTCTTTTTAATGAGCTTGTAGAATAGATCAAGATAAATTATAGATTTAAGCAATTTTGCAAAGAGAAATTGATGAATCATTGTTTAAATCAGTTAAGGCAAGACTATATTGTGTGAAAATATCAGAAATTGACTTAATTGATTCATCTGAGATCATTGTGAATGTGTAATGACAATAAGGTTAATAACAATGTTAATGAGAATGTTTATAACTAATAAAGTGACTTAACTGAGTGACTGACTTAACTGAGTGACAATTATGTTAATGAGTTTTTCTGCTACTTAAGCAACTTACTTATTTGAATCACCTCAAAAACTTATATAAATCACAACATTTTAATTTTCAATAACATCACAACATCTTTATAAATTCTAATTATTTAAGCTGCATTAACATTGTATTAGACATCTTTTAACAAAATATTAACTTAAAGTGCTATCAATTTTTAAGAAAGTGAAGTAGTAATATAGAGCACAGTATTTTATTATATTTTTTAATAAATCTTGTATACTACTTCAAATAATAGACATTACATCTTTAAAAATTTTTACATAGCAGAATATATTAGTTTTTACTATATATTCAAAACTTAGATAATTTCAATCTCATGTTGTGATGTTATTGAAAATTGAAATGTAATGATTTATATAAGTTTTTGAGATGATTCAAATAAGTAAGTTGCTTAAGTAGCAGGAAAATTTGTTACTGCTTCACTAACTTAGTGTCAATTTAACTTAACAAGTCATCTATGTACCTAACAAATTTCTCTGTTACCTGAGTTACTCACCTATTCAGATCACCTTGTCACAGCAAACACTGTCACTCATCTTACTGTCATTACACATTCACAATGACTTCAGATAAACTGACTAAGTCAATTTCTGACATTGATACTTAATATTTCTTAGTTTTAGCTGATTTAAATAATAATTCATCAATCTTTCTTTATGAAATTGCTCAAATCTATAATCTATCTTAATCTATTCTACAAACTCAATGAAAAGAAAGACAATCAATAAAGATCTTTTACATTACTTAACAGTGACTGTCAATGCATAAGAAGAATACTTTAATTTAATGAATTAATATTATAACAGTCTGAGAGTGATCTTCATGAATTGCTTAGCTGAAATTCATAATTAAACAGCTTATAAAGACTAAAAATGATCAGAAATTCTTAAAATACAATTAATATTTAAGTTTTCTGTGTTGACATTCAGAATTTAAGACTCAATATAGTTGCAATCTTAATTAAAATTAAAAGAACACTGAAAACATCAAATTCATTTAGAAATAATTTGATCTATATAACTTTACTTAAATTCAGCATGATATCTTAAAGTTAAATATATACAACATAAATGAAAAGAAATTTGCTATGAGCATTATTAACAATTTTAAAGTCTTAATACAACATACAGAAAGATAAGCTTTCAGTATTTAAGCTGATAATTAGAACTGAATGTCTCTTATTAAATGTATATATTTTAATAATAATGTTCTTTTTTTCTACTTCATCTTCAAGAACAAGAACATACAGCAGATTTAATTAAACTTTATTAAAAATGATAAGACTGTTTTATTAATTAGTAAAAATAACTAAATTATTAATGAATTAAAGCTTCAATAATTAAAGATCTTTAATCTATACATTAAGACACAAACTCAAGAAATTCATTGACTCTTAATACTGAATGATTATGAAAGTTATATATTTAACAACTTTATTTAATACTACTGTAATCACAGCATCATTGCTTTATGTCTTTCTTCTTATTTAATTCATTTATTACAGTCACTGAATGTTGAAGTCTTCAGCTCATTAATTAAGATCTATAAAAATTTGATGCATAAGCATTTTCATTATAATGCTGTCAACATCAATAAGATAAACTTTTGTTATAATGCTGACATCTTTCTTTCTCTCACACTAATTTATCATTATGACATCTTTCTTCCTCTTACACTAATTTGTCATTATGATCTTTCATCATTTCTTTTCATTTAGACATTCAATCTTACTTTATTCATCATTATGAGAAATTGCTTCTGTCTATCTATCATTATGATGTAATAGTCAGACAACTATATAACTGAGATTTCTTACTTATTTAGCAAGATGTTACGGCCATCGTCCTGATAGGCTTATTGGACGCGTAGGTTCAGCAAGCTACGCCTTGGAGGCGTACAGCTCAGTATAAGCTCACGGTGCTCACGAGTGAGCAAGGTGAGCAGCCTGATATATAGACAGACCATCTCCCCTAAGGAGATGGGCGTGTTCAATGCAATCGTTACTTAGCATACTACTAGCTACCGGTTAAACCAAC
>JAABUY010000300.1_pt1 | contig 94049 bp, 85 predicted proteins | sample 5560271 | NCBI WGS metagenome assembly JAABUY01 (sample SAMN10711886, study PRJNA513374) | rock metagenome | isolation source: Antarctica rocks | place: Antarctica: Victoria Land, University Valley | reverse complement strand
CAGACCTGTTCGCGGCTGTCCGCTCTGTCATCGGCACCGCCAAACGCCGCGGCATCGACGCCTACCAAGCCATACTCGCAACCCTACAAGGCCAAGCTGCGACCGCACCGGGTTGAGCAGTTACCCTTGTTTTTGCAGCCGAGCGGACGATACAGAACATACAAATACATAACAAACGTCTAAGCCATACGACTCTATTTTTTATCAAAATAGTAATATTTTTGTAACAAAAAATGCTTGAAAGTCTCGACTGAGAGAAGCTTGAAAGCCGATAAAATGCAAAAACAACGGTCAGAATACTGACCGTTATCACTAAGCAGAATTGACAATAAAACAAGATTCAAATTCATGGATTATGGTATAATATTAATGCTCTCTGACCAGAACCTGTGCCTTCATAGCTATCGATCAGCGGTGTGGCTATGCATGGATGCAACCAGCACGGCACAGGTCACGGTCAGAGAGCTTTGGTATCAGCCCCCGCTACGGCGCGACCTCCTCCAGCCCGTGGGTGATCGACTCCGCCAGCGCGTGCGCCACGCAGCGGTAGCCCAGGTCGTTCATGTGCAGCCCGTCCGAGGCGGCGAACTCCTCCATCGCGTGCCCGTCCGCCGCCCAGGCGTCCATCAGCGCGCTGCGGGCGAACAGCCCCACGCCCTGCTCCACCGCCACCGACGCCAGCGCCTCGTTGATCCGCGTGTTCTCCGGCGCCGCGATCATCCGCGGCGTGCGCTGGTTGTCCATCAGGATGACGTCGGCGCCGGCCGCCTTGATCTTGGCGATGCCGCTGGACACCAGCCGGCGGAACACCGAAGGGTCGACGTCGCGCAGCGCCCCGTTCGCGCCCACCTGCCAGATCACCAGTTGCGGCCGCACCGCGAGCACGTCCGTGTCCAGCCGCGCCAGCTCCTCCGCCGCGTCCTGCCCGCCGACGCCGCGGTTCACCACGGCGAAGTCCGACCGCGGGAAGGTCCGGTTCAGCGTCGCCTGCAGGATCGCCGGGTAGGAGTGCGCGACGTCGCTCGCCAGCCAGCCCTGCGTGGACGACGACCCCACCGCCACCACCAGCAGCGGCTTGTTCGCCGTCAGCGCCGCCGAGGTGTGCGGCAGGCCCGGCGCCGGCACCGCCGCCGGCGGGCACTCCGGAAACTCCGGGACCGCCAGCGCCACACGCGGCCCGGAGACCGCCTGAGCGAGCGCCGCCGGCGACCCCAGGCCCAGCGACAAGGCGAGCACCGCGGCACGGGCCCGGCGGCACGGGAGGGGCAAGGATGCGTTCATCGCCGCGAGCCAAGCCTGTCCGCCCCCGAGTGACAAGTCCTGTTCGCGCCGGGCCTGACAGGAAGCAGGGCCAGAGGCTCCGCCTCTGGACTCCGCCAAAGGCTCGCCTTTGGAAACCAATTGATAAGCAACGGGTTTTCAGGAACCCCACGCCTGAGGGAGGCAGCCCTCGGCGCCTCCGCGCGGAGCCCGGCCCTGCGTCCCGCAAGTCGGACCCCGAAGCCCGCTAGGACGCGGTGCCGCCCACCGTGATCCCGGCCATCTTCAGCGTCGGCTGCCCCACGCCCACCGGCACGCCCTGCCCGTTCTTGCCGCAGGTGCCGATGCCGTGGTCCATCGCCGGGTCGTCGCCCACCATCGACACCTTGGTCAGCGCGTCCGCCCCGTTGCCGATCAGCGTCGCCCCCTTCACCGGCGCCGTGACCCGCCCGTCCTCGATCAGGTACGCCTCCGACGTCGCGAACACGAACTTGCCCGAGGTGATGTCCACCTGCCCGCCCGCGAAGTTCACCGCGTACAGCCCGCGCTTGATGGAGCGGATCATCTCCTCCGGCTTCGTGGTACCGCCGAGCATGAACGTGTTGGTCATGCGCGGCATCGGCGCATGGGCGTAGGACTGCCGCCGCCCGTTGCCGGTGGCGCGCACCCCCATCAGCCGGGCGTTCATCCGGTCCTGGATGTACTCCACCAGGATGCCGTCATCGATCATCACCGTGCACCCGGACGGCGTGCCCTCGTCGTCCACGGTGATCGAGCCGCGCCGGTCCGGCAGCGTGCCGTCGTCCACCACCGTCACGCCCGGCGCCGCGACGCGGCTTCCCAGCAGCCCGGCGAACGCGGACGTCTTCTTGCGGTTGAAGTCGCCCTCCAGCCCGTGCCCGACCGCCTCGTGCAGCATGATCCCCGGCCAGCCCGGGCCGAGCACGATCTCCATCTCGCCCGCCGGCGCCGGGCGGCTGTCCAGGTTCACCACCGCCTGGCGCAGCGCCTCGTCCACCGCCCCGCGCCAGGTGCCCTCGTCGAGCACGCGGCTGTAGCTGAACCGCCCGCCGGTGCCGTACGACCCCGACTCGCGCCGCCCGTCCTGCTCCACCACGACCGACACGTTGAGCCGCACCAGCGGGCGGATGTCGGCGGTGCGGCTGCCGTCGCCGCGCACGATCTGCACCGCCTGCCACTCGCCGAACATCGACGCCATGACCTGCTTCACCCTCGGGTCGAGGCCACGCGCATAGGCGTCGATCTCGCCCAGCAGCGCGGTGCGCACCGCGAAATCCATGTCCGACAAGGGATTCACGTCGGAATACAGCCGCGAGTTCGTCGCCCGCGGCGGCTCCGCCTGCACGCCGGAGCGCCCGGCGCGCACCCCGGAGACCGTGGCCGACGCCCGCGCCAGCGCAGCCTCGGAGATCTCGCCGGAGTGCGCGAACCCCGCCTCCTCGCCCAGCACGGCGCGCAGGCCGAAGCCCTGCGTGGTGTCGAACCCGGCCGAGCGGATGCGGCCCTCCTCCAGGCTGATGTGCTCGCTCTCCCGGTACTCCAGGAACAGCTCGCCGTCCTCCGTGCCGGCCAGCGCCTCCGCGGTCATCCGCGCCGCCGCGTCGCGGCCCAGCAGGGCGCCGGGGCGATCGAAGAACAGCGCGTCGGTGGCGGCGAGCGGCGAGAGGGAGTCGGACATGGCGGTCTCCGGGGCTTGGTCGCTGCACGGCATATGGGGGCCTGGCGGCGCACGCCACCCGGCAGGTCAGGCAAGGCCAGAGCTCTGCCCCATTGCCTGGAAGCGGGGACCCGCCAGGGCGAGCCGCCCTGGACCAGCCTTACTTAAGAGAAGCCGGTCCAGGGGGGGCTTCCCCCCTGGCGGGTCTGGGCAGAGCCCAGCCTTGCTTCCTGACAGGTCACTGCCAGGAGTTCTCGGCCCCTACCCCTTGGCGCCCCGCAGGGCGTGCACCAGCACCAGCCCCGCCGTGAGCAGCAGCGCCGCCCCGGTCTGGTGCAGCACCGCCACCGGCACCGGCACCGCCCAGAGCAGCGTGGTGACGCCCAGCGCGTACTGCGCCACCACCGCCGCCCCGAACGCCAGCACGCTCACCCGCGCCTCGCGCGGCAGCGCCGTGCGCAGCCCGACGACCAGCGTCGCCAGCACGCACAGCGCGGTCAGCGTCGCCATCAGCCGGTGGTCGAACTGCACGGCGGCGACGTTCTCGGTGACGTTGCGCCACACCGGGCTCAGCGCCGCCCAGCCCTCCGGCACCACCCGCCCGTCCATCAGGGGAAAGCTGTTGTACGCCAGCCCGGCGTGCAGCCCCGCGGTGAAGCCGCCGGCCACGATCGTCACCGCGACCAGCGACACGCTCAGCAGCGCCAGCCGGCGCAGCACGCACGCCTGCGACAGCCGCGGCCCCGCGGGGCGCAGCACCGACAGCGCGGTCCACAAGATCGTCGCGTACAGCACCAGGGCGAGTGTCAGGTGCGCCACCAGCCGGTAGGCGGAGACCGCCACGGTGTCGGGCAGGAACCCCGAGGACACCATGAACCAGCCTACCGCGCCCTGCAGCCCGCCGAGCACGAACAGCCCCAGCAGCCGCGGCACCAGCCGCGCCCGGATCGCTCCGCGCCAGGCCAGCGCCACGAGCGGCACCAGGAACACCGCCCCGATCAGCCGGCCCCACAGGCGATGCGTCCACTCCAGCCAGAAGATGTGCTTGAAGCCCGCGAGGCCGAAGCCCTGGTTCACCAGGCTGTACTGCGGGATCTGCTGGTAGAGGGCGTACAGCCGCTCCCACTCGTGCTTGGTGAGCGGCGGGATCACGCCGGAGAGCGGCGCCCACTCCATGATCGACAGGCCCGAGCCGGTCAGCCGCGTCGCCCCGCCGAGCACCACCATCACGAAGATCATGCCGGCGCAGGCGAACAGCCAACCCGCCACCAGCCGGCGGTCGCGCCTGAGGCGCGCCACCTCGTGCGAGGAAGGAAAGCTGGCCGGAAATTCCCGATCGTCGAACGGCATGGGGCGTGCTACCGCGCCCGCGCGCCAGGAGCAAGCGCCCCGGGCCGGCGGAAACGGGCGACCTTTCGCAGCCACGCCCACACCCGCCAAAGACCCGGGCCCTCAGAACCCTGTCCTTGCCTGAACAACTGGATTCCAGAGGCCTGCCTTTGGCGGAGTTTGAGGCCCACGCTTGAAGGCGGGGCCTCAACCTTGCCTTTCCGTCTCCGTCGCCCCTCGCCTTGCCCCCCTGGGCTCCCTACACTCCTCCTCCATGCCACGCGGCGACCTGTTCCCAGAGATCGGCCCCTTCGAGACCGGCTACCTGCCGCTCACGGACGGCCACGTCATGTACTGGGAGCAGGTCGGCCATCCCCGCGGCCGCCCCGCCCTGTTCCTGCACGGCGGCCCGGGCGCCGGCGCCGGCGCCGTGCACCGCCGCTTCTTCGACCCCCAGTTCTGGCGCGTCGCCATCTTCGACCAGCGCGGCGCCGGCCGCTCCCGCCCGCTCGGCAGCCTCGCCGCCAACACCACCGCCCACCTGGTCGCCGACATCGAGGCCCTGCGCGCCCACCTCGGCCTAGAGCGCTGGCTGCTGTTCGGCGGCTCCTGGGGCTCCACCCTGGCGCTGGCCTACGCCCAGGCCCACCCGGAGCGCGTCATCGGCCTGGTGCTGCGCGGCGTCTTCCTCGGACGCAGCCCCGAGGTCGAATGGTTCCTCCACGGCATGGCCCGCGTCTTCCCCGACTCCCACGCCGCCTTCCTCGCCCACCTGCCGGAGAGCGAGCGCGGCGACGTCCTCGCCGGCTACCTCGCCCGCCTCACCCACCCCGACCCGCTGGTCCACCAGCCCGCCGCCCGCGCCTGGTCGGTCTACGAGGGCTCCTGCTCCACCCTGCTGCCCAGCCCGGACACCGTCGCCTCCTTCGCCCAGGACCGCACCGCCCTCGGCCTCGCCCGCATCGAGGCGCACTACTTCGCCCACGGCCTGTTCCTGCCGCCGGAGGGCCTGCTCGGCCACATGCACCGCATCGCCCACCTGCCCGCAGAGATCGTCCAGGGCCGCTACGACATGGTCTGCCCCGCCACCTCCGCCTTCGAGCTGGCCGCCGCCTGGCCCCAGGCCCGCCTCACCGTGATCCCCGACGCGGGACACTCCGCCCTCGAACCCGGCGTCCGCCGCGCCCTCGTCGGCGCGGTCGAGCGCTTCCGCCACGCGCGGTGAGTGCGGGGCCGAAGCAGGCAAGGTTGAGGCTCTGCCTCAAACTCCGCTCAAGGCTCGCCTTGAGGATCCATGACTTAGATCAAGGATAGTGATCTTCTGCACGAGCCTCGGTGGAGTTGCGACCCGGCCTCCCTGCGCAACCAAGGCTCAGAACCCGACCAGCAGGAAATCGAGCGCACGCGTGATGCTGTCCCGGTGCTCGGCAAACCCGAAAACCGAACGCTTCAGTTTGCGTCCCGGGATGCTCGCGATGGCCTGTGTCACCAGCACATGGAGCACGCCGCGCACGTCGTAGACCGGGTTCAGCTCGCCGATCGGCCTGGGCACCGCCGCCTCCGGCAGAAGCGGCACCACGACCCGGGTCGAAAGATGGGACAGCAGGTCGGCCTGGACGTCGACGACATATCCCTCGCCCCCGCCGGGCATCGGATGCACGTCGAAGCGCGCCATCAGAACGAGCGATAGGCCGCCAGAGGCAGGCCATGCCGGTCGACATGCGCGTTCCACGCCTGCATCGCCGCGCCGTTCTCGTCCAGCCAGCGTCGCCGGCGCAAAGCCGCCACCTCGGCAGCCAGGCCGCGCTCGCAGGCCTGCGACACGTTGATTCCCATCGCCCGCGCCTCGCGCAGCAGCGCCTCCGGCAAGGTCACGTTGGTGGCACGCCGGGACGGGACGGAGACAGCGGGGAGGGACATGGCGCGGCTCCGCAGGAACGATTACTCTAGGATGCGCATCGACCATGCGCATGGCAAGACGCACGCGCCCGGCGTTCCCGATCCGTCCGGCCATGCGGCGTGAGGAAGAAAGGTTGAGGCTCTGCCTCAAACTCCGCCAAAGGCAGGCCTTTGGAATCCACTACTTAAGCAAGGCCGGTCCAGGACGGCTCGCCCTGGCGGGTCCCCGCTTCCAGGCAATGGGGCAGAGCCCTGGCCTTGCCTCCCGACAGGTCGATGCTCGAAGGCCGTCGGCATCACCCCGCCCACGCCGCCACCGCCGCCCCCACGTCCCGCAGCACCGCCTCCTGCGCCGCCATCTCCATCCCCGGCGCATCGTGGTACGCCGCCACGACCAGCGCCCCCCGCCCCGGCCGCCGCACGACCGCGTAGTCGTTGCACGCCCCGTCTCCCGTCCCGGTCCGGTCCACCGCCACCCACGCCTTCGGGAACGCCGCCCGCAGCCGCGTCCGCCCCGGCTCGCACGCCGCCATCCACGCCTCCAGCCGCGCCCGCGACGCCGGCCGCAGCACGCCTCCCAGCAGCAGCGCCCGCGCCGCGCCGGCGATGGCCCGCGGCGTGGTGGTGTCCAGCGCGCCCGAGCGCCGCCCCGCGTCAGGCTCGAAGCGGTCGAACCGCGTGGCCCTGTCCCCCAGCTCCCCCCGCGCGAACGCCGTCAGCGCCGCCGGCCCGCCCACCTGCGCGAGCAGCAGGTTCGCCGCCGCGTTGTCGCTGACCGAGAGGATCGCCGCGCACAGCACCCCCACCGGCAGCGCGCCCTCGCCCACGTGCGCCTCCGTCACCGGCGAGGGAGCCACCAAATCCCGCGCGCCATACGCCACTAGGCGCGCGAGATCGTCCCGCCCCGCATCGACCCGCGACAGCACCAGCCCTGCGAGCACCCCCTTGAACGTGCTGCACAGCAGGAACCGCTCGTCCGCCCGGTGCGCCAGCACCGCGCCCGACCCCGTGTCGAGGGCGAACACGCCGAGCCGCCCGCCACGGCGCCGCTCGATCCCGGCGATCGGATCGCCTGCCTCGGCTGGCGCGACGCGCACCCAGGGCAGAGCGGGGGCCACGGCCAGCACGCTGCGACGGCTCAACAAGGCGGCCACTCGATCATCCCCATGCGGACGCCGGCGATAGCCGGGCCTGGCTGGTCAGGCAACCAGAGGCGGGCCGCGATGGCGTATCGGTTTGCCCCTCGCCTGCCGCAAGCGCAAAGCCGGGCTGGCAAGGTCGTGGCTCCGCCTCGTTCGGGAGAAGCGCGCCCTTGAAGCCCCGCATCCAGGCAGATCGATGCCGTCCGCCCGCACGGGAAGACGCCGGCACGAAAAGCGGAACGATCGTTCCCGCCAGGGTGAACGCTCGCGCGCGCGAAGCGTTCACCCGCCCGAAGGCCCGCAGCCGCGAGCCGTTCGTCACCCGAGGAGACCACCGACCATGAACCGCATGACCCGCTGGGGCTTTGCCCTGGCCCTGCTGCCCATCGCCGCCTGCTCCAGCAACGCCCCCGCCCCCGCCCCGGTCGCCGAGGCCCCGCCGCCGCCGGCGCTCTCTCCCACCGACCAGAGCTTCGTGACGATGGCCGCCCAGGACGGCATGGCCGAGGTGCAGATGGCGACGCTGGCGCAGACCAACGCCCGCAGCCCGCGCGTGAAGTCCTACGCCAACGAGATGATCAAGGACCACGGCGCCGCCAACGACCAGTTGATGAAGCTCGCGCAGGCCAAGGGCGTGACCCCGCCCACGGATCTCAGCGACGCGCAGACCCAGCAGAAGACCATGCTGACCGCCGAGAAGGGTGCCAAGTTCGACCGCGACTACATGCACGGCCAGGTCGCCGACCACCAGACGATGGTGCAGGCGTTCCAGGAGGAGGCGCAGAACGGCCAGGACGCCGACGTCAAGGCCTACGCCGCCACGACCCTGCCCGTCATCCAGAAGCACCTGAGCGAGGTGCAGCACGCCTCGGGCATGAAGATGGCCCGCCCGATGACGCACAAGAAGGCGATGGACGCCGCCTCCAACACCTGACCGCCACCGCCCGGGGCGCCAAGCCCCGGGCGCCTCCTTGCACACGACGGGCCGCCGGACCGCGTGCGCCACGGTTCCGCCGCGAATGCGCCTTCCCCATGCCAGAGTTGCGGCGACCGCAGTTCAATCTTCGTTCAGACATGCAACCTATGATAACGTGGGCCATGCCAGGGCCCGCTGCCTCAAGGAGCCTCGCCATGTCCCAGGACCGCCACGGCAACACCGTCCCCCTGCCCACCGACCGCGCCCTCCAGGTCTGGGCGGAGGAGCGCGCCGCCATACAGGCGCGCATCGACGAGGCCATCCACAAGGCGATGACCGCGCCTCAGGCCGCCTGAAGGCAGCAAGCAAGGCTGGGCTCTGCCCAGACCCGCCAGGGGCAAGCCGCCCCTGGACCGGCTTTACTAAGTAGTGGATTCCAAAGGCGAGCCTTTGGCGGAGTTTGAGGCAGAGCCTCAACCTTGCTTCCTTACTCTGCCGCCTCCGCCTTCGGCAGCTTCGCCCTGAGCCTGCGGATGCGCCGCGCGTCGGCGTCCATCACCCGGAACTCCACCCCCGACGGGTGGCTGATGACCTCGCCCCGCGCCGGCACCCGCCCCGCCAGCGTGAACACCAGCCCGCCCACCGTGTCGATGTCCGCCCCGCGCTCCTCCGCGGTGAGGATCGCGCCCAGCCGCGTCTCGAACGCCTCCACCTTGAGCCGCGCGTCCACGTCGAGCGTGCCGTCCTGTCGCTCGGTGAGCATCGGCCCCTGCACCTCGTCGTGCTCGTCGGCGATGTCGCCGGTGATGGTCTCGACCAGGTCCTCGATGGTGACCAGCCCGTCGATGCCCCCGTACTCGTCCACGACCAGGGCCAGGTGGATTCGCGCCAGACGCATCTGCAGCAGCAGGTCGAGCACCGGCACCTGCGGCGCCACCATCAGCGGCGCGCGCACGATCGCCTCCATCTGGAACGCGTCGGCGCGCCCGACGTAGCCGATCAGGTCCTTGATGTGGACCATGCCGACGATCTCGTCGAGCTGCTCGCGATACACCGGCAGCCGCGAGTGCCCCTCTGTGCGCACCCGGTCCATCGCCTGCTCCAGCGTCACGTCCACCGGGATCGCGACGATGTCGGCGCGCGGCACCATCACGTCGTCCGCCGTGATGCCGCGCAGCCGCAGCACGTTGGCGATCAGCGCGCGCTCCTGCCGGTCGAGCCCGTGCAGCCCGTCCGCCGGCTCCGACCCGTCTGGCGTGGGTTCCGGCTCGGCCACCAGCTCTGCGACCATCTCGCGCACGCCGTGCTCCGCGCCGCGCCGCCGCATCCCGAAGCTCAGCAGCCCGGCCACCCGCGAGGCCAGCGGCACGGCGCTCACCGCGTCACGCCCGGCAGGACGCGACCCCGCCCACGCGCCCGATCCGTCACGCCGCGCGGGACGGAACAGCCCGATTCCGTCACGCCCGACAGGACATGCCCCACGCCGCGCGGGCCGGCTCCGCCAGCCCCCTGCCTGGGCATCCGCGCGCCGCCACGCATCGCCGCGGCACCGCCGCGCCCCGCTCCCGGGCCCGCCGACCCCGCCGCCGCGCGCCCCACGCGCCACGGGTTGGGCACGCCCATCCGGTGCAGCAGCCAGGCCTCGCGCAGCTCCATGCGCCGCGCCTCGCCCGCGCCGTGATGGTCGTGGCCGCGCAGGTGCAGCGCCCCGTGCAGCACCAGGTGCGCGAGATGATGGGCGGCCTGCCGCCTGGCCGCCGCCGCCTCGCGCCGCACCACGCCGAGGGCCAGCACGATGTCGCCGCCGGCCGTCCCGGGCGCCGCCTCGAAGGTCAGCACGTTGGTGGCATGGTTCTGGCCGCGATGCCGGGCATTGAGCCGCCGCACCGCGAGATCCGTGGTCAGCAGCACGCTGCCCGCGCCGCCGCCCAGCCGCGCCGCCCGCGCCACCACCCGCCCGCTTCCCGGCACCAGCCCATGCCACCGCCGATCCGCGACGATCAGCTCGGGCACGCCCGCCCCGCAGGCAGCCGGCCCGGGTTCGAGCGGATCGGCGTCGACGCAGGCCTGCGGATCACGGCCGCCCGACCCGGCCGCGGCAGGCGCACGGTTCGACCCCGCCTGCGCGGGGCCGAGGCTACTTCGTGGTTCCATCATGATCCGTTCTGGGCCGGCGCGAAGCGGCCGGCTCGCGTGCCCCCGCCTCGCGCGACCCCGCCTCGCGGGCCGGAGCGTTCGCCGCGCGGCTGTCGCGCTCGGCCACGCTGCGCTGGTCGTAGGCGTCCACGATCCGCGCCACCAGCGGGTGGCGCACCACGTCGCGGCTGGTGAACCGGGTGACCCCGATCCCCGCGACCCCCTCCAGCGTGTCGATCGCGTCGCGCAGCCCCGATGGCATCCCCGACGGCAGATCGACCTGGCTCAGGTCGCCGGTGATGACCATGCGCGTGCCCTCGCCCATTCGGGTCAGCACCATCTTCATCTGGGCCGGCGTGGTGTTCTGCGCCTCGTCGAGGATCACGAACGCATGGCTCAGCGTGCGCCCGCGCATGAACGCGAGCGGCGCCACCTCGATCTCGCCGGTGCCCATGCGCCGGATCACCTGCTCGCCCGGCATCATGTCGTGCAGCGCGTCATATAGGGGCCGCAGGTAGGGGTCGACCTTCTCCTTCATGTCGCCCGGCAGGAAGCCGAGCCGCTCGCCCGCCTCCACCGCCGGCCGCGACAGCACGATACGGTCCACCTGGTTGGACTGCAGCATCGCCACCGCCTGCGCCACCGCGAGGTAGGTCTTGCCCGTGCCCGCCGGCCCGAGCGCGAACACCATCTCGTGCATAGCCAGCATCTCCATGTAGGAGGTCTGCCCGGGCGAGCGCGGCCCCACCGCGCCGCGCTTGGTGCGGATCGCCGGCAGGTCCGACAGCGGCAGCCGCGAGTCCGCCTCCGAACCTGCGGACGCCGGACGGCCGCGCCCGCCCCGCAGGTCGCGCCCACCGTCCCGCAGCGCCTCGCGCCCACTCTCACGCGCGGACTCTCGGCTGCCGCGGGACGGCCCCAGGGTCGACATCCCCGCCTGCGACACGGCGCCCGCGAATGCCCCGGCCTGCACCGCACCCACCTGCACCATGCCCGCCTGCGGCAGGGCGACGTGCAGCGCCGGCACCCCGGACGGCTCGCTGAGCCGGATCACCGCGTCGATGTCGCCGAGGCGGATGCTCTCGCCGCGCTCCAGCCGCCGGTACAGCCCGGACAGGGCCGCCTGCGCCAGGTCCACCCGGTCCGCGTCGCCAGAGATCGCCACCCGGTTGCCGCGGCACGCCAGCCGCACGCCGAGCCCCTGCTCCAGGCGCACCAGGTGACGGTCATGGTCGCCCAGCAGCAGCGACAGCAGGGCGTTGTCGTCGAACTGCAGCGTGACCGCCCGCGCGGTCGCGGGCACCGCCGCGACGGTCGCGGGCATCGCCGCGACGGGGAGAGGAGCCGCGCCCGGACCCGCGAGGGGCTGGGCGGTGGTGGCGTCGGACTGGTTGATCAAGCGCAGGCTCTCTCCTGGTTGGGAGTGGGGTTGGCAGGCACGGCGTCCGCACGCTCGCGCGACGAGGCGTCCGCGCGCGGGCGGGACGCCCCCGCGGCGTCGACCGGCCGTCCCAGAAGCGAGTTGGGGTGCCCCGCCTTGATCTGCACCTCCACCACGTGACCGACGAGCGACATCGGCCCGGACAGGTGCACCGGCTGCAGGTAGGGCGAGCGCCCCGACACCTGGCCGGGATGGCGCCCCGCCCCGGTGAACAGCACCGGCAGGCGCCGGCCGGCGCAGGCCGCGTTGAACCCCGCCTGCTGCGCCCGCAGCAGCGCCTGCAGCGACTGCAGCCGCTCGTCGCGCACCGCTTCCGGCACCTGCTGCGGCGCGCCCGCCGCCGGCGTCCCCGGCCTGGGCGAGTACTTGAAGCTGAACGCCTGCGCGAACCCCACCGCCTCGACCAGCCGCAGCGTCGCGGCAAAGTCCGCGTCGCTCTCGCCGGGGTGGCCCACGATGAAGTCCGACGACAGCGCGAGGTCCGGCCGCGCCGCCCGCAGCCGGTCCACCAGCCTGAGGTAGTCGTCCGCCGTATGCCGCCGGTTCATCGCCGCCAGCACCCGGTCCGACCCCGACTGCACCGGCAGGTGCAGGAACGGCATGAGCTGCGGCAGGTCGCGGTGCGCCTCGACCAGGCAGTCCCCCGTCCCTGCGTCCCCCACCATGTCGCGCGGGTGCGACGTGGTGTAGCGCAGCCGCGCCAGCCCCGGGATCCTCGCCAGCGCGCGCAGCAGCCGCGCCAGCCCCCACGTGCCCCCCTCCGGCGCCTCGCCATGATACGCGTTGACGTTCTGCCCGAGCAGGGTGATCTCGCGCGTGCCCTGCGCCACCAGCCGCCGCGCCTCCGCCAGCACCGAGGCCGCAGGCCGGCTCGCCTCCGCCCCGCGCGTGTAGGGCACCACGCAGAAAGAGCAGAACTTGTCGCACCCTTCCTGCACCGTCAGGAACGCCGTGATCCCCTGCGGCGCCGCGGCATCCGGCAGGAAGTCGAACTTCTGCTCGGCCGGGAAGTCGGTCTCGACCACGGCGCCCGCCGCCCGCGTGGCCCGCGCCACCATCTCCGGCAGCCGGTGGTAGGTCTGCGGCCCGAGCACGATGTCCACGTACGGCGCCCGCGCCAGGATCTGCGCCCCCTCCGCCTGCGCCACGCACCCGGCCACCGCGAGGATGGTGCCCAGCCCCCGCTCCGCCCGCGCCTGCTTGACCAGCCGCAGCCGCCCCAGCTCGGAAAACACCTTCTCCGCCGCCCGGTCGCGGATATGGCAGGTGTTGAGCACGATCATGTCCGCGTCGTCCGGCCCGTCCGCCGGCCCGTAGCCGACCGGCGCCAGCACGTCCGCCATCCGCAGGCTGTCGTACACGTTCATCTGGCAGCCCCAGGTGATGACGTGCAGCCGGCGCCGATCGGAGCGCGGCCCCCGCCCATCGCCCGGGGTCGGGCCTTGCACGGAAAGCGCTTCGGTAGGCGGAGCGGTCATCGGCGCGGTATTCCGGACCCGCCCGGAGGAGCCCGGCGCGAACGGGATGAGGAGTCGGGACGGCTCGGGAGCGAGTCAACCCTGGAGACGACGTGCCGCAGCGGCGCTTGTCCTGTTCCGGTGGAGCAGAGTGTCGCAGGACACACCGGTACGGTGTCAAGTGATTCACCAAAGGCCCGTGTCGGTCCGCAAGGCAGCAGGCGGGACCGGACTCCGCCTGGGTCCGCAAAGGGCCGAAGCATCCTGGGCTCCATCCCTTCGGCAAGCTGCTCTCGGACACCGGACCTTCGGTGGAATCCGGGGTGGAGCCTCTGACTTTCGTCATGCGCCCGCTCGCACGACCACGCCTGGCCTGCCCAGGCATTCTGGTGCAAGAACGCCGTGGTCCCGAACGCCCGGACGGGCCGCAGCGGAGTGGGTCGCATGGTCATCGTGTTCGCCATCGGCCATCCCGGATTCGACTCCCTGGGCGAGGGCTGGTCCGACCCGGAGGGGGACCGCACCTGGGCCGTGGGCCCGCGCAGCACCCTGGTGCTGCCCAGGCTGATGCCGACGCCGGACGGCTACACCGCCACCCTGAACGTCCAGGGCTACGAGCCGGGCGGGCGCCCCCAGGCGCTGCGCGTCCTGTGCAACGGCGCCGACCTGGGCGAGCAGGAGCTGTCCCACGAGGACCCGCTGGTGCTTCGGCTCGACGCGGCGATGCTGGACGGGCACGGGCGAACCGAGCTGGCATTCCTCCCGCGCCACCACAGCAGCCCCGCCGCCGGCGGCCACAGCGAGGACCGGCGCGAGCTGTCCTTCTCGCTGGCATGGATCTCGTTCTCCGCACGCATGCCGCCCGCGGACGTCATCGAGCCGCCGATCGCCGGCCTCGACGACGCCGCGCTGATGATGGGCTTCGAGAGCCTGGGCGACGACTGCGAGTTCGGCTTCGCCCAGCGCGCGGCCGGCGCCGAGCCGCTCAGCCTGCTGCGTTTCGGCGGCATCCGCCTGCATCGCCTCGACGAGGCGCTGGCCGCGGGGTTCGCCGGCATCGACGACCCCGCCGAGCTGGGCACCTCGATCCTGGGCGGGCGCGGCCTCGGCGAGTACATGATCGTGCAGAACCGCTACCGCTACGTGTACCACACCTTCGTCAACTCCTGGGAGATGGAGCGCGACACGCTGATCGCGCGCGAGGTCGCACGCCTGACACTCTGCCGGCGCAAGCTGCTGGAAGACCTCGAGGACGGCGACAAGATATTCGTGGTCAAGAGCAGCGCCGGCGCCGGACTGCGCCTCGACCAGGTGGCGCCGGTGGCCGAGCGGGTGGCGCGCCTTGGCGGCGCCGTCACCTTCTGGGCCAGCGCGTCGGACGACGGCCACCCGCCCGGCACCCTGGACTGGCACGGGCCGACCCTGCTGGAAGGCCGCCTCGACCGCCTCTGCACGCCGGGCGAGGCGACGCAGTTCACGCCGTACTGGCTGCCGCTGTGCCGCAAGGTCCACCGCGCCGTGGCCGCCCGCAAGGGCCGGCACGTGCCCTGAGGGCGCGACAGGCAGACAGCAAGGCTGGGCTCCGCCCAGACCCGCCAGGGGGGAAGCCCCCCCTGGCCCGGCTTTACTTAAGGAGTGGATTCCAAAGGCCTGCCTTTGGCGGAGTTTGAGGCCCATGCTTGAAGGTGGGGCCTCAACCTTGCTTGACCGGCGCCGGCCGCCCGCTACCCCGCCGCCCGGTTCTGCCGCAGCCGCGCCGCGCCGTCGGCGACCTGCGCCCACGCCGCCTGCGCCAGCACCTTGCGCGACGCGAACTGCCCCGGGTCCAGCGGCGGGTGCAGCCACACCGTCGCCCGCATCCCCCGGCACTGCAGCAGCCGCCAGGCGTGCGGCGCCAGGTCCATGCCGCCGTACCACGCGAACAGCGACCGCCCCGCCCGCCCGACCGGCAGCCCGCCCAGCCGGTCGTACACCACCGACACCGGCTGCACGAGCGGCCCCGTCTTGCAGTCCTGGGCCCCGCCCGCCTGCCCCGCCCCCACCGCGGCGAAGAACGCCGAGTGGAACGGCAGCACCCGCGTCCCGTCCGAGCTGGTGCCCTCCGGGAACAGCAGCAGGTTGTCGCCCGCCGCCAGCCGCCCCAGCAGGTCGTCGCGCTCCCGCCCGGTCTCCGAGCGCCGGCGGCTGACGAACACGGTGCGGCCCAGCCGCGCCACGGTGCCGATGCCCGGCCAGCGCGCCACGTCGGCCTTGGACACGAAGCACGCCTCCAGCCGCCCGCCGAGCACCGGGATGTCGAGCCAGGAGCTGTGGTTCGCCGCGAACACCACCGGCCGCCCAGGCACGCGCGCCACGTCGCCGACCACGCGCACCTCCACGCCCACGAGCCGTGCCACGACCGCCCAGAACACGCGGGCGAACACCACCTTGCCGCGGCCCGGCAACGCCAGCAGCACCGACTGCACGACGCAGCCCGCGAGCGTCCAGGCGACCACCAGGGCGAGGCGCAGCCCGGCCTGCACCGGGCGCGGCGTGGCGCGCAGCGGCGGCGCGGCGTCGTGCCCCGACGCATGGCCGAGGCAGCGGGACGCGACCGGAGGCGAACGACGGGGCGGCTCGCCGAGACTGGCGTTGGCGGGCGCGACCGGCTGGCGCGACCGGCCTGATGGGTCCTGCATTGCCCGTCTGTAACGCCGGGCGACGCCAGCGGCAACTCGCGCGAGACCGGCACAGGAAGGTTGAGGCTCTGCCTCAAACTCCGCCAAAGGCTCGCCTTTGGAATCCATTACTTAAAAGAAGCCGGTCCAGGGGGGCCCTCCCCCCTGGCGGGTCTGGGCGGAGCCCAGCCTTGCTGTCTGCCTTGCCTTTCGGCCGGGCACGATTTGGGGCAGCGCGGGGGGTCCGGATGGGCTACCAGACCCGGGATGGAGCGCCAGGCACCGCCCCCGAGTCCCGACGTCCCTGCCGGGCGGCCCCTGACCCAGCGGCGGCGGCTGGCCGCGCCCGTGCTGGCCACCGCCTCCCTGCTGGCGCTGGCGGGCGGGGGCGTGCCGGCACGCGCCGCGGACCCGCTCGCCTACACCGTGAGTTTCGCCAGGATCGGCAACGCCGCGCTCGACGGCGCCATCAGCGGCTCCTCCCAGCTCCAGTCGCTGCGCACCAACGCCCCGGTCGGCCCGTTCGCCCTCGTCGCGCGCGCGCAGGTCGATGTCGGGCGGCTGACCACCGCGCTGGAAAGCTTCGGCTACTACGGCGCCACGCTCGCGATCCGCATCGACGGCCTCGCCGCCGACGACCCCGCGCTGCCGGAGAGGCTCGCGGCCCTGCCGGCGGGCCGCAGCGTCGCGGTCGCGGTCGGCGTGGCCACCGGCCCGCTGTTCCACCTCGGCGCGGTGACGCTGAAGGGCGAGGCATCCCCGCGCGCCCGCGACGCGCTCAGGCTCAGGCCGGGCGACCCCGCCGTGGCGTCCGACGTGCTCGCCGCGCGCGATCGCGTGCTCGCCGCGCTGCAGGAGGACGGCCACGCCCTGGCCAAGGTCGCCGCCCCGGTCGCGATCCTGCACCCCGACGCGCGCACCCTGTCGATCGACTACGCCGTGGACGAGGGCCCGCGCGTCGACATCGGCCCGATCGCGCTCGACGGCCTGGGCGGGGTGAACGAGGCGTTCGTGCGCCGCCGCCTGCTGGTCCATCCGGGCGAGCTGTACCAGCCGAGCAGGATCGAGGCGGCGCGCACCGACCTGGCGGCGACCGGCGTGTTCTCCGGCGTGCAGGTCCGCGCGGCGCCCACGCTCGACGCTGGCGGCCAACTGCCGCTGACCTTCGACCTGCAGGAGCGCCGCCGCCACGCCGTGGGCCTGGAGGTCGGCTACTCCACAGACCTCGGCATCGAGCTGACCGCGAGCTGGTCCGACCGCAACCTGTTCGGCAACGCGGAGCAGCTCAACCTGTCGGCCACCGCGACCGGCGGCGGCAGCGCGGTCAAGGGCCTCGCCTACGACGCCCGCGCCCAGTTCCTCAAGCCCGACTTCGGCCGCCGCGACCAGGTCGGCGAGCTGGACCTGGAGGCGCTCAGGCAGAACCTGCTGTCCTACAACCAGACCGCGGTGATCGCCGCCGGCACGCTGCGCCGCAAGGTCTCCGCGGTCTGGAGCGGCAGCGTCGGCCTCAAGGCGGAGCAGGAGCGGATCACCCAGGTCGGCACGACCACCAACTACACCCTGGCCGGCGTGCCGATCTCGGCGCAGTTCGACAGGACCAGGCTTGCCGACCCGCTGCTCGACCCCACGCACGGCGTCCGCGGCGCGCTCACCGCGACCCCCACGGTGAGCCTGGCCGGCAGGCAGCAGTTCTTCGCGATCCTGCAGGCCAACGCCTCGACCTACCTCGACGTGGCGAGCCTCGGCCTGACGCGGCCTGGCCGCAGCGTGATCGCGCTCCGCGCCCTGGTCGGCACCATCCAGGGCGCCGCCAGCCAGTTCTCCCTGCCGCCCGACCAGCGCTTCTACGGCGGTGGCTCGGCCACGGTGCGCGGCTACCAGTACCAGGGCGTGAGCCCGTTCTTCCCCCGCACCACAATCCCCACGGGAGGTGCTGCGATCGACGCCGGCACGGTGGAGCTGCGCCAGCGCATCGTCGGCAACATCGGCGCGGTCGGCTTCCTCGACGCCGGCCAGGTCAATGCCACGCCGGCGCCGTTCGGCGGTACGCTGCGCGTGGGCGCGGGCATCGGCGCGCGCTACTACACCGCGATCGGCCCGATCCGCCTGGACGTCGCGGTGCCGCTGAACAAGCCGCCGGGCGGGGACACGTTCGAGCTGTACATCGGCCTGGGGCAGGCATTCTGATGACCGACGCAGACCCGCCCGCCACGCCGCCCGCCGCCCCCTCGCCCGCAGCCTCCTCGCCCGCAGTCCCCTCGCCCGCGGCACCCGCGCCGCCACGCCGCCTGCTGCGCCGCGCGCTGCGGGTGGCCGCATGGATCGTGGCGGTGCTGGTGGCGATCCCCGTCGTGGTGGTCGCCACGATCCTGGTCGTCGCCAACACCGCGCCGGGCCGCCGCCTGATCGAGCGCGAGGCGAACGCGCTCACCGGCGGCACCGTGATGCTCGACGGCCTGGGCGGACGCTTCCCAGACCGGCTGCGCCTTGCCCACGCCGAGCTGCGCGACGCGGGCGGCGTGTGGGTGAGCCTGGACCGCCTGGCGCTGGACTGGTCGCCACGGCGCCTGCTGTCGCGCGACGCCTGGATCGACCGCCTCGACGTGGACGCGGTGCGCCTGGACCGCCTGCCGGCCCCTGCCGCGCCCGCCCCTACGCAGCCCGCGAAGTCCGGCTCGTTCAGCCTGCCGGTACGCGTGGACGTGGCCTCCCTGCACGTGCTGCGCCTCACCCTGGGCCAGCCGGTGGCCGGCGTCGCTGCGGTGGCCGAGATCGCCGGCGCCGCCCATCTCGCCTCGCTCAGCGAGGGCGACGGCAGCGTAAGCGTCACCCGCATCGACAGCCCCGGCACCTACAGGGCCAGCGGCCGCATCGGGCCCGACTCGCTCCAGGCCACGCTCGACGCCGCCGAGCCGCCCGGCGGGCTTGCGTCCACGGTGGCGCACCTGCCCGACCTCGGCGCGCTCACCCTGCACGCCAGCCTGGACGGCCCGCGCACCGAGGAGGCCACGGTGCTGGCCCTGCAGGCGGGCGAGCTGCGCGCGGACGCGCACGGCACGCTCGACCTCACGAACCGCAGCGCCGACCTCGCGCTGAGCGCCACCGCCCCGGCGATGACCCCGGCCCCCGGCGTGTCCTGGCAGGGCGTATCGCTGCAGGCGCACAGCCGCGGCCCGTTCACCGCGCCGGCCGCCACCGGCCACCTCGACGTCGCCGGCGTGCAGGCGGGCGGCGCGTCGCTGGGCCGGCTGCTCGCCGACGTGAATGGCGACCGCGGCCACGTCGGCCTCAAGGCCAGCGCCGCGGAGCTGCGCATCCCCGGCCCGAAGCCGGAGCTGCTGGCGGCGGCCTCGCTCCTGCTCACCGCGGAGGTGCAGCTCGACGACCCGGCGCGCCCGGTAACGTTCACCCTGTCGCACCCGCTGCTCGCCGCCAACGGCACCGCGAAGACCGGCGGCGACCTGTCGGCGGCGGTGCACCTGGCGCTGCCGGCGCTGGCCCCGCTGGCGGCGGCGGGCGGCGTGGACATCCAGGGTCGCGCGGCGCTGGACGCCACCGTGTCGCGCCCCGCCGCCTCCGCCGACAAGAACGCCCCCGCGCCGCCGATGCGGGTCGGGCTCGACGGCACGGTCGCGATCACCGGCGGGCTGGCCCCGGTGCCGGCGCTGATCGGCGAGGGCGGCACGCTGTCGGTGCAGGCGGTGCTCGACGGCGCGGACATCACGCTGGAGCACGCCAGGGTGGACGGCCGCGCGCTGCACGTCGCGGCGAACGGCACCGACCGGGCGGGCGTGCTGGACCTGGACTGGACCGTGGCGCTCGCCGAGCTGGCCGCGCTCACCCCGAAGCTGTCCGGCGACGTCGCCGCGAAGGGGCACGTGTCGGGCACGCTGCCGGCCGCGGCGACCGCCCCCCCCGCAGCCCCGGCCCCGGCGGCGGCCGGCCTCGCCGTCACCGCGACCGCCGACGGCACCCTCGCCGCGCAGGGCGTGCCGCGCGGCCCCGTGCACCTCGCGCTCGACGCGCACGGCCTGCCCGCGGCACCCGACGCCACCATCACCGCCTCCGGCCGCTTCGACGGCGCGCCGATCGCGCTCGACGTCGCCGCGCAGAAGCACCCTGACGGCACGCTGCACGCCACGATCCGCAGGGCAGAGTGGAAGAGCGCCCAGGCCAGCGCCGACGTGACCCTGCCGCCCGGCGCGAAGCTGCCGGTGGGCACGGTGGACCTGCGCGTGACCCGGCTCGCCGACCTGGAGCCGCTGCTGCACCAGGCGGTGCATGGCGCGCTGACCGCGAAGATCGACATGCTCCCCGGCACCGCCGCGCCGCAGGCCAGGATCGACGTGCAGGCCCGCGACCTCGGCCTCGGCGCCAACGGCGTCGCCCGCCTCGCCCTGACCGGCTCCGTGCAGAATCCCGCTGCCAGCCCCGTCGTCGCCCTGAAGCTGGACGCCGCCGGCCTCCAGGCCGGCGCCATCACCGGCACCGCGCAGCTCGACGCCACCGGCCCGCAGGACGCGCTCGCCCTGCGCCTCGCCACCACCCTGCACAACGTCGCCGGCGGCGATGCCCAGGCGCAGGCGCAGGCCCTGCTCGACCTCCCCGCGAAGACCGTGACCCTGCGCAGCCTCGCCGCCACCGCCAAGGGCGAGCAGCTCCGCCTCGTCGCCCCCGCGAAGCTCACCTTCGCCCCGGCTGTCGCCGTCGACCGCCTGCGCCTGGCGCTCGGCGACGCCACGATCGACCTCGCCGGCCGCCTGAGCCCGACGCTCGACCTCACCGCGAGCGTGCACAACGTCACCCCCGCCCTGGCAAAACCGTTCGCGCCCACGCTCGACGCCCAGGGCCGCATCGACCTGGACGCCCGCCTCGCCGGCACGCCCGCGGCGCCCACCGGCACGGTCAGGCTCGCCGCCAGCGGGATGCGCCTGCGCACCGGCCCCGCCGCCAGCCTGCCGCCCGCCACCCTGGCCGCCACCGCGCAGCTCGCCGGGGGCGCCGCGCGGCTCGACGCCCGCCTCGACGCCGGCCCCAAGGTCAGGCTCGCCGTCACCGGGCAGGCGCCGCTGGGCGCAGGCCCGCTCGCCCTGGCGGCGCGCGGCATCGTGGACCTCGCGGTGGCCGACCCGATCCTGACCGCGGGCGGGCGGCGCGTGCTCGGCCAGCTCTCGCTCGACACCACGCTGGCCGGCACCGCCGCAGCGCCGCGCATCGCCGGCACGATCCGCCTCGACCGCGGCGAGGTGCAGGACTTCGCCCAGGGGTTGCACCTCACCGACGTGACCGCGCTGGTCGAGGCCGCCGGCGACACGCTGCGCCTGGCCAGCCTGTCCGCAAGGGCGGGACAGGGCACCATCACCGCCAGCGGCACGGTGGGCGTGCTCGCCCCGGGCCTGCCGGTCGACCTGCGCATCCGCGCCGCCAACGCACGCCCCCTGTCGAGCGACCTGCTGACCGCCGTGCTCGACGCCGACCTCTTCCTGCGCGGCCAGGCGAAGACCCGCCTGGACGCCGGCGGCACCGTCACCATCCGCTCCGCCTCGATCAACGTGCCCAACAGCCTGCCCACCAGCGTCGCCAGGCTCGACGTTATCCGCCCTGGCGACAAGCCGCCGCCCGCCGCCACCGGCCCCGCGCTGCTGGTCGGCCTCGACCTCACCGCCGACGCGCCGAGCCAGGTCTTCGTGCGCGGCCACGGCCTCGACGCCGAGCTGGGCGGCAAGCTGCACGTCGGCGGCACCTCCGCGGCACCCCAGGTCTCTGGCGGCTTCGACCTGCGCCGCGGCACGTTCAGCCTGGCCGGCACCACGCTGCGGTTCAGCCGCGGCCGGGTCGGCTTCGACGGCACCGGCGTCAACAACAGGATCGACCCGACGCTCGACTTCCAGGCCGACAGCACCGCGGGCAACGTCACGGCCACCCTCAAGGTCGGCGGCTACGCGGACGCGCCGAAGATCAGCCTGTCGTCCAATCCCGAGCTGCCGCAGGACGAGGTGCTGGCACGCCTGCTGTTCGGCCAGAGCCTCAAGCAGCTCAGCCCGTTCCAGATCGCGGCCATCGCCGGCGCGCTCGCCGACCTGTCGGGCGTGGGCGGCGGCGTCGACCCCCTGTCGCGGGTGCGCAAGGGCCTCGGGCTGGACCGGCTCTCGCTCGGCAGCTCGGCCACCGGCAACGGCGCCAGCGTCGAGGCCGGCCGCTACGTCGCCAAGGGCGTCTACGTCGGCGCCAAGCAGGGCACCAGCGGCGGCACCCAGGCGCAGGTGCAGATCGACCTCACCCGCCGCCTGAAGCTGCAGACCACGATCGGCACCGGCGGCGGCACGCCGGCCACCGGCATCACCCCGGACAACGACCCGGGCAGCAGCGTCGGGCTCAAGTACCAGTTCGAATACTGACGCCAACGACGTCCGACCTCGACCTGTCAGAAAGCAAGGCTGGGCTCTGCCCAGACCCGCCAGGGGCGAGCCGCCCCTGGACCGGCATAACTTAAGTAAAGCCGGTCCAGGGGGGCTTCCCCCTGGCGGAGTTTGAGGCAGAGCCTCAACCTTCCTGCTTGCGCCCGATCGCTGCCGCCTCCCTTGCTCCGCGCGTCCAGTTCGGTTCTTCTCCACCCGAGCGTGGAGGGGCGGGATCATGCGGACATGGGTGTTGGTGTTGGTCGTGCTGGGGGTATGCGCGGAGCCGGCGGGTGCGGCCGAGCTGCGCAGTTGCTTGGCCTCCGTGGGGTTCGAGCGCTCCTCGACGCTCGCGGTGCAGTGCGCCGCGGTGATCCACTCCGGCACCATCTGCCGCCTGGAGCAGCCCTGCGACCAGCTGGTGCTCGGCATCCGCCAGGGCTGCGCGGCGCTGGCCAACAACGACCCGCTGAACCTTCCCGCGTTCTGCGGCGATGCCCTTCCGTCCCGCTAGCCCTCCAGGCCTTCCGGTCGGCGTGGCGCCGCGGTCGCACGCAGCCTGGTTATGCCAATGGTCTTTGGAGTGACCAGTGAAGCAAGCAAGGTTGAGGCTCTGCCTCAAACTCCGCCAAAGGCAGGCCTTTGGAATCCATTCCTCAAGTCAAGCCGGTCCAGGGGCGGCTCGCCCCTGGCGGGTCTGGGCGTCGCTGCCCAGAGGTTCCGACAGCCCGCTTGGGCCGTTGCAAGGGGCAGCGGAAGGAGAGCCAGCCCTGCTGGCCCTGCCGGTCGAAACTCAGGACCGTTGGCATCAGACCGACCCTGCCGCGTTCGCGAAGAGTGACTTTCCTGCGCCGGTCCGATCCGCTAGAGCTTCAGGGTCGCTGACCGATCGGTCAGACAGCTCGGGACTGGCCGCGCCCCGACGATGGGGCGCCGCCGCGGTCGGAGGAGGCGTTGCGATGGACAGGCAGCCGGGCGACGATGTGCGCGAGCGCGACGAACGACACTCCGCGGCCCAGGATACCTCACCGCGCGAGCAGCCCGACCACGATCCTGCCCACCAGCTCCGGCAGCCGCCTGCCCGCGCCGACGCGGACCGCCCCGCCCGTGAGGCTCCGGCCAGGAAGCGCGACGATGACGGCGACGACGAGGCCGGCGGCGAGAAGGGTGCATCGGGCAAGGGCGACGACAAGAAGGACGACGACGAGGACCCGGAACAGGCCAGGCGCCGCAAGAAGGCGCGGCCGTTCGTTCGCGCCGGGATCGTGCTGGTGCTGCTGGTCCTGATCGGCGGCGGTTTCTACTACTGGTGGTCGAACAAGGACCTGGAGGGCACCGACGACGCCTACACGGACGGCCGCGCCGTCACCATCGCGCCGCACGTTGCGGGCTACGTGGTCCAGCTTGCGGTCAACGACAACGAGTTCGTCCACCAGGGCCAGGTGATCCTGCAGATCGACCAGCGCGACTACATCGCGGCGCGCGACCAGGCGGCGGCGGCACTCGCCACCGGCGAGGCGCAGGTCAAGGGGCAGGACCAGGCGACGGAGGTGGCCAAGGTGACCTTCCCCGCGCAGCTCCAGCAGGCGCGGGCCAACCTCGACGCCGCCAAGGCCAATCAGTTCAAGGCGCAGACCGACTTCAACCGCCAGCACCGCATCGACCGGGCGGCGACCACCCAGGCCGATGTGGACGCCAGCACCGCCGCCCTGGGCCAGGCCAATGCGCAGGTCGAGCAGGCGCAGGCCGCGGTCACCCAGGCGACGCCGGTGGCGCCCAACATCGGCCAGCAGGCCGCCACCGGCAAGCAGCGCGCGGCGGCGGTGCAGCAGGCGCGGGCCTCGCTGGCGACGGCGGAGCTGAACCTGGGCTGGACCACGGTGCGTGCGCCGATGGACGGCTGGATCACCCACCGCAACGTCAACCAGGGCGACTACGTGCAGCAGGCGCAGCAGATCCTGTCGCTGGTCTCGCCAGAGGTCTGGGTCACCGCCAACTTCAAGGAGACCCAGCTCGCCCGGATGCACCCCGGCCAGCACGTCAACATCGGCGTCGACGCCTACCCGACGCTGAAGCTGCGCGGCCACGTCGACGGCATCCAGCTCGGCTCGGGCTCGAAGTTCACCGCCTTTCCGCCGGAGAACGCCACCGGCAACTACGTCAAGATCGTGCAGCGCGTGCCGGTCAAGATCGTGATCGACAGCGGCCTCGACCCGACGCGGCCGCTGCCGCTCGGCATCTCGGTCGAGCCGACGGTGGAGCTGAAGTGAGCGACGGCGGCAAGGCCGCGGCGCAGAAGGACTGGAAGCCCAAGTACAATCCCTGGCTGATCGCGGTGGTGGTCACGCTGGCCGCGTTCATGGAGGTGCTCGACACCACCATCGTCAACGTCTCGCTGCCCCACATCGCGGGCTCGCTGTCGTCCTCGTACGACGACGCCACCTGGGCGCTCACATCCTATCTGGTGGCCAACGGCATCGTGCTGACGATCTCCGGCTGGCTGTCGGACACGTTCGGCCGCAAGCGCTACTTCATCACCTGCATCTTCATGTTCACCGTGTTCTCATTCCTGTGCGGCATCGCGAGCAACCTCGGCGAGCTGGTGGTGTTCAGGCTGCTGCAGGGATTCTTCGGCGGCGGGCTGCAGCCCAGCCAGCAATCCATCATCCTCGACACCTTTCCCCCCGCGCAGCGCGGCAAGGCGTTCGGGCTGACCGCGCTCGCCACCATCGTCGCCCCGGTGGTCGGCCCGACGCTGGGCGGCTGGCTCACCGACACCTATTCCTGGCGCTGGGTATTCTTCATCAACATTCCCGTCGGCCTGGCCACCGTGGCCGCCGTGCTCGCCGTGCTCGAAGACCCACCCTGGGCCGGCAAGAAGAACCGCAAGATCGACGTGATCGGCCTGTCGCTGATCACCATCGGTCTGGGCTGCCTGCAGGTGGTGCTCGACCGGGGCGAGGACGACGACTGGTTTGGCTCCCCGTTCATCCGCGTGCTCGCGCTGCTGGCCACGCTGGGCCTCCTCGGCGCGATTGGCTGGCTGCTGGTCGCGAAAAAGCCGGTGGTCAACATATACGTGTTCGGCGACCGCAACTTCGCGCTCGGCGCGCTGATGATCGCAGCCGTCGGGCTGCTGCTCTACTCCAGCGCCATCCTGATCCCCCAGCTCGCCCAGCAGGTGCTCGGCTACACCGCGACGCTCGCCGGCCTTGTGCTATCTCCCGGGGGCCTCGTGATCATCGTGCTCATCCCGTTCGTGGGCATGCTGATGAGCAGGGTCGCGGTGCGCTACGTCATCGCGTTCGGCTTCGCGCTGATGGGCTGCGCCATGCTCTACTCCAGCCACCTGGTGCCCTACATCGACTACGTCACCCTGGTGAAGATGCGCGCGTTCCAGACCGCGGCGCTGGCCTTCCTGTTCGTGCCGATCAGCACCGTGGCCTACGCCACCTTGCCGCGCTCGATGAACAACGATGCCGCCGCCCTGTTCTCGATGTCGCGCAACGTGTGCGGCTCGATCGGCATCTCGATCGCCACCGCCCTGGTCACGCAGCGTACCCAGATCGAGATGGCGCAGATGTCGCGCAACATGACGCCACTCAACCAGGGCTTCGTCATGGCGCGCCAGCAGTACGAGACCGGGCTGCTGTCGATGGGCCGGGTCGCCTCCTCGTTGCAAGGCGTCGCCACGGGACGCCTCTACCAGAATTTTCGCATACAATCCTCGGTGCTGGCCTACGCCGACATCTTCACCTACTGCGCGATCGGCGCGTTCGCGGTGGTGCCGCTGGCGTTCGTGCTGTCCAAGACCAAGAAAGGCGGCGGCAAGAAAGGCGGGGACGACGATGCGCCACCGGCGCACTGAAACAAGCAAGGTTGAGGCTCTGCCTCAAACTCCGCCAAAGGCTCGCCTTTGGAATCCACTCCTTCAGTCAAGCCGGTCCAGGGGCGGCTCGCCCCGGCCTTGAAGCAGGGGCGGGTCTGGGCGGAGCTGCCAAAGGTTCCGACGATCCCCTTGGATCGTAGGTAATGGCAGCGGAGGGAGAGCCCAGCCTTGGCTTCCCTGCTACTTCGCCGCGAACCGCGCGAACGATCGTGCCAGCACCTCGTAGGTCTCGCGCCGGAACGCCACCGAGAGCCCGGGCAGCTCCTCCAGCCGCGCCCAGCGCCAGGCGTCGAACTCCGGGTGCGGGTCGGCGTCGAGGCGGATGTCGGCGTCCTCCCCGGTGAAGCGCAGCGCGAACCAGCGCTGCCGCTGTCCGCGGAACCGCCCGCCCAGCGCGCGGCCGAGCAGCTCCGGCGGCAGGTCGTAGCTCAGCCAGCCCGGGTGCTCGCCGATGATCTCGGCCTGCGCGGTGCCGATCTCCTCGGCCAGCTCGCGCAGCACGGCCGCGCGCGGGTCCTCGCCGTCGTCGATGCCGCCCTGCGGCAGTTGCCAGCCACCCGGCGTACCTTCGGCGTCGGGCAGGTCGGCGCGGCGGGCGACGAACAGCAGCCCGTCGCGGTTGAACAGCGCGGCGCCCACGTTGGGGCGGTAGGGAAGATCGCTCACGGAGCCCTCCTGGCCTGGGATGCGCCGGCCGAACCGTCCGCCGCCTGTCCGTGCGGGACCGGGGCGGCCATGCCCGGCACGCCCGGAGCTGCCCCGCCCTGCCCGGCCCCCTGCCCGGCCCCCTGCCCGGCCATGGACGGTGCCGCCCTGCCGGTCCTGACCAGCGCGCTCACCGGAGCGAGCACGAGCCCGCGCGACGCCAGGCCCTTGGCCCAGGCGGCGATGCGCTCCACCGTGACCGGGCGCGGCGGCCCGGCCAGACCCACCGCGACGCCGTTCTCCTGCGCCATCGTCTCCAGCCGCGCCAGCCTGGCGTCCAGCGCGGCGGCCCCCGCCGGCTCGTCCACCACCAGGTCCACCCCGCGCGAGGCGAGGCCGGGCGGCACGCGCGTGCCGGCGGCGTCGAGGTAGAGCAGCCCACGCGCCGCAAGGCTTTCCGCCACCGCGGCGAACGGGCGTCCGCTCAGGGCGAAATGCTCGCCGCGCTGCCCGTCCGAGCCGCCGGTGGCGCCGACGTAGCCCTGGATGCGGCCGAGCACCCAGGCGAGGTTGGCCTCGTTGGCCTCGGGCGTGGCGTCGATGGTGAGCGCCCGCCCGCCCTCGTCGTTGAGCGGCGCCCCGGCGGGCTCCATCGGGATCGAGGCCAGCAGCTCGTGCCCCTTCAGCCGCGCCTGGCGCAGCAGCGCCTCGGGCCGCGGGGCGTAGGGCGAGACCGCGAAGTCGACCTCGCCCGGCAGGACGTTGATCGCCGCCTGGCTGTCCGCCTCGGACAGGCCGATGCCGTCGAGCACGATCGCCACCAGCCTCGCGCCGGGCGGGGCCTGGAACGGGCGCGCGTAGGCCAGCATCGGCGCGAGCCTGTCCGCCCCGATCCGCGGCAGCGCCAGACCGTCCGCCGCCGGCTCCAGCAGCGCGGCAAGCGGCGCCGCGATGACCACCGGCGCCGCAGAGGCCGCAGCCGGCGCGGGCGAGACTGCGGATCGCGGCCCCATCGGAGCTGCCTCCGCGGTCCGCTCCGTGCCGGACCCTGCACCCTGCGCGCCTGCGACACGGGGCGACGGGCCGCCCGGCATGACCGGTTCCGCGGCCAGCGGTGCCGCGGGCGTTGCCGGGTGCTCCGCTGCCGGCGGGCTGGAGCCGGCCGCGGAGCCGCCGGTCGGGCTCCCGGCGATCGCGTTCGGGGCAGGAGATCCCGACGCGGCCTGCGCCGGTTCGCGCCGGTCCCTGGCGCCACCCGAGGGATACAGCACCGGGGGCGGGGCGGTCGGCGTCGGCGCGGTGGCGACATCCGCCGTGCCCTGTCCCGCCGCGGCATCGGTCCGGGGCGTGGCGTCGCCGGATACCGTGGCGTCCCGGGTGGCGCCAGGCCCTGGGGTGGCGCGGTCCGGTGCACTCCCCCGTCTTGAGCTTCCCGGTCCTGAGCTTCCCGGTCCTGAGCTCCCCGATCCTGAGCCTGGCCTCGCACCGTCGGAAGGCGGACCCAGCCATTGCAGCACGCCTCCGCCCACGCCCACGAGCAGCGCCAGCGCGATCCAGCCTCCGCCGAGCCGCTGCCAGCTCAGCCGGGTGCGCAGCGGGCGCGACGCAGGATGGCTCGGGGTGGACCCGTCATCGGAAGGCACGGCGAGGCCCTGCGCCGCCGCCGCCGCTCAGTGCGCCGAGGCATGGCGCTGCTGTTCCATCGCGCGGACCAGCGTCAGGCCCTGCTGGAGCTGGAAGTCGGTCTCCGGCTTGGTCGGGTCGAACTTAGCGAAGTTCTCGGGCGGCAGCTTCGGGATGGACGCCGCCACCTCGGGCAGGTCGTTGCGCGGCGCCGGCGGCGTGGTCGGGCTCGACGCACCCTCGTTCTTCAGCGCGTGGTTCAGGTCGGCCTCGTGGTCGGGCAGGAAGCGCGTCTCCTCCTCGCGGGTCTCCGCGACCGGCACGTCGGGCGCGATGCCCAGGCCCTGGATCGAGCGGCCCGACGGCGTGTAGTAGCGCGCCGTGGTCAGGCGGATCGCGCCGTCGCCCTGCTTCATCGGGATCACGGTCTGCACCGAGCCCTTGCCGAAGGAGCGGCTGCCCTCGATCACCGCGCGCTGGTGGTCCTGCAGCGCGCCGGCGACGATCTCCGAGGCCGACGCCGACCCGCCGTTGATCAGCACGACCATCGGCACGCCGGCCACGAGGTCGGTGCCGCGCGCGTTCCAGCGCTGGCTGTCCTCGGAGTGGCGCGCGCGGGTGGAGACGATCTCGCCGTCGGGGATGAAGTCGTCGCAGACGTCGACCGCCTGGTCGAGCAGGCCGCCCGGGTTGTTGCGCAGGTCGAGGATGAAGCCCTTCAGCGAGCCGCCCGCCTGCGCCTTGAGCTTGGTGATCGCGGAGCGCAGGCCGGGGTCGGTCTGCTCGTTGAACGAGGCGAGGCGCACGTAGCCCACCCCGTCGTACATCGCCGACTTGACCACCTGCACCTTGATGATCTCGCGCTGCATCGAGACGTCGAGCGGCTTCTCCGTGCCCTCGCGCTTGATCAGCAGCTTGATGGTCGAGCCGGGCGGGCCGCGCATCCTGTCCACCGCGTCGTTCAGCGACAGGCCCTGCACGCTCATGTTGTCCAGGCTCAGGATCAGGTCGCCCGACTTCATCCCGGCGCGCGCGGCCGGGGTGTCGTCGATCGGCGCGATGACCTTGATGATGCCGTTGTCCTGCGTGACCTCCAGCCCGAGGCCGCCGAACTCGCCTCGGGTCTGCACCTGCATGTCGCGGAACTGCTTGGCGTTCATGTAGGAGCTGTGCGGGTCGAGCCCGGTCAGCATGCCGTTGAGCGAGTTGTCGACCAGGTCGCGGTCGGTGACCGGCTCGACGTAGTCGGCGCGCACGCGCTCGAACACGTCGCCGAACAGGGTCAGCAGCTTGTAGGTGTCGGCGCGCGAGGTCTCCTGCGCCCAGGCCAACGGGATGCCGACATGCCCGGCGAGGATGCCGGAGGCGGGCAGGGCCGCGACGCCGGCTGCGAAGGCGGCGCCGGCCAGGAGGCCGCTGCGGATGTTCATGCCCAATCTCCCTGTGTGCCGCGCCGCCCGGGTGCGGGGCGCAGCCTCGTCGCCGCCGCGCTCGCGACGCAGCCGCTGTCTGTCAGATATGAGGCGGAGCGGATTACGCGAGGCCGGCGAGGGGATTACAGTCCAACCCGCGCCGCGACGGAAGAGGCATCGTGCGGCGGCCAGCTAGGAAGCAAGGCTGGGCTCTGCCCAGACCCGCCAGGGGCGAGCCGCCCCTGGACCGGCCTTACTGAGACAAGTGGATTCCAAAGGCCTGCCTTTGGCGGAGTTTGAGGCAAAGTCTCAACCTTGCTTCCTACCCCCGTCCCCTCAGGAACGGCGCCGGGTCCACCGGCTGCCCGCCCCGCCGCAGCTCCAGCGACAGGGTGGGCGCCGTGCCGGCCTGCGCCGGGTCCCACTCGGTCATCACCCCCACCGGCTCGCCCCGCTGCACCGCGCGGCCGGGGGCGACGTCCAGCCGCCCGAGCCCGGACAGCACCGCGTGGAAGCCGGCGCCGCAATCCACGATCGCCAGCTTGCCATAGGAGCGGAACGGAGCCGCGAACACTACCCGCCCGGCGCAGGGCGAGACCACGCGCGCGCCGGGCGGCGGCCGGTACGACAGCCCGGTGGCCGGGCCGGCGTCGGTGGCCGCGCCCCAGCCCTGCACGACGCCGCCGGCCACCGGCACGACCATGGCGCCGCCGGACAGGGCCGCCGGGCCGGGCCGGGCCGGGCCGGCGGAGGACGCCGACAGCCCGGGGCCGGCGGGGCGTGCGAGCGCGGCCTGGCGGCGATGCGCCTCCTCCGCCTCGGCGTCGCGGCGCTCGCGCTCGTCGCGCGCGGCGTCCTCGCGGGCGCGCGCCTCGGCCGCGCGGTGCTCGGCCTCGATCCGGGCCAGGGCCTCGCGCAGGGTGGAGGCGTGCGCGGCGTCTGCGGCGGCGTCGCGCGTGGCCTGGGCGCCGGCGTCCTCGGCGGAGCGCTCCGCGTCGCGCGCCCCCGCGATCTGCCGGTCGAGCGCCGCCGCCTGCCCGGCCTGCGCGGTGCGGGCGGCGTCGAGGCGCACGGTCTCGTCGCGCTGTTGGCCAGCGAGCGACGCCACCTCGGCCTGCTCGGCACGCAGGCCAGCCGCCTGGCGCTGCAGCTCCGCCGCCAGGCCGCGCACCACCAGCAGCCCGGTGAGCGCACGGTCCGGGGCCGCCGGCGCCGCCAGCAGCGTCTCCGCCGGATACAGCGACAGCCGCTCGATCAGCGGCAGCAGCGGGGCGAGGTCGGCGGCCCTGGCGCGCAGCCGCGCCTCCGCCTCGGCACGGCGCCCGGCGAGTGCCGCGACCCGGGCGCTGGCCTCCGCCTCGCCCTCCTCGGTGGTGCGGAGCTGGGCGGCGGCGGCGGCGCGAGCCTGCCCGAGCCTGGCCTGCGTGGCGGCGGCGGCCTCGGCGCGCGCGGCCGCCTCCCGGCCGGCGGCGAGACGCTCGGCGCGGTGCCGCTCGAGGCTGTCCAGATCGCGGGGTGCCGGCGAGGCCGCGCCGATCGCCAGCAGCGCCAGGAGCGCCGCGCCCGTCCTGATACCAACGGCCCTTTGGAGTGACCGGTGAAGCAAGCAAGGTTGAGGCTCTGCCTCAAACTCCGCCAAAGGCTCGCCTTTGGAATCCACTTCTTAAGAAAGCGCCGGTCCAGGGGCGGCTCGCCCCTGGCGGGTCTGGGCGTAGCTGCCCAAAGGTTCCGACAGCCCTCTTGGGCTGTTGGAATGGGCAGCGAAGGGAGAGCCCAGCCTTGCTTTCTGACAGGTCAGAACAAAGGGCCGTTGGTATGACACCGCGCGTCCTGCCAACGCCCGGGCGCCGCCGTCTCGCTGCCCGGGAGGTCACCACCGGCGTCCGGATCAGCCCCGCAGCAGCGAGCGGCCGGTCATCTCCGCCGGGCGCGCCAGCCCCATCAGGTCGAGCAGCGTCGGCGCCAGGTCGGCCAGCCGCCCGTCCCGCATCCCCTCGCGCCGCGGCAGCTCGTCCAGCGGCGTGCCCGCCCCTGCCGTCCCACCCGCCAGCGGATCGTCCGCCAGCGAGCCGGCGGCCGACAGCAGCACCGGCACGAGGTTCGTGGTGTGGGCCGTGTGCGGACCGCCGCTGGCAGGGTCGCGCATCATCTCCGCGTTGCCGTGGTCCGCGGTGACCAGCAGCGCACCGCCGCGGCGTTCGATCGCCTCGGCGATGCGTCCGAGCCCCGCGTCCACCGTCTCGATCGCGCGCACCGTCGCGGCGAGGTTGCCGGTGTGGCCGACCATGTCGGGGTTGGCGAAGTTCAGCACGATCAGGTCGTAGGCGCCGCCCTCGATCGCCTGCACGGCGCGCTCCGCCAGCTCGGGCGCCGACATCTCGGGCTGCAGGTCGTAGGTCGCGACGCGGGGCGAGGGCACCATCACCCGGTCCTCGCCCGGGAGCGGGATCTCGATGCCGCCGTTGAGGAAGTAGGTAACGTGCGGATATTTCTCGGTCTCGGCCATGCGGAGCTGGCGCCGCCCGGCGGCGGCCACCACCTGGCCGAGCAGGTTGCTCATGCCCTGCGGCGGGAACAGCGCGTCGAGCTGGGCCGCGAGGTCGTCGCTGTAGCGCGTCATCCCCGCCGCGGCGGCCAGCACCGGCGGAGGGTTTTCGCGGCGGAACCCCTCGAAATACGGGTCCACGATCGCCGCCAGCAGCTCGCGCACCCGGTCGGCGCGGAAGTTGAAGCAGAGCACGCCGTCGCCGTCGTGCATCCCGCCGTACGCGCCGACCACGGCGGGCACGATGAACTCGTCGCCGGTGCCCGCGGCGTAGGCCGCGTCGATCACCGCCATGGGGTCGGCGAAGCGCGGTCCCTTGCCGGCCACGATCGCGTCGTAGGCCCGCGACACCCGGTCCCAGCGCCGGTCGCGGTCCATGGCGAAGTAGCGCCCCACCACGCTGGCCACCGCGACCTCGGGCGGCAACGCCCGCAGCAGCGCCCCGAAGAACCCGCGGCCGCTGTCCGGCGCGGTGTCGCGGCCGTCGGAGAACGCGTGCAGCACCGCAGGCACTCCGGCGGCGACCAGGATGCGGGCGAGCGCCACCGCGTGGGCCTGGTGGGCGTGCACGCCGCCCTCCGAGACCAGGCCCATCAGGTGGCAGGTGCCGCCCGAGGCGCGCAGCCGCTCGACCAGGGTGCGCAGCGTCGGCGCCGTGGCCAGGCTGCCGTCCGCGATCGCCGCGGAGATGCGCGGCAGCTCCTGGCGCACCACCCGGCCGGCGCCGATGTTGAGGTGGCCGACCTCGGAATTGCCCATCTGCCCGTCCGGCAGGCCGACATTGGCGCCGCTGGTGCGCAGGAACGCCCGCGGCCCACGCGCCCAGAGGCGGTCAAATACCGGCGTATGCGCCTGCCGCACGGCATTGTCGGCGTCCTCCTCGCGCCAGCCGAAGCCGTCGAGGATGACCAGCATGACGGGACGTCGCGGTTCAGGAGCCATGATGCCGGATTAGCCCGAAGCCGCAGCCGGCACCATCGCCAACACCGCGGCGGCCGGCTGTTTCGCGCGCGGCTCTCCCGCTCGGGTGAGGCTTGCGGGCGACACGGCAGGCCGTTCAGGTCTTGGCCGCGGTCTCGGAGTCCTGGCGGCCGTTGTCGGGAGACGCCTTGGGGTCCTGGTCGCCTTCCCCCTCGCCGTGGGGGATGCCGGTGGGGTCGTCGTCGCGTTCGTCCTCGAGGCCGGTCTGCGTGTGCTTGCCGGACATGGCGGGCTCCCTGATTGTCCGGGCCGAACGGGGCGGCGGTGCGCGGAGTTGCGCGGGCAGGCGAGGCAAGACGAGACAGCAAGGTTGAGGCTCTGCTTCAAACTCCGCCAAAGGCTCGCCTTTGGAATCCAATACTTAAGTCAAGCCGGTCCAGGGGCGGCTCGCCCCTGGCGGGTCTGGGCAGAGCCCAGCCTTGCCTTCCTGCTTCCTGAAATCTCCCTCAGCCCAGGGCCGCCGCCATCGCGTCGCACACCCGCTCCGCCGCCGCCTCGCCGAGGTCAGGGTGGATCGGCAGCGCCAGGATGCGCGTCGCCAGGTCCTCCGACACCGGCAGCGCCCCGCCCGCGACGGCCTCGTGGTGGGGCAGGTAGGCCGGCTGATGGTGCAGCGGCCGGGGGTAGTAGATCGCGGTCGGCACCTCGGCGTCGCGCAGGGCGGCCTGGACGCGGTCGCGGGTCGCGGCGTCCGGCAGCAGCACGGCATACACCGCCCAGGCACTGGCGCTGTCGGGCACGCGGGCCGGGACCTGGAGCAGCGCGGCCAGGCGGCGGTCGTAGGTCCGCGCCACGGCCTCTCGCGCGGCCAGCTCGTCGTCGAACACGTCGAGCTTGGCGAGCAGCACCGCGGCCTGCAGCGTGTCGAGCCGCCCGTTCATCCCGGTGCGCAACACCTCGTAGCGGGCCGCGCCCTCGCCGTGGCTGCGCAGCGAGCGGTAGAGCGCGGCGCGGCCGGCGTCGTCGGTGAGCAGGGCGCCGCCGTCGCCGTACGCGCCGAGCGGCTTGGACGGAAAGAAGCTGATCGCGGTGGCCGTCGCCTCGCGCCCGAGCTTGCGGCCGGCGAGCGAGGCACCGAACGCCTGGGCGCAGTCGTCGAGCAGGAACAGGCCGTGGCGCTCGGCCAGCGCGCGCAGGGCGGGCCAGTCGGCGGGCTGTCCGAACAGGTCGACGCCCACGATGGCGCGGGGACGCAGGCGGCCTGCGGCGCGCACGGAGTCGATGCGGCGGGCGAGGTCGGCGACGTCGATCTGGAAGGTGGCGGGGTCGACGTCGACGAAGACCGGCGTGGCGCCGAGCACCAGCGGGACCTCGGCGGTCGCGGTGTAGGTGAACGCGGGCAGGAACACCGCGTCGCCGCGGCCGATGCCTTCGGCCATCATCGCGATCTGCAAGGCATCGGTGCCGGAGCTGACGGCGACGCAGTGCCCGGCGCCACAGTAGGCCGCGAGCCTGCCCTCCAGCTCGGCGACCTCCGGGCCGAGCACGAAGCCGCAATGCGCGATCACGGCGTCGATGCGGCGGCGCAAGCCATCGCCGAGGCGGCGCTGCTGCGCGGGCAGGTCGAGGAAGCGGATCGGGCTGTCGGTCATGCGTCGCTCCTTCGGGGCGCCGCCGCGGCACCCGGCGGGGTCGCGGCCGTGGAGGCCGGGAGGGCGGCCACGGCCGCGGCCCGGATCGGCGTCGTGCGCGACGGCGGCGCTCCCAGCGGGTCGTGGGTGTACTCCGGCACCAGCCGCGCCAGCAGCATGAGCGCCTGCGGCACCTGCCCGGCGTGGCAGGCGGCCGCGATCGCGTCCATGGCGCGGGCCATCGCGGCGGGGTCGGCGGTGCGGGGGGCGGCCATCAGCAGGCCGGGCTGGCCGGTGGGCACCGGCGGCTCGCGGCCGTGGAACAGCTCCTCGTAGAGCTTCTCGCCGGGGCGCAGGCCGGTGTAGCGGATCGCGACGTCCTCGCCCTCGCGCAGCCCGGCGAGGCGGATCATCTGGCGCGCAAGGTCGACGATGCGCACCGGCTCGCCCATGTCGAGCACGTAGATGCCGCCCACGCCCGCGTCCGCCGGCGGGTCCTGCGCCACGGTGCCGGCCGGGACCGTGGCGGCGAGGCTGGGGCTCACGCCGCCCGCGCCGCCGCCGTCTGCCGCCGTGCCCGCGGGAGCCGCCATGCCTGCGGGGGCCGCCGTGCGCAGGGGTGTCGCCGTGCCTGCCGGGCCGGCCTGCGTGCGGCCAGCCTCGCGGGTGGCACCCAGCACGCTGGCCTGCAGCACCAGGCCCACCGCCTCGCGCACCGTCATGAAGTAGCGCTGCATGTCGGGGTGGGTCACGGTCAGCGGGCCGCCGCGCTCGAGCTGGCGGCGGAACAGCGGCACCACGGAGCCGGTGCTGCCCAGGACGTTGCCGAAGCGCACCGTGACCAGACGCATCCCGCCGCCGGCGCGCGCCGCGATGTCGAGCGCCTGGCAGTACATCTCGGCCAGCCGCTTGGAGGCGCCCATCATGCTGGTGGGGTTGACCGCCTTGTCGGTGGAGATCAGCACCATCGCCGCCGCCCCCACGGCGCGCGCCGCGTCGGCGACGTGGCGCGTGCCGACGGCGTTGGTCAGCAGGCCCTCCAGCGGGTTGGCCTCGACCATCGGCACGTGCTTCAGCGCGGCGGCGTGGAACACCAGCTCGGGCTCGTGGGCGGAGAAGGCGCTTCGGATGCGGGTCGCGTCGCGCACGTCGGCGATCACCACCCGGCGGGTCACGGCGGGCGCGCTCTCCGCCAGCTCGGTGTCGATCTGCCACAGGGCGTACTCGCCGTTGTCCAGCAGCACCAGCTCCGCAGGCTCCAGCCCCGCGAGCTGGCGCGCCAGCTCCGAGCCGATGCTGCCGCCGGCGCCGGTCACCAGCACGCGGCGGCCGCGCACCAGCGCCGCGATCGCGTCCCTGTCCAGCGGCACCTGCGGGCGGTTCAGCAGGTCCTCGATCGCGACGGGGCGCAGCTCGATGCGCGAGGCCTCGCCGGTGCGCTCGGCCGCCAGCAGCGCGGTCGGGCGCGGGGCGCGGCGCACCGGGATGCCGGCCGCATCCGCGGTCGCCATGAGCGCGGCCAGCGGCACGCCGGCGAACTCCGGCTCGGTCAGCACCAGGGCCGACGGCGTCCGGCCGCGCCGCCGCAGCCGGTCGAGCACCGCGTCGAGCTCGTCCAGGCCGCCCAGGATGGTGTGGCCGCGCAGGCGCCGCCCGGTCTGGCGTCGTCCCAGCGAGATCAGGCCGGCGATGCGCAGCGCCGGGCTGCGGTCCTGGGCGGCGGCGCGGATGAACAGGTCCGCCGCCTCGTCCGCGCCGATCAGCAGCACCGGCGGCGCCTGCGCCTCGCCACGGCCGCGGCCGTGGTACAGGCGGTAGACCAGGCGGGGGGCCGCGAGGAACGCCATCAGCGTCAGGGCGTGGATCACCGGGAAGGTCGCGGAGGGCAGGCTGGTGCCGGTCAGCATCAGGCCGAGCGAGAACAGCGCCGCCGACGCGACGGAGGCGACCGCCACGCCCAACAGGTCGCCCAGCCCGGCGAAGCGCCAGTACTGCTGCGGCAGGCGGGTCGGAATGCCGGAGAGCAGCAGCGTGATCGCGCCGCCGGCCACGAACCAGATGGGGTGCAGCAGGCCGCTCACCGGCGCCGCGAGGTAGCGCGCGACGGGGGCTGCGGCGGCCGCGAGGGCGCCGTCCGTCAGCAGGTTGACCAGGATACGGTTGAGCGAGCGCGAGGCCATTGCGCGACGTCATAGACCGGGCGCGGCGGCATGGCGACTGCGGGAAGCAGCAGGACCGGGGGCGCCGCGCTCGGACCCCGCGCTCGGACCCCGCCCTGAGAGTTCACTTTTCCAGGGATGGCGTTACCGGGACCTCCGGCTGGCGGGTCCGAGCAGGCTCCAGCCTTGCCTGTCGATTTTCCGTGCCGCTTGATCGCCGCCGGCCACCCGCCTATTTGCGAGGCTACGCAGCAGGATGCGGGGAGCCCACCATGAGTGCCAACACCGTTGCCGTGACCGACGACTCCTTTGCCAAGGACGTTCTGGAGGCGCCCGGCCCGGTGCTCGTGGATTTCTGGGCGGAGTGGTGTGGGCCGTGCAAGCAGATCGCTCCGGCACTCGAGGAGATCGGCGCTGAGATGAAGGGCCGTGTCACCATCGCCAAGGTCAATATCGACGAGAACCCGCAGTCACCCAACAACTACGGCGTGCGCGGCATCCCGACGCTGATCCTGTTCAAGGACGGCAAGCCGGCGGCGACGCAGGTGGGCGCGGTGCCGCGCTCGCAGCTCAAGAAGTGGGTCGAGGGCGCTCTCTGACGCAAGGCAGGCCAGGGGGCCTGCCAGGCTTCGCTCAACGCCGCCCAAGGTCCGACGTCCCTGGAAGCTTATTCTTCAAGTAGTGGATTTCAAAGGCGAGCCTTTGGCGGGGTTTGAGGCAGCGCCTCAACCTTTCTTGCCTGACTGGCATTCAACAGAGCTGCTGACACCGGTGCGACTTCATCCACCGTTCCCCCATGGCGCGGCCTTGCTTTTCCGGCGGGGGCTGCGACAAGCGGGGAATGCACAGGATCTGGATTCCGCTCGGAGCGTTCGCGGGGCTGACCGCGGTGGCGATGAGTGCGCTGATGGCACATGCGCTGCCGCAGCGGCTGGACGCCGCACGACTGCAGATGGTGGCCAACGCCGTGCAGATGCAGGGGTGGCATGCCCTGGCGTTGGTGCTGGTGGGTGTGTGGGCGGTGCGCGGCGGGATGCTGGCGACGCTGGCGGGGGCGTGCTTCGCGGCGGGTGTGCTGCTGTTCTGCGGGGGCGTGTACGCGATCGCGCTTGGGGGATTGCGGCTTGGAGGCGTGGCGCCGACGGGAGGCGTGCTGCTGATGCTGGGGTGGCTGCTGCTGGGGATCTCGGCGGTGCGCGCGCTCTGAGGCAGGCAGGGCCGGAGCCTACGGTCACGGCCAGAGGCCTGATTTCTTCAGCCTCGACCCGGGGTCTGCCGCAGGCCGTGGCGGCGAAACTTCAGACTGAATTTGTGCGGGTCTGGGGGCGCTCGCCCCCAGCGGGTCCAGGGCAGAGCCCTGGCCTTGCCTGGCCTATGCCTGCCCTGCTCCGGCTTCCTTCCCGTGCCCTTGCAGGTCCTGCCGGGTGATCCGCAGCGCGTATCTGGCGGCGGAGGGGTTCGAGGCGCCGCTGGCGGAGGAGCTGGCGCGGGCCGGGGTTGCGGTCGAGGCGTGGCACGGGCGGCTGGCGCTGTCGCCGGATGCACCGAGGCCGGCGGCATGGGCGATCGATGCGTGGGTGGAGCCGCGCGAGGTCGAGGTGGCGTCGGTGGGCGAGGCGGCGGCGGCGTTGCGGGCGGTGCAGCGGAACTGGGGGCTGTACGGGGCGGCGCATCACCGGCGGTGCGCGCTGATCGAGGCGCGGCTGCCGCCGGTGCGGGCGCGGGCGCGGGCGTTTCCCGAGCCGGCGCCGGAGTCGCATCTGGGGGGGTGGACGCTGCTGGCGCCGGAGAAGCTGCTGTTCAGCGCGGCCAAGACCAGCGCGTTCGTGAACGGGGCGTGCCGGTTCGAGGAGGACCATATCGGGCCGCCGAGCCGGGCTTACCTGAAGCTGTGGGAGGCGTGCGCGGTGTGGCGGGACTGGCCTCGGCCGGGCCAGGCGTGCCTGGACCTGGGGGCGTCTCCCGGTGGGTGGACGTGGGCGATCGCGTCGCTGGGGGCGGGCGTGGTGGCGGTGGACCGGGCGCCGCTCACGGACGACGTGGCGGCGATGGCGGGGGTGTCGATGCTGCGGGAGAGCGCGTTCGCGCTGGAGTCGGAGAGCGTGGCGCCGGTGGACTGGCTGTTCTCCGACATCGTCGCGTACCCGGAGAAGCTGCTGGCGCTGGTGATGCGCTGGATCGCCTCGGGGCGGGTGGCGCGGGTGGTGTGCACGGTGAAGTTCCAGGGAGACACGGACCATGCGGCGACCGAGGGATTCGCGGCCATCGCCGGCGGGCGGCTGCTGCACCTGTTCCACAACAAGCACGAGCTGACGTTCCTGTGGCGGCGGGAGAACTAGGCAGGATCGGGCTTGGTCGGGGGCTCGTGGTCGAGGTTGGTGCTGGCGAGGATGTCGGTGATCACGGCGGTCACGGTCAGCGCGTCGAAGCCGGCGGCGATTGCCTCGTCGACCAGGGCCTGGAGGCGGGGCATGACCCAGTCGTGCACGGGGGTCTCGGACATATGGGCTCCATCAGCATGAGGCAGCAAGCAAGGCTGGGCTCTGCCCAGACCCGCCAGGGGCGAGCCGCCCCTGGACCGGCTTTACTTAAGGAAGGCAGTCCAGGGGGCCTCCCCCTGGCGGAATTTGAGGCAGAGCCTCAACCTTTCTTGCCTACTAGTGGAACAGCTTGCCCGCGTTCTGGAGGGTGTGCCAGACGCCCCAGGCGAGCGGGAGCCCGGCGATCGCCCAGTAGAGCACCACCTTGACCCCGCTCATGACCGGGCTCCCAGAGCGAGGTCAGGCGCCGCGTCACTGTCGGTCTCGCGCAACGGGCGGATCAGCAGGTTGCACACCAGGCCGCAGAGCAGGAGCGCGGCCATGACGTACATGGTGACGGTGTAGGCCTCGGCCTTGGGCACGCCGTTGCCGATCTGCCAGGCGCGCAGGTAGTTCACCAGCACCGGGCCGAGCACGCCGGCGACGGACCAAGCGGTGAGCAGACGGCCATGGATGGCGCCGACGTACTGCAGGCCGAAGATGTCGCGCAGGTAGGCGGGCACGGTCGCGAAGCCGCCGCCGTACATGCTCAGGATGACGCCGTAGCAGAGCACGAAGGCGACGATGTTGCCGCTGCGCCCGGTGGACGGCACCAGGGCGTACAGGACGAAGCCGAGGGTGAAGAAGATGGCGTAGGTCGTCTTGCGGCCGAGCGCGTCGGAGGCCGACGCCCAGAGGAAGCGGCCGCCCATGTTGAACAGGCTGAGCAGTCCGACGAAGCCGGCGGCGGCGTAAGGGGTGATGCGACCGGGAAACATCTCCTGGCTCATCGCCGACGCCTGCTCCAGCACGCCGATGCCGGCGGTGACGTTGAGGCAGAGCACGGCCCAGATCAGCCAGAACTGACGCGTCTTGACCGCCTCGTACTGGGTCACGGCCGGCATGTTGGCGACGCTGAAGCGGGTGGGGCGGGGCACGTAGCCGGCGGGCGCCCAGCCGGCGGCGGGCACGCGCACGATGACGGCGCCGATCAGCATGAAGCAGGCGTAGCCGATGCCCAGCGTCGCGAAGGTCTGGGCCACGCCGAGGTGGCCGGCGCTGGCGTACCAGTCCATCAGCATCACGGAGAGCGGCGAGGCGATCATGGCGCCGCCGCCGAAGCCCATGATGGCCAGCCCGGTGGCCATGCCGGGACGGTCGGGGAACCAGCTCATCAGGGTCTTGACCGGGGAGATGTAGCCCAGGCCGAGGCCGCAGCCGCCGAGCACGCCGTAGCCGAGGTAGAGCAGCCAGAGCTGGTGCTGGGCGATGCCGAGTGCTGCGACCAGCAGGCCGCCGCCGAAGCAGCCCGCGGCGGTGACCATGGCGCGTCTGGGCCCGACCCGGTCGAGCCAGCCGCCGAACACGGCCGAGGCGATGCCGAGAAAGGCGATAGCGATGGAGAAGATCCAGCCCAGGCCCTTGAGCGTCCAGTCGTCCGGGGCGGAGGCCGTGCCGCCGATCAGCCTGGTCAGCGGCAGGTTGAACACGCTGAACGCGTAGACCGAGCCGATGGAGAGATGGACGCAGAGCGCCGCGGGGGGCACGAGCCAGCGGTTGAAGCCGGGCGGGGCGACGGTGCGCTCGCGCGCGAGGATGGACGGCACTTGGATAGTTGCTCCCGTAAGGACCCGGCGTTGGGCCGTGGCACTGGCGGGGAGCGTAGGCAGGCGGGGGCGGGAAGGCGAGGGTTTCCGCACCGCGTCGCCGCGAATGTGCGGGCGGGCGTGCGGGGGTATGCGGGGCTTCGCTCCGCTGTTTCCGTGCCATGGTCCGCGGAGAAGCGCATGCCTTTGGGCGGCGAGAGACCGCGGGCAGGCAAGGGCTTGAAACTTCCCGGGATTGAAGTTAGTTCTACTGACATCACGGGAGGGCGCGCCGCAGCACCGCCGACGGTCCCGACGGCGCCACCGCCGGACCTCAATGCCGACCTGCGCCTGTCGGCTGAGGGACATGCGTTCATCTTCCGGGAGGAGACGCAAGGCCATCTCGACAGGACGAAGCATCCGTACTGGCCGGGTAGTAAGAGCGGCATGACACTGGGGGCGGGCTACGACTTCAAGTTTCGCCTGCGCGAGCAGATCGTCGAGGATTTGACCCGGCTCGGGGTCGATCCGGCCACGGCAAGGAAGCTGTCCGCTGCGGGTGCAACCAAGGGCAGGAGAGGGCATCCCGTCAAGGCCGGCCTTTTCGGGCCGGCTGCGGAGAAATTCGCGACCGATCATGCCGAAGACCTCGATCTTGATGAGGAAAAGCGGAGATTACTTTTGCTTTTTGTTATTGCAGAGTACGAAAAGGATATACGTAATCACGTAAAAGTCAAACTTAGCCAAGATGAATTCGATGCACTGGTTTCCTTTGACATGAGTCGGGGCCACGCCAGACTTGCAGAAATTGCCGACCTTCTGAACAGCGGCCAACGCGCGGAAGCTATCTCGTCCCTGCGGCACTTCGACGATCATAGGGATGCCGGCCTCGCGTCCCGACGGCAGGCAGAGGCGGATATCATGATGTTCGGTTTCGGCCAGACTGGCAGCGGCACGACAGGGGACGGCCCATGAGGACGACACGCACGGCGGCTCTCGCGGCAGCCTGCATGGCACTCGGGATCGCGGCTTCGCCGGGGCGCGCTCTCGCGGCCTACAGCCTTCCTGAACCGCCGAACGGGTATGGCGCAAGTCAGCCCATGCCGCCTGCGCTGTTCGGCCTCTGGGCACTGGGGCACAAATGCGACGTTCGAAGCGCCAGGCTGCGCATCACCGCGAACACCCTGGCCGTCGCGAACAAGCCGCCTGTCGAATACGACTACACCCCCGAGTCTCCCCACCATCTCGAAAGCAGCCTCGGCCCGAAGGACCCGACCGACACCTCCAAAATCTACACCTACGACACGCAGACCCACCTCCTGATCCCGGACCTGGAAGGGTCGGACCCGAACCAGATCTACTTCCCGTGCTTCGGGCGCACCCCCGGCTGGCCGCCGCGACTGCTGGAGAACCGCGACGCCGCCTTCGAGAGGCTCGTGGCGCACCTGATCCACGCGCCCCTCAACGACGCACAGTTCGAGTCCCTGTGGCGCGTCTACTTCATCAAGGGCGAGGCCGCCTTCCGCCCGCTCGCCCGCCTGCTGAACGCCGGCCGCCGCGCCGAGGTCCGCGCCCGCCTCCAGCGGTTCGAGCAGGAGATCGCCGTCTACCCCGGCCTGGAGCACGCAGGCGCCGCGGGCCTGGCGCGCCCTGAGCCCACGCCGGACTTCGGCTCGGACCGCGTCGGACGCTGAGCGCCCGCCCGAGAGGAGACGCCGGGCGGACCGGAAAGCAAGCAAGGTTGAGGCTCTGCCTTCAAGCATGGGCCTCAAACTCCGCCAAAGGCTCGCCTTTGGAATCCAATACTCAAGTAAAGCCGGGTCCAGGGGCGGCTTCGCTCCTGGCGGCTCCGGGCGTAGCTGCCAAAGGTTCCGACGACCCGCTTGGGTCGTTGGAATGGCAGCGGAGGGAGCGCCCGGCCTTGCTTCCTGGCCTTGCCCTCAGACGTTGAAGCGGAACAGCAGGACGTCGCCGTCGCGCACGACATAGTCGCGGCCCTCGACGCGCATCTTCCCCGCGTCCTTTGCACCCGCCTCGCCGCGGCAGGCGACGAAGTCGTCGTAGGCGATGGTCTCGCAGGCGATGAAGCCGCGCTCGAAGTCGTTGTGGATCACCGCCGCCGCCTGCGGGGCTTTGGTGCCCCGCGTGATGGTCCAGGCGCGGGTCTCCTTCGGCCCGCAGGTGAAGTAGGTCACCAGGCCGAGCAGCGCGTAGCCGGCGCGGATCACCCGGTCCAGCCCGCTGTCGCTCAGGCCGAGGCCGTCGAGGAACTCGGTGCGGTCGCCGGCGGGAAGCTGGCTCACCTCGGCCTCGATGGCGGCGGAGACCACGACCACGCCGGCGCCCTCGGAGGCCGCGCGCTCGGCGACGCGGGCGGACAGCGCGTTGCCGGTGGCGGCGACGGCCTCCTCCACGTTGCAGACGTAGAGCACGGGCTTGGAGGTCATCAGGTTGAGGCGGCGCGCGGCCTCCGCGTCGGCCGGCGCGATCGCGGTGCGGGCGGGGCGGCCTTCCTGGAGGGCGGCGACGATCGGCTCGATCAGGGCGACGGCCGCGGTGCTGTCGCGGTCGCCGCCGCGGGCCTTCTTGGTCAGGGCGGGCAGGCGCTTCTCCAGGCTCTCCAGGTCGGCGAGCATCAGCTCCGTGTCGACGATCTCGGCGTCGCGCAGCGGGTCGATCGCGCCCTCGACGTGGGTGACGTCGGGGTCCTCGAAGCAGCGCAGCACGTGGATGATCGCGTCGGTCTCGCGGATGTTGGCGAGGAACTGGTTGCCGAGGCCCTCGCCCTTGGAGGCACCCCGCACCAGGCCGGCGATGTCGACGAACTCCAGGCTGGTGGGCACCGTCTTCTGCGACTTGCCGATCACCGACAGCGCGTCCAGGCGGGGGTCGGGGACGGCGACGCGGCCGGTGTTGGGCTCGATCGTGCAGAACGGGTAGTTCGCGGCCTGCGCGGCAGCGGTCGCGGTGAGCGCGTTGAAGAGCGTGGACTTGCCGACGTTGGGCAGGCCGACAATGCCGCAGTTGAAGCCCATCGCACCCTCCAGGAGAAAGCAAGGCTGGGCTCTGCCCAGACCCGCCAGGGGCGAGCCGCCCCTGGACCGGCATTTGAAAAGGAAGACCTAAGTCGAGGTTTCCAAAGGCGAGCCTTTGGCGGGGTCCCCGCTTTCAGGCATGGGGGCAGCGCCCCTGGCCTTACTTGCCTTGCGTGGCCAGCGCCACCCTGGACATGAACTCCTCCGGCCGGCCCTCGACCAGCAGCGCCGCCTGCGCCGCGACCTCGTCGAGCAGGGCGTCGAGCCACGGGCCCTCCACCTTGGCGAAGTCGCCCAGGACGTGGCCGGTGACGCGCTCCCTGACGCCGGGGTGGCCGATGCCGAGGCGCACGCGCCAATACTCGGGCGAGCCCAGGCGCCGGTCCATCGAGCGCAGGCCGTTGTGGCCCGCCGCACCCCCGCCGCGCTTGATGCGGACCTTGCCGGGCAGCAGGTCCAGCTCGTCATGGAACGCGGTGATGCCCTCGACCGGGACCTTGAAGAAGGCGGCGGCCGGCTGCACCGACTCGCCGCTGTCGTTCATGTAGGTCTCGGGCTTGAGGGCAAGGACGCGCTCGGGGCCGATGCTGCCCTCGGCCACCAGGCCCTTGAAGCGCCTGCGCCACGGCGAGAAATCGTGGCGGCGCGCGATGCGGTCCAGCGCCATGAAGCCGATGTTGTGGCGCTGGCGCGACTGCGCCGGCTCGGGGTTGCCGAGCCCGACCCAGAGCAGCACCGGTCCGGCCGTGCCTACTTCTTCGCGGCGGGCTTCGCGGGAGCCTTGCCGGCGGCGGCGGGCGCCTTGGCGGGGGCGGCCGGGGCCTTGGTGCCCTTGCCCTTGCCGGCGGGAGCGGCCGCGGCGGCGACCGGCGCGTTCGGGTCCACCGGGGCGTCCGGCAGCTTGGACGGCGAGGCGACGGTCGCGACCACGAAGTCGCGGTCGGCGATGGTCGGGCGCACGCCCTCGGTGCCGAGCAGGTTGTGCCAGCGGACGTTGTCGTTGATGTCGAGCGTGCCGAGGTCGACCTCGAAGCGTTCCGGCACGTGGTCGGGGTCGGCGAACACCTCGACGGTGTGACGCACCACGTTGAGCACGCCGCCGCGCTTGAGGCCGGGCGAGGTCAGCTCGTTGAGGAACGCCACCTGCACGGAGACGCGGATCTCCTCGCCGGGGGCGAGGCGCTGGAAGTCGACGTGCTCCGGGCGGTCGGTGACGGGGTGGAGCTGGACCTCGCGCAGCAGGGCGCGGGTGGTCTCGCCGCCGACGCTGACCTCGTAGAGGCGAGAGCGCCAGCCGCCGCGGACCATCTCGCGCATCACCGCGCGGGGGTCGAGCGCGATGAGCGTCGCCGGCTGCTTGGCGCCGTAGATGACGGCGGGGACCTTGCCCGCCCGCCGGGTCGCGCGTGCCGCCCCCTTGCCTGCCCGCTCGCGCGCCTCGGCCTCGATCGTCGTGAAGCTGGCCATGATGCACTCCTGATGCGCAACGCCGGCCTCCAGGGGTGCCGGCGCACAAGGCGCGCGGCATAGCGGATCGGGGGGTGGGAAGCAAGAAAGGTTGGGCTCTGCCCAAACCCGCAAAGGGTCCGAGGACCCTTTGATCCCATTCCTCAAGTGAAGGCGGTCCAGGGGGCCTCCCCCTGGCGGAGTTTGAGGCAGAGCCTCAACCTTGCCTGCCTTCCCTGGCCTGGCCGGACGACTGCTTCGCTTCCTCGTCGGGAAAGGTCCTGCCTGCCGTTCGGGTCCACACGGGACAGGCCAAGGTCCGTCGCGAAGAGGACTGCTTGCGACACCGGATTTTTGTTGCTACAGAAACTCATGCGGCTTGGCTATGATCCGAACAAGAATGCCTGGAACATCCAGGAGCGTGGCCTGTCGTTCGAGGATGTCGCCCTGCTCGACTGGACGACCGCCATGGTCCGGCAGGACAGGCGCCAAGACTACGGCGAGGACAGGTTCCAGGCGCTGGTCGAGGGGGCGGATGGCAGGCCGCATGTCGTCGTGTTCACCCTGCGCGGCGAGACCCTGTGGGTCATCAGCTTTCGCCGGGCGCATGAGCGGGAGAAGGGGCGATATGGCAAAGGCGCCTGATCCGTACAGGATCGACGAGGAGAATCCGGAATGGACGGCGCAGGCCGCGGCCGAGGCGCGACCCTTTGCCGAGGTGTTCCCGGAACGGCTCAAGGCGCTTGGGAGCCGGGGCGGGCGGCCCGCGGTCGAGCGGCCCAAGGTGCATATCGGCTTCCGGCTCGCGGCCGACGTGGTCAGCGGCGTGCGCGCCAGCGGCCCCGGCTACAACGCGCGCGTCGAGAGGGTGCTGCGCGAGGCACTGGCGCGAGGCGAGTTGCAGGGGCCGGGCTCGGCGGCCGTGGATGACGGGCCGTGACGGCAAGAAAGGTTGGGCTCTGCCCAAACCCGCCAGGGGCGAGCCGCCCCTGGACCGGCCTTACTTGAGTATTGGACTCCGAAGGTGAGCCTTTGGCGGGGTCCCCCGTTTCAGGACATGGAGGCAGAGCCCCTGGCTTTTCTTGGCCCCACAGGTCAAATCTTTCGGCCGTTGGCATGAAGCCGGCCCAGGAGGGCTCCCCCTGGCGGAGTTTGAGGCCCATGCTTGAAGGCGGGGCCTCAACCTTGCCCGTTTGCCTGACGACAACTCATGCGGCCGCCCGGTGTTATCGATAACGCGGGAGTGTGCAGCGCCTGATCCGGCGCCATCTCCGCGATCTGTCCGACACAGTGCGAGGACCCGACCATGCCCGACAGCCTGCCGCCGCAGACGCCGATCCCGCTGAGCCTGCGCGTGAACGGGCGCGACCACACTCTGTCGCTCGATCCGCGGACGACGTTGCTGGACGCGCTGCGCGAGCATCTCGGGCTGACGGGGACCAAGGTCGGGTGCAACCACGGGACCTGCGGGGCCTGCACGGTGCACCTCGATGGGCGGCGGCAGTTGTCGTGCCTGGTGCTGGCGGCGCAGGCGGCGGGGCGCGAGGTGCTGACCATCGAGGGGCTCGTGGGCGAGGGCGGGGCGCTGCACCCGATGCAGGCGGCGTTCGTGGCGCACGACGCGCTGCAGTGCGGCTACTGCACGCCGGGGCAGATCATGTCGGCCGTGGCCTGCGTGACGGAGGGGCACGCGCGCAGCGACGCGGAGGTGCGCGAGTACATGAGCGGCAACCTGTGCCGCTGCGGGGCATACCCGAACATCGTGGCGGCGGTGCGCGAGGTCGCGGACGCCGGCGCGGGCTCCGGTGCGGCCCCTGGGCGGAACGACAGCAGGAAGGCGGCCTGACATGCAGCCCTTCACCTACGCACGGCCCGGCTCGCTCGGCGAGGCGTTCGCACTGGCGGCGGCACCGGGGGCGGCGCTGCTCGCGGGTGGCACCACGATGGTGGACCTGATGCGCGGCGACCTGGCGGCGCCATCCTCGGTGGTCGATATCGGGCAGCTGGCGGAGCTGGCGGAGTTCGACACGTCCGGCGCGGTGCTGCGCTTCGGGGCGCTGGCGCGGATGGCGGATGTGGCGGAGGATGCAGTGCTGCTGCGCGACTACCCGGCGCTGGCGGAGAGCCTTCAGCTCGCGGCGTCGCAGCAGCTCAGGAACGCGGCGACGGTGGGAGGCAACATCCTGCAGCGCACGCGGTGTCCCTACTTCCGCGACGGAGTCTCGGCCTGCAACAAGCGGGTGCCGGGCAGCGGGTGCAGCGCGGTGGACGGCGGCGTGACCCGGGAGATGGCGCTGTTCGGGGGGTCGGAGCGGTGCGTCGCGACGTACCCGGGAGACTGGGGAACGGCGCTGGCGGCGTTCGACACCAGCGTGGAGGTCGCGTCGGCCCAAGGCACGCGGACGATCCCGTTCGAGGCGCTGCACGTCGCGTACGGAGAGGACCCGGCGGCGGAGACCGTGCTGCGGCCGGGAGAGATCGTGACCGCGATTCTGGTGCAGGCGACGCCTCTGGGGCAGCGCTCGACCTACGTGAAGGTGCGCGACCGGCAGAGCTACGCCTACGCGGTGGTGTCCGCGGCGGTGGCGCTGGAGATGGACGGCGCGGTCGTGCGCGCGGCGCGGGTGGCGCTGGGCGGGGTGGCGACGAAGCCGTGGCGCTCGCGCGAGGCGGAGGCGGCGCTGGTGGGCGTGAGGCTCGGCGGCGCCGACGGCGGGCCGGGCGACGAGGCGGGCGCGCTGGCGGCGGGGCGGGCGGGGTTCGCGGGAGCGAAGCCGCTCGCGGAGAACGGGTTCAAGGTCGAGCTGGGGGCACGCGCGGTGGCGCGGGCGGCCCTGGTCGCCAGCAGGAGGGGTTGAGGGCATGGACGGCAGCATCGGCGAGCCCATCGTCCGTCGCGACGCGACGGCCAAGGCGACGGGGGCGGCGCGCTACGCCGCGGATTTCGGGCATGGCGGCACGGCGTATGCGGCGCTGACGCTCAGCACGGTGGCGCGTGGGCGGATCACCAGGATCGACACCGCGCTCGCGGAGGCGGTGCCCGGGGTGCAGCTCGTGCTCACGCACCGCGACCTGAACCAGGGGCTGGGCGAGGAGAGCTTCGCGATGAAGGGCGGGCACATGCAGTCCTCCTTCCTGCCGCTGACCTCGGACGAGGTGCACTACGCCGGGCAGATCGTGGGCCTGGTGGTGGCTGACACGGTGGAGGCGGCGGAGCAGGCCGCGCGGGCGATCAACCTCGACTACGCGACGCAGCACGCCTCCGCGGCGATGGACGACCCGGACCGCGTGGTGGAGACCTCCAAGGAGTCTGCGGTCAAGGTCGGCGACGCGGACGCGGCGCTGGCGGCGGCGCCGGTGCGGGTGGACCAGGAGTACGAGACCCCGGCACAGCACCACCATCCGATGGAACTGTACGCCACCACGGCGAGCTGGAACGACGGCAGGCTCACGGTGGAGTGCCCGTCGCAGTGGGTGATCGGGCAGCGCCAGGGGCTGGCGGCGATCTTCGGGCTGGCGGTCGACGACGTGCATGTCGTCTCGCCCTACGTGGGCGGGGCGTTCGGCTCCAAGGCGACGATCCTGGGCCATACCGTGCTGATCGCCACCGCCGCGCGCAGGCTCGGGCGGTCGGTGAAGCTGGTGGTGCCGCGCAACGCGATGTTCACGGTGGGCTCGTTCCGGCCGGCGACGTGCAACCGGATCGCGCTCGGGGCGGAGCGCGACGGCACGATGGTGGCGATGATCCACGAGGCGACGGGGCAAAGCTCCGAGATCGACCACGTGGCGTTCCCGGGCACCGACGTGACCGCGCGGATGTATGATATCGCCAACATTCGCACGCAGGAGTCCACGGTGGCGACCGACGTGAACACGCCGGGGTTCCAGCGCGCGCCGGTGGAGGCGCCGTCGTTCTTCGCGTTCGAGAGCGCGGTGGACGAGCTGGCGGTGGCGCTGGGCATGGACCCGATCGCGCTGCGGCTGAAGAACGAGCCGGCGGTCGATCCGGTGAAGAAGCTGCCGTGGTCGAGCCGCTCGCTGGTGGAGTGCTACCGGCGCGGCGCCGAGCGGTTCGGCTGGGAGAGGCGCACGCCTGGCGTGGGGTCGATGACCACCGCGGACGGGGTGCTGGTGGGATATGGCTGCGCCACGGCGACGTATCCGTCGGCGATGGCGGCGGCGGCGGCGCACGTGGCGCTGGCGGCGGACGGGACGCTGCGGGTGCGGACCTCGGCGCACGACGTGGGCACGGGGGCGTACACCGTGCTCGGGCAGGTGGCGGCGGACGTGCTGGGCGTGGCCGACGAGCGGGTGCGCGTGGAGCTGGGCGACAGCATCCTGCCGTCGGGGCCGATGTCGGGCGGCTCGGTCACCACGGGCTCGGCGGGCTCGGCGGTGCACATGGCGGCGGTGGCGCTGCGCGAGAAGGTGCTGGCGGCGGCGGTGGCCGAGGGCGGGCCGTTCGCGGGGCGCGAGCCCTCGGGGCTCCAGCTTGCCGGCGGGCATGTCGTCGGTGCGGACGGGGCGGCGCACACGCTGGACGAGGTGCTGAAGTCGACGCCGGCGGGGTCGCTCGATGCGGCGGCGGAGTGGAAGCCGGAGTCGATGGACGCCGCGAAGATGCAGTACGGGCTGCTGGGCGGCATCGCGTTCGCGGGGCCGGTGACCAAGACGCACGCGACCTACTCGTTCGGGGCGCAGTTCGCAGAGGTGCATGTCGACCCGCTGCTGCGCACGATCCGGGTGGCGCGCATGGTCGGCGCGTTCGCCTGCGGCAAGATCATCAACCCGCGGACGGCGCGCTCCAACCTCGCGGGCGGCATGGTGTGGGGGGCGAGTTTTGCCCTGCTGGAGGAGACGAAGGTGGACCGGCCGCGGGCGCGGTTCGCGAACCAGGACCTCGCGGGCTACCACATCTCGACCAGCGCCGACGTGGGCGAGGTCGTCGTCGAGATGGTGGACGAGGAGGACCGCGTGGTGAACGCCATCGGCGCCAAGGCGGTGGGCGAGATCGGCATCGTGGGGATGCCGGCGGCGATCGCCAACGCGGTGTACCACGCGACCGGCGTGCGGGTGCGGCATACGCCGATCGTGGTCGAGGACCTGCTGGGGTGAGGAAGGCAAGGCCAGGGCCCCGCCCCATGGCCTGGAAGCGGAGACCCGCTGGGGGCAGGCGCCCCCAGACCCGCATCCGTTGAGGGTCTTCCAGTGATGGTTTCCAAAGGCGAGCCTTTGGCGGGGTCCCCACTTCCAGGCATGGGGGGCAGAGCCCCTGGCCTTCCTTACTTTTGGACTTCCGCATGAAGGTCGTGGTGATCGGCGCGCCGGTGGATGCCGGGGCGGGGCAGCGCGGCGCGGTGATGGGTCCGGTGGCGCTGCGTCTGGCCGGGCTGGTGGACGGGCTGCGCGAGCTGGGGCTGGCGGTGGAGGACTGGGGCGACCTGGCGGTGCCGGCGCCGGTGGAGGTGGCGGGCGGGCTACCCGAGGCGCAGGCGCGCAACCTGGGGCAGGTCGCCGCCTGGGCGCGGCTGCTGGCGCAGCGGGCGCAGGCGGCGATGCGGCATGGCGCGGTGCCGATCTTCCTCGGCGGCGACCACAGCCTCAGCATGGGCAGCGTCACCGGAGTGGCACGTCACGCGCGCGACGTGGGGCGTCCGCTGGTGGTGCTGTGGCTGGACGCGCACGCGGACTTCAACACGCCGAACACCACGCCGTCGGGCAACATGCACGGCATGTCGACGGCGCTGCTGTGCGGCGAGGCGGGGCTGGAGGCGGTGTTCGGGGACGGGGACGGAAACGAGGGCGGCGCGCCCTGCCCGATCGCGCCGCAGGACGTGCACCTGTTCGGGATACGCTCGGTGGACCGGGCGGAGCGTCACGCGCTGCGGCAGCGGGGCATCGACGTGGTGGACATGCGGGTGATCGACGAGTTCGGGGTCGCGGTGCCGCTGCGCCGGGTGCTGGACAAGGTGGCGGCGGCGGGCGCGATGCTGCACGTCAGCCTGGACGTGGATTTCCTCGACCCGTCGCTGGCGCCGGGGGTAGGGACGACGGTGCCGGGCGGGGCGACGCATCGCGAGGCGCACCTGGTGATGGAGATGCTGCACGATTCGGGGCTGGTGACGTCGGTGGACGTGGTGGAGCTGAACCCGTTCCTGGACGTGCGGGGGCGCAGCGCGCTGCTGCTGGCGGATCTGGTGGGGAGTCTGTTCGGGCGGCAGATCACGGAACGGGAGACGGAGGCGGGAGCGACCTGACGCGGCAGGAAGCAAGGCTGAGCTCTCCCTCCGCTGCCCCTTCCAACGACCCAAGCGGGTCGTCGGAACCTTTGGGCAGCTCCGCCCAGACCCGCCAGGGGCGAGCCGCCCCTGGACCGGCCTTGCTTAAGCAAGTGGATTCCAAAGGCCTGCCTTTGGCGGAGTTTGAGGCAGAGCCTCAACCTTGCTTGCTTCTCAGGACACCGCCGTCAGGGTCCAGCCGCTGTCAGAAGGCTCACACCACATGGGCAGGCCGTTCGGGGTGCGGATGTTGACGGCGAGGCCCATGGCGGAGCGTACGGCGCGGAACAGGGCGCCATGGGCCACGACCAGCACCGGGCCGGGCTGCGCCAGCGCGCGGTTGATCGCGGGCACGATGCGTGCGCGCAGCACGGCGAAGGGCTCGGCGCCGGCGGGGGTGTAGTCGCCGGCGATCCAGCCGTCGTACCAGTCGCCCATGGGCTGTCCCTCCTGCTCGCCGAAGCAGACTTCCTGCAGGTCCGGGTCGAAGGCAACCGGCAGCGCGAGGGCGGCGGCGGCGATCTCGGCGGTGACACGGGCGCGGCCGAGAGGGGAGGACACGATGGCGGTGACCGCGCGGGTGCCGGCGGCGCCGGCCTGGGCGGCGAGCACGGCGGCGGCCTCGCGCGCCTGGGCCAGGCCGCGGGCGTTGAGCGCGATGTCGGTGCGGCCCTGGGACAGGCCGGCGGCGTTCCAGTCGGTCTCGCCGTGGCGCAGGAACCAGAACGGCCGCGCCTCGATCCGCTGGAACGGGGCGTCCGGCGCGGCTGCCGTGTCCGGTGTCCGCGTCGCACCTGCTGTCTGCATGGCCCTGGTCCCGATCCCTGCTTCGGCCGCACTCATACCGCGGCTGCGAAGGCCACGTCACGTCGGGATGCGGCGGGCGCGGAGCGTGTTCGCGGCGCCGCTCGCCGAGACGGCGGTGCGGGGCCGGTTCCGCGAGGGCGCGAACGGCCGTAGGGTCCGGGCCGAGAGCGGAGACTCTCTGGGGGATACGTCCATGCCGTCACGCCTGATCGCCACCGCCTGCGGGGTCGTGCTTCTCCTGTCGGGGCAGGCTCTTGCCCAGCCGGCGCCTGCCCAGCAGCCGCAGGGGCAGCCGACGCCGGTGCGGCCGCAGGATTTGGTGCCGGAGAAGATGCCGTTCGACGTTCCCTACGGCGCGCCGATCGGGCTGGAGCGGGCGCAGGCGGTGGTCGCGGCGGTGATGGCGGAGTGCGGGTCGCACGGCTGGAAGATGAACGTCGCGGTGGTGGACTCCGGGGCGAACCTGGTGGCGTTCGGGCGCATGGACGGGGCGCAGCTCGCCTCGGTCGCGATCTCGCAGCACAAGGCGCGGGCGGCGGCGACCTTCCGCCGCGAGACCAGGGCGTACGAGGACGCGATCCAGAACAACCTGCCCTACGTCGCGACGCTCGACGGGGTGATCGCCTCGCGGGGCGGCATCCCGCTGGTGGAGGACGGCAGGCTCGTCGGCGCGGTGGGCGTGTCCGGGGGCACGGGGTCGCAGGACGAGGTCTGCGCGAAGGCGGGGGCGGCGACGGTGAAGTGAGGCAAGGTTGAGGCTCTGCCTCAAACTCCGCCAAAGGCTCGCCTTTGGAATCCACTTGTCTCAGTAAGGCCGGTCCAGGGGCGGCTCGCCCCTGGCGGGTCTGGGCGGAGCTGCCCAAAGGTTCCGACAGCCCTCTTGGGCTGTTGGAATGGGCAGCGGAGGGAGAGCCCAGCCTTGCTTGCTGCCCTGCTCCACGGCTCACGCGACCTTGACACCCTGCCGACCCGCCGGTAGCAAGCCGACGCCTTCCGGCGGGCTCACCGTGCGGGATGATGGGGCGAGGACATGGGCGACCCGGCCTCCTTCGAGGATCGCCTGCGCGTCGCCAGGCAGAAGCAGGGGCTCGATGCGCCGGTGCCGAGCGGGGCAAGTGGTCCGTTGGGTGCGTCGTCCCTCGGGGTCGGGGTGCGTGTCGGGGTGGAGCTGGTCTCCGCGCTGGTGGTGGCGGTGGGCCTCGGGTGGCTGCTGGACCGCTGGCTGCACACCCTGCCGCTGTTCCTGATCCTGTCGGTGCTGCTGGGCGGTGCCGCGGGGATCGCCAACGTGTGGCGCCTGCTGGGCACCGGCGGGGCGCTCGGCGGGCGGACCGACGCGGGGCCGGCGGTGGCCATACCCGACGACGGCGACGAGCCGGACTGAGGCGGCCGCAGGGTCGCAGGGATTTCCGGGGCTTCGGCTCCCGGTGCAGGCGAGCGGGCTGTCGTGGCCCGGAACGAGAGGGACGGTTCCGTGGCGGCTGCTGGCCAACCAACGATCGACGCGCTCGGGCAGTTCCAGCTGCACAACAGCCTGGGGGCGCTCGGGCGCTCGGTGAACTTCACCCAGTCCAACCTGTTCATGCTGGTCGGCGTCGCCCTGGTGCTGGCGTTCATGTACTACGGGGCGCGGCCGGCGCAGGTGGTGCCGGGGCGGCTGCAGGCGGCGGCCGAGATGAGCTACGACTTCTGCCTCAAGCTCGCGGTCGACCAGATCGGCCCGGAGGGCGTGCGGTTCTTCCCCTTCGCCTTCGCGCTGTTCTTCTTCGTGCTGATGGGCAACGTGCTCGGGCTGTTCCCGTATGCGTTCACCTACACCAGCCACATCGCGGTGACGGGTGCGCTGGCGCTGATGGTGATCGTATTCGTCACCTTCGTGGCGATCCGCGAGAACGGCAGGCACTTCTTCCTGACCTACTTCATGCCCGCGGGTGCTCCGAAGCTGCTGGCGCCGCTGATCATCCCGATCGAGGTGATCTCCTACCTGTCGCGCCCGGTCAGCCTGTCGATTCGGCTGTTCGCCAACATGGTGGCCGGGCACGTCATGCTGGAGGTGTTCGCGACCTTCACGATCATGCTGGGCGGCGCCTCGATCCTGGGCGACGCGCTCGCGGTCGGGCCGGTCGTGATCAACGTCGTGCTGATGGGCTTCGAGTTCTTCGTGGCCGCGCTGCAGGCCTACGTGTTCGCGATCCTGACCTGCATCTACCTGCACGACGCGGTGCACCTGCACTGAGCCGTGCCGGCCGACGGGCCTCGGCTTCGAGGCTCGCCCCCTTGGCCCCGTCCACGAGGCACCGTCTCGACCGGGGTTGCGTCACCCTCGCGTCCCTTCCCTTCGCACAAGGATGAATTCCATGGATCCAGTCGCCGCAAAGTCCCTCGGAGCCGGCCTCGCCGTGATCGCGCTTGCCGGCGTCGGCATCGGCATCGGCAACATCTTCGCCGCCCTGATCTCCTCGGTGGCGCGCAACCCGTCGGCGCGCGACGTCGTGTTCCCGATGGGCATCCTGGGCTTCGCGCTCACCGAGGCGGTGGCGCTGTTCGCGCTGCTGATCGCGTTCCTGATCCTGTTCACCTGAGCAGCGGCTGGCCGGTGACGCCCATGCTCCGCCTCGCGACGCGACTTGCCGCACGCACGCTTCTCGCGGCTGCGTCGGCGCCCGTGCTCCTGGCCGGGCTTGGGCAGGCCGCGATGGCGCAGGACCCAGGCGCCCAGGGAGCGGGAGAGCCGAAGGGGATGCCGCAGCTCGACTTCGGCAACCCCCTGCTGCTCAGCCAGGTGGTGTGGGGCATGGTGATCTTCGCCCTGTTCTACGTGCTGTGCGCGCGCTGGGTGCTGCCGAGGATGGGCGCGGTGATCCAGGCGCGCCACACCTCGATCGCCGGGGACCTGGAGACCGCGCGCACTGCCAAGGCGCAGGCCGATGCGGCCGTGGTCGAGCTGACGCAGGCGCGGCGTTCGGCGCAGGCCAGGGCACAGGCGCAGGTCGACACGGCCACGCAGGAGGCCAAGTCACGCGCGGCGACAGCGGCAGCCGAGACCAACGCACGTCTCGACGCGCAACTTGCGCAGGCGGAGACGCGAATCGCCGAGGGGCGCGCCCAGGCGATGGGCGCGCTGCGCGAGGTGGCGACCGGCACGGCGTCGCTGGTGGTGGCGCGGCTAATCGGCACCGCGCCGGATCAAGGCTCGGTGCAGGAGGCGACCGACCGGGTGCTGGCAGAGCGGGCGCACACAGCCTGAGCGGTTGAGGAGGGCGAGGCCAGGGGTCTTGCCCCGGGTTTCGCCAGAGTCCCGCTTTGCTTGCTGCACTATCCCGGGACGAGTTCCGGTCGCGGGTCAACACGAGGCAGGGTCCGGCCTTCAGGTCGGCCACGAGCGAGGCGCGATGCACGAGTCCCTGTTCAGCAATCCTCGCACCTGGGTGGCGATCGCCTTCATCCTGTTCGTGATGCTGTTCGGCGCCAGGCTCTGGCGCACACTGACCGCGATCCTGGACGGGCGGGCGAACGCGATCCGGACGGAGCTGGATGAGGTGGCGCGTCTCAGGCGCGATGCGGAGGCGATGCTGCGCACCGCCACCGCAGAGCGGGATGCCGCGGCCTCGGAGGCGGCGGCGTTGCTGGCCGGGGCGCAGGCCGAGGCGGCGCGGGTCACCGAGCAGGCGCGAGTCGACGCGCAGGCCTCGGGCGCGCGGCGGGAGAGGATGGCGCTGGACCGGATCTCGGCGGCGGAGAAGGCGGCGGTGGCCGAGGTGCGGGCGGCGGCGATCGACGTGGCCACGCGGGCGGCGCAACAGGTCATCGCGCGCGACCTGACGCCGGAGGCGGACGCGGTACTGGTGGACAAGGCGATCGCCGGGCTGCCGCAGGCGATGGCGAAGCGGGCGGCCTGACGGCCGGAAGAAAGCAAGGCTGGGCTCTCCCTCCGCTGCCCATTCCAACAGCCCAAGAGGGGTGTCGGAACCTTTGGGCAGCTCCGCCCAGACCCGCCAGGGGCGAGCCGCCCCTGGACCGGCTTTACTGAGACAAGTGGATTCCAAAGGCGAGCCTTTGGCGGAGTTTGAGGCGGAGCCTCAACCTTGCTCGCTGCTGCGGTAGCCTTCAGAGTCCCTCGACGAAGCTCTCGTAGGCGGCGTCGTCGAGCAGGGCGTCGAACTCCTCGTCCTGGTCCTCGATCTCCATGCGGAACAGCCAGGCCTCGCCCTCTGCGTCGCGGTTGATCAGGCCGGGCTCGTCGACCACCAGCTCGTTCAGCTCGGAGACGGCACCTTCCAGGGGGCTGAAGATGTCCATCGGGCCGCCGGCGCCCTCGACGACGGCGCAGGACTCGCCCTCGACCAGCTCGCGGTGCAGCTCTGGCAGCTCGACGAAGCTGGCGTCGCCGAGCGTGTCCTGGCCGTACTCGGTGAGGCCGACCGTCACCGTGCCGTCGTCCTCCAGGCGGACCCACAGGTGCTCGCGCGTGTATCGTGTCTCTGCCATGTCCGGGCCCTCCGCTTCAGCATCGCGCCCGCGACGGGGCACGCGCAGGCCTCAACGCGGGCCGCGCGCCCGGTTCGCCGCGAGCTGGTCCGGCGTGAGCTGAAATCCGACGATGATCCGGTACGCGGTGCCGGTGACGCCCTTGGGCGTGGGAAAGGCGAACGAGATCGGCTCGCCCTCGATGTGCACCCGGTCGATGTTGGGCGGGAAGGCGACGTCGAGCGTCATCACCCGCTTGTCCAGGATGCGGCCGTCGCGCGACACGGCGACGAAGTAGGGCACCTGCTCGGAGCGTCCGGTGGCGGCCGGGCCGCGGCTGACATCCATGCCGACGCGGACCGAGGCGTCGAGCGTCTTGCGGTCGTCGGAGTCGCGGCAGTCGCCCTTCAGGCCGGTGATGCGCCCGTCCACGATCGTGTCGGTGATGTCGCGGCCACGGCCGTCGGTGCGGGTGATGTCGGCGGCGTCGGACAGGATCGCGGTGGCCGGGCAGGCCGGGGCGAAGCGGTTCGGATCGTCGGACAGGCTGCAGCCGGCAAGCGCGAGTGCGGCCAGCGCGGCCGACGCAGGGACCAGGGCCCTGGAAACAAGCCCCCCGGGCACGGGCGCGCAAAGGCTCGGCGCCGGACCGACGGTGGCGGGGGGGAGGACAGCGGGCGCCAGCCGGGGTATGCAGGTCGCGTCGGGCCGCGGGAGCGCGCGGCCCAGGCTGCGGAAGGCAGGACGCATGGACGGCATGGGCACTTCGAACATCCAGGGCTCCGGGTCGGGGGCGGCCGTTGGGGCGGCGGCCGTCGCGGCGCCGGCTGGCGCGGGCGGCATGATGCCTGCGGGCTCAGATTCGGACAATGCGGTCGTGACCGCGCTGCCGCGGCTGCGGGTGCTGCTGGCCGGGCCGCGCGGGTTCTGCGCCGGGGTGGATCGGGCGATCCGCGTGGTGGAGGAGGCGATCCGGACCTACGGCGCGCCGGTCTACGTGCGCCACGAGATCGTGCACAACCGCACCGTGGTCGAGCAGCTCGAGACGCAGGGCGCGGTGTTCGTCGAGGAGCTGGACGAGGTGCCGGCCAACGCGCACGTCGTGTTCTCCGCGCATGGCGTGCCGAAGTCGGTGCCGGCGGAGGCCCAGCGGCGCAACCTCGCCTACCTGGACGCGACCTGCCCGCTGGTCAGCAAGGTGCATCGCGAGGCGGAGCGGCACTTCGCGGGCGGGGGCGCCGAGCAGCGCCACATCCTGATGATCGGGCACGCGGGGCATCCCGAGGTGGTCGGCACCATGGGGCAGTTGCCGCCGGGTGCGGTGACGCTGGTGCAGGACGCGGGCGAGGCGCGGGTGGTGCAGCCGGCCGATCCGTCGATGCTGGCCTTCATCACGCAGACCACGCTGTCGGTGGACGACACCGCGGAGATCGTCGAGGTGCTGCGCACGCGCTTCCCGTTGATCGAGGGGCCGAAGCGCGAGGACATCTGCTACGCGACCACGAACCGGCAGCAGGCGGTCAAGGCGGTGGCGCCCGGCTGCGACCTGGTGATCGTGATCGGCTCGCCGAATTCCTCCAACTCGCAGCGGCTGCGCGAGGTCGCGGAGCGCTCGGGCGCGGGGCGCGCCGTGCTGGTGCCGCGGGTGCGCGAGATGGACTGGGCGATCCTGGACGGGGTGCAGACGCTGGGCATCACGGCAGGGGCGTCGGCGCCGGAGACGCTGGTGCAGGAGATGCTGGCGGCGCTGGCGGGGCGCTGGACGCTGGAGATCGAGGAGCGGCGCGTGGTCGAGGAGCACGTGACGTTCCGGCTGCCGGCGCCGCTTGCCTGATCGGCGCGGCGGGCACGGCGGGCACGGGGTGGCGGTCTATACCGAGGTGTCGGACGCCGCGCTGACGCGGTTCCTGGGCGAATATGCGATCGGCGGGCTGGTGGCGTACCGCGGCATCGCCGAGGGGGTGGAGAACTCGAACTTCTCCCTGCGCACCACCGACGGGGACTACATCCTCACGCTCTACGAGAAGCGGGTGGAGCCGGCGGAGCTGCCCTGGTTCCTGGGGCTGATGGAGCATCTGGCGGAGCAGGGGATCGCCTGTCCGCTGCCGGTGCGCGCGCGCGACGGCGCGGCGCTGCGGATGCTGTGCGGGCGGTATGCGGCGATCACGACGTTCCTGCCGGGGATCTGGCCGCGCGAGGTCGACGTCGCGCACTGCACGCCGCTGGGCGCGGCGCTGGCGGGGCTGCACCGGGCCGGCCGGGGGTATGCGGCCACGCGGGCGAACGCGCTCGGTCCCGCGTCGTGGGGGTCGCTGCTGGAGCGCTGCCGGGCGCGGGCGGACGAGGTGCAGCCGGGGCTGGCGGAGGAGCTGGACGAGGCGCTGGCGCGGGTGCTGGCGGGATGGCCGGACGGTTCCGGCGCCCCCGGCGAGGCGGCAGCCGGCGGCGCAGGGGTCGGGGAGGCCAGGATCGGGGAGGCTAGGTCGGCGCAGGGCGGGCTGGAGCGGGGGCACATCCATGCGGATCTGTTCCCGGACAACGTGTTCTTCCTCGATGGCGCAGTGTCGGGGCTGATCGACTTCTACTTCGCCGCGACCGACCTGCTGGCCTACGACGTGGCGGTGTGCCTCAACGCCTGGTGCTTCGACGACGGCGGGCGCCTCGACGGCGTTCTGGCGACGGCGCTGCTCCGCGGCTACGAGTCGGTGCGGCCGCTGTCGGAGGCGGAGCGGGCGGCGCTGCCGGTGCTGTGCCAGGGCGCGGCGCTGCGCTTCCTGCTGACGCGACTCTACGACTGGCTGAACACGCCGGAGGGCGCGATGGTGGTGCGCAAGGACCCCCTGCCCTACCTGCATCGGCTGCGCTTCCACCTCGGGGCTGACGCCTCGTCCTACGGGATGCCCGCATGAGCCCAGCCGCCGCCAAAATCAGACCGCGCGACCCGATGCTCGTCGCGTCCGAGCAGGCCGGCGGGACGGCAGCCGCCGTGCCTGCGCCAGAAGGGGCCACAGTGGCTGCGCCTGCCGGGGCGACCGGGGTGACGACGGTGGAGATCTGGACGGACGGAGGGTGCAAGCCGAATCCGGGGCCGGGTGGATGGGGCGTGCTGCTGGTGTCTGGCGGGCAGGAAAAGGCGTTGACCGGGGCGGAGCCGGCCACCACCAACAACCGCATGGAGCTGACCGCGGCGGCGGCGGCGCTGGAGGCGCTGACCCGGCCGTGCCGCGTGGTGGTGCACACGGACAGCGAGTACGTGCGCAACGGCATCACCCGGTGGAGCACGGGCTGGGTGCGCAAGGGGTGGCGCACCTCGGGGGGCGATCCGGTGAAGAACATGGACCTGTGGCGCAGGCTGCTGGACGCGGCGGGGCGGCACCAGGTGGAGTGGCGCTGGGTGCGCGGGCACTCGGGCGACGTGATGAACGAGCGGGTGGACGTGCTGGCGACACAGGCGCGGGTGAGGATGGAGCGAGGCTGATGCCGCGTGGCACCGACATTGACTAGCCAGGGAGCAAGGCTGGGCTCTCCCTCCGCTGCCCATTCCAACGACCCAAGCGGGTCGTCGGAACCTTTGGGCAGCTCCGCCCAGACCCGCCAGGGGCGAGCCGCCCCTGGACCGGCTTTACTTAAGCAAGTGGATTCCAAAGGCCTGCCTTTGGCGGAGTTTGAGGCAGAGCCTCAACCTTGCCTGCTTCGCCGCTCACCTCAAGGAGCCGTTGGCATAGGGCAAGCCACAGACCGTTCGTGAAGACGGTTCGGCCTCATCGCCCGGCGAGCGCCACGAGCCTGGCCACGCCCGCCCTGCTGCCCAGCACCGCCGCCAGCTCCGCCCGCTCCAGCGTGGCCAGCGCCGCCGGCAGCGCGTCCGCGTCCTCCAGCTTCGCCAGCCCGAGCACCAGCGCCGCGTCGATCGGCTCGCCCCGCCGGCGCGCGGCCTGCGGCAGCATCCCGAGATGGTGGCGGCGCAGCGAGGCGTCGGCGACCAGCCGGGCCACGCCGCCGCCGCCCTCGAAGCGGGCCATCTGCGGCAGCAGCTCGGCGGCGCGGCGCACGACGTCGGGCGGCGCGGCCTCCTCGGGGATGCGCAGCACGCCGAGCCGGCGCAGCGCCACGCCCGCCCCGCGGCTCGCGGTCAGCAGCGCGAGCGGGACGGCCAGGGCGAGCCCCAGCAGCACCGGCGTCATCCACAGGAACAGCGCCGGCGACACCGACCACGCCGTCGCGGCCAGCACCAGGCCGAACGCGGTGTAGCGCCAGTACAGCCCCCACACCTCGGCCAGCGGCACGCGGCCGTCGTCGCGCTTCTGCGTCGCCCAACCGGAGTCCCGGCCCGCCAGGATGCTGGCCACCGCCCCGGTCTGGATCAGCATGGCCACCGGGGCGATCAGCGCCCCCAGCAGCGTCTCCACCAGCACGCCGAGCAGGGCGCGCACCGCGCCGCCGCAGCCGCGGCGCAGCCCCGGGTCGAACAGCATCGCCACGTAGGCCAGCAGCTTGGGCGCCAGCAGCACCGCCATGGTGGCCACGAACACCCACTTGGCCAGCACCGGGTCGACCTGCGGCCAGTTGGGGAACAGCGACCTGGCGGCGCCGAAATACTCCGTCCGGGCGAAGCGCGACTGCAGCGAGATCAGCACGCCGGCCAGCAGGAAGCACAGCCACAGCGGCGAGGTGACGTAAGAGCCGATGCCCATCAGCAGGTGCAGCCGGCTGACCCAGTGCAGGCCGCGCGCGCGGATCACCTTGGCGTGCTGCAGGTTGCCCTGGCACCAGCGGCGGTCGCGCACCGCGACGTCGCTCAGCGAGGGCGGGCTCTCCTCGTAGCTGCCGGGCAGGCCGGGCACCATGTGGATCGCCCAGCCGCCGCGCCGCATCAGCGCCGCCTCGACGAAGTCGTGGCTGAGGATGTGGCCGCCGAACGGCCTGCGGCCCGCGAGCAGCGGCAGCCCGGCCTGGCCCGCAAAGGCGCGGGTGCGGATCACCGCGTTGTGCCCCCAGTAGTTGCCCTCCGAACCATGCCACCAGGCGATACCGTGCGCGATCAGCGGCCCGTACAGCCGCCCGGCGAACTGCTGCAGCCGGGCGAACAGGGTGTTGCCGCCGACGATCACCGGCAGAGTCTGGATCAGCCCGACATCCGGATGCGCCTCCATCGCCGCCGCGAGGCGGACCAGCGCCGCGCCCTCCATCAGGCTGTCCGCGTCCAGGGTGACCATCTGCGGGTAAGCCGCCCCGAACCGGCGCACCCACTCGCCGACGTTGCCGGCCTTGCGCCCGGTGTTCCTCGCCCGGCGGCGATAGAAGATGCGCGCGTGCCCGCCGGTGCGCTCGCGCAGCGCGAGGAACGCCTGCTCCTCGGCGATCCAGACGTCGGGGTCGGTGGTGTCGCTGAGGATGAAGATGTCGAACAGCGCGATGCGGCCGGTGGCGACCAGCGAATCGTTGATCGCCTGCAGCCCGGCCATCACCCGGGCCGGGCTCTCGTTGTAGGTCGGCATCAGCAGCGCGGTGCGCGCGGCCAGCGGCGGCAGCGCCCCGTGCGCGGAGATGCCGAGCGTCGCCGTGCCGTGGCGCAGCACGCAGACGAAGCCGGCGAGCGCGCTGGTGAAGGCGAGCGCGATCCAGGCGAACAGCACCACGAACAGCGCCAGCACCACCAGCCCGAGCACGCTCGGCCCGCGCCCGTTGAGCACATGATACATCTCCCAGGCCGCGCCCGCGGTCAGCAGCACGGCGCCGCCGATCACCGCGAGACGCCGCAGGGCGAGGCCGCGCGGCGCGGAGGGCCGGTCCGCCCGCAGGCCCTCGCCGGCCGCAGCCTCGCGCAGCGACTGCTCCGCCATCCCGAGCGGCGCCTCGTCCGGCAGCGCCGGGACCTCCTGCGCCCCGTCCGGCAGCGCCCGAAGCTCCGGCCCTGCGCCTGGCCTGCCGGGCACGGCCGGGCCGGAATCGGGACGCCCTGTGGCAGCGCCCGGGGCCGCGGACGCGTCGCTCACGCGGTCCAGCGGTAGATCCAGTTCTCCGACAGCCGTTCCTGGTCGTCGGCCAGGAAGCAGTGCATCTCGACCAGCCTCGCGTCGCCGGGCACCAGGTCGAAGCTGATGCGCCACCCCGACAGCTCGGCGACGGGCGCGACCACCACGTTCTCGATCCTGCCGGCGCCGGCGCCGATGTCGGCGTGGATCGCGCTGCGCGGCTGCAGGGCCTTCATCGCCTCGCCCGCCAGGTCGACCACGAAGAAGCGCGAGCCCGGCGCCTCCGCGTTGCCCACCCGGGTGTCGGCCACCCGCCCCAGCGCCGCGGGCGCCGCGGTCGAGGCTCCTGCTGCCGGGGCCGCGCCCGCTGGAGCCACCGCCTGGGCGACATCGGCCCACCCCCAGTGCATCCGGTAGGTGAAGACGTGCTCGCCATGCGCCGCCAGTCGTTCCTTGGGCCGCCAGAACGAGACGATGTTGTCGTTCACCTCGTTGACGGTGGGGATCTCGACCAGCACGACCGCGCCCTGGCCCCAGTCGCCGATCGGCTCGATCCACAGGCTGGGGCGCCTGTTGTACAGCACCTCCGGGTCGAGGTAGTCGACAAAGGCGCGCTTGCGCTGCATCAGGCCGAAGCCGTGCGGGTTGACGTCGCCGAAATCGCTGACCTGCAGGTCGCGCGGGTTGCACAGCGGGCGCCAGATCTGCTCGCCGCGCCCGGTGAGCAGGGACAGTCCCTGCGAGTCGTGGGCCGCGGGGCGCCAGTCGTCGATGGCGCGCCGATCGTTGGCGTCGAAGAAGTACATGCCGGTCAGGGTGGCGATCCCGGGCGTCGCGATGTCGACGCGGGGATAGAGCACGCTTTCCACGTCGAACACGGTTTCCTCGCCGGGACGCACGGTGAAGCGGTAGGCGCCGGTGGTGCTGCGGCTGTCGAGCAGGGCGTGGATCACCAGCGAGTTGACGCCGGGCTGCGGCCGCTCCAGCCAGAACGTGCTGAACCGGGCGAATTCCTCGCCCTGCGGGTCGCCGGTGCCGATCGCCAGGCCGCGCGCCGAGAGCCCGTAGACCTGCCCCTTGGCCACGGCACGGAAGTAGCTGGCGCCGAGGAAGACGCAGACCTCGTCGTAGGTGTCGGGCCGGTTGATCGGCGCATGGATGCGAAACCCCGCGAAGCCGAGCTGCTCCGCGGCGGGCGAGGCGGCAGGACGGGTGGCGGGATCGGCGTGGTCGAACAGCTCCGTGGCGTACGGGACCCGGACCGCCTGGCCGCCGGCGACCTCGAGGATGTCGACGCGCTCGCGGTACAGGAAGCCGCGGGAGAAGAACTGGGCCTGGAACGGCAGGCCCTGGCCGCGCCACAGCGCGTGCTCGGCGCGGAACCGGATGCCGCGGTACTGGTCATAGGTCAGGTGGTCGAGGGGCGCGGGCAACGCGGTGTCAGGCGCCTGGAACGGCTGGCGCGACATCGCCTGCGCCAGGCGCCTGACGGTGGCGGCGTCGAACGGGCCGGGCGCGGGCGCCCCGACGCCCGGCGGCGCCTCGGCCGCGCCGGAGCGGGACCAGGGCAGAGCGAGGAGCGGGCTGCCGGCCCCGGCCCAGAGCAGCGTACGTCGATGCAACAGCAATCCTCCCCCTCGCCGGAAGCCGGTCTGCGTCTTCCGGTTGCAGGATAGTGCAGGAATGATCGCCGTGTCGTGGCCCACGCTCGCCCCGGGGCCCAACACCCCTGGGTCGCCGCGACACGTCGCCGACCCGGTGCCGCCGCAGGCGAGGCAAGGCAGGAAGCAAGGTTAAGGCTCTGCCTCAAACTCCGCCAAAGGCAGGCCTTTGGAATCCACTCCTCAAGTAAGGCCGGTCCAGGGGCGGCTCGCCCCTGGCGGGTCTGGGCGGAGCTGGCCAAAGGTTCCGATGGCCCGCTTGGGCCATTGGAATGGCCAGCGAAGGGAGAGCCCAGCCTTGCTTCCTGACAGCCATGGGCCGACTCAGAAATGACCCACCACTGCGGCAAGGCCAGGGTTGTCAGCCGGCGCGCAAGACTGACCCCTCATCGGCGTCCAAGGCTGAACCCCTGATCTGAGCTTTGCGGCGTGGTCAGTCTCGGTTCTTCATCCACCAAATTTCGTTGCCGCTCCCGATGGCATCGGGCCCACAAACCGTTCACGGCAACGGGACAATTCCACAATCCCAATTCTGTGTACTGCACTCTCTCGCTGCCATCTGTTCGACAGAATACTACAACAATGCAAGTGCCATTCCCAGATCTGCACAGTCGTGCCGAACCTGCTGCATGGCCTCTCTTCGGATGCCGCCCCTCAGCAACAAATCGTGGATGATGTCGCGCGTCCGGGCCGCCATCCCCACGACGTCTTGCAGGTCCCGCTCGTCCGGAGCCTCGTCGGCCTGCGGGAGTTCCAGGCAGGCACGGACAGGTGCAAACCAGTCCTTGCCGCCTGCGCCGATCCTGGCACGCACGATCCACCCCTGCGGCTTGTGCCCGAGTCCCTTGCCGAACTGCCTGGCAAGCCAGTGGACGTGCCTGTCGTAGTCCGCCAGGAACAGCCGGAACCGGTTGGCGGCGACACCGGGAGGCACGGATCGCAGGGCGTCCGGGTCGAAGCCGTCCGCAAGCAGCGGCGCCGGCCCCAGGAGCTCCTCGGCGAACGCCAGGAACGGGTCGCCGTCGACGATCACCACCCGGACGTTGGGCCGGTCGATGGCGAGTTCAGGGATGTGGTGACCCTGCCTCCAGCGCAGCAGCATCCCGCTCAGCCGCCGCGGCTCCGCCCCGACCAAATCGGTCACGAAGCACGGCGCCGAAACGTCGCGCATGCGCGTGTCGGTGGCGCCGTAGCCGGCAAACGCGCCCGACCCGCCGGCGAACTCGATGAGGGCGGGATGGAACACCTGGCCGTGGCACAGCAGCCCGGGCCGGCCGGCAAGCCTGCGGTGCACCGCGCGCAGTTCCAGGGTGCTGGTCCCCAGCACGGCGAACCAGGGCGTGGTCACCCGCGTCTGGTCCTCGTGCCAGGTGCCCTGCGAGCGTCCGGGAACCGGCCGTCCCGGCACCCCGTCGCGGTAGACCCTGCGCCAGGCGTCGTATTCCAGGGTCGGCTCGCCGATGCTCTCGTCGGGGAACGGCGTCGGCGGCACCTCGCCCGACCAGACCGCGTCGAGCCGGTCGCGCAGCGCCGTGTCGTGGAGCGACACCTTGCGCGCCACGAAGAAGTTCTGCCGCAGCAGATACTCGTAATGATCCGCATGGAACAGGATCGGGTAGCCGTAGTCGGAGAACTGGGAGTGGGTCAGCGGGCAGCTCACGATCCTGTCCTGCGGCACCAGGTGGCGCACCAGGGTCTGGAAGAACAGCTCGTCGGCGATCAGCGTCGTGCGGAAGAATCCCACGATGTCCGGGGTCCGCGCCAGCGCCATGACCTGCTTCAGGGTCCGCCAGGTGAGCACCCACCATTGCGAGCCCATGAACGGCGTCATGCCGCGCACGAAGCTGCGCTCCAGGCCCAGCCACTTCTGCAGGTGGAAGCAGGCCTCGGTCCGGCGCGGCTGCTCGCGCCAGTTGAACGGCCAGCGGTAGCGGTAGCGCTCGCGCTGCGGGCCGGTCTTCACCCAGGTCTCCGTGTCGGCCGCGACCGTCTCGATGAACTCGTCGCCGTCGTTGCGCTCCAGGAACGCGCTCAGCTGGGCGCTCGGGCGGATCGGGTAGTCCATGCCGCTCAGGTGGTACACGTAGGTCGGGTCCCAGCCGGCGGCCTCGATCGCGTCGAGGCAGTTCAGCGTGCCCTGCACCACCGACCACTCCCCCCAGTGCACCGCCACCCGTGCGGCGAGGCGGACCTGCGCGCAGCCGGCGAAGCGGTCGCGCAGCCGCTCGAACGACGCCTGCGGCGCCTTGAGGTCGTAGTGCAGGGCGACCAGGTGGCCCTGCGCCGCCAGCAGGCGGATCAGCCGCTCGACGTCGTCGGCGCGCCCGTGCGCAAGAAGGGCGAAGGCGATCTGCATCCTGGGCCTCCCGGTCTCGGCTCCGGCGCCGCACCCTGGCTGCGGCCTGCGCAGGCGCCACGCCGCTCTCCCGCCGCCGCCTCGCCGGGCGGTGCCGGCGGCGTTGCGTTCGCCCTTTCGCCGACCCTATGGTGCCGCCGGTCAGGAAACGGACGTCTCGCCATGCCCCCACCCAGCCCCGCCTCTCCCGGGCCGCAGGCGACGGCCGTGGCGGCGCAGGCGCAACCCGGGCAGATCGTCGAGAGCCAGTACGACCGCACCGAGCGCACGGCAAGCCTGATCGCCGCGGGAAAGCACCGCAACCTCATCGGCGGCCAGTGGAACACGATGGGAGACCTCCAGCTCGATTTCCTGAGGAGGTCCGGGCTGATGCCCGAACACAGGGTCCTGGACATCGGCTGCGGGTGCCTGCGCGCCGGCGTGAAGCTGATCCCCTACCTCGAACCCGACCACTACTACGGGCTCGACGCGGAGAAGGCCCTGCTGGACGTCGGGTTCCACAAGGAGCTGGCCAGGGCCGGCATCCAGGATCGCCTGTCGCGCGCCAACCTCTATGCGTCGCGCCTCTTCATCCACCGCAGGCTGGGCGCGGCCGCGATCGACATGGCGATCTGCAACTCGGTGATGACGCACCTTCCGCTCAACTACGTGCGCATCTGCCTGGAGAACACCTTGGACTACTTCAAGGATGGCGCCTCGCTGTTCATGACGTTCTTCGAGCTGCCGGCCGGCACGCGGTTCTCCGCACCGCACACCAACACGCATGGTGTCACCACGAACGGCGCGTCCGACCCATACCACTACACCGTTTCCGACATGGTCCATGCGGCGGAAGCCACCGGGTGGGCCGCGTCCTACATCGGGGAATGGGGACACCCGCGTGGGCAGGCGATGATGCGCTACCGGCGCGCCTGACCTGTCAGAAAGCAAGGCTGGGCTCTCCCTCCGCCCAGACCCGCCAGGGGCGAGCCGCCCCTGGACCGGCACTTTCTTAAGTAGTGGATTCCAAAGGCGAGCCTTTGGCGGAGTTTGAGGCAGAGCCTCAACCTTGCCTGCTTCACCTGTCACTCCAAAGGGCTCTCGGTACAGGACGGGGTCTCTGGTCCTGCCTCCTCGCCGTCGCTTCCTGCACCGATGAGGGCTGCCGCGCGCCCGGACCAGTGTTCCACGCTGCCGTCGGCCGTCACGCGCAGGTCGAACGTCGCCGGCGGAACGAACAGGCGGTTGGTGTCCTCGAAGCGGCTGACCGAGATGCGGTCCACCCAGATGACGAGCGCAGGCCCGCCCGCCTGGAACGCCGCCCGCGTCTCCGGGGTCGGGCACACCAGGTCGGCGAGCGCGTGGCCGCCGGCGTCGACCACGCGGTCGCACAGCCAGCCCATCCGCCGCGCCTGCTCGACGCGGTCCTGCGCCGAGAAACCGAGGTCGCGGCTGATCTCGCGGCGCACCGCGTCGGCGTTGAAGTGCACGGCGCGGATGCGCGGCGAGAGCGCGAGCGCGAGCGTGGTCTTGCCGGCACCCGGCAGGCCCATCACCAGGATCTTCACGCCCATCCGCCACCCTCCACCCTGCCTGGCCGGGACCAAACATCCGGGACATGCCGCAGGTCCCGGGGGCGCGTCCACGCAGGCCTGATGACATCGCGCGAGGCATGGGGGCAAGGCGCCAGGTATGGAAGGCAGGCAAGGTTGAGGCTCTGCCTCAAACTCCGCCAAAGGCAGGCCTTTGGAATCCACTTGCTTAAGTAAAGCCGGTCCAGGGGCGGCTCGCCCCTGGCGGAGTTTGAGGCAGAGCCTCAACCTTGCTTGCTGCCCTGCCGCGGCCCTCACACCCCGGCCTGGTCGCGCAACGCTCCCGCCACCAGCGAGATCGCCGCCATGCCCAGCAGCGTGCCGAGGAACACCGACAGGGTCACGGTGAGCGGCGTGTCCAGGCTGGGCTGGTCCGGCAGCACCGGCGGCACGAAGTCAACCAGGTAGTCCTGCTTCCTCGCCGCATCCGCCCGCGCCACCACCAGGCCCTGCTCGGCCGAGGTGTAGGCGGTGCGCGCGAACTCCTCGTCGAGCTGCAGGCGCGCGTACTCGGCCAGGGTCTGCGAATACGGCGTGCCGCCCGACCCGGCCGGCCCGGCGAGCCGCCCCTGCTCGCGTCGCAACTGGTCCTCCAGCGAGGCGATGCGCGTCCTGATCTGCACGATGACCGGCGACCCGGGCGACAGGAACGGCACGCTCTGCGCGAGCTGGGTCCGCGCCACCGCGAGGTCGGACTCCAGCGTGCCGACGATGGCGCCGAGCTGGCCGGCCATGCGGGCCGGGTCGAGGTCGCGGTGCAGGTCCTGGTAGGCCGCCAGCGCGCCGCGCGCCTGCCGCACGCGCTCCTCCTGTCGGGCCACCTCGGCGGCGGCGAAGTCCAGCTCGTCGCGTCTCGCACGCGCGCTCATCTCGCCCACCATCCGGTCGCAGGCCTGCGCCACCGCCTCGGCGAGATCGAGCGCCGGCTTCGGGCCGGCGGCCTCGACGTCGATGGTGAGGTAGCCGCCCAGGCCCTCGCTGACCGAGACCCGCCGCCGGAAGACGCGCAGGAACGCCGCCTGCGAGGCGTGCGGGCTCATCCGCGACATCCAGTCCACGTCCGGGCTGCTGAACGCCGCGCGTAGGCCGAGCGTGCCGTCGAGCTGGCGCAGCAGCGCGGCCGAACGGACGTACTGGTAGATGATGGCGCCCAGGTCGACGCTGTTGCTCTGGCTGGTGCCTGCGACGCTCTGCACGAGACCGGCGGACAGGGATTGCACGGGCTGGTAGGTCTGGTAGGTGAGCTGAAGCTCCGCGACGTAGCGCGGCGAGGCGAACAACAGGAAATACCCCGCGGTCGCCAGCGTCGGCAGCCCGACGAAGACGGCCAGCCGCAGCAGGAAACGGCGCCTGCGCCGCAGCCGCAGCGTCAGCAGCATCCTCGCGTGCGGCGAGGCCGCGGCCCAGGACGGCGCGCTCGGCCCGGGACGCGCCAGCGCGCCGCCTTCCGCGGCGGCGATCGCGGTGGCCGCCGGGCGGTCCGCCTCGGCGCGCGCATCCCGCCGCTTCACGAGGCGCCCGCTTGCTGGAACACGCCCGCTTCCTGGAACACCCTCGCCTCGTGGAAGGCGACCCCGTCGGCGGGGCGGTCGAACAGGCGCAGCGTGGCATCGCGGATCACCACCACCGCCTCGGCATGATGCAGCGCCAGGCGCGGCACCGCGGTGGAGAAGATCAGCCCCGCCCCGCGGGCGCGCGCCGCCTCGACGCAGCGCGCCAGCAGGCCGGGCGGCAGGCCCTGCGCGTCGTCGATCAGGTAGCAGTCGGCCGGCAGCAGCATCGCCACCGCAACCTCCAGGCCGCGCCGCGTCGCCTGCTGCATCGTCCCGACCGGACCGGCGAGCTGCCGGCCCGCGCCGCAGAAGGCGTCGACCGCGAGCATCAGCTCGTCCTCGTCCAGCCCCTGCGAGCGTGCCACGAACCGCAGGTTCTCGAGGCCGGTCAGCGAGGCGTGCAGGAAGCGGCCCGCGTTGATGACCGACGAGAAGGCGCCATGGAACAGGATCGCGCCCTGCTCGCAGGCGCAGCCGCCGGACAGCAGGCGCAGCACCGTGGTCCTGCCCTGTCCGCGCGCGCCGAGCAGGGCCAGCACCCGGTCGGAGGGCAGGTCGAGGCTGGTCGGCTGCAGCACCAGCTTCGGCGGCGTCCCCGGCGCGAGGAAGACCTTCGCCACGTCGCAGAGACGGATCACCCCGCCGCCGTGTCGCGGATGCTGCGGCACGCCGCGAGGCCGAGCACGAGCAGCACGGCCGCGACGCAGGCGGGATAGGCCGGTTCGATCATCATCGTCGGGTAGCCAGGATCGAAGGCGTGCCGCTCCAGCTCCACCAGGTGCAGCAGCGGGTTGTAGAGGAACACGGCGGCCAGCACGGGCGGCACCCGCTCGACCACGAAATACAGGCCGCAGGTCACGAACAGGGCCCACACCGTCAGCTTCTCCAGGGGCCGCACGATCGACCACACCGTGCCGAGCCGCTCCGTCAGCAGCCCGAAGCCCACGCCCATCGCGCCTGCGACCAGGAACACGAGCGCGGTCTGCGGCAGGTCGGGCAGCGGCAGGTCCGCTCCGAACGCTTCGAACGGCAGCAGCGCCACCAGGCAGAACACGAGGTTGACCAGCAGCGGCCACGCGGCCCGCGCCAGTCGCAGGTGCATCGCCGTCACGCCGGGCAGCACCGTGGCGCCGCCCGGCCACCTCGCCCCGCCCGCAGCGCCCTGCACCGTGTAGTTGAAGGCGAACCAGACGGAGAACCCCGCCAGCACGAAGGCGGCCACCGGGATCTCGCCGGGCATCGGCTTGCGCAGCACGGTGAACAGCACCCAGTGCGCGAGGATCACCGCGACCGGCCGGATCAGCTCCTGCAGCAGGCCGAACCGGTTGCCGTGGTACTTGAGCTGGAGGTTGCGCAGGATCAGCGCGCGGATGACGAACACGTCGTCCAGCCCGACCCACCGGCGCACCGGGCGCACAAGCACCGGGCGCAGCCCCGGGGAGCGCGGTTCGCGCGGCGCCGGCCCGGGCGGGACCGCCCCGCCTGGAGCGAGGCGTGGGGCAGCGGCCGGCGGTGAGGGTGGCGTCGCCGCCGCCACATCCGCCATCCCCTCCGTTCCGTCGCCGGCACGATCCGGCTCCTGCGGCTTGGCGCCACCCGGCCCGTCGCCCGCGAGCGGCGCCGCGCCCGCCGCGAGGGTGTCGCGCCCGCGCCGCAACCCCTCGCATCCCGCCAGCACCAGCCGCGCCGAGTCGCAGGCCGCGTCGTGCTGCAGCGCCTGGCGGGCCAGGCGCGCCGCCCCGTCCACCTGTCCGCGCTCCAGCATCAGGGCCGCCATCCCGGCCCGCAGGGAGGCCGCCTGCGGGCAGAGGCTCAGGGCGTCGCGCAGGTGGACCAGCGCCTGCCCGCCGTTGCCGCGCTGCCGCGCGATCGTGGCGAGCAGCCTGTGCCCGCGCACCAGGGCGGGGTCGAGCGCCAGCGCGCGCAGGCACGCCGCCCGCGCGCGCGCACGATCCCCGGCCAGCAGGAACGCCCGCGCCTGCAACAGCGCCGGCGCCGCGCCGTCCGCCGCCACGCACTGCCCGAACACCGCGGCCGCCTCCCCGAAGCGCCGCCTGCGGCAGAGATCGAGGCCGCGGGCCCGCAGCGCGCCGGTGCCGGGCGGGGCCGCGCTCACCCTGCGTCCCGGCCCGTCGTCACGCGGAGGCATCCGGGCGCAGGGGCTTGAGGCCGACGCCGAAGATGCGGGGCGGCATCGGCGACACGCGCACCTCGCGCACCTCGTAGCCGTCCAGCACCACGTGGCGCATCGCCTGCGGGCTGATCCGCCAGAAGTCCGGGGAGTCGTGCACCCGCTGGGTGGGGGTGGTGTCGGCGATCGGGTTGCCCTTCGGCCCGCTCACGGTGACGCCCGCGCGGCCCGCCGCCTTGCTGAAACCCGGCACCGCCAGCACGAGGGTGCCACCCGGCCCCAGCACGCGGCGCATCTCGTCCAGCGAGCGCCAGAAATGCCGCTCGTGCACCAGCGCGTCGTTCCACAGCACGGTGCCGAACACGCCGTCGGCGAACAGGGCCGCCATGTCGCCCGGATGCCCGCGATGCGCCACCATCCCCCCGGGGAGCCGACCCGGCGACAGCGCCGGCCCGAGGATGTGGCGCTCGGCCTCCTCGAACCGGCCGGCCGCCAGCACGCAGGCCGCGGCGTCGGCCACGCCGAGTTCGAGGTAGGGTCCCTGCGTTGCCTGCGCCTCCACCAGCGTGCGGAACTCGCCCGCCATCCGCACCGACGGCGCCAGCCTCGGCGCCCCGGGCGCGTCGCCCCTGCCCGCCGCCGCGGCACGGTCGCTGCCCGGGATGGCGAGAGCAAGGTCGCCACCCGGGGTGGCGAGGGCGGCGAGAACCTCGGCGATGTTGGGCACCAGGGGCGCCACGGACTGCGTGCCCTGCCCGCCATCGAAGATCATCGCCTCGATCGAGTCGGCATGGCGGGCGATGTCGCCCTCGTCGAACTCCAGGAACGCGAGCAGCGCGTGCAGCCTGGCGGTGCGCGCCTCGCGGTCGCCGGAATACAGGTCCTCGTAGCAGATTGTGTGGAATCCCTCATCGAGCCGCGCGAGCCACGCCGTCACCGTGTCGGTCGCCTCGCGGCAGTGGAGCCGGTGCGCCACCATGCGCTCGACCGGCAACGCCCCGAGGGTGCGCTGGCCCTCCGCCACCTCGCTGAACACCTTGCGCGAGTAGTCGCGGAACCAGGTTCCCTGCGCCTCGGCGATGAACTTGGACACCAGCCGCGCCGGCTCGTCGCGTCGCAGCAGCAGGATGTGGCGGTACGACGCCCTGGCCGCCGCCTGCATGAGGTGCTCGTTGAATCCCATGCTCAGCAACTCGTAGCAGTGCTTCAGGAGATGGCCGGCCGAGAAGACCTCGTCGAGCGAGCCGGCGAGCGCGACCGGGTCCCTGGTCCTGTTCCAGGCCTCGGTGATCGGCCAGAACTGGCGCGGCCTGGCCCTGGCCCAGTTGAACGGCTCGTGCTCGGCGCTGCGATGCTCCGACATCAGCATCAGCAGCTCGGTGAGCGTGGTGCCGCCGGTGCGCTGCATCGTCCAGATTATGAAGGGTCTCGACACCGTGCCCATCCCATGCCGCGCCGCAACGCCGGCCGGGTGTCGCAGACCGCGCGGGGCAGGGTCAAGCCGCAGCGCGGCAAGGCAAGCAAGGCTGGGCTCTGCCCAGACCCGCCAGGGGCGAGCCACCCCTGGACCGGCCTTATTTAAGTAGTGGATTCCAAAGGCGAGCCTTTGGCGGAGTTTGAGGCAGAGCCTCAACCTTGCCTGCTTGCCTGCCTTGCCGCCGCCCCGTCACCGGCCGCTGGCATCGCGGCAGGCCGTGGTCTATCAACCCGGCCGGTCCGGGACGTGCGCGGATATGGAGGCTGCTTGCCCTGCCACGTCCGCCCCTGCCGGCCTGCCCGCCTGCGCGTCGTGTGCGCCCTGGCGGTGGCGTGGCTGCCGGTCGCCTGCAGCCACTTTCCCAGCGGGGCGCCGACCTCGCGCGACTTCGGCGCCGGCCAGCCTCGGGCAGGGGGTCGCGTGACCGCGGCGGCGCGCCCCGCCCTGCTGCTCGTCGACCTGGACGCGTCCACCCTGCCGCCCCTCGCCGCAGAGCCGCGCGCCGGCCTGGCCGCAGCGTTCGCCCCCCCGGGCCGCCGGCCGAGCCTGGCCCTGCGCCCGGGCGAGCTGGTCAGCGTCAGCATCTTCGAGTCCGGCGCGGTGCCGCTGTTCGGGCAGTCGGGCATCGCGGCTGCGAACCCGCTGGCCGGCGCGCTCACCGAGGGCGGCCACGCCACGACCCTGCCGCCGCAGGGCATCGAGCCGGATGGCGGCATTGCGATCCCGTTCGCGGGCAGGGTGCGCGTGGGCGGCCTCACGCCGCTGCAGGCCGGCGAGCGCATCGCCGCCGCGCTGGCCGGACGCGCCACGAACCCCCAGGTGGTCGTGGCGCTCGCCGGGCCGTCGCTGAACACCGCGACTGTGGGGGGCGACGTCGCCCACCCCGGCCTCGTGACCCTGACCCTGCGCGGCGAGCGGGTGCTGGACGCCGTCGCCGCGGCCGGGGGGTCGAGCCACGAGCCCTCCGAGTGCACCGTGCAGCTCACCCGGCACGGGCGGACGGCGACCGCGCGGCTGCAGCAGCTCGTCGACGACCCGTCCGAGGACCTGCCGCTGGAACCGGGCGACGGCCTGTTCGTGCTGTACGAGCCGCGCAGCTTCGTGGTGCTGGGCGCGGCCCTCAAGGTCGCGCAATATGACTTCAGCACCCGGCGCGTCACCCTGGCCGAAGCCGTCGCGAGGGCGGGCGGGCCGAGCGACTCGCTCGCCGATGTCGGCAACCTCTACCTGCTTCGCACCGAGCCGGCGGAGACCGTGGCCGGGCTGCTGCAGGCGGCCGCCACCGCTCCGGTCGCCGCAACGGCGAGTGCTCCTGTCGCCACGACGGCGAGCGTCGCGGTCGCGGCGCCGGTGGCCTACCATCTCGACCTTCGCCATGGGGCGGGCTACTTCCTGGCGCAGGGCATCCAGATGCGGGACAAGGATGTCGTTCTGATGACAAACGCGGACTCGGTGCAGTTGCAGAAGATCTTCGCCGTGGTGCGCAACGTGACCGGCGTGTATTTCGACCTCCACTCGCGCTTTCCCTAGCACCTGGCCGCAAGGACGAAGCGATGATCCCGCCGCGTCCGCGTTCGGTCGGCCACCGTCAGACCAACGACGCGTGGTGGTCGGGCAGGCACCCGCGCTGGCTCGCCCGATGGGTGCGGGCCGGCTTTGTAACGGGCCGGCTGCTGCTGCTGTCGTGGCTGCTGGCGCTGTGGAGCCGCTGGAAGCTCGCCCGCCTGCTCGGCCCCGCTCCGTCCCGCGGCGGCTCCGGCGTGGTGCTGGTGGCCACCTACCGGGGCGACGCCGGCCTGCTGCAGCCGTTCCTGTCCCACCACCGCCGGCTCGGCGTCGCGGAATACGTCTTCCTCGACCTCTCCTCGGCCGGCGATCTCGCGACCCTGCTGCGGCACGAGGCGGACTGCGCGGTGTGGCGGCCGCGCGGACGCTGGCACCCGCGCCAGTCGCTGCCCTGGCTCAACCATCTGCGCCACTGCCATGCCGCCGGGCGCTGGTGCCTGTCGCTTGAGGTCGGCGACCTGTTCGTCTACGCGCGATGCGAGAGCCGTCCCATCCGGGGCCTCACGGATTTCCTGGACACGGAGCACCGCGACCACGTCTTCGCGCTGGTCATCGAGATGTACGCCGAATGCGCCATCGCCGACCTGGTCCGCAGTCCGGCGGAGGACCCGCTGCAGGTGATGCCGTGGTTCGACCCGTCCGGCTATGTCACGTCCGAGCCGACGGCGGACCGCAGCGTCGAGGTGCGCGGCGGCCTGCGCCGCCGCACCCTGTTCAGGAGCAACCCGCGCCAGAGCCCGGCCATCGGCCGCATCCCGCTGGTCCGCTGGCGCCGCTTCTACGCCTACCTGGACGGCACGCGGCTGATGCGGCCCAGGCGCCTGAACACCGCGCACTCGTCCACGCACAGCAGCCCGACGGCCTGCCTGCTGCGCTTCGCCCTGCTCGGTGCCCCCGGCCAGAGCGACCTTCCCGCCCACGCGGCGAGCGAGCGGCTCCGCTCCCTGCGGCTCAAGCACGACGTCAGCCGGCGCTACGCGGACAGCGCGGACCTGGTGGCGTGCGGCCTGCTCAACCCGGGGCAATGGTTCTGATATCAACGGCTCCCTGGAACGACCGGTGAAGCAGGCAAGGTTGAGGCTCTGCCTCAAACTCCGCCAAAGGCAGGCCTTTGGAATCCACTACTTAAGTAAAGCCGGTCCAGGGGGGCTTCCCCCTGGCGGGTCTGGGCGGAGCTGCCCAAAGGTTCCGACGACCCTCTTGGGTCGTTGGAAGGGGCAGCGGAGGGGGAGCCCAGCCTTGCTTCCTGACAGATCAACGCATGGGCCGTTGGCATGAGGGCCTGGCCGACGCTGCGCCGGCTCGGCCTGCTGGCGCTGGCGCTGGCGCTGCCGGGCGCAGGCGCTCCGGTCGCGCGCATCTCGCTGTCGCCGACGCCGCTCGGCTCGATCGACCCGAGGCTGTTCGGCGTGAACTACGTGTGGCACCTGGTGCCGCGCTCCGACTTCGCGGCGTTCGACGCCGCGATGCGCGACATCGCCCATGCGACCCTGACCCGCTACCCGGGCGGCTGGGCGGCGGAGAGATACGACTGGGACCGCAACGAGCAGACCGGCGAGCAGGCCCGCGCCGTCGAGCCCGGCGTCGGGCCGGACGCGTTCCTGGCCGCGACCGCACAGGCGAGCTTCGTCACCCCGAGCGCTAGCGCGATCCGCGACCCGGCCGAGATGGACCAGGTCGTGCGGACCACCACCCGGCTCGTCCAACGCTTCGGCGCGCAGGTGCCGATCTGGGAGATCGGCAACGAGTGGTGGCTGCAGCGCGGCGCGAAGCAGGACCCGCAGATGCGCGCGCGCAACCTCGCCGCCTACGCGGCCCTGGTGGCGCGGGTGGCCCCCGCGATGCGGCAGGCCGACGCGCGGATCGGCATCTACGTGACCGGCGAGTGGACGCGGCCGGAGGATTTCGCGACCCTGCGCGCGCTGGTGAGGCCGGCGGCGTGGGACGCGGTCACCGGCGTGTCGATCCACCCGTACTGCGGCACCCTGGAGGCCGAGACCCTGTGCAGCCTGCTGCCGCAGCGCGCGCGCGAGATCCGCGCCGCGAGCGGGAAGCGGTCGATCTATGCGTCGGAGTGGTCGCTGGGGCCGCGCGTCACGTCGGACGACTACGGCATCCGCAACGCCAACCAGCTCGTGACGGCGATCCGCACCCTGGCCGAGGCGGGGCTGGACGCGGCGGCGTACTGGCCGCCGGTGCGGGCCGTGCCGGCGATCGCGTTCGTCTCCGCCGACTACGGCCAGGCGTTCGCGACCGGCAGGCTGTTCGGCTGGATGGCGCAGTCGTTCCGCGGGCAGATGCTGGGCAGCACCGGCGACCTGCCTTCCGCGGCGGCGCAGGGCGAGGACGGCGTCTGGGTGGTCGTGTCCTCGATGGACTCCGGCCCGCGCGGCGTCGAGATCGCCCTGGCGGCGACCGGCCTCACCCATCTCGTCTCGGCCGAGGTGATGTTCGCGGCCGACCCCGACGAGCGCGATCGCGCCCGCCTCGTGCAGGTGGCCGCCCTGCCCGCGGCGATCCGGCACGATGCGCAGGGGCAGGCATCGGTGGTGTTCGACGTCAACCCCGGCACGGCGGGACGCGGGACGGCGTGGGAGATCGTGCGCCTGCACCTGCGCTGATGCCGACATCGACCTGTCAGGCAAGCAAGGCTGGGCTCTCCCTCCGCTGCCATTCCAACGACCCAAGAGGGTCCTCGGAACCTTTGGCAGCCCGCCCGGACCCGCCCCTGCTTCAAGGCGGGGGCGAGCCGCCCCTGGACCGGCTTTACTGGGTAGTGGATTCCAAAGGCGAGCCTTTGGCGGAGTTTGAGGCAGAGCCTCAACCTTCCTTGCTTCCGTCTCCCGTGCCATTTTGCCTCGACCCACTGCGGAGGTATCGCGCCCATGGCCGTCAACAAGACCCACGAGACCAGCGCGTCCGCGCTCGCCGGCCTGTTGCGCGACGGCATGCTGATCCACTCCGGCGGCTTCGGCCTGTGCGGCATTCCCTCGTCGCTGATCGCCGCGATCCGCGAGTCCGGCGTGCGCGACCTCACCGTGGTCTCCAACAACGCGGGCGTCGACGACGGCGGCCTGGGCGAGCTGCTCCAGACCCGCCAGATCGCGAGGATGATCAGCAGCTACGTCGGCGAGAACAAGCTGTTCATGCAGCAGTATCTGGCCGGCGAGCTGCAGATCGAGTTCAACCCGCAGGGCACGCTCGCGGAACGCATCCGCGCCGGCGGCGCCGGCATCCCCGCCTTCTACACCCGCACCGGCGCCGGCACCGCCATCGCCGAGGGCAAGGAGACCCGCTCCTTCGGCGGCCACGACCACATCATGGAGACAGGCCTGCGCGCCGACCTGGCCGTGATCCACGCCTGGCGCGGCGACCCCGAGGGCAACCTCGTGTACCGCATGGCCGCGCGCAACTTCAACCCGGTGATGGCTACCGCCGCCACCGTCACCGTCGCGGAGATCGAGGAGCTGGTGCCACAGGGCTCGCTCGACCCCGACTCGATCATCACGCCCGGGATCTTCGTCCAGCGCATGGTCGTGGTCGGCGGCGCCGGGAAACGCATCGAGCAGAGAACAACCCGCAAGAGGGAGGCCGCCTGACATGGCCTGGACCCGCGACCAGATGGCTGCCCGCGCGGCGGCCGAGCTGCAGGACGGCTTCTACGTCAACCTCGGCATCGGCATCCCGACGCTGGTGGCCAACCACGTGCCCGCGGGCATGACGATCTCGTTCCACAGCGAGAACGGCATGCTCGGCATGGGGCCGTTCCCCTACGAGGGCGACGAGGACCCCGACCTGATCAACGCCGGCAAGCAGACCGTCACCCTGCTCCCCACCAGCAGCTTCTTCGACAGCGCCACCTCGTTCGCCATGATCCGCGGCGGCCACGTCCAGCTCTCCGTGCTCGGCGCGCTCCAGGTCGCGGAGAACGGCGACCTCGCCAACTGGATGGTGCCTGGCAAGATGGTCAAGGGCATGGGCGGTGCGATGGACCTCGTCGCCGGCGTGCCCCGCATCGTCGTGCTCATGGAGCACACCGCCAAGGGCGAGGCCAAGATCCTGCCCGCCTGCACCCTGCCGCTCACCGGCGCCGGCGTGGTCAACCTCATCGTCACCGACCTCGGCGTGTTCGACGTCGCCCGCCCCGGCCTCACGCTGGTCGACATTGCCCCTGACGTCACGCTCGACGAGCTGCGCGCCAAGACAGCGGCGCGGTTCAGCGTGCACCCGCAGGTGGAGGCGCGGCTCGCGGCATAGGGCGGGGAGGGCCGTCGCTGGAGAAAGCAAGGCTGGGCTCTGCCCAGACCCGCAAAGGGCCGGCGGCCCTTTGATCCCGTTATAGAAAGACGGAGCTATGATGAGAGGTTCTTCTCTGCCTGAAGACTCTAACTTATCGTAATAAAAATATTGTATCGACTGTATAAATACTGATCAGTGCGCTAATACCAACCGCCCTAATCCCTGATCGTCGCCCAGGCGCGCTTGGTGATCGATCTGACCCGTGCGATGTCGCTGATGAACGTGTTCCACGCTGTGCGACAGGTCTCGACGATCTCGTCGTGGCTGTCCCACACGTGCCGGTTCAGGAAGTTGCCCCGCAGGTAGGCCCAGACGTTCTCGATCGGCTTGAGCTGTGGCGAGCAGCTCGGCAGCGGCAACAGGGTGACATCATCCGGCACGACGAGCTGCCCACCTGTCTGGTGCCAGCCGGCGCCGGCGCGGACCAGCACGGCATGTGCGCCGGGGCTGACCACCTTGCTGGGCGCATCGAGGTGCAGGCTCATCGCCTCGCTGCCCACCCAGGGCATGACCAGGGCGCTTCCGACCGCTCGTTGCGGACAGAGCGAGCCGAACAACCAGACGGAGTCGTGCCGATCGTCGCGGACCGCGGCCGGACGGAAGCCCGCCTCGTTGCACACGGCGCCGCAAGTGCCCTGCTGGCCCACGCGCGCCTCGTCCTCGAACCAGATCTCCACCGGCTTGCCGGCTGCCTGGACTGGCAGGGCCGCCGCTACGAGGGCCGCAGAATCCTTCTAGAAAGCGCCTGTGCTGCCTCGTCCCGCCTGGGGTTATGCGGGCGGGGCTGCAGCCGGGTCAGTTCCTGTAGGATACACGCCGCACCCGTAGGTCCAGGCCGCCACAGCCCTGACTGGCAGCACTGACAACCCCGAGCAGGGAAGGCATCAAGAGCAAACTAGACGACAGACCGATCCGGACCTAAGCATGATGAGAGGGGCAACGGTCTCGGATCATGAAGGCCGTCCGGAAACGTCTAGGAAACAGGAATGTCCAGGTCACTCAGGTTTGCAAGCTGTCTGGCGCTGGCGCTTGCCGTTGCACTGGCGCCCGCGCGCGCCGACTCTGTCACCGTCAACGCCGACACCTCCGGTGCGCAGCCCAAGGCCGCGTTCCAGGACGTGGTCAGGCAGTTTGAGGCGGCAAATCCGGACACCCAGGTCGTGCTCAACGTGTACGACCACGAGAGCTACAAGCAGTCGCTGCCCAACTGGCTGACTTCAGCGCCGCCTGACGTGGTGCTTTGGTATACGGGGACGCGGATGCGCCAGTTCGTCCAGCCCGGCCTGCTCACCGACGTGAGCGCCCTGTGGACGGCGCCGATGAAGCAGGCGTTCGGCAGCACCGCTGTCGGCCTCGTCACCGACGACGGCAAGCAGTACGCCGTGCCTTACACCCAGTACCAGTACGGCCTTTACTACCGCAGCGACATCTTCAAGAAGGCCGGAGTCGGCCCGATCAGGAGCTGGGACGACCTGGTCGGCGCCTGCGACAAGCTCAACGCCATCGGCGTGGCGCCGATCGACATCGGCTCGAAGGACCTGTGGCCGACCGCGGCCTGGTTCGACTACCTCGACCTGCGCATCAACGGCTACGTCGCGCACATGGCGCTGATGTCGGGCAAGGAGTCCTACCTCGACGCGAAGGTGCGCGACGTGTTCGCGCACTGGAAGCAGTTGCTGGACCACAAGTGCTTCGTGGCCAACCACGCCGAGCTGAGCATGCAGGAGAGCCAGGCGGTGCTGTTCCAGGGCCGCGCCGCGATGATGCTGATCGGCAACTTCATCACCGAGAACTTCTCGCCCGAGATGCAGGAAGTGATGCAGTTCGAGCCGTTCCCGACGATCACGCCGGGCGTCGCCGACGCGGAGGACTCGCCGATGGACTCCGTGTCGATCCCGCAGGGTGCGAAGAACAAGGCAGGGGCGATGAAGTTCCTCGCCTTCATGATGCGGCCCGACGTGCAGACGATGATCAACCGTTACGAGAAGCAGATTCCGGCCAACTCGCAGGCGCAGGTGATCGATGACCGCTTCCTGGTCGAGGGCCGCAAGTTGCTGGAGGCGTCGCCGGACCACGCGCAGTTCTTCGATCGCGACACCAACGAGGCGCTGGCCACGCTGGCGATGAAGGGCTTCCAGGAATTCATGGTGCAGCCGGCCCGGCTCGACCGCATCCTGGCCGACATCGAGCGCGCCCGGCTGCGCATCTACGCGCACGGCTGAGCCCGGGGCGTGGCGGCATCCACCACCCTGCGGCGTGCCGGCTCGCTGGCGCCCCTGCCGTTCATCGCGCCGGCCGCCTTGTTCTTCTCGGTGTTCGTGCTGTGGCCGATCGCCGACAGCCTGTGGATCTCGCTGCACGACTGGGACGGCGTGCACCCGATGCGCTGGGTCGGCCTGGGCAACTACGCCGAGCTGCTCGGCGACGACGTGTTCTACACCGCGCTGGTCAACAATGTCTGGTGGCTGCTCGCCTACATGCTGGCACCGGTGCTCGGCCTCGCCATCGCGCTGTTCCTGAACCAGAACGTGCTCGGCATGCGGCTGTACAAGTCACTGTTCTTCTTCCCGTTCGTGATCTCGCAGGTGGTGGTGGGCCTGGTGTTCTCCTGGTTCTTCAACGGCGATTTCGGGCTGCTGAACGTCGTGCTGCACGCGGTCGGACTGCCAGGCGTGTCGCTGCTGGGCAACGCCGACTGGGCGACGCCCGCGGTGATCGTCGCCGGGCTGTGGCCGCAGACCGCGTACTGCATGATCCTGTACCTGACCGGGCTGACCGCGATGAACGGCGAGGTCGTCGAGGCCGCGCGCATGGACGGGGCGCGCGGCTGGGCCATGCTGTGGAACATCGTCATCCCCCAGCTCAGGCCCGCGACCTTCATCGCGGTCGTGGTGTCCGTCGTCGGCGCGCTGCGCTCGTTCGACCTGGTCTCGATCATGACCAAGGGCGGCCCGTACGACAGCTCGGCGGTGCTGGCGTACTACATGTACGAGCAGACCTTCCTGTCGTTTCGCTACGGCTACGGGGCAGCGATCGCGGTGGTCCTGTTCGCGATCATGGACGTCTACATCGCCTGCTTCCTCGTGGTCATGCTGCGCCGGGAGCGACGCTGATGTTCCCCCGCCCGATCCGCACCGCCTCGCCCGGCGCGCGCGCCCTGTACCGCGTCGCCCTGCCAACCAGCCTGGTGATTTGGCTGCTGCCGCTGCTGGCGATCTTGCTGACCTCGGCGCGCACCGCGCAGGATCTGGCGGCCGGCAACTACTGGGGCTGGCCGCAGGGCACCAGCCTGCTGGCCAACTACGCGGCGGTGTTCACCTCCTCGCCGACCGGGCGCTACCTGCTGAACTCGGTGGAGATCACGCTGCCCGCGGTCGCCGGCACGCTCGTCCTGTCCACGCTGGCCGGCTTCGGGCTGGCGAAGTTCCGCTTTCCCGGCAACACGGCCATCCTCGCGGTATTCATCGCCGGCAACTTCGTGCCGTTCCAGATCCTGATGATCCCGGTGCGCGACCTGATGATCCACGTCTTCCCGCTCTACGACACGATCTGGGCGCTGGTCGTGTTCCACGCCGCGTTCCAGACCGGGTTCTGCACCCTGTTCATGCGCAACTTCATCCGCGAGCTGCCGGACTCGCTGCTGGAGGCGGCGCGGATGGACGGCGCGGGCGAGTTCTCGGTGTTCTGGCTGATCGTGCTGCCGCTGGTCCGCCCGGCGCTGGCGGCGCTGGCGGTGCTGGAGTTCACCTTCATCTGGAACGACTACTTCTGGGCGCTGGTGCTGGTGCAGTCGGACTCCGCCCGCCCGATCACCGCCGGGCTGCAGGCGCTGCAGGGCATGTGGCTCGCCTCCTGGCAGCTCATGTCGGCGGGCGCGATCGTGGCCGCGACGCCGTCGGTCGCGATCTTCTTCCTGATGCAGCGGCACTTCGTCTCGGGACTGACACTGGGGGCGATCAAGGAATGATGCCGACGACCGCCGGACGTGACCCGCCAGGCAAGCAAGGCCGGAGGCTCTGCCTCTGGACTCCGCCAAAGGCTCGCCTTTGGAATCCGTTGCTCAAGAGACGGGTTTCCAAAGGCTCCAGGCCTTTGGCGGGTCTGGGCAGAGCCCGGCCTCGCTTCCTGTCAGGCCAAAGACCACGGCCCGCGGCATGAGCGGCCACCGCCTGGACGGGCGCGCCACCACGCTGCTGTTCCTGGAGCGCGACGGCGGGCTTCCCGAGATCGTCCACTGGGGCGCGCGCCTGCCGGACGGCCTGTCGCTGGGCGATCTGGCCGCGCTGCGCGACCGTGCGACGCGGCGCAACGGGCTCGACGAGGACCATGTCGAGGCGGTGCTGATGCCGACGCTGGGCACCGGCGCGCTGCGGGCGCCCGCCCTGGCCGCGAGCCGCGGCGGCGTCGACTGGACGGCCGAGTTTACCGAGGTCGCGGTGCGGGCGGAGCCGGGCGGGCTGCGCGTCGCGGCGCGCGACCCGGTGGCGGCGCTGTCGCTGGAGATCGTGCTGGCGCTGCCGCCGGACGGCGACGTGCTGGCCATGCGCTCGGTCCTGCGCAACGAGGGCGACACGCCGCTGCAGGTGGAGCGGCTGGCGGCCGGCGTGTTCCTGCTGCCGGCTGAGGCCTGCGAGCTGCTGGTGTTCGACGGACGCTGGGGGCAGGAATTCACCGAGCGGCGCATCCCGCTCGCCAGCGGGTCGTGGGCGTCGGAGAACCGGCGCGGCCGCTCGCATGACCGGTTCCCGGGCCTTGTCGCCGGCACCCCCGGCTTCGACGAGGACCGCGGCCTGGTGCACGGCGTCCACCTCGGCTGGAGCGGCAACCACCGCACGCTCGCAGAGCGGCTGGAGGACGGCCGGATTCTGGTGGTCACCGGCGAGTGGCTGCATCCCGGCGAGGCGGTGCTGGCGCCGGGCGAGGCGCTGGAGACCCCGCTCGCCTACGCGGCGCTGTCGCCGGACGGGCTCGCGGGACTGTCGCGCCGCTTCCACGACGGGGTGCGCCGCACGGTGCTGCGCTGGCCGGGCGGCGCGATGCGGCCGCGGCCGGTGACGCTGAACACCTGGGAAGGCAACTACTTCGATCATGACCACGACCGGCTGGTGGCGCAGGCGCAGGCGGCGGCGCGCCTCGGGATCGAGCGGTTCGTGCTCGACGACGGCTGGATGGCGGGGCGCGACAACGAGCGCGCCGGGCTCGGCGACTGGCGGCCGGATGCACGCAAGTACCCCGACGGGCTTGGCCCCCTGGCGCAGGCGGTCACCGGGGTCGGCCTGGAGTTCGGGCTGTGGGTCGAGCCGGAGATGGTCAACCCCGACAGCGACCTGTACCGCGCCCACCCGGAAGCGGTGCTGCACGTGGCCGGGCGGCCGCTGCGCACCTCGCGCCACCAGCTCATCCTCGACCTGACCCGCCCGGAGATCGCCGAGGCGATCTTCGCCCAGCTCCACGCCCTGCTGCGCGCTCACCCGATCTCCTACCTGAAGTGGGACATGAACCGCGACTTCGTGGCGGCGGGAGACGGGGCGGGCCGCCCGGCGTACCGGCGCCACCTGCTCGCGACCTACGCCCTGCTGTCGCGGCTGCGCGCGGCCTGCCCCGAGGTCGAGATCGAGAGCTGCTCCTCGGGCGGGGCGCGGCCCGATCTCGGCATCCTGCGCCACACCCACCGGGTCTGGACCTCGGACTGCACCGACGCGCTGGAACGGCTGTCGATCCAGCGCGGCTTCTCCCGCTTCCTGCCGCCGGAGCTGATGGGCGCGCACGTCGCGGCCTCGCCGAACCACCAGACCGGACGGCGGCACACGCTCGGCTTCCGCGCCGCGGTGGCGCTGTTCGGCCACATGGGGGTGGAGCTGGACCCGACGACGCTGTCCGACGCGGAGCGCTCGGAGCTTGCAGGCTGGATCGCGCTGCACAAGCGGCTGCGCCCGTTGCTGCACGGTGGCCTGCATCATGCGCTGCCCGTGGGGGCAGGCCGCTCGGTGCGCGGCGTGGTGTCGCAGGACCGCCGGCAGGCGGCCTTCCTGGTGGCGCAGGAGCGCTCCGACCCGCACCGCGCGCCGCCGCTCGCGGTGCCGGGCCTCGACCCCGCGCGCGCCTACCGGCTGCGGGCGCCGCCGCCGCAGCGTCTCGAGACGCGGCTGTCCGCCTCGCAGGCGAGGCTGTTCGCGGACGGGCTGGTGGTGCCCGGGGCGCTGCTCGGCACGGCCGGGGTCGCGCTGCCGGAGATGCAGCCGGAGAGCGCGCTGGTGCTGGAGCTTGCGGCGACCGACTGACGCCGGAGGAGCAGGCAAGGTTGAGGCCCTGCCTCAAACTCCGCCAGGGGGAGGCCCCCTGGACCGCCTTCCTTGAGTAAGGCCGGTCCAGGGGCGGCTCGCCCCTGGCAGGTCCGGGCAGAGCCCGGCCTTGCTTGCCGCCTTTGGCACGAACCCGAGCGGAGGAAGCGCCATGCTGGGCGTCTGCTACTACCCCGAGCACTGGCCCGAGTCCTGGTGGGAGGACGACGCCCGCGCGATGCGCGAGTCCGGCATCAGCCACGTGCGGATCGCCGAGTTCGCCTGGAGCCGCATCGAGCCCGAGCCCGGGCGCTTCGAGTGGGGCTGGCTCGACCGCGCCGTCGGGGTGCTGGGCGAGGCCGGCCTGCGCGTCGTGCTGGGCACGCCCACCGCGACGCCGCCGAAATGGCTGGTCGACCGCGAGCCGGGCATCCTGCCGGTGGGCGAGGACGGGCGCACCCGCGGCTTCGGCTCGCGCCGCCACACCAGCTTCTCCTCGCCCGCCTGGTGGCGCGAGAGCCGGCGCATCGTCGAAGCGGTGGCCGCCCGCTATGGCGCGTCACCGCACGTCGCCGGCTGGCAGATCGACAACGAGTTCGGCTGCCACGGCACGGTGCTGTCGTACGGGCCGGAGGACCTGGCGGCGTTCCGGCTGTGGCTCGCGGCACGCTATGGCACGGTCGAGCGGCTGAACGCCGCCTGGGGCAGCGTGTTCTGGTCCGCGGAGCTGCGCGGCTTCGACGAGGTGGCGCTGCCGGTCGGCGCCGTCACCGAGACCCTGCCCGCCGCCCGGCTCGACTTCCGGCGCTTCTCGTCGGCGCAGGTGGCGGCGTACTGCCGGATGCAGGCGGAGATCCTGCGCGCGCACTCGCCCGGCCGCTTCGTGACCCACAACTTCATGGGCCGCTTCACAGAGTTCGACCACCACGAGGTCGGCGGGGAGATCGACTTTGCGACCTGGGACTCCTACCCGCTGGGCTTTACCGAACAGTTCCCGCTCGACGAGGCGGAACGCGCGCTGTTCACCGAGACCGGGCACCCCGACATCGCCTCGTTCCACCACGATCTGTACCGTGGCGTCGGCCGCGGCCGGTTCTGGGTCATGGAGCAGCAGCCGGGGCCGGTGAACTGGGCGCCGTGGAACCCGGTGCCGAAGCCCGGCATGGTGCGGCTGTGGAGCTGGGAGGCGTTCGCCCACGGCGCCGAGCTGGTGAGCTACTTCCGCTGGCGGCAGGCCCCGTTCGGGCAGGAGCAGATGCACGCCGGGCTGCGCCGACCGGATCGTTCGCGGTCAACGGGAGGCAAGGAGGCGCTGCGGGTGGCGGCCGAGCTGCGCGAAATCGGCGTGCTGCCGGACAGCGGCGCCGCCCCGGTGGCGTTGCTGTTCGACTACGAGGCCGCCTGGATGACGCAGGTCCAGCCGCAGGGCGCCGATTTCGACTATTTCGAGCTGTGCCTGCGATGGTACGAGGCGGTGCGGCGGCTCGGACAGGACATGGACATCGTCGCTCCCGGCACGCCGCTGGGCGGCTACCGCGCCGTGCTGGTGCCCAGCCTGCCGCACGTCTCGGACTCGGCCCTCGCGGCGCTGCGCGACAGCGGCGCCGCCATGCTGATCGGGCCGCGTTCCGGCTCCAAGACCGGCAACCTCGAGATCCCGGCCGCACTGGCGCCCGGCCCGCTGCAGGCGCTGCTGCCGGTGCGCGTCACCGACGTCGCCTCGCTGCGGCCGGGGTTGTCGCATCCGGTTACGGGCACGCTCGCCGGCGCCGCGATACGCTGGCGGGAATGGCTTGAGCTCGCGGCGTCTGAGGTCGAACCGAGCGTGCTCGGGCGGTTCACCGACGCGACACCGGCCGTGATCGAGATGGATCGATGCATCTATCTTGCCTGCTGGCCGGACCTGGCACTGCTCCGGGCCGCGATGCGGCGCGTGCTGGAGATGGGCGGAGTGAGCATGGTCGATCTGCCTGCTGGCGTGCGGCTGCGCCGGCGCGGTGACATGCAGTTCGCCTTCAACTACGGACCGGAGCCTTGGACCTTGCCGGAAGAGGTTGGACGTCGTTTTGCCGTGGGCGGAGCGACGATCGCCCCGCAGGATCTCGCCTGCTGGCGCATGTGCGTGGAGTCGCCCGAATAAAGACCCATGAGAAAGTGTAGGGTGCTGGCGATGGAGCAATACGCACGGCTTCATTGGCTGACACATGCCCATGTTCGGGTCCCGATGCAGGTGATGCGGTCGGGCTGTGCGGCGAGCCGGTTCCAGGCGTCGGAGCAGGCAAGGGTGATGTCGTCGCAGGTGTCGAACAAGCGGTTGCCGAGCGTGTCGCTGCGCAGGTATGCCCAGACGGTCTCGACCGGGTTCAGCTCCGGGCCGCAGGGCGGCAGGTGCGGCAGGGTGATGGTGCCGGGCACGCGCGGCCGGCCACCCCTGCGGTGCCAGCCGGCGCCGTCGAGGACGAGCACCCCTTGGGCGCCGGGTGCCACGGCGGTGCTGATCCCGGCCAGGTGCGGGGTCATCATCCCGGCGTCGGCGCACGGCAGCACCAGGCCGGCAGCGAGCCCGCGGCCTGGGCAGATGGCGCCGAACAGATACGCCCACGAGCAAGGCTGGGCTCTGCCCAGACCCGCCCGGACGCTGCGGCCCGGGCGGACGCGTTGCCCGGCGCTAGTCGTCGCTGTCCCGGCTGTGGTGCGCGAGCGCGGTCCGCACGAACGCTGCGGGAAGCTGTATCCTCGCCTCGCCTGGGTGGGGCCGCGCCGCCTCGTGGCGCTTCCAGGCGCGCGGGACCTGCCGCATCGTCAGCCTCGGCGATGTCCGCCGGGCGTTGTCCAGGCTGGTCCTGGTCAGGACCCGTGCGGCTCCGCAAGCTTCGAGCACCCCCAGGATCGCACGCCGTCATGGACGCGATCGGCGCCGAGGCCAGGCAGCGCGGCCTGACCGACGAGACCCTGGAGGCGGAGCTTGCCGCCTACAACGCCGAGCGCCGGGGCTCGCCCACCGCCCTGTGATCGTGTTCGACGCCTCTTGCGCGGCGTTCGGTCCCGGCAGCGTGCCCGACGGTGCGGTGCGCCATGCGTTCCGGGCGGACCGTGGGCCGTCTCGGTACCGGTGATGGCCGAGCTGCTCGACGTGCTGCACCGGCCACGCCTGGCCCGGTTCATCGACCCGGAGCAGCGTGCCGACCTGCTGGACCTGCTCGACACGCTGGGCGCCGTTGTCGTGCCCGCGACACCGGTGACCCACTGCCGCGACCCCAAGGACAACATCTACCTGGAGCTTGCCCTGGCCGCCGGCGCCGACGTGATCGTCAGCAGCGACAGCGATCTGCTCGTGCTGCATCCCTGGCGCGGCGTACGGGTCCTCAGACCGGCGGCCTACCTGGCCGAAGCAGAGGCAGGCCGATGATGGATGGCGCGCGCCCTGCCCTGCTTCCGGCCCGCCTGCAAACCCTGCCCTCGGCCGTGGGAACCCTGCTTCCCGCCCTGGTCGTCGCGGCCGGCGAGCGCGCGAGCACGCGCTTCCTGGAATTCTTCGCCTCCACGATCCGCAACCCGCACACCCGCCGCGCCTACGCCCGCGCTACGACGGACTTCCTGGCCTGGTGCGAGGAGCGCGCCGTGCCGTCGATCGCCGCGGTGCAGCCGCTGCACGTGGCGGCCTGGATCGAGGGCCGGACGCGCGAGCGCTCCGCCCCCACGGTGAAGCAGCAGCTCGCCGCCGTCCGCCACCTGTTCGACTGGCTGGTCATGGGCCAGGTGGTGCCGTTCAACCCGGCCACCTCGGTGCGCGGGCCGGCGCACAGCGTCCGCCGCGGCAAGACGCCGGTGCTCGACCCGGCCGAGGCCAGGGCGCTGCTCGACAGCATCGACGCCACCACCCCGGTCGGGCTGCGCGACCGGGCGTTGATCGCGCTGATGGTGTTCAGCTTCGGGAGGATCGGGGCGGCGCTTGCCATGCGGGTGGAGGACGTCTTCGTGCAGAATCGCAGGCTCTGGGTACGGCTGCGAGAGAAAGGCGGCAAGCGCCACGAGATGCCCTGCCATCACACCCTGGAAGCATCCCTGCACGCCTATCTGGATGGTGCGGGCATCGCAGACGATGCGAAAGGGCCGCTGTTCCGCACGATCGGACGCGGCACGGGTCGGCTGACCCGCACGCCTTTGCCGCAGGCCAACGCCTACGCGATGGTCCGGCGCCGCGCGCTGGCCGCCGGCATTGGCACGAGGATCGGCAACCACAACTTCCGGGCGACGGGAATCACCGCCTACCTGAAGAACGGCGGCACGCTGGAGAACGCCGCCGCCATGGCCAACCACGCCAGCACGCGCACCACCCAGCTCTACGACCGGCGGCGCGACGACATCAGCCTGGACGAGGTCGAACGGATCAGGGTCTGATACCGCTGAACCGAGATGAAGACCCATTCGCCTCATCCATCGCCCGTCTCGGCGCCTGTCTCGGCGCCGAGCGGGCGCTTTGGAACCACCAGATACAAATTGATCGTTATCCCGGCTTAACGGTATCTGCATGCCCGTGCCCATGGCGGTGGTGCAGGTCGGGGTAGTGTGGGTGGCGATGCACCAGCCGCGCGTGGACATGCTCGTGGGTGTGAGGCTCGCCCAGGCCAGAACCGGGAGCGTGGTCGTGGCGGTGGTGCGCATCGTGGCGATGGCGATGCTCGTGCTCCATCGTCTCGTGAGCGTGGTCGTGCTCGTGCCGCTCGGCGAGGTGCAGCCACAGGCCGAACCCCATGAGCGCGCCCGCGGCCAGCAGCCGCACCGAGAGCGGCTCGCCCAGGACCAGCACGGCCAGCGTCGCGCCGACGAACGGTGCCAGGGAGAAGTAGGCGCCGGTCCGTGCCGCGCCGAGGTGGCGCAGGCCCAGCACGAACAGGGCAAGGCTGACACCGTAGCCGAAGAAGCCGACGATCCCGGCCACGAGCACCAAGCCAGCCGGCGGGAACACAGCGCCGTGCGCCAGCGCCAGGGCGAGGTTTACCGTGCCAGCGACGAGCCCCTTGAGCATGGCAATCTGCACCGGGTCGGCAGAGGACAGCCGGCGTGTCAGGTTGTTGTCCAGGCCCCAGCACAGGCAGGCCGCGGCAACGAGCAGCGCGCCCAGGTCGAGCGAGGCGTGTCCGCGCCAAGAGAGCAGCAGCGCCCCGGCCAGGATCGCGGCGGCACCGGCGAGTAGCCGCCGATCCACGTTCTCGCGGAAGGCGATCCAGGCGATCGCCATCGTCGCCAGGCCCTCGAGGTTGAGCAGCAGCGAGGCATTGGTCGCATCGGTGCGGGCGAGGCCGGACATCAGCAGCAGCGGTCCGCCGACGCCGCCGGCCAGGATCACCAGGCCGAGCCGTGGCAGGTCCGCGCGGCGCAGCGGCGCTTCGGCGGAGGGCAAACGAAGCACGGCGCGCGACAGGTGCACGGCGGCGAGGCCGGCGCCGGCGCCGAGGTAGAGCAGGCTGGCCACCATCCAAGGATCGACCAAGTCGAGGAGGAGCTTGGCAATGGGGGTGCTGGCGCCGAACAGGAGCGCGGAGAGCAGTGCGAGCGCGATGCCGGGACGGGCCATGCGGCTGAGGATAGCCGGAAACGGGTTCTAGGCTCTTCTGGCAGCATGTGCCGGCCGACATGCGGTTCGCGCCGCCCGCCGTCACATCGCGTCGGGTAGCTTGAAGCTGGCTTTCCGCTCGCTGTAGCGGTCCACGAGGACGTCCGCCCGGTCGCGCAGCGGCAGCGTGAAGCGCACCAGCTCCTCCATGACGTCCACGACCCGGTCGTAGTTGGCAGACGGCTTCATCCGCCCCGCCTCGTCGAACTGCTCGTAGGCGCGGGGCACGCTGGACTGGTTCGGGATGGTGACCATCCGCATCCACCGCCCGAGCAGGCGCAGGGTGTTCACCGCGTTGAAGCTCTGCGAGCCGCCGCAGACCTGCATCACCGCGAGCGTGCGCCCCTGCGTCAGGCGGACCGAGCCCAGCTCCAGCGGCAGCCAGTCGATCTGGTTCTTGAACACGCCGGTGATCGCGCCGTGCACCTCCGGGCTGCACCAGACCTGGCCCTCCGACCACAGCGACAGGGCGCGCAGCTCCGCCACCTTCGGGTGCTCGGCCGGCGCGCCGTTGGCCATCGGCAGCCCGCGCGGGTCGAAGATGCGCGTCTCGGCGCCCATCAGCCGCAGCAGGCGGTCGGCCTCCTCGACCAGCAGGCGGCTGAACGAGCGCTCCCGCAGCGAGCCGTGGAGCAGCAGGATGCGCGGCGGGTGCCGCATCCGGGCCGGCGGCTCCAGGCGGGCGGGGTCGGGCGGCGCCAGCAGCTCGGCGCGCAGCGCGGGCATCGACCCTGGGTCCGGAGCGGGAGCGTCGTTCATCGTGGTCCTCCTCTGATCGATGGCGTGGACATGAGGAAGGAAGTCACGCCGGGCCCAGCAGCGGCAGCCAGAGCGCCAGGGCCGCCAGCACGATCAGCAGCACCGGCGGCGTGATCGTGAGGCCGACCCGCATGTACTGCCCCCAGGTGATGGTGATGTCCTTGCGGGCGAGGACATGCAGCCAGAGCAGCGTGGCCAGGCTGCCGATCGGCGTGAACTTCGGCCCGAGGTCGCAGCCGATGACGTTGGCGTAGACCATCAGCTCGCGGGTCGCGGCGGGGATGGCGCGCGCCTGGTCGATCGACAGGGCGCCGACCAGCACGCCCGGCATGTTGTTCATCACCGAGGACAGCAGGGCGGCGCCGAACCCGGTGCCGATGGCCGCCGCCCAGATGCCGTGGTCGGCCAGCCAGACCAGGGCCGACGCCAGGGTGCCCGTCAGCCCCGCGTTGCGCAGGCCGTAGACCACGAGGTACATGCCGAGGCTGAACACCACGATCTGCCAGGGCGCGCCGCGCAGCACCTTGCCCACCGGCACCACGGCGCCCCGGCCGCCCTGGAACCACCGCCCCGCCAGCGCCAGCAGCACGAGGGCCGCGGCACCGGTGACGAACGCCACGGGCACGCCCAGGGGGGCGAGGACGAAATACGCCGCCAGCAGCACGCCGAGCAGCGGAAAGGCGGCGCGGAACACCACGGGGTCGCGGATCGCGCTGGCCGGCGCTTCGAGCTGCGCGAGCGGGTAGCTCGATGGCACCTGGCGCCGGTAGAACGCCCACAGCACCGCCAGGGTGGCGAGCAGCGCCACCAGGTCCACCGGGACCATCACCGCGGCGTAGCGGTCGAAGGGCACGGCGAAGTAGTTGGCGCTGACGATGTTGACCAGGTTGGAGATGATCAGCGGCAGGCTGGTGGTATCGGCCACGAAGCCGGTCGCCACCACGAAGGCCAGCGTCGCGGCCGGCGAGAACTCCAGCCGCAGCAGGATCGCCACCACGATCGGCGTCAGCAGCAGCGCGGCGCCGTCGTTGGCGAAGAACGCGGCGATGACGCCGCCGAGCAGCACGACCAGGGGAAACAGCCTGCGCCCCCGGCCGCCGCCCCAGCGGGCGACGTGCAGAGCGGCCCACTGGAAGAACCCGGCCTCGTCGAGCAGCAGCGAGATCACGATCAGGCCCACGAAGGTGAAGGTCGCGTCCCACACGATGCGCCAGACCACGGGCACGTCGCCCCAGCCGATCACGCCGGTGAGCAGGGCGAGGGCCGCGCCGCCCATGGCGCTCCAGCCGATGCCCAGCCCGCGCGGCTGCCAGACGACGAGGACGAGGGTGGCGAGGAAGATGGCGAGCGCCAGCATGGGGGGAGTCTCGATCCGAGGGGAAGGTGCAAGGGCCGGGCGGGCGAAGGAAGGTTGAGGCTCCGCCTCAAACTCCGCCAAAGGCTCGCCTTTGGAATCCAATACTTAAGTAAAGCCGGTCCAGGGGGGGCTCCCCCCTGGCGGGTCTGGGCGGAGCTGCCAAAGGT
>JAABUY010000299.1_pt1 | contig 94613 bp, 97 predicted proteins | sample 5560271 | NCBI WGS metagenome assembly JAABUY01 (sample SAMN10711886, study PRJNA513374) | rock metagenome | isolation source: Antarctica rocks | place: Antarctica: Victoria Land, University Valley | reverse complement strand
GACCTTTTGGACTTACTCCCTCACCATGGACTTGAACCACCGGCAGAGGTGGCCTAGGCGCCATTTTACGCAAGTTATCACGCACTAACCCGGGCTCATAACCTGTTAAAAGGTGGCACCACACTAATAGCACAGCTATCATGAGTTATATATCTAACAAAAATTATAAAATCTCTGCTGTATGTCTAAACTGTTCAGTCTGTGCAGTTCAGTTATAAATTGATGTAGAAGCAGACTCAGATTGATTTTTCTTTTATGAGTTTTGAATAAATCAGATAAAATTAGTTCTTGCAGAAATGATAAGTATTATTGTCATATTTATTGTGTTATGACTTCTGAATAGTTAATACATTGTAGTTTTATATGATGAAGTCTTAAAGCAGAGATGTCATGATCTTGTTTCTTGACTTCATTGTATTGTACTGTAAAATGACAAAGTTTAAGTATATTAACATTACTTTATCATCATTGTAATCTCTGAAGTTAATGCTGTCTCTATATTCATAATGTTTATCATAAAATCATCTTAATTAATGAGCAGCAAGCTCACTGAGTTCTACTTAGAGACACTTTTAATTTCTGTTATCTGATTGCTTTTTAGATTTGTTTAATATTTAAAGAATTTAATACTTCAATAACTTGCTGCTGTCTTTACTGCAACATTTATCTCTTATATTTTTAAAGATCTAATTATGATTTTTTTAGATCTATTTTCATTCACTGATCTTAAAGAGATTCAATTTACATCTATAATTGCTGTTTTTATAAATGATATTGATTGCTTTCTATTTTCATTAATGAATATCTTTAAGACTGATGTTAAGATTGATGAGATTCTTGTAAGAATCTTAAATATTATTAAATAAAACTCACTGATGATTCTCTAATCACTACTCATTGTTATATGTAATATAAATGTTACACTCTCATTAATATTGTCACTGCTGCTACTATTGTCACTATTGTCATTACTGATGCTTTTGCTGTAACTGTTAATGTTAATCTTGCTGACTTTGCTGTTAACTGTTTTTAAAAATGTAACTTCTTTAAATTTAATAATTAATGTCTAAGTTAATATTCATCATTGAATCTGCTTAATGTTATATGTCATCTACATGCACATTGTCTCTTTCTGAAACTCAAAACACTTATTGTTTCATATCTTGTATAAATCTTTGCAGCTTACACACTTTCTAATGTTGAATTTTAGATTTTTAAAGAGACAATTCTCAGATCTATGATTCTTTACATATATGCTGCATTTCTGAGTATTCTCACATTGAGCACTTATATAATTATATTTATGACACTTAAAACATTTCTAAATGCAACAAACTTAATTATATAACTCTATCTTCTTGTATTCAGAGTTTCAAATCAATTCAGTTTAAAATGTTAAATTGATGTGCTCTGCATTCATAAATTTCATTATTACAGATTCTGTCACTCATTTTAAGCTGCACAGTCATCTTACATAATTAATTAAGATATCTTTTTCAGCTTCAATCTTATGATTTTCTGTCTGTATACATGTCACTATAACTTATTAATCTTTCATTTTAATGCTCTGTACTGATATGCTGTACACAATGATTTCATAAATGATGATGACTATCTTGCTGTCTGCTTTTAAAGATATAATTTATCTAATATTACTCTGCAGTGACTCTTTTTCAGTCACTATGAATACATACATTGTTAAATTATCTAACTTCAGTTGCTTAACAGCTACAATCTTAATAATGATGATGTTTTGATTTACAGTGATGCAGATGTGACTGTTGATGTGATTATGTAGTGTAATTAATAAGAGAATGCATCAGTAATTAATAAGAACAGTGTCAGTGAGTTTGATGACAATTCTACAATTATTAGATGTAAAAAGATCTGTGATGATGCTTCTTTCTTTAAATGATGATGAAAAGAACATTACTATTAAAAGTAATAATATATTTACTGTCATTTAAGCTCAAATATATGTGTATCTATATTCTATAATGATGAAGAATTGTAATGCAGAGTTTCTGCTGATAAGAATCTTTAGAATGTTCTTTATAATTGTAGTATTGTGTTGCACAGTATTTATGATTCATTATAGAGCTTTCAAATCTACTGCAATTTAAACTGTTCTAAATTGATTTAAAACTCTTTTTATAAAGTTCTGAACAGATTTGACAAAGAATTCAATATAAAATTATTAAAGAATCTTTTTAAACTTATTATTCTTGATCTTTAAATTCATAAAGATCTGAAGTTGAGTTGCTTTATGTTTTAATTGAATGATGTACTTTGATAAAGATGAGAATTATGTGCTTATAACTGACTAAAAAAACTCTGACATTATGTTTTATATTAAGTTATAGTGCATAATAAGATAAGTTACTGACTAGATTTTAAGCTTATTTAATGCAGTTTTGATGAAGTTATTTTAAAAATTCAGTTTAAGCTGAAGAAGGTGTTTTTTCTTGTTACTCATGAATCTGACAGAATTGCTTCTTGCTATGAGTGATACATATCATGTTTTGCTAATTGATTTACCTAACAGCAGAAATATAGTTGCACTGTTGCTTACCTAATCATAAAATTTGCTTAGCTGCCTGTGCTCTTTACTTACAATTTACTTACTCTGCAATGACTAGATCATTCACTGAATTATTATGCAAGCATTGTTTTCTACCTTGAGGCCTGCAAAAAAAAAACACCTTCTTCAGCTCAAACTAAATTTTTGAAATAACTTCATCAGAACTGCATCAAATAAGCTTAAAATCTAGTCAGTAACTTATCTCATCACACTTTATAACTTAATATAGATCACAATGTCAGAGCTCTCATAATTAACAATAAGTGTGCAATTCTTTTCTTTATTAAAGCACATCACTTAATTAAAACATAAAGCAACTCAACTTCAGATCTTTATGAACTTAAAGATTAAGAAAGACAAGTTTAAGAAGATTCTTTAATAAATTTACATTGAATTTGTTGTCAAATCTGTTCAGAACTTTGCAGAAAGAATTTTAAATCAATTTAAAATAACTTAAATTGTAGCTGATCTGAAAGCTCTATAATGAATCATAAATACAGTACAACACAACATTACAGTCACAAAGAACATTCTAGAAATCTTTATCAGCAGAAATTCTGCATTGCAATTCTTCATCATCACAAAATATAAATATACACATATTTAAGCTTAAATAACAATAAATGTATCATCATTCTTAATAGCAGCATTCTTTTCATCATTATTTGAAGAAAGAAGCATCATCACAGATCTTTTCATATCTGATGACTGCAGAATTGTTATCAAACTCATTGACACTGTTCTTATTAATTATTAATGCATTCTCTCATCAATCACACTACACAACTGCATCAACAGTCACATCTGCATCACTGTAAATTAAAACATCATTGTTATTAAGATTGCAGTAATCAAGCAACTGAAGTCAGATAATTTGACAGTGTATGCATTCATAATGACTGAAAAAGAGTCACTATAGAGTAATATTAAATGAATTACATCTTTAAAAGCAGACAGCAAGATAATCATCATCATTTATGAGATCATTGTGTACAGCATATTGATATAAAGCATTAAAATGAAAGATCAGTGAGTTATAGTGACACATATATAGATAGAAAATCATAAGATTGAAGTTAAGAGAAACATCTTAATCAATTATGTAAGATGACTGTGCAGCTTAAAATGAGTGACAGAATCTGTAATGATGAAATTTATAAATGCAGAGTACATCAATTTAACATTTCAAACTGAGTTGATTTGAGACTTTGAATACAAAAAGACAAAATTATATGATTGAGCTTGCTGCATTTAGAAGTGCTTTAAGTGTCATAAATATGATTATATAAGTGCTCAATGTAAAAGTACTTAGAAATGCAGCATATGTGTAGAGAGTTATAGATTTGAGAATTATCTCTTTAAGAATCTAGAATTCAACATTAAAAAGTGTGTGAGCTGTAAAGACTCACACAAGATATGAGATAACAAATGTTCTGAGTTTTAGAAAGAGATAATGCACATATAGATGATATATAATATTAAGCAGACTCAGTGATGAATATTAACTCAGACATTAATTATTAAACTTAAAGAAGTTACATTCTTAAAGACAGTTAATGATGAAGTTAGCAAGATTGACATCAACAGTTACAGCAAAAGCATTAACAGCAGTAACAGTGACAACAGCAGCAGCAATGACAATATTAGCAGAGATGTAACATTTACATTATATACAACAATAAGTAATGATCATGAAATCATCAATGAATCTTACTTAACAATATTTAAGATTCTTACAAGAATCTCATCAATTCTGACATCAGCTCTGAAGATGTTCATTAATGAAAATGAAAAGTAATTAATATTATCTACAAAAACAACAATCATAAATACAAATTAAATTTCTCTGAGATCAATGAAAATAGATTTAAAAGAATCACAATCAAATCTTTAAAAATGTGAAAGACAGATGCTGCAGTAAAGACAGCAGTGAATTATTGAAGTATTAAATTCTTTAAGTGTTAAATGAATCTAAAAAGCAGTCAGACAACAGAAATTAAGAATGTCTCTGAGTAGAACTCAGTGAGCTTGCTGTTTATTAATTAAGATGACTTTATAGTAGACATCATAAATATAGAGACAGCATTAATTTTAGAAATCACAATAATGATAAAGTAATGTTAATACATTTAAACTTTGTTATCTTACAATACAACACAATGAAGTTAAGAAATAAGATTATGACATCTCTGCTTTAAGATTTCATTATATAAGACTACAACATGCTGATCATTCAGAAGTCATGATACAATAAATATAACAATAGTACTTATCATTTCTGCAAGAACTGATTTCATCTAATTTATTTAGAATTCACAGAAGAAAAATCAATTCAAGTCTGTTTCTACATTAATTTATGACTGAACTGTGCAGACTGAACAGTTTAGACATATAGCAGAGATCTTATGACTTTAAAGATTTAATATACTGAACATAGTCAGTTTAAGTGTTTATGCATTCACAATGTGTACAGAGAAGCAGTCAGAGAGAATATTATAGCAACTTTAAAGTAACTAAATGATTTACTGAAAAATAATCATTAACAACACATTATAGTGAGAGACTTCAATCTGCATTATTTAACATGAAGAGATCTGAGAATGAAGAAGAACTCATAGATAAAGCAGTTAATATAAATAATAAATGAATAACAGCTCTCTCTGTTCTTACTGTAAAGCTTAGTTATATAAAGATCTCAGCAAGCATACAGCATCATAGATTTGATGCTAGACAGCTTAGACATTACTTAATGATTAATTAGCTGCAAGATACAACAATAACATTATGACTTTAATCATTATTTTATTGTCATTTATCTTCTGCTGTCTGCAGCAGAGATCACATTATGATTTTATTGACAGTGAAATAAAGTAGACATAAAGCTTTTACAACAGATTCTGACAGAATAGCTGTCAATATCATTTCATAATTACAATGAACTCAACATAAAACAATACATAACTGTCATTACAGAGACAATTCAGATCACAGTGAAGACAATAATATCAATGTTAACTTTTAGCAAATGATTAAAGTCAGAGTTTGACTCAAAAGCAAAAAAGATAATGAGAAAAGTAAACAGAGCTTGTCATTATTGATAAAGAGAGCAGAACATATATATTTAAAAGATGTATTGCTGAGTCTGCAATGAAAAAGAAAAGAAGCTGATAAAATTAATGAGAATGAGTCATAAAGAATAGATAGAGATGATCTTAAAGAATCTTCAGAAATTATAGAAATTAATGAAATGAGTTAGAAATTGTAAAGTTACAAATTAGACTTTTACTTCTGTTCTGAAATAGATAAAAAAGCTGAAACTTACAGAACTGCAGAACAAGACAGAGCTACTTTAAATAATTTTTTTTTTAATTTCTTCAGAGATAAATCTTGACAACATTGCAGAATATAAGTATTTTAAGCTGATATTTATGTCTTTAATTACAGAGACTGAACTAACAGAGATTATAATGTGAACATTAAACAATAAAATATTAGAATTAAATGATATACTGAATTAAGTTTTACATTAAATATTACTGTAATTATTCTCACTGCTGCTCTCACTGTACAACTTGTGTCTGAACAGCAAAAGACATTTAAGAATCTTTAAATACTTTATTATAATGATGCTGCAGAAGCTCAATAAAGAAGATTATTAGCAGTTTAAGATATATTAATTAATGATACTTTTAAACATTATAAGTAAAGCTCTGAAGTCTGTAATGATACACAGAATAAGTTACATGACAGAGATCTATTAACTGCTACTTAAAACACTGCTGAGAAGTCAAAAAATTATGTTTATAAAGTAAATAATTTACACACTGTTGAAGCAGATTTATAAAACATAAAAGTTAAGCACATTAATTACATCACTATTAATGCTGAATGTATCAGAAGCCTTTAACAATGTCTTTTACAAAAGATTATTTTACAATCTCTGAAAACATCATTTATCACTAAAGATAATAAACTGAATAGAAGACTTTCTGAGAGAAAAAACATTAACAATAAAGCTGTTAAAATATGAGTTAGAGAGCTTTGTCATTTATATAAATATATTTTAAAGCTCATCATTATTATTCATTCTATATCTATTTTACAATGCTGATATGCTGAATCTAATCAATGACTCACAGCTTTAAGTTACAGCAGTAAGTTGAATTAATGATGTGAACATTATAATGACAGAAAAGTTAGCAGAGAAGAACTGCATTACTTTGTACACAGTGCATAGCTGTGTAAAGCAGTAAGTTTAAAGACATATTTTTGTCTTTATTTCAGTTAAATATAAGTTCATTCACTTTATAAACTGTCTCACAAAACATAACATAACAGCAGAGCTGATTCTAGACACATATACAGTATAGACATCATCAATGTGCAGAATGCTGAGAGTCATCTTGAACTTACATTTAAAATGAGATGCACATATATAATATATTTAGATCTGAGTTACAACAAGTCTCAGAAGTTTAATGACATTGACAGACTTTATATGAGACTTTAAACTTAAGAATTTATAGAGACTCTATGTAATAATGATGTTGCTGCAGATTCTGTACTGCTGCTCAGTCTAATATAGCTTAAATAGTGAGTACAGAATAATTATACAACAGAAATGAATTCTTTAGAAACTGACAGTCATACAGCAATAAATAAAAGTCATTATAGTGAAAGTCTTCTGTACAATAATGAATTCAGCACTGAATATAAAACTTTTTCTTTTCTTAATGAAACAGTAGCTAAAGAAGACACTGAGAAAGTTTATACTTTATATTGTTACTGCATCAATTTACACTTTAATGAAGAGAATTAGATCTAACTTTATAAAGAAGCTTTGCTGAAAGAGTTCACTGAAATGTTTACAGCTTCATTATAAGATGTAGACATGACTTTCATTAAAAATTAACTTGAAATTCAGAGTACTCTACATTGTATTATTATGATGAAATAACTTAACTATTCACATAAACAACAATGCAGATGAAGCTGTCTGCAGATATGATATCAACAAACTTTGTTGAGACTGAAAAGTGTTAAATATCTACATGAATGACAGTGACATTGAGAGTCAGATAAATGCAGTAATAATGATACTAAAAAGAGATCTGAGATGCATGATATACATAAGTATAGATGAGACATTCACAGTGTATATGATGAAGCTATAGAATTTAATCATGATGATGAGCATAGTAAACACAATAAAAATGATGAAATTAAAGCTCTGAGCAGTGAACATATATATAGATAATTAAGTAGTGATTTAATTAGTCATTAAACTGAGTATACAGTTAGATCAATATTTACTGCAGTGCATAATAAAGAAAGTGAATGATCTGTAAAGTTAAAAGATTAAGTAGTGATTTAATTAGTCATTAAACTGAGTATATAGTTAGATCAATATTTACTGCAGTGCATAATAAAGAAAGTGAATGATCTGTAAAGTTAGAAGATTTAGATACAGATTTAATGAATATTAATGCACATAAAGATATCAGAAAATAAAGAAATAAACAGAACAGTTAAGACAGCAGTTTAGATCAGAGATTTATACATTGAGAAAGAATAGATTATAGAGATTTGACATTTAATTGCTATCTATAAAATAAGATTTCATCAGCAGATAGCAAAAGAATGAGTTAATGACTGAAAAAATGAAACAGTGAGACAGATTACATTTAATATGAAGTAATAATTAAATAGAAGAGTATTAAATAAATATATAGAATTTTGTTGACTCATAAGCTTTTTTATTACTCAGTTATATACAGAGAAGATTGACATAACTTATTATTTTTATGTTATAGATTAAGTGAACTCTTTATAATGTCTATATAATTTAAGCATTTAAACTATTTACTATGTACTGATGAAATATTCATGAATCTAAGATCTAAGAAAGAAACTACTGAGATAAGTTAATGATATAAAGAAGATTTTATGAGATTCAGTATTAATTAAAGTGATCATTATATTTATATTATAGAGCAATCTTCTAAAACAATTTCAGACTGTAAAAAAGACATCAGAAGATTTAACATTCTTAGATGCAGTCTGAAATGAGAAATTTAACAATTATACATTTTAAATTGCAGAAAAGACAATTAATTATTTACAGCAATGTTTATTCTTTATTGATGACAGTTGAAGAGAGACATTAGCATTAGATTATAAGAAAAGAAAATTAATAAGTATTAGAATTAAGAAAAATATGAAGAGCTACAGAGAATAAAGTTAGAATTTGTATTAATTAGTTAGTTCATGAGATGACAGTGATGACAACAGCAAGATTGAGTAATGAGAATAAGATCAGTATGTGCTAGTCACTTATAGTTATGCAGTGTATGACAGTCTAGGCAGCCTTGATCACCTATGAATCAATCAATCAATCAATCAATCAATCAACCTTGAGGCCTGCGTGCCTGATAAGAAATCTCAAGGTGCTGCTCTCTTGATTGCCTCTTAATCAAACCCCCCTTACGCCCCTCAGATAAAGTCAACATCAGGGACTTCAGATTTCCTCGCGCAAGTGACCAAGATGGCTTCCAACTACGGAAATCTAGTACTCAAGTACCGGCTATGGATATCTATCTACTCCGAGGTATACAACACAAACGTACAGCGTAATACACGCTGTATAGTCAGCGCCGCGCCAATGCCCAAAGGATGCTCATGAACGCGTCCCACCGTCTTTAATCCGTTCTAGATGCCCGGGTATATGATTCTGGCTCGTTTCCATCTCCTCTTCAAGTTTGCCATCAGGTAAATCCCCGGTAGAAACATGCTTCATCCCACTTACAATGCCCGCGACGCTTGCCACTCCCACGTTCCGTAGTCCACGAGGATCCTCTGGTGATCGCGTACTCACCATCGAAGCCGTGTGCTCTGAGTTTACAGTATGCTCTTCACCATTAAGACCGTAAGAGCGAACACCCCAGTCCGGGTCGTCATTACCGTTGCTCTCGACACCGTCAGTACTACTCGCTTTGTGGATCGGCGCGCTGGCATGGGCATCCTCACTCAAGCCGAGATCCCTGCCAAAGCTGGACGGCTCCGGGTTGGCCCCTCTCGAATCTGCCGGCCGTACATCTGGGACATGTGTGCCTTCCGGAGGCTCGGTGATTATTGCCGGTACGCCTTCTCCGACGGCGTCAATCGCTTTACATACCACGGCTATGCGGTCAAGTGCCCGGATGCCTTTACGACTGCTGCCTTTGATGCCGTCCATGGCGTCCCATGCGATTTCGAACACCCCGTCATTGGCAGCCTGGCCGCCGTTCTCGGCGCCCTGACCTTCGAAGAATGCGTTGAACCAGACGTGGGCGACTGCTGTTACCATTGCCAAGCCGTAGGTGGCTGTTTTGCGGCGTTCGAAATCTATATTGATGTCGTTTGTCGGTAGAATGACACGAGTTGAAGGCCGGAAAATGACAGCGCTGGTTCCGCTTTCGTTCGCTGACCCTTCCCTCGGACCCAGGTCTGACGCAACATCATTTGCCGAGCTTTTCCTGTCGGTGGGTGTTTCTTCGAGCTGCGATGACGGGAAGCTCTGGGGCATCGTTTTCTCGTTATTTAGACCGGCCAAATTAGCGAAGATGCTTTTACTCTGCGACGTTCCGTCGATGACGATTCTTTCTTCCTTACTGAACACATGAAATGTCTTGATCGTCTTTCCTTCATCCACAAATCCTTCGATTGCCACCTTCACTCCATCTCTTATACCCCAGACATGTACCTCCAGAATCTCAATCTGTCTCTCCACATACAGCTTCCCATGTTTCGCCCACCGGTGTACATAACCAACCCATCTGAGTTGGCTCGGTATGCTCACACCAGCCCCAAATCCCTGCCTCATCCTTCTATCTGTAAACCTCTTCAGCGCATCCTCCACCGCCCATCCCTCTTCCGCAATCAGATACGAACAAGCCACGGTCCCCGATCTTCCCTTTCCAGCTTTGCAGTGAACAACCACAACTTTATCGGGGAGGTTCGCATCCTTTAACCAGTTTCGCATGCTCGCCATGATGTTCGGTAGAAGCGCAAAGGGTGGCGGATGATGGTCAGGCCACGGGTAGTGGTTTATTCGACCATGGACTTCGGAATCAGGATAGCCCGTGCCCTCTGCACGGAATTCCCAGATTGCCCATTTGGAATGGTGTTTCTTGTCGAGGAATTGGACAAGAGCGTCGGTGGGATTTCGGTAGGCTCGTTGCGGGTATGTCGAGGAAGGGCCAGAGGTGGCAATGACTAGACAACACGTTAATAAGTTATTAACTTCATTTGACAGAGGGTGGTCACTGTAGTCGGTAACGTAGCACAGATCAAGACCAGCCTCGGCGTCCCGTAATCGCGGACCAGCGACGATTTGTCGAAGGAGTGAAGCCTTCCGAATCACAGCGTTGTCGATCAGCAGAGCTCAGTTGAACAGAATTATTATAGAAATAGGGCGTTAACAGAAACTGACCATTGCAATGTCGTTAACGCTTATCAGCTAGGCAGGACTTGGTGAGCGGCCGCCAGCTTGGCATACTCTTCAGTATCGAGTGATAAGGTCTTTTGGTGCACGCAAGCTGGGGGCAGTGTGGGCCAGTAGACTGTACAAGCTTGTCATGTAATGTACCTTAGGGCAATTGTGACTGACTGTAGGGTTTATCCCTCAAGGGCTTACACGTCACTGTGCAGCTGTTCGCTGAATCGCTGAATGAAATTAGTCTACCCGTTATCGGTAGTCTAACGTTACATACTTCGATAGGCTTATCTTAGCGTCAGATAAGTTACAATTGATTGCTTCCGTACCATTGTGATCTACGAGGCTGGAGTCAATGATCGCATAGCTTGGCCGAAACCCTTCTTGTCTCACAGCAGACGTCCTAGACTACCTTATCTTTACAGGTCCTATGCTCAATCGTTACTCTTCTCCAGTTTCACAGGCGCAGGTTTCCTCGCCGCGGCCATGGCATACTCCCGTTCTCTTGAATTCCTCTCCTTGACATATTCGCCCACATGGGCCGGGATGTCCGATATATGGTTATACGGGCCCGGAATGGGTTCCGCCAGCGTGTTGTATAGCGGGACCACACCGGTCCAGATCTTCTCCACGACTTCCGGCCGCGACAGATCCTTCGCCTCATCATTCGGCACGCCTGAATAACCCAAGCTATCAGCTCATGACAGGCAGTGCCCACAATCTGAACGGGCTTTCATACCTTCCCTAACTTTCGCGCTGCCGCTCTCAACTCTCATCCGCATAATCTGCGTGGAGCTCATCTCGGCCGCATCCGGTGGCACGCGGCTGTTTTGCCAGCGCCCGGGACACACCGAGTTGGTGATCAGCTCCATCGCCCAGAGCTTTTCGGCCGTGTCGGTGACGAGCGTCGCGACGCCATGGAGGACGGCGGATCGATAGTTGTAGTTGTGGGAGTTGGGTGTGAGGGTGAGTACGAGGCCGTCGACCTATAAGCAACGCTATAAGCAAGATGCAAAGGCGGTACTACGAGAGCGCAGCACACGGTGCCCAGCGTCGCACTTAGGGGATGTGCTCCGAGAGCAAATAACAGACCTTCGTCGCACAAACACATATCTTCATCCCAGCATCTTTCTCGCCGTCCCTCGCCATGTTCATGATCCTACTACTGACATACCCATGGAGATACACATCCATAGGCTCGCCGATGCCCGCACTCGGCCGCTCGAACGAGCCCATTTGGCCGATCAGGGGTATAATGGTTGGTAACCCATCTTCGCTAATGAAGGAGGCGTGCAGCACATCAGAGGAGTTGACAATGCTGTGGATTAGGGAGAGGTCGTAGGATGCTGAGAGCGGTTAGTCAGACTGGTCTGTTTGAGAAAGAGTTGGTGACTCTGAATGACAAGAAGGTACCTTGGTGTTTGTACCGATTGACTCTGTTGACGTTGGTTACAGAGTAGGTCAAATTATTTCTGGGCATCTTGAGAGTCAATTCACCCGTGAAACGTCTTTCTAAGCTTGCCCCTTTTCCGCGATCAGTGCCTCGCAACATGGGGGAAAAAGCCAGGCGACCTCTAACTTATATACGGCATAGAGAGCTACTCTTGGCAGTCCGAAAACCTCCCACTACACCTTCGTTGAGTCATAACCTCCATATTTCAGAACAATTACTCTTGTCGGACGGTAAAGCTTGTTTTCAATGTAGGCATTGAATTGTACACGCTTTAACCGGCATTGGGCAGTCGACGCGACCCCGCCTTTAGCTTCGCAGAACAGGTAGGGCTATCCTGCGGGTCGTGAGTAAGCAACACTAAAGGAATTTCATCGCATGGCCCTACTTGATTCGAGCCCCCACCTGATCCGTGCTACCCTGATTGCAGTTCTGTTAGCTATAGATTGTGATGGCTCCACACCATCCAGGACGGACAGAGACAGAGCAGATCTTGGGATTTCCTAAATAGCTAAGACTACAACAGCAGCCGCTCCACATGCGCGGTATCCACGCCGCCAGCCCAATTGTGTCTCAGCCATTTCCGAATCTTCGCAGTATCTATGCCTTCCGCCTGTAGCTCCCGGTACATCTCAAACGCCCTCTCGTCTCCCCTCTCGGCGCATTTCTTCACCATCGCGACCAACGTGCCCTGACGTGGTATCCATCCCCGGCCCGTCATTTCCTCAAAGTATCGGAAGGCGTCTTCGTAGTCGTCCTGGTCCAGGCACACCAGTAGGAGTCTGTCGTAAGTGAGCGCGTCGGGGGTGATGTTCAACGCGAGCATCTCGGAGGCGAGGAACATGGCCAGGTCTTTGCGGTGCGCGGTGTTGCAGCCGCGGAAGAGAGCGTTGAAGGTTGCGAGGTTGGGTCCGTCGGGGCACAGGGTATGCAGCTGCTTGTATTGCTCGATCGCTCGCGGCAAGTCTCCGAGATGGATCGAGGCTTCAATGACACAGTTGACGGCAGATGTGGGGATCGTGCGTCCATCTTTCCGCAACTCGCTCAAGATCGTAAAGACTTGTTGAGGCCTTCTGACATCTTGGCGTAAGTGTTGGAAGAGAGACCTTGTGCTTCCTTCTTCTGGCTCGAGGCCGGAATCTTTCATTATGCACAGTATTGTCAACGCCGTTTTGATGTTGCCGCTGCCGACGTATGCCTCGAGGAGTGTTTCGTACTGGTGAAGCTCGAACTTCGTCTTGCGGTTGCCGAGAATGCGGAAGACATCCGTTGCCAAGTATGCATCGTCATGGCGGGCGGCAGTCATAAGGACATTGAGGCAGATACCGGATGGAGGGTTCAAGTACGCCGTCTCGACTCGTTTCTTCCAGGCGTAGAGGGTGGCTTCATACTGCAGCGTGTTAGGAACGGTTCAGCGTTATCTGTAACATGAAAGACATACACTCAGTGCTCGACTAGCAGTATCGAGAAGGTAGAACCATAAGTTTGCAGAGATTCTAAGTTCTCCTCCAGCGATGCGGTTCTTGATCATAGCGGAAGCCTCCTCGAATTCTTCGACTTCGCATAAGGTATATACGAACATGTCGTAGAGCCAACTCTTGACCTGGTTGCCTTCCCGCTGCATTTGTTCCAGCTGATCAAGGGCCATCTCTAAATGCTTGTCTTTGAGAAGGCCTGCAATGACGTCGTGCCAACCGTCATTGGTGAGGGTAAACCATCGTTGGCGCAGCTCGGTGAGGATATTACCTCGCAAACTGTAGTCTGGATGGATCGCAAGAACCTGACAGAAAGTCCAATTAGCACGTGGAAGCGCAAGATGTACCGACGCTCGACGTACCTTCAATAAGGCGTGATACGTCCCAGACTCAGGTATGATGCCTTCCTTGGTCATTTCACGGAAGAGTCTGGACGCCTTCGCGGCAGAACCGTTTACCGGATCGATATTGGATAATATCAAGGCATTATAGAGACGTATATTCGGCCGTTCATGATGATCCCGGACGAGAACCCCGACAACGTCCTCAATTTCCTTGTGATTGCCTTTGAAAGACACTAAACGCAGTTTGTCATATAGTTGGATGGCGGTGGGATTTGGAGATATGTGCGCTCTATCGAAACCTCCAGTTGGTGAGCGCTGCGTGAAGAAGTGACCCTTATCACGACCAGCGCCATTGCGGGACTGCCCTTGCTGACCGTTGCGCGCATGGGCACTTGTAGTGAGCCTGCGTCTTGATGCAGCGGTTGGGGAGCTCGTGCAGCCATTGCGAACGTTGGTCTTTAGTCTCCGAGCTCTATGTGGCCTAATGATGAATTGGAGATCAAATAGAGGGCAGAGACAATGCCATAGCCCATCATTGAGGATTCTGGCTGAGGGCATTGCATCGAAACACGCAATTCGCGAACGAGCTCTCGTGAAGCCCCATCTCCGTGCTGCTTAGTCAGCATCCGCATGGGAAACCAACATCAACCGTTGTCACCAATTGCAGTTTTCGCCTAGGGCTTGATTATGGCTTTGTAGGATCCTGTTGACTCAATGGACCGCAGGTATTAATGCCTCAGCAAAGCAACTCATTGGTTCTAGCAGCTAATTTAACAGCACCAAACGCCCCCTTTCCCGATTGGTGGATATACAAGGTGCAGTATGACGACTGATAGCATGCTCCTAGACTGGATCCCAGCTGCTCATCATCATGCCCCTCTCCCTCTGCCCCTTCCCCGTCCTCCGCCGCCTCTCCCAGCACCTCTTCCTCTATCGCCTCGGCTACCGTGATCACCTCTCTGGACGCTCCCACCACGGCCCCGACTTGATGGTTGATTGTGCTGCTGGTCCTTGACCAAGTCGATTATCTCGTCCGGTACTCGTAGGTACTTGATCTGCTCCGGTATAAGTTTCCTTTGCTGGGCACCCCAGATCTGATGACGAGGAGTACTAACATTATTTCCTCTCACGTATACTTCTGGTAACCTGAAGAACTTGTCGCCATCGGGGCTTGTTTGTACCACCTCCTTCAAGGTCAAGTTCATCCATGTGTCGCAGTTTATTAGGTGTCCATTGAGCGTCTCGCCATTCTTGAGCTCCACCAGCATCGGGTGACCCTGCGCCGCATTGAGAAGTCCGAGCGGTAACTAGATCCTCGATGTCAATGTCCGCCGCGCCTGTGCCTGCAGCTCGTTCGCCGAGCCAGGTCGGTGCACTGACCATAACCTCCAAAACCCTTTGCCAAAGATATCAGAAGGATTGATGCAAGCCACTCAGATAATCGAAATCGGACTAGGCTTGGCCCGTTGATGTGCCTGTGCACGTTATTCGTTACCGGTTGCTGAAGTCTACGTTGAAGTATGTATGAGTTATGGTACTTGTAGCTCCATCTATGGTTGGATGTTTCATCTCTCGCTAAGTTAGGGTACGGTTCCTACCTAGCGTCGATTAGCGTTAGCGGGCTGACGACGACTGATACGGGATACGGGCGCCGATAGATGCCATGCCCGTCACATATGGTACCTTAATCAATTAGGTAGGCCACCGTTACGTTGCTCAGCCCGCTTCTCTATAGGTACCTTACTCACCTGAGGTACAGTACCTAGGCTAAGGTTGGTAGCTGACTGTCTTTTAGGCAGCAGCATCTTACTGCGGTGCGCGTTCACTACTCAATCTGTTCTATGTATTTGCCACTCGCTACCCAGTAACTGATTTGATGTCATAGTGAGAGTGTGAGAGAGAGGATCTTGAACATGCGTCCTACCTGGACGGCAGCAGCGACATTGCTGTCTTCTGCCATCTGCTCGGCCCACGTGGGCCCTGATGCTGGTGCACTTGTGAGAGTGTCTGAGCAGGAAAACAGAGGTTCTTCACTTCCTACGCTGCGTATGTCATGAAGTAGTGACAAAGGCGGAGATACTTACTGATCTCCTTCAGATGGGTCCACTGCCTCTGCCCAGATTAGTATTCCTTGTCCCGAGTGTTTAGAGCATCACTTCGAGCACGATGAGGATGGGCATCTTGTATTTATCCTCGCCAAGGCTCCAAAGACTATAGCTGATGATCATCAGCTATTCAAACTTGAACCTCTCCCATCGGACAGACCATGCGGAGTGAGCAATCTGCGTGTGAATGGGCAAGTGTTAAATCAAGAATGGGACGGCGTAGAAGCCTCAGGCAGCGGGTTGATTACGACGCAAAGTGTCAATGGTCTTGGCATTCGTAAGCTCACCGCTAGCTGGAAGTCTTCATGCATATTCGATACTGTACCGAGTGATGGATCCAATTCGTACGGACAAGATGCAGCCCAGGTTCTTACCTTGACTGTCGACCAAGTCGATGGCAAGGACATTGCGGGGTCAGGCTTCACCGTGTCCTTCAAGCAGATCGTACCAGAAGTACTTCGCGTCAGTCTCGTCCCAGTACCATCGGCGGGCGAGGCTGGATCTGCGGAAGAGTGGCGAAACCCTCCACCAGCGTTGAGGTGGTCGTCACCGACACCAGACGAGAATAGCTCCTATACTCCGACGACCATTGAGGATGAGATTACCCAATTGAGGCAGCTAAAGGCCGAAGCCAAGGAGCTGAACACGATTATCCGGGAGAAAAAGAAGACTATCAAAGCACTGATCAAGCAGGATTACGCGTCATTCGAGGCCGAGCTTAGGCAATGTGACAACGTTCGATGCGTCGTCAAGGCTATGCTTCATAAGGCACGTGGTGCTGTGCGCATGGCCTGCCATCACTTCAAACCTGGTCATCACCATCACCCGAAACATGGTCATCACCATCACCAAACTGCACCCCCGCCTCAGACTGGTGTTGATCCTCCTCTGTCTCCTCCTACTGATGGCCAAGGCTCCTCATCTTCTTATCCCCATATTCACCCTCACTTCCTCCCTCACGAGCTGGAGGACGAACATCACCACAGTCCTCTTCACAGAACCCTTGGAGTCTTGACAGTTAGCGCCATCCTCCTCAGCGTAGTCTCCTTCTTCGGCCTCATCCTCAAACGATGCCGAAGCCCCCGCCGCTGCGCCGAATACGCCGCCCGTGGCGAAGAACGCCGTAACAGACGACTCTACCGTCGAGCGGCTCGTCGACAGCGATGGAATGACTGGTTAGACTGGTTCTGCCGTCGTCGGCCAAGCCACGAACCATCATCCTTTCCGTACGACGAGAAACGAGCCCTGGTCATCGACCAAGAAAGCATTCTCGAGTCCACAATGCAAGACGAGATTTACGAGCTCCGCAACGCGCACGAAGTCGTCAACAACATCGTCCGCGCCGAGGAAGGTCGATGCATCCACGAACTGGACGGTGGCATGGGCGGAGTCAGATCGAATACTCTCAGTCTCCCGGATTACGATTCCAGGAGCGAGGGAGGATCGACGGAGCCGCCGACTTATGAAGAGCAGATGGCGGGTGATTCGGTCGTAGATGGATTTCAGTATACGCCGGAAGGGACGAGGTCGACGCCTGCTAGCAGTGTCGTCGATACTAGTCCCAGAATCAGCCTGGATAGTAGGGAGACGCGGGAATTCGTCTGACGTGGATCGTCCATGGGGTTGGTAGGGAGTGGTGGCGTTGTACACGTGTAACGTCGGGCATACCACGTCATCTTCTCACCATTGTGGCAATTGTCTCCTAAATTGGTCCAGTTTATGTCGCGTATAGGTAGTGATCACAATCCCAATTCCATCTTGGCATCCGCTCAACTCAAGACGGCCCAAGTATCTCATATCTATGCTAAACATTGTCATACATTTTATATAACGACCACCTTCTATTGTCACCTTCTGATTGATTTCAACCTCTCCACGGCCAACACTCCCCCCGCCTACCTCCTCGCGGTTAAATCCCACTGTCGCCGTCACCAGCTGCTCAGAGACCTAGCCAGCTTACCGCAGACTCCAACTTCCCACATCTGTATCTGCGATCAATCGCCCGGAGACGAAGCAAGCCCAAACCGCCGACCCAAATCTCCACAAGCACAGATTCTCAGATCAGCTCTCGATCACACCAATACGTACTAGCGGCGACGGCGTCTTATTTCCGATCAACTGACATTGTCTAAGAGTATGAGAGGGTCACGCTGGCGAGTCGCCGTCATTCGTCCTCCATGGGGCTAAGGATGATTCCCTCATCGCCCACGCAGAAAGCCAAAAATACCCATCCAAAAGGAGAAGTTCCCGAATTGCCTATGGGCTATCGAAGAGGATTTAATTAGTGACGGTGGTCAGCAACAAAGCCATGGGCCAAACCAGATGCCATCCTTCCCCATACAGATGACTGCATAGGCACAACAACTTTGGCCAGAATGAGGACACCGTTGTAAAGAAAACCCGAACATTGCCGTCGATTGGGAGCGTTGCTGCCCTCTTCACCACACACTGATGACTACAGGAGCCCCTTTCCACCGGCCATCGGCGCGAGCTCTAACCCTTCGCACGACCATGGCATGGCCAGCGTGTCTGACCATAGAGATCGGATGCACACGCCGAGCTGAGCGTGTCATCAGATGATGCTTCGGCTCAGGGCGAGTATAGGACCCATGAGCTATCGATTCTTTGTTTTGTCTCTGAGAGCGTTACCGGTCTTATTGGCTGCTCGATGAACATGAGCGTTCGCAATGAGAAAGTATCTGAGGAGCACCGTTCTGGGATGTGTAGACAGGGAATAGGTGGCAGGATTCGGGCTGAAGGTTGGCATTGGGAGACGTTTCATACGTGCTACGATGGAGGGCGGAGGAAAACCTAAAGCTTCAATGTACAGAAAAGGGGGAAAGATTGTCGGAAAGCACAGATCTCTCTCAGGTTTACACTGGGTGGATCTGCCTGCGTGACCGTGAGGGTTCCTTTCTCTGTCGGTAGACAACAACAAGCAGATCTAGCAGATCAGAGAGCAGATCGTCAAGAACTTATCAAGTGCCCTCCACAGCAGCGTGAAGTCAGGTCTGTTGAGGAACACACAAAACATAAGGTCCATGACGAGATTCGCACCCAGAAGTTCCCTCTGTCCCTACCTGGCACGTATCCTCATTCCTCACCAGCACAGACAAGTACTACGGGAGATCGTCCCAGTCCAGCAATGCGACACAACAAAAGGGCTGAAGGAAGAGTCGTTCTGGATTGCCTCAGGAACCAAAGTGAAGGGACGTGCATTGTAGGCCGGCTAAGTACACTGGTGAAGAAAACAAAAGACCAAGGAAATCCGCCACGACACCAAAAAGTGCCAAGAAGCCCCGAAAGGCGACAACGAGCCCCCCCGCCCCAGCCAACTGCTCCACCACGCCCCGCTTGCCTCGTTAAGCTGCACTGCTTCTCACCTCCACACGATGACGAGCTCCTCCCCAACCCCAGCCCAATCCTGCTGAAAAGCCTCCCAACGCAGGATTTCTGCGTGTCGTTGGAGGTTAGCTTGCGTCAACGGAGCCACTGCTGCAGAGGTCGATGCAGATGAGGTTGATGGGAGGGAGGTGGAGGGGAGGGAAGTGGACGGAAGGGAAGTGGAGGGGAGGGAAGTTGAGGGGAGGGAGGTCGAGGCGCTGGAGGTCGAGGTGAAAGAAGACGACGCAGCTGAGATGACGGTGGGGTGCTGGTAGTTCGACAGGCGTGGTGCCCCCCCACGCGACGCCCTTGTCGACGGTGACCGCCAGGTGCCCACGTCTCGCATGATCTTCTCCACTTCGATCTCCCTCGCCTTGTACTGCCATTTCGCCATTTCTCTCACCATAGCCCGGGTGATGTAGTCTCCAGTGAATGGCATGAGAGCGTGGTCGAGATCATGGAGGATACACCTCTTCGTCGCGTTGAGCTGAGCCGCGGTGTACCTGCCGTAAGCGACGTGGAGGATCCAATACTTGTCGGTATGATCTCTGTCGTCCGGTGTGAAGGCGTCGGCCAGTGCAAGCGCTGCAAGGACGATGATCTCTGGGCTGACTCGTCTGTCATGGAGCGGCAAGTTGCGGAGGTGTAAGGTCGTTCCGTCACTTGAGTAAGAGCCGAATGGTCCTCTCCTGTCCGGTTGAAAGGTGATGGGTAAAGGACAAGCATCGTGCCAGGCCTTTGCAAAGGCTTTAGACGAAAGTGCGTCGAGCATACATGCTGCAACGGTCATGATGAAAAGGGGGACATCATAAGCGCGGGTAAGAAAGGCGTGGATGATCTCGGTAGATGGCTTTACGATGTAGGCAGACACCGGAATGAGATTCGCAAGAATATTGGCTGGCGCTGCCGTGCATTCGTCAGTAAAAGATCTCGTGTAGCAACTCTACTCAACTCACCTTCCAAGTTGTGATCTAGCCTCTCGAAATCCCCTTTCGCACCAATACCAATAACTCCAGCTTCCGGAAGCTCTCGAGGTATGTGATCCAAGACAACAGATAGAGAGTCAAACGAGCTATATGTCTTCGTAGGCGAGCTTTGTGGAGGTTGGAAATGCCGCAACTTGCGATAAAAGGACGGCTTATGATACGGCATAGCATCTGCGAAGTTGGCGCGTTGGAAAGACATGATTAAGGCTTCGACACTTGAAGAGGCCATGGAGTTCAAAGACAGCTCCTAAAGTGCGAGGTTGGAAGGTAGGCGTCGCTGCTGTTGATTCAGATCAAGTGCTGTGTACAAGATGCAAGTTATCAAGTGAGATCCGTGAAAGTTAAAGTTCGGGATGACGGTTGTGAAGAGTCGCAGTCACAGAAGGAGCATGCGAGGCTTTTGCAATTGTGATGGGTTCACCGCATGGAAAATGCTCAAAGGTGACTTGATGGGTATCAAGAGTAGAAGACCAAGAGATGCTTGAAAAGAAGTTTGAAAAAGTTCCAGTGCGCATAGTCGCCGCGACGATCAGTCTTGGATTTGGCCAAACTCATGAGGTACACACGCAAGGAACGCCTGAATATCAATGACTTGAATGAATATCACAATAAAACTCATAAGCAGTGTCTTAGTGGAAAAACTCCATCAACTCAGCACGAGAAACGTGCCACGCGTTGCCCAATACAATGTAAACGTCCATCCGCCTGATTTGTCCGGCAGTCCTTCCATACCCTGCTGCCCAATATTCCAGACATGTTTGTAGACATCCCATGTACCCATGATCAATTACCACCTTCACTCGTAGATATGCAGTAACGACATGGTAAGTGTTGTGGTATCAGAACGGACGACGTTGAAGCTCGTCTAAGGACTAACGCACGGGCCATGGTCCGTGCAGCAGCGCACGAGCCCTAACGTACCTCCTATCAGTGCCTACCTTGGCTGAAGAGCCTCATACTTACGTCTCAGAATGAATGGTTGCAGACCAGGTCAGTTGCTCCGCACGTTATTCATCAGACTCGACCCCTTGAGATAGATATTGTTCATTATGTACATGTATCCTGCGCGATACACGTCGTCATGGCAGGCTGCGGCAAGCTATCCGTATAGCATGAACCACAATGGCTCCCCAGTGGACAAAGAATTAGTGAGTCTGTAGTAACACCATAGTCTTATAGTATCCCCCCACACAAGCATCCCAGCCCTAAAAGTTCTGACAAGCCCCGTTGTATCGAACCGCTTAAAGCAAGAACACCAGAGTACGAACTCCTTCTATATGACTTGATGAAAAGGGGGTATCTCAACGAAACTATTTATCTGAAGTGGTCTCCATAGTCTAGAAGCTGTATCCTCCACCGGCCAATACTCTCTGCTTCTTCTTTCTGTAGCCTCTTCGATCTCTTACGCTCGTAAACCGCTCTTACCGTTCTCCTGGTCTGTTCCTTTCCTTCTTCAAAGTTGGCTCGTGCTAAGGATACCACCTGATCCACCTCCTCAGGCGTGTATACGAAGTTCCACGTTGACATGAAATCCGATATGTTTGGGTCGACTCCTTCAACTTTGGGGTTTGGCAGGAATGGAAAATATATCACCGCGATACCGGCATCTGGAGCCATGAGTTCGAAATCAGAATCGACACGCTTGCTGGGCGGGGGTTCCTTCGATGAACTGCGCTCCTCCGTTGTACCAACCCAAACAGTGCAGTAGCCCAGATCGGCTTCGGTCGGGTTGGTATGCTTTCCAGCCTTGACCGCTTGCTCAGTGCGATTATGCTGTTCTCTCTGTTTCTCATGCGCATTGGCGATTTGAATCGCCGCATCTTGAGGTGATGCGGCTTCCGCGGTGTCTAAGTCTTTGACTGTTATTTCTCTGGTTGACCCTCCGTTAGGCCATCCCGTGCCGATGGGCCAGCCCTTGATGCCACGCTGACGCGCATAGCCGTCAACCACTGAGAGCCAGTTCTCTGATTTGATATCTGCAGATGCATCAAACGTGATGAGAATATCAACGTCTCTACCAGGCCGAAGAAGTGGATAGATAGGTAGATTGTTTGACATGCCAGCATCCATGAGCTGTAGATGGGTACACTGGAAGATGCTCTCCGGGGAAGTGGAAGGCAGGCGGCCTCTCATGCCCAAAGCAAAATTGGGTATCGAAGACGGTTCGATAGGGTGTACTTTGATGAGATCGTCATTTCGTTCCTCAATCAGTTCATCGACGCCACCGAGAAAGGCGAGGCCCTTGACTACCGGTCGAATTTCTTTGTAGTAATGACTCAATGTCGCGCAGAATGCAGAGCCCCACATACCCAGCATAAGCGGAACCCTCATCTCAGGTGTTGCAAGTTTGTTGTCGTTCAGAACGTTCCTGCCGTTCGCAAAGTGTCTTCCAATGCTCCAAGTTGGGATCCCTGCGTCAAGTTCTTCGCACCAGAGCTCATAGGGTGTAAATTCAAACCACTGGAACCATGCCTCTTGCTTCGCTTTCTCTTTGGTTCTCTCGCTAGCTCCGCCCTCAATTCTCTCCTTTGCTGTCTTCTCCTCTTCGATTGGGATTTCATGTCTTACAGCAGTATAGATTGGCATGGGACTGGAGCCTCCGTCTACGTATGCGCGCTGACTGGAGAGCTTGAGGTCACGATCTTCCACTCCGAGTTCACCCTTGGGGACCAGGAGTCTTGCAGCGAGCAATAGTCCGTAAATATCGACAAGGCCAAAGTTAGCCTGTGGATCGCCCTTCAATTTCTCAACGAATCCAGACAGAAGGAACTTGTTGGTTGGAGCCGTGTTTAGAAGACCTAAGGCGGTTAGAGGGAAAGCGATATGAACTCCGATCCTATGCTTAAGATGCTCGACCAGCTTATCGTGTCGTCGACCTCCGAGAGAGGAGTTGTACAACGTTTGTAGCCAACAGCTACCGCTTACTCCCGCTGTATACGTCACACAGTCGAATAATCCAGCTTCTTGCGCTGCGAGATATGACCCTGCGCCTGCTACAAGTGCTCTCAGGCCACCGCCAGAACCACACATTGCGATTGTCGGGACGTCGTCCGGATGTACCTCCCATTCCTTCAAGCCCAAGTATCTTGCCAACGCTACCGTCGTATACTCTTTTCGCTTCCTTCGGAAAGCCTCCTCTTCGCCACTCAAGCCTTTGCTCACCCTTACTGATGCATCCCAAGCTATTTCTGGATTTACGTCAACGTCTTGCGCCTGTTGCCATATCTCATCCGCCAAAGAGCCGGGCGCCATTGACAACTCCTTCTGCAGTTTCGTAATATATCCGGGCAATTCTCTCGCCCAGTCCGGGAGTATATAGCCCGTGATGCTGTCGCCAATTGAAGACCACTCCAAAGATGATATCGAATCCTTGGCAGTCGAGAATCCATTAGTAAAGGAGGCCCATGCGTTGGTGTCACTGGCCTTTGGTCCAGGATCATCGTCCTTTGTAGTGGTAGTAGCTTGTACTGTATATCCAGGTGGTGGAACATTGTCTGCACTGTCTATGACTGCCGGCTCTTTCTGCACCTTTCTTCCAGTGATGATGGCTCGCGTCCGAGGCCATCGACCACCGTCAGGGCGTTCATTGTCGCTGCGCAACTGGTCTGATTTTTGAACAAACAAGCCATATGCGAAAGAGGTGCCCAAGATGATTTGAGTGGTTCTACTTTGCGCGAAACGAAAGATTATGCGACTGCCCATTGTGCAGAAAGAAGGCTTGACGAAAAGAGGTTGTCTGGGTGTGGGACTTCAAGAACATGGTGATCAGTCAAAGTGAAAGATTGTCGGCATGTGACAATGACGGAAACCCTACCGCACAAACTTGGAATTTAAAGTTTCAGGTACGAAACCTGGTACCTTAGGTAAGGTACCACTGGTTCACTTTGTGACGATCTCCACGTGATCTTTCCAGCCTTATATCGGCAGACGGTGTCACTATGATCCGACGTAAAGTCACCGGTGAGTCCTGAGTGGTCACAGCATCGGTTGTTCTACTCTACTAAGTGGACTACAGCCTGGGTTGAGGGTCTCTATGCGCCATCACCGTCTCCACCACACTCAGCACAGTCTCCACCATCGCCCCCACCCAACCTTGCCAGTGTATCTCTTTCCAACGTTGTCAAGGACCTTAGATCACCGTCCCCACTTGACGATCCCTTCAGCGATGCTGAAGAGATAGCATCGTTAAGTAGTGGAGATCCATTTGCGGACTCACACAAGGTCAAGGGGACAGGGTCTTTCAACAATGAGAAGCTGTTTGACTACTCACATGAGGTTGAATCTCCTGCCGCTATGGTAGGTTCACGCAACGGAGTCTACGCGGAGGAGAGCGCGGAGGTGGAGGTACTATCTGCGAACTTGGACAAGCTCAAAGGCTTGACGAGGAAGATCCAGGGATCTTTGACAAGGCTTGAGACTAGTGGGAATGTCGTGAAAGACGCCATTGGGCCGATTTATAGTAACACGCAAACGTTGCAAAATACGAATGGCAGTACGTCGGCCCCATGGGCATATGGAGCCGCATTGAACTAATATCCAGCGTTACAGATATAGCCCGCGTTCAGGAAGCCATCAATAAGATATCTAAACCACTGGATGCCAAAATTCAAGAAGAAAGTATCATTCGCGCTGGGTATGTCTTATCCGGTGTCTGATTTGGGTTTCTGCTGACGCATGAAGGCCTCGCAACACTGGTTTGCTGGAATTTCTCGACTCAATGACACGGATCCAGCTATCTTTGTCAGAGCTGAACGTCTCAAGCTTCCGGTCCAATCAACAGGTCGCAACCGAGTTTTCTAACCTTCTAAGTCATGGGAACATACAGCTACAGGATCTGTTCCTTGACATTCTGAAGGAAAATATGCAGCCAGTAGAACCCCTCCACTATACAACTAAGCGTGAGCGCCAACATCCCGCCTTTTTATATATCATGCGGCAAGAGCTAATTAATGTAGAACTCCCCTTTCCTGGTCTTGCACAAGACCAAATCCAGCAGCTTTGTCAGATCAGTGCCTTCATGTCATCGTCCTCCAAAACATCGCAACTTGGTCAATCAGAGACACCAACAGCCCGGATGTATGCAGATGTCAGGGGTCCGTATCTCGTATCAAGCTTGCAAAATTTGGCTACTGCGTCCATCAACACCACCAAGAAGAAAAGTCCTAATGCGATGTACCGGCAAGGGACCAATGGGATTGGGATGTATGCCAACGCCTTAGAGGGGATCTTCTTAGCCGAGTACGATAATATTCGCAAGATCTTTCCGCTTGAAGAAAGGGGCTTTGTGTTCGATATCACTTGCCGCAAGCCTCTCGCGGAATTTGCCAAGACTCTTCGCGAGCTGAATATACATATCAAGGCAAATCTTACCACAGACTGTTTCCTTGCATACGAGGTTGTCGATATCGTTACCCCTCTTGCTCTGCGCCTCGAGGCAAAGACGGGCGAGCTCATGGGTCTTCTGTCCGATGCGGTGAAGCCTATCCGCGAGACTGCCAAATCTTCTCTCTCCGACCTTCTAGACGACGTCCGCCGTAAAATTCAAGCGCTCATGGTTCTTCCAACTGATGGCGCTTCGGTTCCGATCACTGCAGAGACAATGAGTCGGCTGCAGGAAATGACCTCTTATTCACGACCTCTTGCCTCCATTATGACTTCCATTGGCGACGCTAATTGGACGAGTCCGCCTTCCACGGGATCCTCCAACTCCACGACCACCCTCAAATCCATCGACGTAGGCGCCGACGGCCACCAACTACTGGCGAGTTACGTTACGGACACCATTGACATCGTCCTTTCTAACCTCGAGACTAAAGCCCGTATTCTCCTAAAAAGCAAGAGCGTCCTGGGCGTCTTCATCGCCAACAACGTCTCAGTCGTCGACCGTATGGTGCGCTCTTCCGGCCTGCTCTCCCTCCTCTCCGGCTCCACCTCCGTGACCAGACTCGAAACCTGGCGCAAAAAGGGCACCGGGCTCTACCTAGACGCCTGGCGCGACCCCTCGTCGCACCTCCTCGACGTCCAGTACACCAATCGATCCATGCGCCCACCGTCCGGATCGTCAGGCATCATCGACAGCACAGCCGTCATCAAAGGCCTCTCGAGCAAAGACAAAGACGCCATCAAAGAGAAGTTCAAGGCCTTCAATACCTCCTTCGAGGAGCTGAGCGTAAAGCACAAGAGCCTGAGCATGGAGCGCGAGGTCCGAAGTTCGCTGGCTAGAGAAGTTCAGGGCATGATCGAGCCGCTGTATGGTCGCTTCTGGGACCGATATCACGAGATCGATAAGGGGAAGGGCAAGTACGTCAAGTACGACAAGGGCTCTTTGGCAGCGCAGCTCGCGAGTATGGCGTGAGTTTTGTAAGTTTTTGCGGACGTTTGGTTGGGGGCTCCGTTGCGATGATGGAATGAAGCAATCCAGGTGGCATTTGCGTTTGGGCGCACAGATACCATTTCCGAGCCTGTAGCAGAGCGAGCGTCTCAGATTATGAATGATTGACAAAGTAGTCTCTTGCTTGTGCTTAAGTGTCTGCCTAGGTAGAGAGAGCGGTACGACCTTGCTTGCTTTGGTACGGTAGTAACTAGGTAGGTACAATAAGCTCTGAAAAATACATATCGAGGCACCGGCTGCCCTCATTGATATACACGCGGGAAGAGCGGCGAGAGTACCATGAAAGTACTAACCCTCCTGGTCTCTACTCTAATACAGGAAATGTAGCTCTGCACACCGATTTCCAAATATACATACACCCCATCAACCACCGCCCTCAAAACCCCTTCTACAGCTCGCCTACCTCCTCCTCAGATACCAATTGTACGCCAACTGATTCGTCTCGCCATGAAACGGCGTCGGCACCTCCCCCAACCCCGGTCTCGCAACCGGATGTCTTAGATACACCGCACTGCACACGTTCTGATTGACTTCCAGATACCTCGGGATGAAGACGAACGGGCTCATGTACGGCCGCGGTCGCCACGGCGTGGCGTACGGCTTCGTCGAATCGACCGGATTGTCACGGGCCGCCTGGAGGGCAAGTCTGAGGGCGCGCTTGTCGTCGGCGGAGAGCTCCTCGGGTTCCTGGTGCTGTTGGGGTTGGTCGGGGGTGGAGGCTGGGGCTGGGGCTGGGGCACGGGCGGAGGGAGAGGAGAGCTTGGAGGTAAGCTCGAGGAACTGGGCGTCGAGATCGTCGGTTAGGGATGTGCGGGTTGAGGTTTGGGAGAGGGTGCGCTTGAGGGTGCGCTGGAAGGCGCGGAGGTCTTGTTTGTGTTTTGCGGAGAGGGTGTCTTTGGGGTTGGCGAGCATGGACTTGGCCCGCTTGAGGAGGGAGGTGAGCTTGTTTTTGGAGTCGGCCGGCTCGGTGGTGTTGGAGGACTGGTCGCCGCTTTCTGACGGCGCGGGTGCGGCTGCTGCGTCGGAGTTCTCGGGTGTCTCTTCGCCTGCGTCTTCAGAGGTAGCTGGCTTCTTTGCCAGCTTTCTGCCAGATCGTCGTTCCTGCTTGTCTTTCGGGGCGCCTGTGGCGAAGAGCACCCGTTCCGGTTCGACTTGGAACATGTCGCCTGGGTTAAGGAGGTAGCCTGGATAGATCATCTACACGGCATCATTGTCAGTCAAGGCTCTGAGAGCCAGGAAGGACATTGAGCTAGACTTGCCCTTTTCCCATTGACTTTGACAGCACGGTGCACGACAAACTGCCTAGCCTGCCTTGTGCTACTAGCGAACAGCGCCCTGAAGATGGCGGTGTCTAACCGCCTCTCGGTCGGAGCATACACCATGTTCATGTAAGGCGTCCTTGGGAATGGCTTTGGTCGTTCTCTTGGGTCAACATCCACTCCACTTCCTCTTCCCGCTGCTTGTTCTGAACCATCGTGTTGTGCCAGGTAGACATGGTCCATAGGGACTACTGAAGCCATATGTCGTCTGTACATCCGCTGCCATTGTTTCTCCCGGATCTGTTCCCCATGGTATGCGCGGGTCAAGGCCTTTGCGGTCCATTTCTGTTGGAAATAAGTCCGGTCGCTTACATTAGGAGGCTTCATGAGTGAGAGGTTGTAGAGGTTGTATTTGTTCCATGATTGCCGGATTTTCTGTAGAGCACACCATCGTCAGCGAGGTGCAGCTTTGTAAAAAACGTAGGCGGTGCATATTTACAATCCTTTTCAGCCCGTGGAAACGTTTCCTCATTGCGCACTTCTGACGATGGTTATAAAACACAATTTGGAGAGAAGTCTTGAACTGGATATCTTTTCGCCTAAACTTGCCCTTTCGGGCGACGACCTTCGAGTCCACTCACTGAGCTCCACAAGCAAAAAGCTCGTTGATTTCCGTCTTTCGCAATATCGAGCCCGCAGCTTTTTCTACATCTAAAAACAATGGGGTTCAATAACTCGCGTTGATATCTGGGGTCTTATTGACAAACTTCAATATATTCACTTTCACTACGAGTCTCAATTGGAGCTAGAAAATCAAAGCTCCTTCAGTCTCTTCGTGACTCTTAAGCACCCCACCATCATCCCACTTCGACACATTGACTCTACCCCGACGACGACATCATAACAGCTTTGATCTCCACCATAATTTTGGCAATTCAATACCTATAGCAATCGGTTGAGTCTCTTGACACATTTACTTCTAAAATGGTCGACGTGAATATCGATACCATCGAAACCGACACTGCTGCAAGCTCCCTTCAGAACCACAACACCGTCAATGATGGCGGAGCCGCTGTTGAGAAGCCTGTAGTGGCTGACCATACTACCAAAAGCGAAGGGGAGGCGGCGGGAGCGGTAGATCAGGCCGCATCGGAAGCAAAGGCGGAGGGTGAGGCCGCTGGCAAGTCAGATGGTGCCGAGGAAAGAAGTAAAGCTGTGAATAAGGAGGCGAAGAAGGAAAGCACGGCTACCTTGGATGGCTCCAATAAGACTGCAGCGGCGAATGGAAAAAGTGGAGCGAACTCTCAAGATCAAGACGTCGGCGACAGAAGATCAGGACACAAGCGTGGAGGTCATCAAGGAGGCAGGAAATTCGAGGATTACCGCAAAAATGTGAAGACGGATTTCACCGCACAGAAGGAGAGTAACGATCCAGTAGAGATCCGCAAGCAGGTAATTCACGGCCCCGGTTTCAAAACAATACATGTCTGCTAATAACCATTGATTCAGGTGGAGTTCTACTTCTCTGATGCTAATCTGGCGACGGACAAATTTCTGTTGGAAAAGGTCGGTGGTAGCGCGAACAATGCTGTCCCCATCTCAGTACTACACTCGTTCAAGCGCATGCGCCACTTCCAACCTTTCTTAGCCGTCGTTGCAGCTCTCAAGGAGAGCACTGTCCTCGATGTCCTCGATGACGAGTCCGTCAAGCGCAAAGTGCCCCTCGACGACACTTTCAACGAAAAATCCATTGAGGAAGTGCAGAAGGTCTATGAGACCGCAGCTATGGCTCGTAGCGTCTACGTCAAAGGTTTCGGTGAGGAGACACCCAGTACCCAATTCGATATCGAAGCCTTCTTTACCCCATATGGTCCAACGAACGCGATACGTCTACGCCGCACAGTACACAAGCTTTTCAAAGGCAGTGTATTCGTGGAATTTGACTCGGAGAAAACACAAGAGGCGTTCCTGTCCCTGGATCCGAAGCCGAAATGGAAAGGCACAGACCTGACCATCAAGAGCAAGAAGCAGTATTGCGACGAGAAGGTGGACGACATCCAAGCCGGGAAAATCAGACGGAATAGTCCAGCCTCTCGCGGAAAGGATGATAGAGATTGGAGAGCGCGGAGAGACGAAGACAAAAAAGGCGGATTCAGGGGTGATCGGAATAAGGGAGGCAACCGTGGCTTTGGCAGAGGGAGAGGTAGAGGCAGAGGCGGGCGGGACAACAATAATCGAGACAGAGAAAGAAAACCGAGGGACGAGCAGTAAGTCCTAATGACCTTGATCTTTGCCTCGAAACCCCTTGATGATGAACTAAACAAATGCTTCGCTTCAGCGCGGTCCCTGCCATCGCAACCTCGACCCCCGAATCCGCCGGCGAAGTCCCCCTCGCCAAGTCTCCCGAAGCATCGAAAAAGCGCACCCGCGAAGCCGACGACGACAGGGACGAGCATGGAGAGACAAAGAGAGCAGATATAAAGCCTCAGGTGGACACATCGAAAAGTCATATCGAATCCATGTCTAAGCCCTCCCTCAAGAGAGAGCGTGAGGGAGACGATGGTGGTGATGACCAGGGCGCGGCTAAGAAGGTCGACGCTAAGGAGGAGGGCTCATAGCGGGTGGCGGTGAGAGTTATCTGTGCTCTCTGCTTGCGGGTTTGGACCTGATTGAGATTGAGGCTGAAAACTGCTTCTTGAAATTACAGTAGTGGAATTCAAGGCTTTAGCCAATCCCTGTAGCATACCTGTCTATAGAGCTCTGCAATGGCTAGACCTTGCCCTTTCACAGCTCCTGCCCACCCATGGGTGACCATTGAAAAATCCTATACATGTATTTCGGCAAGATAAACCGCTGGTCTAACGCTGTACACAACACCAATGTACTACATTGGAGATTGAATCAGACTCGCTAAAAACCCAACGCTTTAGATGTTACAGTTTTCTCATCTCTCCCAGGCTTGTGAACCTCATCCAGCATGTTCGACAATCTCACTAACGACCCGACCATTCCTGACCATACTCCTGATCTGCTCGGGCAGCGGACATTCCTCGTAGTCATCGTCCTCCGTCTCCCCCGGCACATTCACGTTGATGCCCGCGCACTTGCTCGTGAAGATCTCCGTGCCCAGACTCTGCTTGCCCAGGTAGATGGTCGCGCCATCGACCTGATCGAGCATGATGGTGGGCAGAGTGCCGAGCACCTGGAGGGCAAACTTCGGACATTTGATGACGTCGACGGAGGAGACGAGGGAGTCGATGACCAGAGACACGGAACTGCAGTTGTCGAGCGAGATCGCGTTGGCTTTGTTATGGATGCGGATGGCGGTCTTGGTGCAGCGTGAGATGAGAATGGAGTGGGATATCGAGGCGTCGATTTCGATCATATTGCTCTCGTTCTCGACGTTCTCGATGATCCATTTGTTGCCATCCAGCTCTTGGCGTGGCGGTTTCTTCGTCCGCATGCTCTCGGGCTTGGGCTTTTTGCCGGGTACGGGAGATTTGCCGCGACCGGACGCGGATGAGAGACTCGTGTGACTGTCACTGCGGGTTGGGACGGTGGCGCCGGCGCGGAGCGAGGGGTTCTTGTGGGTCATTTCCGTCTTGTCGACTTTGCGAAGGCCGGCGGTGACACCTTCCCCTTTGCTGAGTTGCTCGAAAACGGCTCCCATGTCCCCACCTTTCGATGCCGTTGACTGTCCTGGTACTGGTGGTGATGGTCCATCGAGGCGGGGAAGAGGTGGTGGCGGTGGAGGAGCTGGAGGGCCACCGCCCAGAGGGACTGAGGCTGACTTTTGGCCTGATTGGACTTCGATAAGGGCTTCTTTTGCATCGATGCCACCCTTGTTGTTCCATGTCACGCCCTGGGGGTATCGATGCTTTACATAATTTGATAATGACTTGAAAATCTGGTAAAACGCTTGCACCCATTCCACGTGTGTATGGTTCCTGTATTTATTTTAGCCATCCTCAGGCATTTTGGGATGATACAAGCACCTACTTGTCCTTGTATTCCTTCAACACCCTGTTGCCATAGAATTGCGCACTGCTGAGAGTCTCGTTCACGAAGTCTGTCGGCTTTGGCTCGACTGTGATCCAGCCAAGCATTGCAATCCCTTCGGACACTGTAGTAAGGTGGTTGAACAAGGGAGAGCCACGGTTGGCTTCTCTGATATCTCCAACTGCCCCCATCATTGTCTGCAACTCCTTGAGGATCTCCATGTATACTGGCGATTGAATGTCCGGCTTCTTGGCTTTGGTGGTGATGATCAGGAACTTTCGTTCCGCAGCAAAAGCTCTTAAAACTGCTGCAGACTGTGGAAGAAGAATCAGCTCTGTACGAGGACTGAATTATATGGGACGCCGAGTAATAGTGCTAACTCGAAATCCCTTTTTGTCCGATCACCCGTACCTGCTCTGCCACCAATCCTCCTAGTTCCTCGCTCATGTTAACAAACTTAATGACATCACCATTGATGAGAGTGTCAAAGTCGTCAAGGGCTGGCGGCAATGGCTCAGGTGCATGGTTCTGAGCACTGGCATCGTCGCTATCACCGTCCACACCTCTAGCAGCTGCCACCGCCATTCCGGAAGTATTCGACACGCCACTCGTTGGAAGTGATGGATCTATAGTAGCTTGCGCCATGTCTTCAAGTCGCGATGTAGCTGCCTCGAGCCTGCAGACCAGCTTGGTCAGTGCTGATTGAACCATCTTTTGACTAATAGAGAGACCGTGTCCGATCTTGCTGCAACGGAGAGTGCCAAAGATAGTTGAGAAGTTATGAACTGCTGAACACAACATACCGCTTTATAAGGGTCGTCAAGTTATGCATGTTGTTGGACGCCATTGTGACGGGTTTCTGCTTGAAGCAAGGAGGTCTCTAGTTGCGGACAGGTGCAGCGGTTGGGAGCTGGGGTGAGTGACCCCACAGTAGTGATAAATGCACTTGTAGGAAGATCAGTCAATCGCTGCCTGTCACTTTATGAGCTATAGACATCAATAATACGCAGCTGTAACGAGGACTACTTCGTACAGCTAGAGAGCTTAGGACAGGGGCAGCTCCTGTGCTTACATAATCATTGATAGTGCAACTTGCGAGGGAACTTACTTACACTTACCTGGTAGTTATTGTTATGTTGTGATTACCTCATCAAGACTATTATGGAACTACGGGACACTGTCGATATCGACTTTTGTACCCTGGGCATGTTCATCATTGGTGGGTAGATAGCAATCCTGACAATCAAGGTTCTAATCGAACAAAAAGACGATATCGAGTTTCCAGCGCCTACAGAAGCAGTCAAGAATATCTTGGGAGGTGCGGGATCATGGTCAGCCCTTGGTGCACGCCTCTTCTCCCCTCCACCAAAATCGAAGTCTGTAGGATGGGTTGTCGATGCCGGCTCAGACTTTCCAGTGGAACTCCGTCAAACCATCCAATCTTGGGAGACCAGCTGTGTTTTGCGTGAGACCCCTAATCGAAAGACCACACGAGGCCGTAATATCTATGGCGAGAACGAAGAGCGCGGTGAGTCTACTGTCAATCCGGAAGGGCCCCCAAGCCTCGAATACCACGGAACCTGATCTGCGGTCCATATTATGGCCCTAGCATTCACGTACGCCACGCCGAAATTGCGGCTTGACCATACCGCGCTCCCAAGATCGCATCTTCTCGCAAAGTCTTTCCACTTGATCTGCAACCCAACACGATGCATTGACCTAGTCACCGAAATATTAGCTGAACGGAACAGGCTCGCAGGAAGCTTTTCTCCTCCGGCAGGTGTCTTACCACTTCCATTGTTCATTTGGGAGCCAGTCCCAGACAGGTGCACTGAAGTTGAGAAGAACAACATGTACCAAGCCTTGAAGTTCATCGACGTGTTGAGCCCCAACTACGTTGAGCTCAGTGGGTTCTATGGTGGTGGTCCAGGACCACGCGGAGAGATTAACAGAGAGTTCTTGATGTTGATTTGCACTGACCTTCTCCTCAATGGGTTTGGTACTTCAAGAGAAGGTGCTGTGGTAGTCAGAGCCGGTCGTGAAGGATGTTATGTCGCAACTCACAGTTTGACGGAGTGGTTCCCAGCATACCATAAGCCCTCCAAGGACGCTCAAGCTGGCTCCAACATGCGCGTCGTTGATCCGACAGGGGGAGGCAATGCATTCCTAGGTGGACTCGCTGTTGGTTTAGTCAGAACAAGATCTGGTGAAGGTCCTAAAAGCGTCAGCGCGGCGGCAGCCTTCGCCTCTGTAGCTGCGAGTTTCGCAATTGAGCAAGTGGGTATGCCCACCTTGACCAGAGCTTCTGATGGATCGGAGTTATGGAATGGTGTCTCTGTAGCGGAGCGTTTGCACGAGTACTTGGATAGCTTGGCGTCGTCCGAAGTACTTTCAGCCGCGAAGACGCCCGACGAATAACATGAGGCTCAGTAGCTTCAAATTCCCACCCTAACAACTATGTGGACGAATTTCCTTCGGTGTATCAGCCTAAGGGTGCCGTAGCTGAGTACCTTCCCAATGGATCTCTCATAGCCTGCGTCATATACTGCAGGACGAGTCGAAGATACCTCTTGATGAGTGCAGACCAGCATGAACAACCAGGGCGACGTCTTGCAGCTAAGTAAACATTGTCTACTCATGGTCACTGTGAAGTAGCCAATGCATTGAACCGGCAAGTATTGTATTGTATCCTATCATCTACCCTTCTGTAACCGCTCGTGCTCTATGATCTGCTTGCTCCACCTATGAGATGCGCCGTCAGTGGTAATCCCTCCATACGGCTTTCAGACTCTCATAGACTGACCACCGACTTGGGAAAAACCTGCCCTTTTCAGGGAATCGTGTCCGTGTTTCTCGATCGGCGCTGACACTCCACACCATAGCTGTAATGCCAATAATCACACCCGCCATGACTGCCGTGTTCGCCTTCCAGTTTGCAGGCTGCGCGTACCAACCACCCGATGGTGACCAAACGTGCTTCGGGTATCTGATCATCAAGGCTTAGGGATACTGCTCTGCATGTTCATGGGTTAGGATAGGCGTACGGGATCTTTCCTCCACCTGCATGCGAGACCGCAGCCCCTTTGGCCTGGACGGTTTTGATTGAGTGGTCGCTCTCCATCTTGTTGCCGGACCGCGCAATGGTTCGATCTTGGCATGGACAGTCGACAGAGGTGGACATGCTGCGCTGTTGGTCGGTACAATTAACCGTAGCCAGCCAAGCTACGACAGGACCTTAAACTTTTCTAGGGATCGATACACAGAGATATTGCTGCGAACAGTTGTACCCCAATCACAGAAGCTAGAACACTTTTCTAGGTGCTCCTGTACTGTTCTCCACAGATGAAAGCTTTGCGATCACCAAGATGGAGCGCCTCGATCTTCGCACATCAGAGGATACCTTGTGGTGGCCAATATCAACTAGGTTTAAGCGTCCGACTTCAATCATCCACAGGGTCGGCATTGCAAGCAGAAGACATTCCACTTTCCGATGACACACCGACATTACAAGCCGGCGAGCCGTCGATGACCGAAGATTTCACGCAACTACCATCACCACTACCTGAAGCCGCTCTACGCTCAGCAAAGCTCTCAGCGCTACATTCACGACTATCACTATCTCCTCGCCTGCCCTTACAAACGTTAGCTCGATGCCTGGTCGATCCTTCGGCCGACTCCAATCCTTCGTTCAACAACCTCTCCCTTCGCCTTCTTGGTGAAGAGCTCTTCAGCTACTACACCGGTGAAGAGATAATATGCCGTTACCCTCGCCTTCCAGTAAGCGTCCTCTACGCCGCGATGTGGGCGTTTGTAGGACCAAAAAGCTTAGCCGCAATAACACGAGAATGGGGTGTCGAAGCCGCGGCAGAGCCTGGGGGAGAGGTGGACCCAGGGTTGTTGCAAGCGAAGCGGATCCCGGTTGGTACATATGAGGATTTGGACGAGGGTGTTTCTCAGCGACCGAATGCGGAAAAGAGATGGAAGAAAAGCGTCAGCTCAAGGACTCTCTATGGCGATTCTTTTGGAAATGAGAGCACATCTCGAACCTTAGAGGACGGCACGGACGTGAAGGCCCAAGAGGGGTCGCGCGCAGTAACACTGGACCGAGCTAGCACCAATTTCGCTAGGGCTGTGATGGGTGCTGTCTATCTCCACGGTGGGCGACCTGCGGCCAAGCAGTTCTTCCGACAGCACGTTTTGAGCAGAGAGTTGTCTATAGCGGGTTTGTTCGACTTTAGGCAGCCGACGCGGGATCTGAGTCGGTTGTGCGCTCGCGAGGGCTTTGACTCGCCGGTCGCCAGGATCATCAGTGAGACGGGGCGAAAGAGTCGGCATCCGGTTTTCGTCGTCGGGGTATACTCTGGCTTTGACAAGCTCGGCGAAGGATCGGGAGCCAGTCTGGATGAGGCACGAACGAGGGCAGCCATTGCCGCGCTGAAAGGCTGGTATCTCTACAGCCCGCTGAAGGTGAAGGTACCCAGCGACGATGCGGGAGAACGAGGTAAGCCATGGGAGCCAGTCTTTATCGACTGTGGGGAGGTCGTTGTGTAGGGAGGCTTGTTACGGCAGGGCTCCGCTTTGGAATCTTCAAGGAATGTCTTAAAGTATGGGTCATCAAGGGCTTGGACTTTCTTCCATCTCGGTTGATAGAGGGAGTGGTTGTGTATAACAGCTATGTGCGTTCTGTATCTCTTTAGTAGAGCTTACAGACGGAGTCCTGTGCTCTGGTCGTTGTATATAACAAACACTAACCGCTTTCCATCGGAACACCACTTTGTGCATTGCTTGACTGCCCGGTGGAATTACAATCACAACAAACATAGACAGAATGCAGCCCGTAAAGGTTCTATACCTTGTAGTCGTTGTTAGTTCAACTTCGAACATCAAGTAACAGCACTCGAAGCTCAAATGATCGTTTTGCCACAGTAGCACTAGCTGCGTCTATATCTCCAACATTACAATTGTCATCCCTCTTCTACTTCCATCATCTTTCACATCATCTGGTGCGAATTCGAAGCTCTACCTGTCACGCAGAAGCTGTCTCGTGCTCGTCAGAGGCTTCGCAACCAAGCGTCAGCAGGAATCTCTGCGTTGACCCAATCTGTATAAACTAGGCGGATTCAAGTGTAGGAAGCCACGGAAGATTCGCTTCGATTGAGCACACGAATGCAAAGTATCATGGAAGAGGTTGTGGGCGAAAAGCAAGTGGTGTACTTCGTAGGAAAAGTCCGCTGAGTCAGACGGAATTTCTATCCCCCGGAGCCAACCGATACAGTTAGCATGAAGCTCACTATATCCGCATGTCGAACTTTTGCGGCAGACATAATGCATAGAGAAGAACAAGGAAGCAATTGGACGTCACAATGGCACCCGAATCAACAGCTGTGATCCCAAGGAAGGAATCGGAGTCGCCATATCAACTTGATCCTAGCCAGGTCAATACAGTCGATTTATCTTCTGCGCGCCGTCACTAATTGCATAAATAGACATTGAAAGCCTCCACCGCTCTCCTCAAACACATCAAATCCGAAGCGAAGCGCAAAGAGAGCGAATCTACGACCAAGAACCTCCTCGCGAACTCCGAAGATGCGACGACCCAAGACGGCTCAACTGGTGACGACGAGCCAATATGGCTTACCCTCACCACGAAGAAGCACATCGTGGATAAAAAACGGCTAAAGCCCGGCAAGATTCCCGTCCCTCACTCTCTCCACTCCTCTCCCACGACGACAATTTGCCTCATAACAGCCGACCCGCAAAGAGCATTCAAAGACGCCATCGCACACGACTCATTCTCCAAGGCATTATCGAAATGCATCACACGAGTCATCGGGCTGAAGAAGCTACAAGAACGATACAAGAGCTTCGAGAGCCGTCGCCAACTGCTCCGCGAGCACGACGTCTTCCTGGCCGACGACCGCATCATCACGCGCCTGCCGCAGATCCTAGGCAAGACGTTCTACAAAGGCAGCAAGAAGCCCGTCCCCGTCAACCTGGAGGCTTACAAGCCCAAGGACGAGAACGGAAAACGGAAGAAGCCGGAGAAGTCCGGAGAGGACGGGAACAAGAAAGTCGTTGTCGCGCAATCGCAGCAGGTAGTGCGTGAGATCGAACGGACTCTCTCTACCGCACAGGTATATCTGTCGCCGGCGGCTACAACGTCCGTGAGAGTGGGATTAGCGAGTTTCACGCCGCAGCAACTGGCGGAGAATATCGAAGCTGTGGTGGGTGGGTTGGTGGAGAAATTCGTGACGAAGAAATGGAGGAATGTACGAGCGGTGCATATCAAGGGACCGAATACGATGGCGTTACCGGTGTGGTTGGCTGATGAACTGTGGGTCGACGAGGGGGATGTGCTGGGTGATGAGGAAGCTGTCAAGGCCATCGAGGCGGGGAAGCAGAAGGGCACGAAGCGGAAGGGGAGGGAAGGTGGGGAGGAGGAGGGTAAAAGCGAAGGCAAACTCGAGGATGCGGACCGACAAGCGAAAAAAGTGAAGAAAATGAAGAAGATTGAAGACGCAGACGTGGATATGAGTAAGGATATGGCGCTGCGGAGGGAGAAGCTGAGGGCTCAGAAGGCGGAAGCTAGAGAGGCGGCGGGGGAGGGGGAAGAGGTAATATCCGTCAAGAAAACGAAAGTCGTGAAGACGGTGGATGAAGGAGATGGGAAAGTCAGGGTTAGGACTAAGACGAAGAAAACAAGTGTTGTGGCCGTTGCCTGAGGGTTTACGAATAGACACATCAAGATGGTAGCATAGGGCAGAACTGATACGTTTACATTTGTGGAGATCCAGCTACTCTTTCCTATTCCAAGACTTTATCCACGTCTCTTGCTGGGACGGAAGTCTGAATAGAACCCCATTCGCACGCCCAAAACCGCGTACCCCTAGCATTGTAACTCGAAAGCTGCTTTCATGAGGTGACTGTTCCGTACAATACCAGTCATCACCGACTTTTGGGAGACTGAGGTCTCATACCCATCCCTCCTATAACTTACTGGGTTCTTGAAAGAGTTGTCGGTCGATGGGAAGCCGGGGAGAAAGTGGATCGCGCGCTGGCTGATGTGGGCTCGGGAGGTTGTTTCGTGAGGTTGTCTCTTGAGGGGCCGTACGTGCTTTTGTACATATCTCTCTTCATTCGAAGTAAAGTAGCTTTTGCTTCGTACGTCAAACGTCTGAAGGAAGATGACTCGTAATCTTCTCTCAAGTGCAGCTATCAGGAAACCGTTACCGCTCCCCTTCAGGGCGTAACGCAGGTCCACACCGTCAACGTAGACCTAATATAACCTTTAAGACCGCTTTAACGAGTCTTCACAGAGCATATCCCAAACCAGCAAAACATAAAAGCAAAACATACAACAGCAGGTATTCGCTGGTCGTCACCGACCCAACTACTAATCCGCCGATCTAAGGCTTACGTATGGCAGAGCGGACGGGATGCCCAGTATTCCTTAGTCTGTGGTCGTATGTGAAAGGATTGAGCTTGAAGAGATATATGTCGCAACCAAGCGAGCATCAGGGGGTACTTCAACCGCCTTGCAATCGACCCGCTACCTACTACACATGGTCAGTCTTCACAAACGACCTCACCTCTCTCGCCGCCCTCTCCGGCCCAGCCAGTCCTTCAGAAACGAGTTCGCCCACTCCCTTCTGCGATGTTACACCTCTCATTCGTTCCCGCACCGACATCACCTGCCCCATGGTCTTTGATCTTATCGCGGCGGTGACGTAATTTGAACGATGCTGGTGATGTCTCGCATGTGGCAGTGCGTGTGAGTTCGGTAAAGTCGCCTAACTAACCTAAGTTAGATCGGCGAACCAAGGTATTGGGATTTGACAGCGGGAACTAGACAAAATTCATAAGAGCGCTGATCTGGAGATCTGACTAATGCCGGGTGGCGGTAACCACAGTTCCAACACAATTGGCCGTGGATCTTACACCATCCATATCTCAACATACCGGATCATGGCTTGGCTCCTGCAACACCTCCTGTCTCTCTTAACACTCTGTCATGTCTCACTCTCTTACATCCTACCCCAAGCCCCTCTAACCCAACACCCCCCCGCCGCAGCCTCCTCACACACACCCACCCCTCTCCCTCTCGTAATCTGGCACGGCCTCGGCGACAAGTCCGTCTCCCCACCCCCCACCACCCACCCCACCCCAACTCCCCGACTGACAACCCCCCCCTAGCTACGCCGCCGAAGGCCTCCACTCCGTCGGCGCCCTCGCCAACGCCACCAACCCGGGCACCTACGTGTACTACATCCGCCTCTCCGACGACCCATCCACCGACCGCCGCGCCTCCTTCCTCAGCAACCTAACGGACGCCATCTCCAAAGCCTGCACCGACCTCGCCACCCACCCCGTCCTCTCCACCGCCCCCGCCATCAACGCCCTCGGCTTCTCGCAAGGCGGCCAATTCCTGCGCGCCTACATCGAGCGCTGCAACTCCCCCCCCGTCGCGACGCTCGTCACCTTCGGCGCGCAGCACGACGGCATCGCCGACTTCCAGACCTGCGCGCCGACCGACTGGGTGTGCCAGGGGGCGCGGGGCGTGTTGCGGGGGAACACGTGGAGCGGCTTCGTGCAGGGCCGGTTCGTGCCGGCGCAGTATTTCCGCGACCCGGAGGATTTGGAGAATTATTTGGCGTTTAGCAATTTCTTGGCGGATGTGAATAATGAGCGGGAGGGGAAGAATGAGACGTATAAGGCGAATTTGAAGCGGTTGAGGAGGTTTGCGATGTTTGTGTTTGGGGAGGACGAGACGGTTGTGCCGAAGGAGAGTGGGTGGTTTAGCGAGGTGAATGGGACGAGTGGGGTGGTGACGAGGTTGCAGGATCGGAGGATGTATAGGGAGGATTGGCTGGGGTTGAGGTGGTTGGATGAGCAGGGGAGGTTGGAGTTTCGGGAGGCGCCGGGGAAGCATATGGAGTTGAGCGATGAGTTGTTGGTGGATGCGTTTAAGAGGTATTTTGGGCCGAGGGCGGAGCGGGGTTTGGATGGTGATGAGGTTATGAACAGAGGAGTGTAGAGGGCTCAGGGAATGTCCAGTGTGTTTTTATATGGTTATTCTTCGCTGTCTATATCATCTTCTCGTGCAGAAACGCCATACCCTATCTATTCGCAGTTTCCACAATATGTCTCTATCAGTTATCCCGCACAATCCTCCTCTTTGCACAACTCCCTTCCCACCATGTTATCTACTATCCATCCAGGACGGGCCCCTCCAGCCACCACACATCTGCCAATCTGTCCCAGGACCACAACTCTTTGTACCCAACCAGAATTTCAAGCTGTGCTCACTAATGTGCCGCACCGCGTTTCCGACCTCCACCGTAATTATCGGGATAGCAGACGACCGAGTCGCGGATTATGGTACGGATGAGTGGAGTAAAATGTGCGCATAAACACCACCAACATCAGTCGCGAGCAAACGCAGACTTCTGCGAGTGTCCAGCCTGGCCGAGCTGTTCCCTCGGGATGTCGCAGATCGCGCCTTTGACATGCCAGCGGCGAGGACGATCCGCCAGCTGCGCCTTCTAGCCGGATAATCTGCAACAGCCCGTTATACTCCACCTCCGTACCTCCAATATAATCGCCGGTTGAGTTCGATGCGTACGGTCTACAGGAAGATGATCCTGAAACTGAGGCGAGCGTCGGACGTGAAAATAGTATATCGAGGTTCGGTGAAGTCTCAAAGCATGATCTATAGCTGAAGAATAATGATGTTGAACGCCGAGGTGAAGGTGGGATTTCAACGAAGGATTAAGTTGCGAGATCGAATGCTGCAGATTTCGGACTGATGGTTTTATCGAAACAGGGCAGTTTGAGCCGCGGACCGGAGGCGCTCAAGGAAGCCGCAGTCGAATCAGTTAGGGGGCTCAAATGAAGTTGTGACGACGGCGCGGTGGAGATTAAGGATTGTCGTCGAATTTGGCAAACAGTCCAGGCGTCGACAGCGTCAAGGTGGGGTACTTGAGGGGCAGATCTCACAATCGGATCTTGGGCTAATCGGGTCTAGCTGCCGCCGTCCGCGTGGTTCGCGGGACGGTACCGCTGGCGGCTACAGTTGACGGCTTCTGCCGAACCGGAACGTCAACTCCCAGGCGCCTGTTTCTTCGTCTTTGGCAACATCAAAATGGTTCGCCTGTTAGCTAAGCGACTTTGATGTTTTTTGCGTCATGCTGCATACCGTTTCGTCTACGCCGGAGACGCTTCAATCGCAACATGAGCAAAGCAAGAACAATAGTGACGATACCAATAATAACGGCAAGGAGGCCAAAGGTGATGTTGATGGTGTTGTCACTGGATAATGCCCGCCGCTCGGTGAGATGCCGACCTTGAACGTAAGATATGGATTAGCAGAGCCGCGGATGGCGGGTGTGAGTTGTATGATTATGTAAGCAATATGGCACTTAGGTACGTACCCATGCCTGACGAACTCCCACAATGGTGAAGATGCAAATAGCTGCGAACTTTATCCAAGAATAATGTTTCTGTGGTAAGTATGTCTGGGTTGAAAGTTGCTGTGAAGGATGCAACGAGGGCTACCTTATATATATATTGGAAGGAGTAGTATTGCCCATACCTACAGTACCTTCCTTACCTTTGGATCGTTGTTCGGTGTTGCGCCCACATAATTATTCGGTGACCTAGGAGTGGCACTGCTTTCCACGCATATTCGGTGAGCCAATGGTTTAGTTCCAAGGTCTAGCACTAACCACATATGGTATGGGTAGCCTGATGATCATGATTGCACTAGCTACGGTGAGTCTACATACATGGTCCAGACACCCGGACATCTTGCTAAAGTGGTAAGAACATCAAAAAAATTGCAAATTTGAAAGCAGTGCATTGAGAGCACAAACAGTCAAAATTTTGAAGTAATACAAAAAGATTTCTTATGATATCTAGATATATATATTTTATGTTAAATAAAGCTTTAATCCTCCATAGATCACTCATAATTGGTTAAATTAGTTCTACCTCTGTATTTTTGTATGCAGCTCACCGTAGCTAGCGCTCCCGTTCCTTCGCGTGTCTTTGTTTCGGAGGTACCAAGTTATAGGGTCCGAGACACGGGCTTCCTGTCCAAAACATAGCCTCCCTGTCGCCAATAAGTAATGGTGTTTAGAGGCCAATGACGATGGCACTGTCCCATTCAGAATCATCAACATCCTCAATCTCATTGCCATCCACAATCTCATTGCCATCCACGATCTCATTGCCATCCACAATCTCATTGCCATCCACAGCCCCCGTAGTCTCCACGAGCGTCGCCCTTGCTGTCACCCCCAGACTCTGTTGACGTTACCGTCATTCTTTCTCCATCTGTTGAGCTCGATTGTCCCTGCTGTCCAGCACCCCTCATCTTTGAGTATATGACTACCTTAGTACAGTACGGTCATACCAGCCACTGTCGAGGGCATAAGTCTGTATCAACAAATGGTGGGTTGAGCAATGCTACAAATAATACTTAACCATGCACTGATCTCCATACTTCGATCAATTCAGCAAGGATTAGTGCTTGAGCACAAGTGGAGAGTTCTGTATGCTTGTCGATCGTGACCGCTGCCTACCAGGTATGTTTTTGTATTCAGTGACGACTGAGGTCAATTGTGCCTCAGCAAGGCCACGCACCTCCTGCTAGCATCAACTCTACCAGCTTGTCTTGACGTTCCAGTTACTTTTGGTGTGTACAACAGTCCAAGATGGCACAGACAGAATTTGTTTAGCCAAACAAGAAATCAGGATCATATCAAGCATAGGCAACGTTCTGCCTGGCACCTCATGTTGACACCTCTACCGCACTCTAGGTACCATCTCCACCGGGTTGTACAGTTAGGTAAGGTACAGTACCTACGGTACCTACTTATTTCTCGTCTTATGGTACATGTTGAGGACCTGGGTACCTAAGGTAATTAATGAGGGCTGAGAACCTAACGGGTATTCGATTCGAATCCTTCGTCTTGTCAGTTCCAAGGCAACGTAACTTTGGGAGGTTGGCCGTGTGGCAATTAGGGTTATGTAAGCCTGATTAGTCACTCGGGGCCCAGGGCATGTGACCTAGGGGTGAAGTAGGGTCCGTGAATCAATCATGGAGTCCTCACAGCACGAAGTAATCTGGGTGGGAGAAGACGAGTGGCACCTTGGAAATGCTCCTGACAATGAGAGAGCAATCCTTCTGGGCATCAATTCCCGATGGGCAGAAAAATGGTACACAAAACAGACTACAGTCTGAAATTGTATAATTCTTATATATAACCCTTATCATTCTGCTGTGGTCAGAACGGGTCCAGGGTCCCGAGATAAGCATCAGGCCTACCCGGGTCTGGGCCAAGAGTGATGCTGCCCTGAACCAGGGCGACTAGCACCAGAGATGGGTGGGCCAAAGATGTGCCGGAATGTGAGAGGAGTGGGGTGAGGTTGCTCTGTCAATTTCATGAGCTAGGTGTTCCCAGGCCCTTGTATGGGCTATTCCTCGGGCTGCGGCAGATGCACCAGGAACACACAGGGAACAACAAAGCAGTTTCTGGTCGACAAGCCCAGAATCTCTAGGCCGTACACATTTTGTTTAATCAGACGCTCGAGGCGTGCGCTAATCAGTGCATCTTTGCTCATTTCGGAGGGATTTGGGGTCCTAGAGTCACGAATCATGCGGGAGGCTATCGAGAGCTATTCTTTCATGAGTTATCACGGCGTACCTCAGTTGACCTTTTTCATCTAAAAGACGACTGGCCAGTCCGATGAACGGCACGGTGCGCTTGTGGCTAGGTACTCAGTGGGATATACATCCTATACCAGCGGACCCTGGTTGGCGGCCAGCTCGCAGAGTTTACTAAGGGAGATGCGAGGAGCCTCAGGTGGTTGGGTAGCCGTGTTGGACAGGACGTACTCGCGCAGGGCTGTACGATCCAATGTGACCGTAACTGTCAAGTTATCGCCAGTATGAAGAGCATGTTTAGCAAGATACATAAATGTGAATATAAAAAATTGGCATACAGTACGGTAGGTCTCTAGGTAATGTCATGGTTGATGGTGTGTAAGGTGCTGCATCGCAGACATCGGGGCCCGGAGAAACCTTTTCCCCAGCTACCTGCTTGGGCGTACCCTACAGACTACAGACCTCGCTCGAAATAAGTGATTCGAAACACATCATGGCTCCAGCAAAGCCAGATTATCCTTCGCCAAGCGCTGATGCTGGCGACCCAGGACCCCATCCATCTTTCATACAGGTCGCCAAGCCTTATGTTTTCCAGCAAAAGCTGGAGGATTGCATGATAGCAATCGGCGTCAACGAGGCCAAGGAGGACAATGTCAGATTACAAGGAGTCACCTGGATTGACAATGTGAGGAAAGCATTGCAGTTGTAAGCTCCAGACGCTTGGGTTTCATTGAAAATTTGCAATACTGAGGATCTTTCCAGGCCAATTCGTACCTACAATACGGCCGTTGTATACTATCACAAGTTCAGGCTCGTGCATGCAGACAACGAATACAGCTTCATTGTACACCGGTCTGCTCGTCTTGCAATTGAAGATTGCTAACGAGGAGCTAGGATGCCGCAGCAGCAGCTTTGTTCACAGCTTGCAAGATCGAGGACACCTTGAAGAAGTCGAGGGAGATCCTATGCGCTGCTTATAACCTGAAGCTCTCACCGGCGGAGCAGCTCAGTACAGACGATGCGGTACGTCATCTGTCTAAGTCGAGGTAAATCTGGGAGGCTGATGACATGCTTCCTAGATATTCGAGACTCATTCAAAAGCAATCATAGGCCTAGAGCGCCTCATGCTCGAAGCGTCAGGATTCGACTTCCGCAATCGGCATCCACAGAAGCTCTTGCTCAAGCTGGCGAAACTGTACGATGTCGCCCGAGAGACCGTCGGCAAGACCGCTTACAACATGTGTCTGGACCTTTACCGTACGTTTGCGCCGCTGAAGCAGACGACGCCGACCATGGCAATTGCGTGTCTTGAGCTCTCCGGGAGACTCTTGGACTCGCATGTAGAAGACTTGGAGATCGGCAAAGGGTACAATAAGTGGAGGACCACGCGAGCGGAAGTTATGGGTAGGAGAACCTAGCCTAGAATATCTTTGGTCTATTCCAGATGACCGGTTTACTGACACGTTGACAGAAACGCTACTCGACCTTCTCGACCTCTACACCCACCACCGCGCCGTCACCATCGTCGGACTCGAACATCCACTCGAGAGGTTCATCGAAGTACGCATCACTCTCAATCAAGAGGCCTCCGCCCACAGGTATCCGCGCTACACCCAATGGATCAAGAAGAGACCCGCCGCCAACGGCGCCAGAACAGCAAACGGCACCAAAGACTCCAAAGACGCCCGCGACGAAAGCAAGGACCGCAAATCCCCACCCGCAATGGGCCCAGCTTCAGCCACGGGGCCCAGGAGCAGAGTCGGCGAGCGAGGCCGCGACGGCACGGTGCGGTTCATGCTCGACGGCGAACGAGCCCGAGACGAGAAGAACCTGGTTGCCGAGTACTTCAAGGTCGAGGAAGAAGAGTATGAGGTGGAGGTGGAGCGCGAGCGGAGAAAAATTTGAGCATAATCTTGGATCTCTAGCGATTTCGTTGGCTATCTGGTCTAATGTTTTTATAGGCAGGATCTTGATGGGGAAGATGTCGGTGTTGGAGATAAGGGGGATGTGAGGGCTCAGGGCTTAGAGGATTCGGGCGACTTTGTGCACCCGGATAGGAGGCGGCTGGTCTTGCCTGATCGGAGTTGATATGGTGTTGTGGTATCTTGGGTAAGACTTCGTCTGGCGTACGGCTGTACCACTGCTCATTTGTAATTGCCTAGGGCTCGGCGTGGTTCAAGATCGTGCAAAGTTAACGATTAAAGTGGACTTAGAAAATGGCGCTGTGGAATCAGCATCGTGGGTAGGCATCAAGGCGCTCGGCGGTCCTGTCGCGGCACATGGTCTGAACGCTCCGCCTTTGCTGGCGTTGCAGGAGCCACGACGGATAGACGCTGTGCGTTTGCTCTCTTACTGGAGCACGTGTAGTGGCTCGAAGCTTTGGCTACTCGATCCTGCAAATGAATTTTTCGTGCGAGGTCATTCAGTTTCGTTTATTGCACATCTGCGCTGAGCATATCGCCTTAGCGAAGGGTATCCAGAAGCCCGAACCGAGCTAAGTTTCACTGCACGTGTTCGTGCGACCAGTAAGAACAAGAGAAAACGAAAGACCCCACTGTGCCCACGCCAAGGGAAGAGTCACGCGCGGCATGAGATACACGCCTCATCGCCTCCGTAGCTCGAGGTTCAAACACTGAACAACCTACACACTTGCGTCAGCAACGATCTCTTCTCCCATTCCTCACAAACGCAGGACCCGTGTTCCCGCAGAACCACAAGTACAACGGAGACGACCAACCTTCTCCGACACCACCCCCTGATTGAACAAATACTTCGCCAACCCCCTGACGACCTCGACCTGCTCCTCAGGCCTCAACCCCGTAATCGCCGTCTCGATGACGCTCCCGACGCTCGCCTTGTAGACGGCGATGAAGCTCTGATAGTACATGAAGGCGAAGAAGCCCATGATGAACTGGCAGTCCATGCGGTCGGTGATGCCGCCGTGGCCGGGGATGGATTCGCCGAAGTCCTTGACTTTGAAGGTGCGTTTGAGGCCCGAGGCGAAGAAGCCGCCGAAGGGGGCGATGAGCGAGGCGAACGTTGCGAAGACGAGGATGTGGAACTGCATAGGCGCGATGTGCAGGGTGAGCAGGGCGGGCGGGAGGGGCAGCCAGGCGGGGAGGTGGTAGGTGTGTGGGAGGAAGACGGGGTTCGGGGTGCATTCGAGGCCGGTGAAGATGTTGGCGCCGAGGTCCTGTGGGTTTGAGGGGCGCTTGTTAGTGTGGGTTTCTTTTGGGTGCAGAGCGGGGTGGGGGGTGGTGAAGGGGGTCGAAAAGGGGACAGAAAGGGGTAGGATTCAAGGTACGTACATTGACGGGACAGATAAAGTACTTGTATCGCATGAGTACGTTCGTCATGGCGAAGCCGAAGATGATGGTCAGGATCCATGCGCCGACGAAGCCTTCGACTGTTTTCTTGGGCGAGAGCTTGATGAGCTGGGTGCGGCCGAAGGTGATGCCGCAGATGTAGGCGAAGATGTCATTGGTGATGACGAGGGAGATGGGCAGGAAGAACCAGATCATGCCTTCGAAGATGTTGTTCATGATAAAGTGGGCTTGTACCACGATCAAGTAGAGGGCCATGTGCGTCCAGGCGAATTGGGTGAATTGGAATCGGTAGTGGCCCTTTTGCAGAGAGCCGACGAAGAACACGAAGCCTGTATGACGCATTAGCTGGAGTCAACTGAGGTGGGCTGGAGCGCTTCAAGTGGCAGGTGACTGACCCATGACATAGAGCATGAAGCTGATGAAGCGGTGGTGCGTTGCAAACGGTAGAAGGACCTTATCTACCAGCACTATATGCTTGAAGTAATATATCACACTCTCTCCGTATAAGAAATACATGGTCGTTCCCAGGAAGTACCAATTGAGAGATCTGGTGAACTTCAGGTTCTTGGCTCGACTAGGGACGTTCGCGATGGCGATGACCTCTTTGAATGACACAATCTGGACCGCGGTGACGAGACCAATTATATAGATATGTCCGGCAAACATTCCTACGAAGAAAATGGTGATCATAATGAATGTCCATATCGTTCGAGTTATGAAGGTTTGCTTCTTCCTTTCATAGTCTGCCGCAGGATCATCTCCGACCTAGGTTTGTATATCAGAAATATTCTCTATGAGGGTATAGTCGCATGTGAGGTATCTCAGCAACTGGCGCAGGCGATAGGAGCTTTCCATCGCAGCTTACTTCGTCTTTCCCGCCATGCCCCATTCTAGTAGGGCTCCCTGCTTCTGAGTTGCCTTCACTGATATCTGATATACTTTGCCTTCGCGCATCCCCGTTGCTTACACTTCCTCTATGCTGAAATTTGACATTCCGTCTTGGCTTGGCCATGCTGATGGAAAGCTGTGCGAAGTATCTGCTGCTCTTGAGAGCACGACGCCTGGCCTAAGCGCGCAATGCCGGGACACTCCCAGAGAGCTTGTCAATTGTTGAGACCTAAGAGGTTCCGCTATGGTCTCGTCCGGAGGCCAGTAACACTTTTCCGTTCAATACTCCGACAGTGCTGACTGGAGGAGAAGCGGGGTTGAAAACACCTAGCTGTTGGCAGGCGCGTTATCGCTGACGCAGTCCAGACGTTGATGCAGTCTGCACCCTGCGTCAATCGTTATGAAACAGTTTGAAGAAATCCGTAGCATTCGCGCTATCGGTGATATTGTTTGACGAGGCGTCTTGACGGGCCGCTTCACCAGTGGCACAAGCCTTGGCATGTGATTCTCTCGGAGGATGCCGTTTTCAACTTCAAGGACTAGGTAACTAGATACCAGATTACTAATATTGGACAAATACCAGGCAGATGGCATGGATGACAAGGAAGAAGATGGGGTGTACTCGGATGATGATCTGGACGCGTTACCAGAGAATGCACTGTCAGAGCTGGAATCTAAGGCAGTACAGTCCACGCAGCAGAACATTCAACTCATGACCAATGGCCACTATCAGCACGATCAGCAGTCCTTACCCTCACTTCCTAAACCGCCGGAGCAAACATTTCCTGAACAACCTCGGTATGATGGGAGAAAGGCGCAGCAATACGCTCAGAGTGTTGACTATCCTCAGCAGCCATCATCGGACTATGGGAACCTTGATGATACGGATATTGGAGCTGATCTGCTTGACGCTGGTGATTTCACCAATCTTGCAGACGAAAGTCAAAGAGGGCTAGTAGACAGAGGCTTCGGGGGACCCACTCAGCGTGAAGACTGGACACAGCACCAATATGGTGCCGCACCTGGCCGTCAACCGGCTGGGCTGGGAATCCAGCCCACTCGGCGTCCGGGAGTGATTGGCGAAGAAACCTGGCGGAGAACAGATGCCGACGAGGAAATGCTGGATGATCACGTGGCCCAAGGGGAGCCAGTTCCGGCGAGCGGGGCTGAAGAGCAGCGGAGCGATGTTACAGATGCGCTCCAAGTTCAAATCAAGGAGGCATGAGATGCAAATACATCCATCTTAGTTGGAGGCTATCGCTAACTATCACGTACAGCTCCTCTGCGAACGAGCTGACTTGCAGCAAGCCGTTCAAACAGCCAACTCCAATGCATTTGCAAAAGCTGGGGAAATCTCCATTGTCCGCGCAAATCATGCCAAGACAGCAATGGAGTATGAGCGGAGGTTGAAAGCCGCCGAAAGAACGTATGCAGACGAAGCAGCAAGACAGAAGTCCCAGATCGAAAGTGCAAAAGCGGAGTTGCAGAACATTACGACAGAAAACATGTTTCTAAAGAAAGACTTGAACGATGAAGGAGAGCAAAGCAGGACGCTACGAAGGAACCTCAAGAATGTTGGCGCCGGCGGCAAGACAGGCCTGGCCAAGACCACCACAATCGCAAGCCCGGTGACTACGCCGAAGAAGCACAAGCCCCTACCTTTCCGGGATGGGTTTGATGATGACGAGATTATGGTAGTATCGCCGTCCAAGGCTGCCCCAAAGGCGAAACGAGGTACGCCCAAGATTGGTGATAAGAGGAAGCGGAAAGTGCCTGAAGACAGCCCTGGACAGCCCCTGCAGCTGAGTCAGTCGAGAGGGAAAGATACAGTACAAGATGGCCGAGAGCCAAACCGTCAGCAGGAAGATGCTGCATTGCAAAGTCTAGGCAGAGAAGACGATAGATTTCCGGTAAGTCTGTTGCTTGCCCGCCATGTTCGCCAAGACTAAGCGAAGTGTAGTTCGTACAAAGCGTGTTCAATCATCGACTACGTCCAGGTCACGATCGCACGTTCGAGGCCTTTACCAAGATTGCATTTCCCTCAGCACCCGAAAGACCTTTCTCATCAAAACTTCTTGACGGCTTGGCATTACTTAGTGTTAAAAGAAATGCTGAAAATTTCACCGCTATGTTCACCCAGATAATCTTATCTTTATGGTCGCAGTGTGTTGAGGAGAAATACGTAATAGCCCCCTTATTATCTTGAGCATACTCTGGTAGACTTGCAGCTGATGAGGTTTAGTATCCGCCTTTAGAAGTCCTTCTAGACCTTGTAAAATTCATCCTAGTGCAGGATCTTTCAGGGGCAGCGGCTCCATTGGCTAATGCCCTTGTTCCCCTGGCACAAATAACTGCCGATATCAATGCAATTCCTCGTTTCAAACGCTTCAAGCGGGAGGCCCCAACTGAGCTGCAAGCTGGAGTTGATGTGCAAGAAAGCCTCAACATTCTGTACCTTGTCGCATGCACCAGCCAGCGGCGAGACGAGGATATCAAGCGTTTCTGGCGGCTGATGAGATGGGACTTTGTTTTCATAATGCTCAAAGCAAGTCAGCCACTCGAGCATATAGAGATCATGCTGGATATCTTAGGCACCAGTATCCTCAGAGACACATTTGGACCCCTTATCGCGGGCGATCAAGACCAACAAACCAACGAAAAGCACATCATCGAGCGTCTGACAGCGTTGTTACTCGAGGTACCCATCATATCAGAAGGAGAAGAGCTCTACGACGCCGCCGACATTGCCGAACTCAGGCTTGACGTCCTCGGCGTATTGGACGCTATGTGTGAGACCACGCACGGCGCAGAAGCACTGGGAAAGCATGATATGGCGATAGGCCGTCTAGTCAGAGTCATTTCTGATCAATTGAACCATCTTTACGACTATCATTTTGAACACCCTCTCCGGTAAGTCCTCTTTAACCCATTAAGGACTCTCCCCACCTCTCGAGGAGAAACGACGGACTGACTAACACCCCCCTCTCGATCGAAATACAGCGCCTCAATAATCAACCAAACCACTCGTCTCCTCCACTACCTCCTCACAACCTTCCCGTCCATCAACATCCAATCCAAACTCGCGGTTATCCCCGGCGGAGTCCACAAACATCTCGTTGCCCTGACGCGTTTGGCTTTCAGCGAAGGGCTTTATCTTGAAGCGGGAATTGAGGACGATGTTGTCGATTGCGCGCATAGATTGCTGGAGAATGCGATTACGCCGGAGGAAGGAGAGGCATTGGCTAGTGCTTTTTCATAGAACGGGACCTCTGGCTCCTTGTGAAGATATGGCTTGCTTTTTCCGCGGGGCTTTCGGTGGAGTCCTGGTTTTGCTCCTTGGCTGTGTAATAACGGGCATATCAGATAACGCAGGCGCTGATATTTTTAAAAATTATACAGATCCATGACTGCGGGTTTACTCCCACGCTGTCGACAACTATCCTTGTATAGCTGCCTCCAGTCGCGTTCTGATATATTCTCTTGTCTCTTCCTGGCAATGCCTCGAAGGCGCTACGGCTCCCATACCAGAACAAGAGAAGAAGAAGGACACGATATGGCGCCACTCCTCACGTAGGGCATGTGAGGCCTGGAGATGATTGTCATCTTTGTACAGGCTCGGTATCACTGAGCAGAATCATATTCCGATGTCAGCATGAATCAAAATAGATAAGTCAGCTCAAGATCCAGCCGGCCGTGAGGATTGTAAGCGTCTTGGGTGAGAGTTCCGGAACAACAGATTAGAGAAGTGAATGGAACTATCCAACTTTGATGTTCACCGGATGTTCTACCCAATCGTCTGTGAAGCCAAGGATTAGACCATGATTTCCAAACCGCCGCTTTTTACGAAATTGTTGTTTTGGCTTCGGCCCTTGCAGATGGATTAACTAGCGCGCTATTACGTGAAGCCACCATTATCGATAGCGCATCTCGGTGTTGGATATTAACTATGACAGAACCCACATCATTCATCATCATAAACTCCCATTGATATCCCACTTTGATAATACAGACCGCATTATCCATGAAATCTTTGGGCCACAGCTGCGTGGTCTTTCCCTTCGCTCACATGAAAGGGCCTTGACTCATCAGGACTGAGTTCTGCTGGAACACTCATCCCACCACGTCCTGCGGCGCACAACATATCTACGCTGATGGACCGGGGGCGGAAACGTATGAGTCTCTTCATGCTTCATGAAAGCAGCAATCGCGTCAACGAAGCTAATGCGGTATCTGAACATAGGCGAATTGCGCGAGCTTAACGCGCAAGCATGGGCAGGGGAGAAAGGTAACTAGGGCTGCCCCATGCAGCGAACTCGGGGCTTAACCGTGTGATAGATGTCTTCCCAACGAACATCTCTCTGGATTCATCATTGAAGAAAAACACCGCCTTCATCAAGCGATTACGAACTGCCGTTACGACCCCGGCTCTGAATACTTTCCTACAAGAAATTCGGACCTTGTCGTTGCACAAATACCTCTCCGAGATAATATCCGCCTGCTACGAGGGTCTTTGTAAGCTCAAATCTCCGGGCGAGATCGATGCTGGTATCGAGGTTGTTAGTGCGCTGCATCAGAGATTCGGTCCCTCAGAGTTCACGACGTATCTAGGATGGTTGCTAGGGAGGGGTATGAGCACGCCGGAAAAGGCGCAGCTTAAGGCTTTAGGAGCAGATGCCAGAGAAAGAGAGGAGAAAGAGCGACTGGGTAGACAAAGAATCTTACTCAAGGTGGTCACGGAGTTATGGCTCGTGGGAGTCTTGAAAAGCTTGGAAGATGTGCTGAGGCCTGAAGATGCAGCAGCCCCAGCTGCTAAGGGAGCCGATCAACACATTAGAACGAAGCCGACCGTCACAGGGCTGAAGGGAGGCGATTCAACAGATGCCGAGCCTTTCCCTCTGGAGGTACTCAAAGACCTTCTTGGACACGATCGAGACCACGTAAACTTACCGCTAGTGGTGGCCTTTGTCAAGAGCTTTGGGTGGGACTTGCTTGGGGTCAATGCCACTAGAGCTGAGGGTCGTAAATTGGTTGAAGCCGACGGCGCTACCACAATCGCTGCAGAGGATCCAGGCTCTGCAGAGGATGATCATGTTGGCAGTGCGCTTGGGGGCGATCCTCCATTTGCTTCACCGGAGCTCCAGAGGCGTTTCAGAAATGTTCTCAACCGCTATTTTGACGATGTGAAATCTCATGTGATTCGGGATCAGAAGATGCTCGTTGCACAAGGGCGCCGCAACGCCGAAGCCTATGTCAAATCTGGCGAGGTCTTTGAAGATCGCCAAGCAAATCATGAGAGACAGCTCAAAGCGCAGGAAAAGCTTATTGCCAACGCTCAGATTCTTTCCGATGTATTACATGCTGAAATGCCAGATCTGCAAGAGAAGGATGCTCCCGATGCTTTGGGAAATGGTGGCATTGGCTTGATCAAAACCGGAGACTACCTGCGCAGCCAGGCTGATGGAGCAGGCATCTGGGAAGATGAGGAAGAGCGCCGCTTCTACGAGAACCTAATTGATTTGAAGGATCGAGTCCCTAGTATCCTGCTCGACGATGTCAAGAAAAAGAAGGTGGATGGCGATGAACAGGTGGGCAAGAAGGTAAATGGCGTAGCTGCCAGTGGAACTACAGCAGAGAGCAAAGACGATGCACAGACTGATGCGGCACCGCCAATGACCGCTACAGCGTTGACGGACCCCGAAGATCAGTCAACTGCAATTGCGAACAAGACTGTGGGAGCACAGGTCGATGCACTTCTGGCTCGTCTTCCTGAACTCTCCGGCAAGGATCTTATCGATCAGGCCGCCGTTGACTTTTGCTTCCTGAACTCTAAAGCGTCAAGAAATCGTCTATTGAAAGCTATCCAGGAAGTCCCCAAGGGCCGGTCTGACTTGCTCTCATCATACGCTCGGCTCGTTGCTACCCTTGGTAAATATATGCCTGATCTCACTCAAGGTTTAGTCGCCTATCTTGACGACGAATTTCGAAGCCTACAGCGTCGGAAACAGAAGGACTTCCTTGGCCAGATCCGCACCAGCAATATTCGCTACCTCGCCGAGTTGACCAAGTTCAATGTCGTCCCCGAGCATATCATCTTTCACTGCCTGAAAGTTGGATTAGACGACTTTTCCAGGATGAACATTGAGATTATTTGCAACTTGTTGGAGAATTGTGGACGGTACCTTCTTCGAAACTCGGAGACGTCTCCCAGAATGACCTCCTTTCTTGAGACTCTTCAGCGCAAGAAAAGTGCTCAGCACCTGGGCCAACAAGAGCGTATGCTCATCGAAAACGCTTTGTATTACGTCGACCCGCCTCAGCGAGCAGCCATACAGCAGAAAGAGAGGACACCTGTCGACTTGTTCATTCGAAAGCTCATATACCTGGATATGAACAAGCGTAATTATACGAAGGTACTGAAGTCGATTAGAAAGCTGCACTGGGAGGAGCAGGCGGTATGTTGGCAGCGATCATATCCAGGACAGGTTGGCTGATAGTCCAAGTAGGTGGTCTACACGCTCGAGAAGATATTCTCAAAGCCAGGGAAAGTAAAGTACAGCAACATACATCTCCTCGCCATTCTTGCAGGGGCTCTGTATCGCTATCATCAAGACTTCGTCATCACGGTGGTGGACAATGTGGTGGAACAGATAACTCTAGGCCTGGAACAGAACGATTTCAAATTCAATCAACGCCGTATCGCTGAAGTCAAGTATCTCGGGGAGCTTTACAACTACAAGATGGTGGATTCGCCGGTTATATTCGATACACTGTATAGGATCGTGACCTTCGGACACGGCAAGACTTTGACAACTCTGCACAGTTTAGGATGTCTACTGACTAGTATTCGGAGTAGAAAATGGCACTCCTACGCCACAAAGCCTGAATCCGCTGGACATGGCCGACGATTTCTTTCGAGTACGGCTGGTTTGCAATGTCCTTGATACCTGTGGGGTCTGCTTCGACCGAGGTACGGCCAAGAAGAAACTAGATTTCTTCCTCACGTTCTTTCAGGTAATGCCCTGGTCAGGTTGTCGGGTACATGGCCCTAACAGAGTTTAGTACTACATCTACACCAAGGACACCGTTCCGATGGACATTGATTTCATAGTCCAAGACACCTTTGCGCTTGTTAGACCACAATGGAAGTTGGTGACCAACCTTGACGAAGCTGGTCGTGCCTTCGCCGACGCGGTAGCGCAGAACTACAAGACTCAGGAGGCTGCCAGACTGATAGAACCCGACGAAAGTGACAACGAGACCTCGTCTGAGGATGCAGCCGGAGAAGACGAGCTCCGAGTTCCTGACGCAGAGCCCGAGGATCAACAGTCCTCCAGCGAAGATATTGATGCTGACGTTTGTCTTACCATGTCCGAGTTGTGGTGTGCAGTTGTATCTGACAGTACGTACAGACACAAGCCGATGGAGCTCACAAAGTTACTGGTTCAGATTCGGAAGATGAAAAGATCATCGTCACCCTTCAACAGGAAGAGCGGGACCCTGAGGCCGATGCTGAATTTGATCGCGAGCTGGCAAAGTTGATGGCTGAGAGCTTAGATTCGCGGAAATTCGACCGCAAGCCGATGTTCGATGTTCCCTTGCCCATGCGACGAGCGCCCCGGGAGATGTCTACTGCAGCAGACGATAGCCCTGGAGAGGGTGCCGCGACCCCGCCAAATATGATGGCCTTTTCTCTGATGACAAAGCGAGGCAATCGGCAGCAGGTACTACACACATAATAAACACCATGACAAACTATGTGGCTGACAGTTTCGCAGACACGAACAATCGAGTTGCCCTCGGACTCGCACTTCGCCGTGGCCATGAAGACGCAACAGCAGGCTGAACGCGAGGAGCAACAGCGCATCAAGAACCTGGTCTTGAACTATGATCTGCGGGATGACACTGATCTGCACGATGGTGACACCGACCATTTCAATTCTGTTTTCCGGCCCAACACGAATACTAAGGCATCTCAAGGCCTCGAGAGGCACAGTGCTTCTCACGCGTCGCACGCACACGTCCGACCTGCCGATAAGTCTGGCACGAACCGCAGCGGTCAGCGCGCGAGGAAGTTGCAGCTCAACGATGTCGACTGGTATGACCAGAGGCCGGGCTCCCGATGCCGGCGGCAAGCGGACATGAGAACCCTTGGCTGATGTGGGCCCATCCGGGGCTATAGGACATGATTTGATCGCATGCGTCCTGGTCGACACTTGAGCCATCTACTGCTTTATGCAAGCTGTCTCTACACCAGTGCCCCGAGCGAACGCATCTCATGCGCATCTTCAACGGGAGACAACGACAGATGACTGCCGCAAGTTGCTCTTGACTTGCAGTCAGTCTGAAGAGTGCAGCTCGCGGCGATCTCCTCCGACACGTGTGGTCGGCAACAAATTGACTAGGGGTGGGACAGTTGAAGGTCGATGAGCGGCTTCCAGCTACGAATACGGCACGGATGAGAAATTGCGGGTTCTTCGAGAATGTCACCATTTCCTTTTCCTGATATTGGCCGCATCCGAACCCGTGTGCTTGGGTCTCAGTCACCAGAGGTCGAATCCATGATCGGATCTCCTCTAGTAGCTGGGATCGAGGCACAATGGGCGGTGAGGCCGTAAATTGCGGTGCAGGTACGAAGGCTATTGTGGGAAGTTTTGTATTCTCGCAGCTGCAATGCAGAAGTGTGGTGATCGCTGTCAGGTCAGGTCCCACTCATCAAGTGATAGGCAGCTAGCCCATCAACATTGTTTTCTGCCAGCTCTCTTCTACCTTACCGATGGAAGACCATATGCAGACTTGCTGCACGTAGAAGATGTACGCGGGTAACTACGGACACAGCCAGATCCCGGGAACGGCTTTACCGATCTCGTACGTAGAACGTACATGTACATGACAAGGTAGTGCTATTCCTGGCCTGTTGACGGAACACACAACGTTTACTTAGGTACCGGCCAGGTGATCTTCCCGCGGAAGATGACCGTATTGGCGTCTCCCGATCTCAATCTTTGGAATGGCTGTCCTATTAAGGCTGGAAGGTTCTTGCGCTTAAGGCAAGACAAGAGTTGTATGTGTGTCCTACATGACACCCTTGTATGATCGGCAAAGGGGTCAACCCTGAAAGGCTTTCCGCCCCTGAAAGGTGCTTGTGCGACTGATGCTGAGACACACCTAGAATTACTGTGACGTACGCCTGCTGCGAAAAGAGTGCTCAATACCTTCGTATAGATGGCGGTGAGGGCAGACAGAGCACGGCATGAGAATAGTGGATTGTCTGGTAGACATGGGCAAAGTAGAGGCACGCTGGATGAACGGTCTCAGTATCGGTTCTTTGTTAACACATGTTGACTTCTGATCGGTCTGTAATAATAATAACCAACAGAATCAGAGATCTTACCCGCGTTTAACGTGGCGTCGTGAGCCGTTTGTTTCGCATGCCCCGCTAGACCCCTTTTGACCTAGCTGAGGCGGCTGCTCTGCATCAGAAACGGAATCGAACCCTCTTCTGTCTCTCGGTGTGTGGGCCGAATGCTGCCAACCGAGTGGATCGCTTGGTGCAGTAGATCCTAAAGGACGATCGTACTCACGATAATAACAACACCTTACTTGAAATAACAAGGCCAGGAGAGACTTCTGAAAGAGGCCCCTTATGTACTTCGTACTTCAATCCTGATGCCTGCCGACGTGCGCTTCTCGGAGCGAATGGAACAGGCTAAGAGGGCAGGTCGTTGGACCTGCAGCCCTCGACCCCCATTACTATTTCCATTCCCCATTCTCATTCTTTCTGTTCCTGACCGCAACTTCCATTTCTCCTTTGATTGTTCTTTTTGACAGGTGTCTAATACGTCATTCACTTGGATGTAATTCATTCTTCTCGTTCAGGACTGTCATTCACTGCTGTCACCTACTTTGTACTGTTCCTGTCAATCTAATATACCCGTGTGGGACATCGTACTTCGGAAGATCCATCAGGAGGAAAATCCGCATTCCCAAGAATCTCCATATCTCCGGAGCCGCCTGTTTCAGCAGTGCCAGACTGCCTTGGGTGATCCTCAGCGAAAGGATCACACCTGTTTGCCATTACCGCCTTAGCTTTCTTGACTTCTTCAACCCCGCCTGTATCGCCCGCCAAACACGTCTGGCTGCCAGAATTCTCCTTTACAGAACAACGCTGCAGGTTTACAGCATTCCGAACGTCGACAATCCCTCTTGCCGTCACTGACGCCATCCGATCCTCACTTCCAAATCAGTAACACGAGCGTGGGAAGCGTCGCTTGAAAAACAGTCAAGGATGGATAAACAAAGCTAGGATTCAACGTTACCCTCACAGCTCGTAGTCATCGTCAGTGCGTGTACCAACCAAATCTGAAGTTTCGTGGAGAGTAAGCAAAACGTGTTATTCCCAGGTAAGCTGCCAAACTCCTCAAACGGTCTGCGATTTTACTAACCTTCTGGAATACGAAGCAGTTATTCGTGCCTGCTTTACATCAAACGCGGAACCCTGCATCTCGATCACTTCTTCAGGGAACACATGTTGAGATTGAATTGCATGTATGCGTACGCGGACAGATAAGCGACAACCTCAAGATAAACTGGGCCCAGATCAGTATTGGACCAGATACTCAGAGGACTTTCGATACCATAGCATTTCAATCAGCACAGGATGGGCGCATACGATAATGGCGTACCGCCAATTACGGCGCCGTGGCCAAAGGCAGACGTATGTTGAGCATCAAATGGTGGGAATTCCGAAGAGAAGAGAGGAGAAGCTGACGTCCCGGTTTCAGATTGTCTATGTCTCCATTATGGGAACCGTGATGCTGGCAGCGTTTCTCGAGTGGTTCTTGTGGCTCGCCGCCTTTCTATACTGCTTGGTCAAGGTCTATCAGAAAGCAGAGCATTGGAGCATTCGGCTCTTGGCTGCAGTGATGATGATACTATTCACAGCTTTGAGGTAAGCTGCTCGTCTTAGGATTGTGGAGAGCTGAAGCTGACCTGAAGGACGTCCAGAGCCATATTCCTTCCGATCATGGTCGTAACACTCCCTCTACCCGCACAAGTCACGCAATATTTTCCGGAGCAGATGGTCTCATTCCTCCAGTGGTTCGCCTTTTGGTCCTTCGCTGGACTATTGACGGTACCTTGGCTTTTCTGTGTCTATCAGCTGGTGACGAACTCTCTGGGACGGACGAAGCGGATTACGCATACACTGGACGAGAATTCGGCACCGAAGACGGTCATCGTCATGCCGGTGTACAAGGAAGAGCCCGAGGTTTTGCTGAAGGCGGTTGACTCCGTCGTCGATTGCGATTACCCTCCGTCGTGTCTCCACGTCTTCCTCTCCTTTGATGGCGATCAGGAGGACGAGTTGTACCTCAAGACCATCGAGAAGCTAGGAGTGCCGTTGACGCTGGAGAGCTATCCTAGGAGTATCGATGTTACGTATCGAGACGCTAGGGTGACGGTTTCGAGGTTTCCGCACGGTGGGAAGAGGCATTGTCAGAAGTCAACGTTCAAGCTCATCGACAAGATATACACCGAGTATCTCAAGCGTAACGACAATCTGTTCATACTTTTTATTGATTCAGATTGCATACTGGATAAGGTGTGCATCCAGAACTTCATGTACGAAATGGTAAGTCACCGTGCCCAACTTCGCGACTGGGTTGGGGGGACACTACAATAGCTCTCAGGAAGAAGTATGAGGATGTGCTATGCTGACCGTTGACCTCGCGTATGTAGGAGCTCAAACCCGGAAGTAAGCAGAACATGCTTGCCATGACTGGGATCATCACATCGACGACTGTGAAGAATTCCTTGATTACCCTACTACAAGACATGGAGTACATACACGGACAACTATTCGAGCGCTCTGTGGAGTCAGGGTGTGGAGCCGTTACCTGTCTGCCTGGCGCCTTGACCATGCTTCGGTTCTCCGCGTTCAGGAAGATGGCCAAATACTACTTCGCGGACAAAGCTGAGCAGTGTGATGACCTGTTCGATTATGGCAAATGTCACCTTGGCGAGGATCGCTGGTTGACCCACTTGTTCATGATCGGGGCAAAAGAAAAGTACCAGATTCAGCTTTGTACAGGAGCTTTCTGCAAAACGGAAGCCGTTCAGACGTATCAGAGTCTACTGAAACAACGCCGAAGATGGTTTCTGGGCTTCATTACCAATGAGGTCTGCATGTTGACTGATATCCGACTCTGGCGGAGATATCCATTGCTTTGCATTGTAAGGTTCATGCAGAACACGATTCGGACGACCGCGTTATTGTTCTTCATCATGGTCCTATCCATAATCACGACGTCGAACAAGATCAAGAACTTACCGGTAGGGTTTATCGCGGTGTCTCTTGGACTTAATTGGCTACTCATGTTCTACTTTGGTGCCAGGCTTCGGCGGTTCAAGATATGGTTGTACCCCCTGATGTTCGTCATCAACCCTTTCTTCAACTGGGTTTACATGGTTTACGGCATCTTTACTGCCGGTCAGCGCACTTGGGGAGGTCCTCGGGCCGATGCTGGCGCAGCGGACCCGCATACCACAGCACAGCAGGCTATCGAACATGCAGAAGCCACTGGCGATGATCTCAACATCGTACCCGAAACTTTCAGACCTGCCGCCCACGCGCAGGGGAAGGGTTCTGTGCCTCTCCAGCCATCCGACCACCTCGAAGGTCGCTTCGCTCCCGCGGAGAGACTTCCAGGAGGCTGGTTCCAGCAAGGCAACGACTCAGGCCTTACGCTGCCCAATATGCTGCCGAGAAATCCCAATGTGCCTCGTATTCCACTACATCCGCGTGATTCTTTCGATTCGTTCATCTCGAACACGACCGGTGTCAACTCGGTATACATGCCACGTCGTGTAGAGAGCATCATGGGCGATGAAGATCGGAAAAAGTATTTCTACGCACAGCAAGCTCAACGAGAGTCAAGTTCTTCGTACAATGACGAACGACCTCGTGGCCACGTTCACGAAGTTGAGGATGAGCACGATCATAAGGACAATTGGAGCGAATCGGTTGAATCGCTTGGGTCAGAGCATACATACCCTCGGCAATACCAGCGACCACCACATTCTCAGGAAGGCAGCGATAACGGTCATCACGCTCCTGACTCACGCTCACCTATCATCCCGCCTGGGACGTCTAGTAATATGGAGAATGAGATTCGAAACGGCACGAATGTAGGTCTGGCCGTACCGGAAGCGTCAGTCAACCCTGGCGACAGAAGCTCGTTATCATCACGGAATGGCAAAAACTTTAGAAGTCCACTCGCTCGACGAAGTTTTCAGAGAGCTGCTGACGAGGGCGGCTTTGAGCTGGCGCATTGGCAGCAAGAGCAGGCGCTGACGGCCGATGATTCTGCTTCACATCCAACCACCCATGGCCGATCGACCGACGACCGATGACCGTGAAAGAAACAGCAAAGGTCGAGTGACGAGGAGACCGAAAAGTGAAGTATTGTTGTAATACAGGGTTCTAAGAGAATAAATCTTGAAAGCGGAGAAGAGGCATTCAACAGCGTCATTTGTCTCGAAACTTTCCTCGCCACGGTTTGATGAAGCAGCGTGTTGCTTCCAGCTTTTTGCCATTGCTTTCAGCGTCTTCATCTGCAGCGTGGAGTTTGTACGGGCATAAGAAAGGCGTCCCAGCTCATTACGGGGTGCAATCCTTTTCAATGGTCTATTCCAGACCATCAAAGGCGCCAGCTCGTAGTCATTGTGATTGGAATGTTGTGGAGAAGTGGTCTGTTAACTACACAGAGGAGAGTTGAACAATGTAATAAGCAGACGTGTTTAGTGCTTAAGAATTCTTGATGAATGCTTTTGATGTCGATGTGTGACAGAAACCCTGTCAAACGTAGAAGTAGAGTGGACGGTGAAGGGCCACGCAAAGCTGCCAGGTGTCACTCAGTTACTGCTACAGCAAGTTCGACCCCTGTTTTTTGCAATTTAAACTCTGTTTTAGTGCCGGAACAATGTATATCCTGAATATTACTACACTATGCTTTTTATAGAACTATCCAGAAACTACTCCAACAAACTGCTAAAAACTACGAAAGACCTCTACTGTAAACTTGTCGGAAAAAAAACAACTGGGCAGAAACGTCACAATTTCCAGTACGCCCGTACCCTACACCAATCACAACACTTTAGAAAGCTCCATCGCGGTGCCTTTGAAAAATCTTGAAGCCTGGAAATCATTAAGAAAACGCCAGCACAATGAGTGTAGTGGGGGTTGATCTGGGTACGCTCAACACCGTCATCGCGGTCGCACGGAATCGGGGTGTCGATGTTGTACGTTCTTACCATTGCTATTATCTCGTAAAGTCCGAGAAGGAGCTGACAGTTCGGCAGATCACAAATGAAGTCTCAAATCGAGCTACACCGTAGGCTATACCTCCAGATCTTATCCGCCATGTTTGATACTGACTCTACCTTTTCAGATCTCTCGTTGGGTTTGGACCGAAGAGCCGATACCTCGGCGAGGCCGCGAAGACACAGGAAATCTCCAATCTCAAGAACACCGTCAGCTCTCTCAAGCGATTAGCAGGTCGCTCCATCAACGACCCGGATGTGCAGATGGAGCAGGATTACGTATCGGCACCGCTGGTCGACGTCAATGGCCAGGTCGGCGTCGAAGTCACATACTTGGGGAAGAAGGAGCAGTTTACGGCCACACAGCTCGTGTCGATGTTTCTCAACAAAGTCAAGGCCACCGCGTCCGCAGAGCTCAAGCTACCGGTCTCGGATATTGTCATGAGCGTTCCCCCGTGGTTCACGGACGTGCAGAGACGGAGCTTGATGGACGCATCGGAAATCGCAGGGCTGAAGCTTTTGAGGTTGATCAACGATACAACCGCCACGGCGTTAGGTTATGGTATCACGAAGCTTGACCTTCCGACGGCCGAAGAGAAACCGAGACGGGTGGCGATTGTGGATATTGGACACAGCAGTTATACATGTTCAATCGTAGAGTTCAAGAAGGGCGAATTAGCCGTACGAGCTACGACTTCTGACCGGCATTTTGGTGGACGCAACTTCGACAAAGCCTTAGTCGACCATTTCGCCAAGGAGTTCAAAGAGAAGTACAAGATCGATATCAAGACAAATCCGAAGGCCATCGTGCGTGTTGCAGCGGCTGCCGAGAAGCTCAAGAAGATCCTCTCTGCCAACGCACAGGCGCCTCTCAACATCGAATCGTTGATGAACGACGTTGATGTGCAATCGATGCTGAAGCGAGAGGATTTAGAGGAATTGGTGACACCGTTGCTCGATCGCGCCACGATACCTCTAGAGCAGGCACTCACCGAGGCCAAGATGAAGATCGAGGACATCGACGCTATCGAGATGGTCGGTGGCTGTACGCGTGTGCCGTCACTGAAAGATCGGATCAGTGCGTTCTTCGGCAAACCACTCTCATTCACGCTCAATCAGGACGAGGCTGTTGCTCGTGGTTGTGCTTTCAGTTGCGCCATCCTTTCCCCAGTCTTCCGTGTACGCGACTTCTCTGTTCACGACATTGTCAATTATCCCATTGAATTTACCTGGGAGCAGTCACCGGACATCCCAGACGAAGATACCAGTTTGACGGTCTTCAACAAGGGAAACGTGATGCCTTCAACGAAGATCCTCACTTTCTATAGGAAGCAGCCGTTCGACCTAGAGGCGAAATACGCCAAGCCAGAGATGCTGCCCGGCAAGATGAACCCTTGGATCGGACGATTCTCAGTCAAAGGCGTCAAGGCCGACTCGAAGGATGACTTTATGATCTGCAAGCTCAAGGCACGACTCAACCTGCATGGCATTCTTAACGTAGAGTCGGGGTACTACGTAGAGGACGTAGAGGTCGAAGAACCAATACCGGAGGAGAAGACGGGCGAGAAGAAGGACGGTGATGTAAGTCACCCTAATCCTTCAACACCCGTCAAGCGACGAAAATTGAGTTCTGACCTGACAACGTCCCAGGCCATGGAAACAGACCAACCGAACGGCAGTGCCGACGCGAAACCGAAAACTCGCAAAGTCAAAAAACAAGTCCGCAAAGGGGATCTGCCGTTGTCTGCCGGGACTGCGTCGCTCGACCAAGCGTCGAAGGACGCGGCGGGCGAGAAGGAGAATCTGATGTTCATGGAAGACAAGCTCGTTCTCGACACCGAAGACAAGAAGAACGAGCTGGAGAGCTACATCTACGAGCTCCGAGGCAAGATCGACGATCAACTCGCGGAGTTCGCAAGCGATGATGAGAAGACCAAGCTGAAGGAGAAGTTGGAGCAAGTCGAGGTACGTCCATCTTTCCTATTTCTTCACACAAGACGGAGAGGACAGTGAGGACTGACATGATTGAACCGTCAGGAATGGCTCTACGACGAAGGCGACGACGCCACCAAAGCCGTCTACATCTCCAAAATGGACGACATCCGCTTCATCGCCGGCCCGATCGTGCAGCGATACATGGACAAGGTCGAAGCCGAGCGCCAGGCCGTCCAGAAGGCCGAGGACGAGAAGGCCGCGAAGAAGAAGGAGGAGTTGGAGGCGAAGCGGAAGGCGGCCGAGGAGGCCAAGAAGGCGGCCGAGCCGAAGAAGGAGCAGGCGACCGAGGACGAGGAGATGAAGGATGCGGACGTCGAGACGCTGAAGCCTGATGGCGTCGAGGAGCCGGGTGAGGGCGAGGCGAAGAAGTGAGTCAACCAGGCTGGTTTGTTGGTGGGGGGCAGGCGTGGCAGAGTAAGTTCAGGATGAGTCGGGGTGATGGGTGGGTAGTCCAGGGAGCGACCCGATAGAACGGAACTGAACAGCACGGAAAGCAACAGAATTGAATCCAGCGATATGTCTCTTGCGGCTTTATTTGCGCTCTCTCTCTCGCCTTGCAACTGCGTCGTCGTGGAGGAGATGGGGTTTTTACCCTTCCTTTACTACGTTGCGATTTGGGAGTGTCCTCTTTCTACATAGATCACGATAGATAGAAAACCGGTTGTCAGTTCATTTCCATTCGAATCAGTCCAATTCACCACTCAGCCAGTCCACCTAGCCGCCGCGCCTTCAATCCCACCCACCCATTCCTATATCGCACTGCACCGCACCGCACCGCCCACCCCATTGCGAAGGAACCACTTGTTCGTGACGCCAGACAGACAGACCGACTTATCCATCCATCCCGGGTAGACCACCGAATAGCGCCCCTTCCAGAACCCCCATCCTACGCCCTTCCCCCCCTTCCCCACACACGCAAAGCAGCCAACGATACTAAAAGGACTGGAGCACGCGCCGAGAAGAGAGCAGAACAGGACAGAGCAGAGCAGAGGTGAGCAGAGGTGAGCGGAGAAGAGTCAAGTCAAGGTGAGGCCACATAACACCACACCACACTACGCCCTCGGAAATGAGAATGAGAAAGAGAATGAGAAAGACAATGAGAAAGTGAAAGAGAAAGGGGAAGGAAAGGGAAGGAGATAGAGGGTCAGATGTGTTACGTTGTATCGTAATGGGTCGGTGAGTCCGAGGCTGACGTAGCGACAGGTGGAGGCGTGTTGAGGACAAGTAATTCTTTGTAGGGAGATGAAGTGGAGAAATGGTGGGGTGGTTTGAATATGTGTAGGCGTTGGAGAAAGACTTGTACTGTACCGTAGCATTAGGGCTCGAGGTCAACACCGGTATTTTGCATGTATATGGGCCGAAACTAAAGTTGCTAACACAAATGTTTTGCTGGCCGGACTATATCGTTATCCACAAAACCGTCCAAACTAAAGCCGCGGCCTCAAAAGACCCATCGTATGCTTGGGAAAACCCCGCAACGGACATGCTAACGCTGGATTGTGTCGTCCCACTTTTCAGCGACCCTGGTTGTTATAGTACTTCGGTGGGGGCTTGTTCGGCATGAAGGGAGCCTTCTCCAAAGCATCAGCTTGGATCTTCCAGATGCCGCGTCCTAGTGCCGCCAGCTTGGGCCCGAATTCCTCCAGCACCGCCGGGAAATCGATTCTGTCCACATCGTCTTTAGCGCTCTTACCAACTCCCACCCCATCGCCGAAGGTTGCGTTGTGCCAGAGGCTCTTGTACTTCTCCAACGCAATCTCGGCTTCCGCACTGTGCGGCTTTACATCTTTCGCAACCATGTAAAACGAGGATCTGATCGCATGAGCCCTTTTCGGCTTGAACAGCTCGACCGTGGCGAGTTTGCAAAATGAACGGATCAGCATCATCGAGTGGAAGGTGTCAAGGCGGTGCAGGAGGATTATCAACGTCCCACCGGACTTGATCCGTTGCAGGGCTAATATCAGTTGGGCGTTCGTGAGCCGAGTCGGTTCGCATTGGTCACGATAGCTTTCTCGAGTGTGCGAACGCAGCACTTGCCCATCGCAGAGGACGAGGTCGTAGTTTTTGTCAGAGTAGGGGCGTAGAGAATTTAGCCTTACTGCATCTGGATGGTCCTCTGGGATCTCCTCCATGTCGACGCCGCATTCGGCCGCTAACATCGTGATGTCGGTGAAAAGAACGCACACGCGAGGGTCTTTCTCTCCGAAAGGAAGAAGTAGTTTGTGAGCTCCCTTCGCACGTGGCAGGGATATACCACTGATGCTCGCCGTAGGGTTCAAGGTGAGGAGCGCGGCACTGAAGCCTCCAGGAGCCATACATAGGTCTAGTACTTGCAGCTTGGAGCCCTTTTTGTCGGGGAACGACAGTGCGCCAGTGGCAGTATCCATTTCGAAAGCAAGCTTAATCATCATCTTATAGAAGTTCTCACATTGCCATAACTTGGCGGTATCTGCCCTTTGGCGTTGCTGCTGGAAAAAGTCATCTCCAGCTTTCTGCTCCCAGCCTTGAATGAAAGAAATGTCATTTCTCTGCATCATCCACGAGGAGTAAGAAGAAATACCTTCTGCTGCAGCTCGAGTAACCTAGCGAACACTGGCTCATGCTTGACGAGGTATTCCCTAATGAGCCTTTGGGGACTGCACTCCTCTACAGTCGGCTCGACAGTCAACGCTGCGTAAGGTGCCAGCTGATCAGACATAACTGTGAGGTCTGTAAGTAGGGTAAGCAGTGAGCTCAACAGAAGGCCCTGGCCTTATACAAGTTCATTAGCTGCTTCAAAGTCACCGCGAGCGATGTTTGACTTACTCATGAGGAACTGTATGCTGCTGGCTGCTTGTTCAATCTAACGCTGTAGATGTGAACAGATTTGAGCGGTCATGCTCCTTTTAGATCTTAGGGACCAACAAGGCATGCATTCACTTCACACAGCCTCATCGAGCAACTGGGCCACAACAGACATGGCAAATCATGTTTGCTAATCGAGCAACTGGGCCACCACAGACAGGCTGCCACTCAGGGCAAATCATATTCGGTCCAGCGGAGTGCGCCGGGATTGTATTATCGGCTGTGGTCAAATGAATCCGTCCCGTTGACACAGCTCAGCTCCTCACCATGTCGAGAGGGTGTTATGCATCGCGCCTCCAAGGTGACTGGGCTCCTGGACTATGCACAGCCGTGCGGCAGATATATTGCTGGGAATCAAGCGCCAATCAGTATAGTATCGTTGGCTGTACTTTTCCTGTGGTTCTGCATGTCAACCAAAAAACAACAATGCCATCGAGCTCGACTCTACTCGTACTTGTTGGACATCGGCAGCCTAGAGGCTTGCGGCTTGTTGTCACATGTCGGTGTCCGTCTACCGTCAGTCCGACTTCAGCCTCGTCCGTCCAGAGCTACAATCATCAACACATCAATACAAAAGACGATGATTGCTTTAAATGCATCTGAACTCTAGCATGGCGTGCAATATACATTGCTTCATCGTACTTCTGAGTCCTCACACGTGGAGCAGAACAATCGACACTGAAGGCTCCTGTTCTAGCGCTTTCACCTTCCTTCTCAAACCCATGGCCACTTTCTGTACAGTCAAGTTGACTCTATGCCATTCCATATCAATGCTACCATGATTATTTGAAGACACGACCACCCATGTATATTGAGAGATGTACTTAGCAAGAGCTTTCTCTTATGTGAAACGACCAAGGCGAAAGGATTATGGCTGATAGCCGGAGAGGAGGGAAGACACACTCACCAGCCAAAAGCAACGAAGCAAACACACCTGTTCCAGCCTGTGAAAACACCAAGACTTATAATGGAGGAAATGCCAGGCCAGACGGTCTCGCAATGCAAAGCCAAACCGTGAAGCGGCAAAAAACAAGACAGGCCGCTCCCTCTTCGGCCATCGTTGCTTCCCTGAACCAGAAGCCACAGGATCCTTTCCAATTTCTAAGCAGTGTAGGTGTAGAAGTTGGCCTCATCATCGAGTTTCTACCTGTCGAATCCACGCACACCTTACGATTAGTGTCAAAATTGTGGAAGGCTAGCTCGCAGCACCATAATGCTGCACTTGCCATCCGAAGACATTTTCCCAACAGTGCCCTAGCCAAGAAAACGTACGCAACACGAGCGGAGGCAAACCTACAGTTCCGGAGACTCTGTGAGATGGTCATGACCCTAACCGTGATGAAGATCTACTGATACAGGCTACAGTATATCATCAGCAGAGCCTAAAGAAGGGTCTAGTGACACGTGCTAGAGAATGCCATTCCGCAGATTTCTGGCATCTGAATGGCAACACACTTCTGTGGGGAAATAAGTCAGGCAGAATTCAAATGTACAATCTTCGATCAGTCCAAAACGCTCCAAGTACCCAGGGCTGGTCCTTTGTCAGGAAGCTTTTCGGGAGCCTAAGGCTTCGCCCGACGTTGTACGGAGCCCTCCTGACCGAGGACGGAGACCTACTGATTCACGTATACACATGGTCAAGCTCTGAGAGGTCGCCAAAAGCCCGTGCTAATAGGTATTACTTTCCTTATGCTGGAAGTATCTCGCAACTGATGGTGGATATAGTTACGACGCTGTTAAGATAATGAAAGTGTCTTGGAAAGGAAAGGTTGCTTGGGAAGTCTTCCACAAGACAAGCGATTGCCTCTGGAAGTTGGCCGTTGGTAAAGGATCTTTCTATTATGTCTACCGGTCACCGTCTCTGCGCAGACAGTACTTCTGCGGAAGAAGCCTAAAGGATGGATCAGTCATCTTTCAACAGACGTCAAGCCTCGGACCTGATTGTCTGGACAATCAGCTTAAACTCTTTGGCAGCGACAAATGGGCTGCAGTCGGGAACGGATCAACAAAAATATCGCTGCATGATACCACTTCCGGTGTAATGGTACATTCTTTCTGCCCTGACCGCTGGCCGATCTTCCATCATACCGAAGCAAAATACTGGGAGGTTCAGTATACATGTGCAGGAGGTCTTAAGCCATGCTACAAGAGCACCTATGACGCGAATAACAGGATATGGACTCGAGAGGACCTCTTGCTTCTGCTCAACGTCACCAGGGCTTCCAGTATCGTTCCTGATCCCGATCATCAGCTTTGCTTTTGCATCAGAAGCGATCCCTCTTCTTACATAATACGACTTTCTGTTGCCCCCCTTACAGTTCTAGACGCCGTCCAAGATGACGGCACACGAGTGCCAGGCCTCGCACAAAGCTCCAGTTTCGTGACGGTGACTCTACTTCCGTCGGCAGTTCGTCGAAATTCCACAAGGAGTAAACTTCAGTTTCGGCTCTCTGCTGCCATGCTGTGGGGAGGCGGTTTCAGCAAGAATACTGGAGACTTCATAATTCTTCCTTACCCGGCTGGTAAGAAATTCTTGGTGCTGGACTTCTGGCCCAATTGGTAGTCTTCTCTCAAGAGATTCCTACTCTTCAAGCTCCACGCTTGACATTTTCATCAGTCACCTGGTCGGAGAGGTGAGAATAAGAAACGATCTGGCCTCTTGAAAATAGGCCTTCTTCACATTTCCAACAACAGCTTTCTCAGCCTGCCTCCGACGGACAACGATCCTACGTCTCAGCTTCCGATGCTTTGGTCAGAGATCGATTGCCTTAGAGGCAGTTTGGATATCAACATACGAAGTAGCTGAACCTGCATTAGGTGCAACACTTAGCCAGATGGCATCCGATCAAGCCGAGAATCATCGCTCAAGTAGTCACGAATATCATTCCAATCAAACCCCCATCTCCACATGCCCTCCCGCCACGAGGGCACAATCTACACAATTCAGTCGTCCACCTAAACCGTCCGACTTCCCATCTCAGCTCGATATATACAGCCTCAGCCACCCATCTCATAGACCGAAACATCCCTCTTTTTCCAACCCCACAACCCAGCCCAAAACTCAGCACACACGACTCCCATCCCCCGACCCCCAACCCGAAAATCGCAACAAATACGACTCGACCCCTCGCCCTTTTTCTTCACTTCTCCGTAAACCCCCCCTCCCTTCCCCCCTCCCCAACCAACAACCTCTGCTGCATAACGCGCTTCATCTCCTGCTCGCTCCAACTCCCCCCCTTCCCCTCACCCTTTCCCCCACTGCCCCCTTTCCCCTCCCCCTCCTGCTCCCCAAGGTCAACACTCGGCTTCTGGTCACCGTAATCAACACTCGCCTTCCTCGCCGTGAACGCGTCGCTCGACGCCTGCGCCCCTTTCTCCGAGCGCGCGGTCGCTTCCGCTTGCGCGTAGTTGTAGCTGCTGCGCGTTGGGAAGGTGGGGCGGAAGGTTGGGGGGAGGGGGGGATGTGGTGGGTTTGGGTCGGTGTGGGCGGCTGTTGAGGGGGTGGTGGTCGGGGGTTGGAGGTTGGGGTTGTTGTTGGATGTCATTTTTGGTGGTGTTGGGGTTGCGGGTTGGAGGGGGTGGTTGTGGTGGTTGAGGTTGGGGTTTGATTGAGAGGGTGGTTGTGGTGGTTGAGGTTGGGGTTTGATTGAGAGGGTGGTTGTGGTTGGGTTCGTGAGGGGGTGGTTGGGGTTGTGGTTGTGGTTGTGATTGTTGGCTGGTCTGGGTGGATGGCCTGGGTGGTAATGCGAGGACGCCGAGGGTGGAGTCGAGTCGAGTAGAGGCGATTTTCTTGGAAACTGGGTGCGGTGCGCCGTCGGGGTCGAAGGGTTGGAGGGTTTGGGTGTCGAAGGTCGAAGGTGGGGTGGTTGGATGGTGGGGTCGGATTGTGGGGTAAGCTAAGGTATCTTAGGGCGATCGGTGCGGGTACGAGTACCGCTGGCCCGCACTCGTGGGAAATGATCGAGATTCAGGGGTTGATTAAGCTTGTTTTCTTTGCATTTCGGCTCCGCTTTTGTGTTAGATGGGAAGGTGGGAGCAAGAGTCGTTGTGTTTTACATGATTGTGTGGTGGCGGATGTAGGGAAGCTTAGGGTTCGAGCTGGGTTTGTGGGAGGACATATTTGAGGTAGGTTAGGGATGGGAGAGTTTGGGATGTGAGTTACCGGCTTTCAATGAAGAGTGATGGAGCGCTGCTGTTTGTGGAGATTGAGGACACAGTATCCCACGCGGTACTCCGACGGGCAGGTCTGATGATAGATAATCAACATGTCTCGATACTAGTCAGATTGAACTATGACGGACTGAAAGATCGAATGTGTGCCTGTGAACGACGAGAGCAAGGATGAAAAGGGGGGCTATTGAGTCTTATGCTGTGTTATGATGATCGTGACGAAAGTCATCCACATCGAGACGACCTTTCATATCGGTGAAGATGAAATAATGGCACTCGCATCTGGACATCTCGACACATCGTGTTTTTAGTAGAAAGGAAATACATCGGGGTATTGAGATCAGTGATGTGGTGAGATGACGGTAGATGGGCTGACACGATAGAGTCATGGACATGAAGCCACATCTAGAGAAAATCTGACACTGAAGCAGTGAGATCGAAGACACCGAGATTGGGTCATAACGACACATCGACTGACAGATGTCAAAAGGGAAAGAACGAAAAGAAATCGAAGGCGCTATGCTATGCAGATACAACAAACGCCAGGATGAGATCGGAGGTTGTAGATGGTATTGGGTATGAGAGGCAGAGATAGAAGAATGATGTGGTGTAATGTGCATTGCACGGAATGGCAGAATGTGCCCTGAGATGGTCTGAGATGGTGTCTTGACCTAGGGCTTCTTTGGCTTCCTCCAATAGTATTGCTGGACACAAGTTAGGTCAACCCATTTTGGGTAGGGATCTAATGTTAATATGCAATGCCGTACCTTGTGCTGCTTCCTGCATGCCCTAAGCCCCGGCTTCTTCAACCCATCAACTACTGCTCCTCTCCGCTGCTCGTCGGTATCGAGCTCGGCAATGTAGTAATACTCGCTCTCCAAAGGCTTGCCAGCCGCGTCTTTGCCTTCTCTAGCCACTTCACCAATGCATGACGTAGCGTCCAGCATCCGTTTCAGATCTTCTTGTGTGAGGCCCTTGTTCTCCTTGCAAGTTGGGCTTGCCCCTTTGAGGTCAGATGGAAGGTTGTTCAAGATCGTGGAAAGCGGGGTGGAGGACAGTCGCGAAAACGCGAGCTGATTCATCACGTGGTTCATAACTTGTTGGTTGTCGGCTTGGCGGGTCGACTCGGAGCTGGAGCGACGCTGGGGTGACGACGAGGCTTCTTTCAGTGGGCTGAGGTGGGATCGACGGTCAGGGGATGCGCCGGCCGTGAAGGACGCCATACGAGGAAGTAGGTTGTCACCGAATGGACCGAATGAATGGATGACCGGATCGTTCTCTTCGTCTCGGTCAGAGAACTCGTGCGATTCACTCAACGAGGTGACGTGGGATACTAGCAGACCAGCACCGAGGGGTTGAGACGCGAATTGGGTGGATTGCGAAGTTGCTGCTGCATCTTGGTCACCCGCCGGTGAGCCAGGGAGTCGCTCGTCCTCATACACCAGGATCGTGGGTGGCACCATTGGGTTCGGTTGAGATATTGTCGATGAAGTTGCAAAGGCTGCTTGGACAGCCGGCGACGGAGATACCGGAGACTGCAGACGAGGTCGACGTCGAAGGGGACTCGAGAGAGGAGATCGCTGCTGGGCCGCCGCAATGGCTCGTCGAGGGGAGTTCTCGTCGTCCCAGGTCGAATCTGAGTGGACTGGTGTCGAAGATTTCCTCCCACGCTGCGGCCATTGGACCACAACTCTGGCATCCTGAACATCCAGCATGATATCTGCATCTTCGGTCTCCGAAGTGAAGCTGTCTCCTTTCCCAAGCTCCCAAGCTCTATTTTGACAGTGTACTTTGGCTCCATTCCAGCCCATGCACAACACCTGAACCTTGTTCGGTCCCGAGGTGGAAGTTGCTGGTATGTAGGCAACACGTACATGGACGCGTGATATCAATCGGTTGGCGGAGAGCTGGTAGTGTGATGAGTTGCTTGACCTACCCATCAGGATAGGCTCCCCATTATCTTCCAGCGTGATAGAAGGGACGGTAGAGAGGGGTGCACGTTCCGAGACCACGGACTGTGTTCGTTGCATGGGTGGCCGACGTGACGAGTGCACCTGAGGTGGAGAGGAAGATATGATACCGGTCGAAGAAGTCGGCACTGGTGTTGGATATTTTTGAGTCAATGCCACATTCTCTGAAGGTGAAACGCGAGCTTGGCGTTTCGCTGGTCGGGGAAGACTTGGTGAGGAGGAGAATGGCTCGAAGGGTGGTAACAATGAGGGGGTCGGAGCAGAGCGTTTCACGCCAGCTACAGGAGATACCTGGCCGGTTTCTTGCTTTGGCGTCGACTTCATTGCTCTGGTTCAGTGCCTGAGGCAGTAGCAGCATCAAACAAGGCTCACTGTGACAGTCACGGTTGTCAATCGCGTAGATCATAGTCATTACGAAGGTTAACATACCGGGACAAAGACACAATTGATTATGGAAGAGGAAGCCAAACCTGCTGCTGTACAAAAGAGGCAGTGGTAACACGAGAGCCGCAGTCGAGAAAGATCAAAGGTCAGTTAATGGTGAAGAGAAAAGAGGCCGCACCACGAGACCCACCAGCGGTCAGATTGGAATGCCTGGAGGCGGTACCTAAAGGTATATTCGGAGCCGTACCGTACCCTCTTGGCGTGTATTTGGGGAGACGCGACGTGAGAAGCTAAAGCTGAACAAGCGACCTTACCTAATAACGCTCCATGAAAACGATGACGGTATTCGATATTTCCCATTCACTCCAGCAAAGAAATCCATTCATATTGGATGGGGTGAATGGACTTCTAGAGCTTGTGCTTCTAGATAATGGATACTGTGAGAATCTTGCGGCCTCAATGGTTCTGTCACTGGAAGGCAGACCCTCGACCTCGGCTTTCTGCACCCGAAGCATAACCGGAACTCCACTCAACTTCCTTGTACTGGCCCAGCCATCTTTTTCTTTCGCCATCAGCGCAACATGATGCATAGTTACGCCCCGATGAGACAGACACCTTTCGGAAATAACGTTGATTCGTACCTGAGAGCCACATGGAATCGTTCCACCATCCTCACCAGGCCATTTTCTATCTACGAAGTACACACTTTGTATCAACATAGAGTTGGACTCAGCTTCGAGCACCACTAGGTGGATACTACTACTGCCCTGCCCTAGATTATTAGCAGTCCCAGGCACCGTAAGATATCGAAGCGAATTGCGACAGCGTCAGGAAAATCTTAGGACTCTCTTTTAACATACCAAGGATATACTATAGCAAATAGCAAATCGCACATCGCACATCGCACATCGCAGACTGGTGAATAGAGAGTACTGCCCTCTATCATGGCATGTCGAGCCATTTCTCCATTTTCCATCTCGATGAATCAATGAAAGGCTGATCCAACATTACTTATTACCTACCTTAGGGTATATATATACATGTTTGGAAGGGTTTGGATCAAGCCCACCAGTGCGCAGATGGATAAGAGATAGGCGGAGAGTTTCGTTCTCACCTTCAGCCGCGATCTTGTCACCTAAGAAGACAGACCATCTCAAGAATGACAAGAAGTTTGTCTTGAAGAGACGAAAACTCCATCTGCTCCCAGCATAACTACCGTACTTCATATGGCTGGCTGATTACCAGACAGTGCTTCTTTGCCTTATCAACATCAACTTCGTTGATCCCGAGAAGCTGTCATACTTTTCCATGTGTGTTGTCTGTGTCTGGGCTGGAGCCGTGGGGGCCGATCCGCCTTGGAGCATGCACGATTATCTGCTGTTTCTGCATCCTTCCGACTTCCTATCTATACCTTAATAGTCTCTCTCTATTTGTCTGAAGTTGGTAGCGTCAAGGGATTCGTACTTGATCTGTTCCCCATCCAAAGGTTGTTCTGCATCTCCCGCTTCACGCTAACCGCTTTCGGAGCTTATAGATAAGGAATCCTGGACGGTGTCCACACAGATCCTCTGATTTACGAATTACAGGGCTACTTTTTGTGTTTTCTGTGTGATCTTCGACCGGCCAGTTCCGCGGCCACTTTATCTCCAGCAAGTCATGTCCATTCCATTTCTTTACATTTTTCTTTTTCTTACCCATATCATCTTCGTCCTCCCGGTTGACTTGCAGCCGGAGAATGACGCTGCTCAGGACACCCTTGCGACTCAATGTGTATCTTGGACATCTGGACGGGATACGGTCCCGGAGACCTTTTATGTTGCTCTTGATCATTACTTGCTCACTGTCACTGCTTTGTTTGCTGCTTCCGAGATGAGTGTTGCTTCTGCTTTATAAGGTACATATAGATATATATATATTTTCTTCGATTCGCGTGGCCTGTTGGATACTTGACACAAGCATGGAAGACCCAGGATCACAGACCGCACATGACATCAACATTGTTCAGAAGCATGAACAGCTTCCACCGTCTCCGCCGGACACAGATGAGAACGGATCCGAGGATAGCTTCCAGGCAGAAAATGTTGAAATCCCCCTACCACCGCCGACTACCATCCCGCAGAGGGTTCTTGATATTGATAAGAAGACACCAGACGCACACGTACCCCGTGATCCCCGATTGATTCGCCTGACGGGAGTGCATCCTTTTAATGTCGAAGCCCCTCTGTCCGCCCTCTTCAACGAAGGCTTTCTTACTAGTCCGGAGTTGTTCTATGTTCGGAATCATGGAGCGGTGCCTGAAGTCAAAGAGGAGGACATTCCGGACTGGACTTTTACTGTCGAGGGGTAAACGCACAGAGAAAACGATCACTGACGTGGACTATCTGACTGATGGTGCACTAGACTTGTCGAGAAGCCTTTGACGATTACTCTTAGGCGTCTGATCTCCGATTACAAACAGATAACATGTCCTGTAACGCTCGTTTGTGCTGGTAACAGACGCAAGGAGCAAAATCAAGTCTACAAGAGCAAGGGCTTCTCATGGGGCCCAGCTGGCGTCTCGACTGCTTTGTTCACAGGCGTCGCGATGTCAGATTTGATCCGGAGGGCCAAGCCAAAACGACGAGCCAGATTCGTGTGCATGGAAGGAGCAGACAAGCTTGTATGTATGAAGGACCTGGTTTGGAACGATGAGAACTGATGGAGCGCAGCCCAGTGGACATTACGGGACTTCCGTCAAACTCAACTGGGTGATGGACCCCAACAGGGGTATGATGTTGGCATATATGATGAACGGGGAGACACTGAGGCCGGATCACGGCAAGCCTTTGCGAGCGGTCATACCAGGACAGATTGGAGGCAGGAGCGTGAAATGGCTGAAGAAGCTGATCATCACCGACGCCCCAAGTGATAATTGGTACCATATATACGACAACCGAGTATTACCGTATGTGAATCGCGTATTATCCAGATGCGGAGTCCAGAGTGCTGACTTATATCAGAACCATGATCTCTCCCGAAGAATCCGCTAACAATCCCAAATGGTGGACCGACGACCGCTACGCCATCTACGACCTCAGCGTCAACTCAGCTATAGCATATCCCGCCCACGAGGAACGGCTGTGCGTTGTCAATGGTCCGGAGAAATATCGAGCGAGAGGTTATGCATACGGTGGTGGCGGCCGCCGAATAACTCGCGTAGAGATCTCCATTGACAGAGGCCGCTCTTGGAGGCTTGCTGATATCGACTACGCCGAAGACCGGTATCGAGACGTCGAGCAGGACCTGTTTGGCGGACGGTTGGACATGTCATGGCGTGAGAGCTGTTTCTGCTGGTGCTTCTGGTCCCTGGATATACCCGTCTCCGAACTCAAGGAAGCTGCTGATATCCTGGTACGCGCGATGGATGAGAGTATGAATGTCCAGCCCAGGGATATGTATTGGAGTGTTCTCGGGATGATGAACAACCCGTGGTTCCGTATCACCATCAGCCAGGAAGGGGATTTCTTACGTTTCGAGCATCCGACGCAGCCTGCTTTACAACCCGGCGGATGGATGGAGAGGGTAAAGAAGGCGGGTGGCAACCTTAGCAACGGGTATTGGGGCGAGAAAATCGGTGGTGAAGATACCGAGGCGCCGATGGGCGAAGAAGTGAAGGAAGTTAGATTGACCAAAGAGGGACTAAGAAGAAGCATTACGATTGATGAGCTACGGAAACATGATAACGATGAGAATCCGTGGTTTGTAATAAATGGAGAGGTTTACGATGGAACGGCGTTCATGAAGGAGCATCCCGGAGGAGCGCAAAGCATCATCTCCGCGGCCGGTATGGATACTAGTGATGAGTTTCTGGCTATCCGTAAGCTACCCCAGGCGGACTACTGATTGAGCACGTGCTGACAGATCTACAGACAGTGAGACGGCCAAAGCTATGATGCCAGGCTACCACCTGGGCACCCTGGACGAAGCTTCCAAACTCGTCCTGAGCGAAGGCGAAGTGCAGCAATCCGCCGACTCTTCCATCTGTCGCCCGACCTTCCTCCAGCCGAGGGCCTGGACCAAAGCCGTGCTCTTTGAGAAGAAGACGGTTTCCTGGGACACTCGGATCTTCACTTACAAACTCGAGCACGAGGATCAAATCCTCGGCTTACCTATCGGCCAGCACCTGATGGTCCGTCTCCGAGATCCGGTCACGAGAGAAGCGATCATCCGAAGCTACACTCCGGTTTCCGAGGCCGGCAAGAAGGGATATCTGGAGTTACTCATCAAAGTTTACTTCGACACGGGTGAGGTCAAAGGAGGGAAGATGACCAAAGCCATGGACGCGCTGCCGGTCGGTCACTCGGTCGACTTCAAGGGCCCCATTGGGAAGTTCGAATATCTCGGTAAAGGCGACTGCCTTATCAACGGCTCACCCAAGCACGTACAGTCGTTCGCCATGATTTGCGGTGGCAGCGGCATCACTCCGATATATCAAGTCTTCCGAGCTGTGATGCAAGACAAGGAGGATCGAACGAAATGCGTGGTGTTCGATGGAAATAGGTTGGTAGAGGATATACTTTGCAAAGAAGAATTGGACGCGCTGGCGCTTGGAAACGAGGGCCGGTGCAAGTTGTTGTACACTCTTACAAAGGGCACGGAGGACTGGACCGGGCTGCGGGGCAGGGTTTCGGGGGAACTGGTCAAAGAGCACTGCGCGAAGGACAATGATACGCTGGTGTTGATCTGTGGGCCCGGGACGTTGGAAAAGAGCATTCATGTTGCGCTGCTCGATCAAGGTTGGAGGGACGAGCAACTTTTGTTTTTCTAGGGCTTGAACATTCGTCGTTTTTGGGGACAGGTGCATCTGGTAGATAATTTGCATGTCAGCGTACATATATGTGGCTGTTCACAGTCGTGGACTTTTTCGCGAGTATCTTCAAGTTTGTTCCTACATACATACACCGAGTAACTGTAAAGCAGCGCTTTCCTCACCTACCTTACTTCGTACCTAGCCCTCGGATGGACACATTCTCCGGCCCGCACTAGCGTAATTGCTTATCACAACCACACAAGCACCCCACTGAAAGATCAACGACGACCCTTATCCTTATCAGCTGCTAAAAGCAACATGCATGTATGTGCCTTATCGCTGTGGCGCCACCGTGGAGAAGTCAAGAGCAAGACTTCGGAACGGAATTCCCGGTTACACAGAAAAGAAGCATGGTTCTCGATAAGGCCTCTAAGGTGCGAAGTAGGTAAGTCATCGATAATGGAATGCAGATTTGGGTACCTCATGGCTTTCTCCGGCACCGCGGCCATGTTCCTGGCAAGGGCTTGCGCGGGTGGAGGAGAGGGAAGTCGAATATGTTTCTTGGAGGACGATCGCTTGCTTTGTATTCTACTCTCAGTAGCTTTTTACAGTAAAAACCGGTCTGGTTTTTGCTCCGCCATTCTATCTATCTGCTCAAGCTCTCGTTTATTGACCATCTTCACCTGTTTCTGAGCGGATTTGAGCTTCCATTCGAGACATACCCAAGGATGTCTTGGGCGGAGTCTTCGCCGGGGATGATGGCCGGCCAAACGCCGGTCAATGGTCATCATCCTGAGGAAGATGGGGAGCAGTACCCTTTGCCGCAGAGCAAGAGGAAGAATGTCGTGGTGGTGGGGCTGGGAATGGTTGGGGTTGCCTTCATGTTCGCTTTCTGAGCTTGTTGCTTTGAAGGAGAAGTACTGACGGGCATTGTATCCAGAGAGAAGCTCATCAAGCTGGATGCCAAGCGACGTGAATACAATATCATCGTCATCGGAGAAGAGCAGTATCTAGCATACAACCGTGTGGGTCTGACGAGTTTCTTTCAACATCGGAAGGTGGAGAATCTGTATTTGAACCATGAAGATTGGGTATGTCACTCGCTCTTGCATCCCGATAATGCACCGAGTTTGTGGAACTTATGCGGGAGTGCAGTATGCTGGCAAGTCCGAGGCATTGAACTATCATCTTAACACGATCGTCACCGAGATTCACCCTGATTCCAATGTTGTGTCGACTTCCAAAGGCGATACGGTTCCCTACGATATCCTGGTGCTAGCAACTGGCTCTGACGCTGTTGTTCCACGGCATACACCTGGTCATGACGCCAGAGGTGTGTTTGTCTACCGGACGATCGACGACTTGCAGAAGTTGATATCATACTCCGCAACGGTAACGGGTTCGACCGGCGCTGTGGTCGGTGGAGGGCTTCTGGGGTTAGAAGCTGCCAAGGCGATGATGGACCTGGAAGAATTCAAGCATGTCAAGCTCATTGAACGAAATCGGTGGGTTTTATCGAGGCAATTGGATGGAGATGCTGGAGGCATGGTCGTCGACCTCGTTCAACAGCTTGGATTGGACGTTCTCCTTAGCAAAAGAGTCGGAAAAATAGAGGTTGATGAGGATAACGCGGTCAAAGGCGTCGTATTCGAGGATGGAGAAAGGATGGACTGCAGATGTCTCATGTTTGCCATTGGCATCAAACCGAGAGACGAGCTTGCAAGAATGGCCGGTATCAAGTGTGCCGATAGAGGTGGCGGTATAGTTATTAACTCGGACCTTTCGACGAGCATACCGAACATCTACGCTATTGGCGAGTGTGCCAGCTGGGAGAATCAGACATATGGTTTGATTGCGCCGGGTATCGAGATGGCTGATGTTCTGACATTCAACCTGACGCAAGCAAAGGTCCACGCCCCACGGAAGTTCAAGAGACCCGATCTGAGTACCAAATTGAAGCTATTGGGCGTAGAAGTTGCTAGCTTTGGTGATTTCTTCGCTGATCGCGACGGGCCAAAAGATCTGCCCGTGCGGCGACATGGAGCGAAGAAAGACGAGAAAGAAAAGGGCGAAGATGCGGTGAAGACTTTTACGGATGGCCCTCCACCACCGCCGGTCAAGGCGCTCACATACAAGGACCCGTTCCAGGCAGTATACAAGAAATATCTGTTCACCATGGATGGAAAGTATCTGCTCGGTGGTATGATGATTGGCGATACCAAGGACTACGTCAAGCTGGTGCCTATTGTGAAGAATCAGAAGCCACTGGAGGTCCCACCGAGCCAATTCATTCTCGGCGCTACCAAAGAGGGCGAGGATGATGGCGATGATCTGACGGACGATACTCAGATATGCTCATGCCACAACGTTACCAAAGGAGACGTCACCAAGGTAGTCAAGGATGGCACATGTAAGAGCATCGGGGATGTCAAGTCGTGTACGAAGGCGGGCACAGGATGCGGCGGATGTATGCCACTCGTGCAGACCATCTTCAACACGCAAATGAAAGCCATGGGCGCCGAAGTCCTCAACCATCTATGTCCGCATTTCGAACGTTCCCGAGCCGATCTTTTCAGTGTCATCTACGTTAAGAAGTTAAGGACGTTCTCGGACGTGATGAAAGATTGCGGCAAGAATCCCGAGGCTGTGGGTTGCGAATCTTGCAAGCCAACCATAGCCTCCATCCTAGCTTCACTGTACAACCAGCATATCCTGGATAAGCCTCTCCATGGTCTGCAAGACACTAATGATAGATTCCTAGCGAACATCCAGCGGAACGGTACTTTCTCTGTCATCCCTCGAGTCGCAGCAGGCGAGATTACGCCGGAGAAGCTTATCGTCATTGGTACGGTGGCAAAGAAGTACGGTTTGTACTGCAAGATCACTGGTGGTCAGCGCATCGATATGTTTGGCGCAAAGAAGCAGGACCTTGTCGCCATCTGGACTGCCCTCGTTGATGCTGGGATGGAGTCCGGGCACGCGTACGCGAAGTCTTTGCGGACTGTCAAATCCTGTGTGGGGACCACATGGTGTCGATTCGGCATCGGCGACAGTGTGGGTATGGCGGTGAGGCTCGAAGAACGATACAAGAGTATACGAAGCCCGCACAAGTTGAAAGGTGGCGTCTCAGGTTGCGTTAGAGAGTGTGCGGAAGCCCAGAACAAAGACTTTGGACTTATCGCCACCGAGAAGGGCTTCAACATCTTTGTCGGTGGAAACGGGGGTTCCAAACCACGACACTCGGAGCTTTTGGCAAAGGACGTGCCACCTGACGATATTATACCCATTCTGGACCGGTATCTGATGTTCTACATGCGCACAGCAGATAAGCTGCAAAGGACAGCACGGTGGATCGAACAATTACCCGGGGGCATCAAATATCTCCGAGAGGTCGTATTGGAAGACAAGTTAGGTCTCTGCGCCGAGCTCGAGAAACAGATGGAAGACCTAATCGGGACATTCTTCTGCGAATGGACTGAAGTGATCAACAACCCCGAACGTCAGAAGGCGTTCCAGCAATTCGACAACACCAGCGAAACCGCCGAAACGATAGAGCGGGTGGACGAGAGAGGGCAACAGCGACCGACCTACTGGCCCAAGGACAGCGTCACGGAAGACTTCCGCGGCACCAAGTGGAGCAGTCTGTCCTGGCAGCCCATCATCGAGAGCAAATCCATCGTCGACAAACCCACCGTCTCGAGCGCCAACGTCAAGCGCGGCGACACCCAGCTGGCCGTCTTCAAGGTCAAGGGCGCGTGGTACGCGACGCAGCAGATGTGTCCGCACAAACGCACCTTCGCCCTCTCGGACGGCTTCGTCGGCGACGACGTCGACGTCGACGACAAAGACAAAGCCCGCCTCTGGGTCTCCTGCCCCTTCCACAAGCGCAACTACACCCTCAACGGCGACGACGCGGGCCGGTGCAGCAATGATGAGAATGTCAGCATCGCTACTTTTCCCGCCGAGGAGCGCGATGACGGGTGGGTGTATTTGAAGCTGCCGCCGGTGGAGGAGCTGGATGCGGTGTTGGGGACGAAGAGGTGGGTGGTTAAGAAGGGGGAGACGCCGGGGCCGTTTGCGAAGTTGGATCAGAAGCTGAAGGGGTTGAAGGGGAGGAAGCCGTTTGGGGATAGTCATTTGCCGAATGGGTTGGGGGAGAAGAGGGCGGCGCAGGCGATTACGGCGGGGGGGAGTGGGGGGATTGATTGGTAGTTGTCTTCGAAGGATGGCGAGTTCTTAGGGTTGGAAGGGTGGGCGTCGAGCTGTGGGTACAAAGATATATGAATACAAGTCCGATGCTTGGTATTTAGTATAGGATAGGTAGATCTGCGTACATAATGGTATATACCTACTCGTCTACTGTACCTTTCAGATTAACAAGTCTCTCACCTACCGTCAACAACATGGTGCATACACCGACTGGGTAAGCCTACAGCCAACTACCCGACCTACTTACGACACCAACATAAACACCACCCAAAACCCACCGCAAAACTCATACTAAGTCATCCAGGTAGGTAGGTATGCATGTCGAATCACTCTCGCCTCGCCCTCGCCATTCTTCCTCTCATGCTTTGTTCCTTTAGAAAGAGCCTCTGAGGATGATGGCGAGCGACGGGAGGTATATCTCAGGAGAGGATTGCTGTTTTCTCGGCCGCATAGTGCGCTAGGGGATTCGGGGTTGGGAAGGAACTGTGGTGGGTAGGGTAGATTTTAGATAGAACGTCTGGGCGGGGTCGTTGGGAGTCGTTGGATGGGGAGTGTTTGGGGAGTTTTGGGGCTTGCGTGGTTTTTCTAGCGTTGATGATGCTCCTCTGCCCTACTCTAAGTTGTCAAAAGGAACGATATGGAGTGACTTGTCTATTTTGACTATGTGGGGAGCTGACTATATAAGGCCTATGACACGTGACAGGCATGCAAAGTGCCGTAAGGCTGTTTGACAGTGAGGTATCGACCTTACGTTCAAGGTTATCAGTTCACTTACAAGGGCACCAGAATGCTCTTCTAACCCTCTTTGCTCGTTTTTTACAAGCCTCGCTATTGGACTCTCTATCTGCACAATGAAGGTCGCCCGAGTCATGCATCGGAATGAAACATGCGGTGCTGGCACGTTGGACAAAGCTGTGCCATGTCTGATTGGGATTGATGTGCGACGTGGGGCTCGCAATGGAAGCGAATCAGCTCCCACCATCATCAGCCTCCTCCACCGGATGGGAAGGCTGAGTCCATCACATTGCAAAGCATCGCCGAACCCCACCTCCTCTGGATACCTTGAGAAACAGTAATAGCTGGTTGAGGCCCATGACTTTCTCTGGCCGTCAAGATGGCAACAGTGCAGTCCACCTCAGAAGACGCACCCTCCTACCTTACATCGCCACCTCCCTATGCGTACCATGAAAGCGGTTGAGGCGTCGGAGAGGGTTGCGGACCGTCTGAAAGCGCTGCGTGCAGGTCGTGCCAGGCAGCCAACACCGCGTGTGACGGAACAAAGCCCAGCTGCGAGCCCTGTCGCGATGAGGGTATCCAATGCGAGTATATGGAGTCCAGTCGGGCTGGTCCTGATGATGTTTTCATACTTGTTATTGGATGCATCGGGGCTGGCAAATCTTCGTTCATCAATCGATGTGTGGGCTCTGAAGTCCTCCAAGTTGGCTATGGTCCTCGATCAGGTAAGCTCCGGACCTCCCTCAACCATAAATGAGTGGCTGATTGGGGCAAGGGACACAATCCGTCGCTGAGGCAGTCTTCGAACTTGATGGCAAGAAGATTCACCTTATAGATACACCAGGCATTGATTTTTCGACCAGGGTAGAAGAAGATCTTTGGATGCCGGTCACATCTTGGCTAGCAGCGGCGTACGGAATTGCAAGAGTGGACAACGCAATATACACGCACCGCATTGGCAACGATGCTTTCTATGCACCGCTCCCAAAACTGTTTGTTATCTTCAAGAGGCGGGTTCGATCGAAGAGCTTTCAAAGGTTGCGATTGTAACGACTTCGTGGGATCAAGTACACGAGAAAACTGGAAAGGTACAAGAGCTAAAACTCTCTGGCCTTTGGGATTTTAGGTTTCGGTTCGGAAATGGTAGCTCTACCATGTGCCGGGATGATGGTACGAGAGCCTTTGCGCTCCGGGTTATCAGATCATTGAGCTCGGGCGAGCGACTCAAGTCGTTACAAATCCAGCGTGAGTTAGTCGACGAAACTCGACTGCTTGATCCACCGAAAGCAATCCAACGTGAGTTAGTTGACAAAGCTCGAAGCCTTGGTTCACCAGCAATCCAAGACTATCTCAGAGATTTCAATGATTCACGACTGACACGTCACCTCTCAGCTGAGTTACCCCCCCTGTCTGGCTCACTGCCGGACAGAACACATGCTTTAAAGTCATTGTCAATCAGTAACATGGGGACATCAATGCTGCTGTCTAGTGCAGACCAGACTCAAAGCAGTACAAAGTCATTGCATGATCTGCCTGCTCTGATTGCACAGACATCTAGACACTCATCTCCTGACTCAATCAAAAGCACAGAAATCATTGATCCTTTGATATCAGATCATATGTGGTTGAGAAAAGGTCCTGACAGCATCCTGAGAGCTTCTGGTTCTTCAGGAAAGTCAGCGTACGACCTTCAAAATGGTCTGATCCTTAGGAGGTCTGTAGAGCATTCTTCGCAACGTCGTGAACGACGGCGCTACGTTGGAGACGCAGCCGATGGCCTCAAGTCAAATCTGGCGCGGAGACAGAGCGGATCAAGAGCAAGTAGTACCACGACGCCAGAGCATGAAGCTGGGACGAGAAACGCGGAAAACAGTCCCAGGCAGCTTCGTCGACGAGCATTACACGAAGAGCGAGTTGCCATACGAGCGGAAATCCACCGGACTAGTCTGCACGCATTGAGAAGTCGGCTCCTTCAATATGCATCGGACGGGATCTTAGGTGAACAGATATACAAGGAGCTCAAGAGCTTAGAAGAAGATATAGGTACACCCATCAGCGGTCAAAGCAGCGGAACAGTCCAAAGTCTGTACCTTGAGGCTCTATATCCGAAGTTTCCAATTGACAAGGAACTACAGGATATACGATTTGACTTGAGATTACGATATATACTTGGAACCAATACAGATCTAATCAGTCATTGGTTATACTCTAGGCTCTGGCTTTGCCGGAATTTGGGTATTGTGGTCTACAGGAATTGCTGCCGACTGCAGACCGCCCATCTTGCCGATGACTTCTTGAGCTTTCTAGTTCCAGCTGATTCATGGTCTCATCATGGGCCATGTGTTGTCAACCTAAAACGCATCCAAATTGTGGATATCGAAGCTCTCGTGAATAAGCTGGCTAGCTGCCTTCGCGACATTTGTGGACGGGGGCCACACATTATCTCTGGACAACCAGACATCCAACTTTTGGTAGGTTGCTTTCAAGATATTCAAGCCAGGTCTAGAAAACTCTTTGCAAGTATAAATCCGAAAGATTCTTCACAAAGTATAAGTGCAATCAACCTCAGAAGAGAAATTGCAAATCTGTATGCAGGGGGCCATACTCAAAACAGTCTCTTGGTATCCATATTTGCGAGGTGTCAAGATACGTTCCAGGCTTTGGATCTCGTCCTACTTGCTTATGAGGGTGCTCATGTCTCCGACTTGGACCAGCTTCACATAGCAGCCCAACAAGCATATGATTATTCTCGGCGGAGGTCTCCCTACACTTTTAAAACCTTCAGGGTCGCCAACCACCTACTTGCGGCGTTTGCCAATGAAATGCCTTGCTCCACTCCTGGGATATCGTGACGTTTGGATCTTTACCCATGAGATGCTAGATTGTCAACCAGCCTTGTACTTGAAGACAGACATTGAAACATTTGCAGATGTGTGGGGTCCTTGTTGGAAGGTCGAAGATCAGCATGAGCCGGATAAGGCCGCAAGATACAATGTTGGGGAAGGATCTATCATACCATGGTCCTTCGACCCTGTGGTCCATCCTGCTCTTGCCATGAATGAGCGTCTATGTCACTGGGAGAGCAACTTCGATTTCATCAATAATGACGCTAGCTCTATTGACACTGCTAAGTCGATTGCCGCAAGAATAGAGACATCCTGATCCATGAGACTGACTTCCATCCAGATTCATCGTCCACTAGCAGTGAAGCAGGCGAAGCTCCGACCGAGGACGCCATAAGTGGCAAGTTCGACGGCTCCGAGATCCTCATCATTGGTGCCGAATCAGGCCCACGGCTGCAACGGACACCCTGTCGCTGCTCCGTTGACGATCTTAAGCAGCATTTAAAGGAAGCAGGCCGCTTGGATCACATGCTAGCGTGGAAATCCTATCGTTACGTTGATTCTCAGCAAACCTCGCTAGTCGTGGGTAGCCATGGCATTCAGGCGGGGAGAAGCAAAGTCTTCAAAGACATGAAAGAAGAACCTCTCAAGAAAGGATTGGTGGCAGTATGGGAGAATGAGCCCGAACTTCGAGATCCTCGAGAGTTCGAGAATTTCTGGGGAGTGATTGTGTCCTTGTGCACGATGAACGCTCGCCGCGTGAGGCTCGTTGAGCTTCTTGGAGAGAGCAGCGTCATTGGTCTTCTGGAGCGCTTTTCATGGAGCGACCTCGATGCCGATAAGAATAGCAAACGTTGCCGCTCCGTCATTGAAGCAGTCCGCAGTGCTGACCCCCGTGCTCTAGGGAACTTGTGGGGCGACAGCCCTAGCTGGCGAGAAGAACTCGGCAAAGCCCTGCTGATCTGTCTCAGGGTGCTCTCCAGAACAGGATACGATGTCAACAGAGACGAGTTTCACATGCTATGGCTCCCCAGCGGTTGCCACCGTCCAAGACGGGTCACATTGCGGCCTACAGACCAAAGCTGGATCAAATTTCTCAAAGACACTACATACTCCATGACCACGGCCGTGATCGTGGAAGACAGCCTCGGCGAGAACACCGGCTGCAGCCGCGACCGGTCAGCCTGGTTCACACTTCCTTCTGTCCTAGAAACCGCTCTTTGCATCAACCGCAACCTCAGCCCCGCACGGGAACTAAAAAAGACTCGCGCCCGCCTGGACGAAGCTCACTGGATCTCGCGGACGGATGCGCGAAGATGGAAGCACGTGTGGGATGTGTCTGGGCTGGCCAGAGGAAAGTCTCTATGGGTGGGCTCAGAAGATCGCCTAAGAGTCCTCCGGCCACTCTCGGACTGGTCTTTATTATTGGCGGTTGACATCGTGAAAAGAGCGCTGTTCCGGGAAACGTTAGGCATCAGGCCTAGCGAGCGGGTAAGTCATTGGGAGTATACTAATGAGGAGGATGAGTCTATCGACATTCATCCGATTCCTGTACACATCATTTGAAATGCTGGCGAGAGAAGACCGGCATTGTCAGAAGCAATATAGACCTTGTCTAATGAATACAAATTTTCCGCTACCACTAAATAAGCCTTACCCAGCGCCCGTTTCCATAGAACGCCGGCTTCAGTTCACTGTGTCATATTACTATGGGCCATAAGAACCCTGAGCCTGAGATAGGACGTATCTCCTTGAGTACTCCCTAGACGCACCCAGCTAGCATATGTCCTCAAGCTTCCTCCAAGTATTGTCGTCAAGATGTAGGTTTTGCTAAATAGACATGAAACAGTATGAGTTGCCTTTGGCAGCAGTTGTGTGTTCCACCATTTTCCACCATGTTGTTGCGAGAAACATGAAGCAGGCTCTACAATCACCTTTCCCCTACCACCAGCCGACGAGAAGGCCAGTAGCATTGTTACCCGTGAATCCATGCACTGCCTTCAGCATGAAGGTGTAATTAACCCCACATGCTTCTGAATGTTCCTGATCAATAACATAGACACAACATGTACTTTGGTTACAATAGATAACTGAATACTTGTCAGGTGAGAACTCGTCTCCGCCCACCATCAACGACCAACCACCACGCTCACACCTCAACCCACCACCAACCACCCCACCCCTCGAAAACTCCAACAATGCCCTCAAAAACCCCAACCCCAACCCCAACCCCGTCCCCCAACGCCCAAGCAGAACCATCACCACCACCACCGCCCCACCCGCTCTACAACACCACCTACACCCTCCACCGCCTCTCCCCCCTCCACCACCCCGCCAGCACAGCCCCCTTCCTCACCCCCGGCAGCCTCGCCCAACACGCGCAACGCCTCACCTCTCTCCTCCGCGGCGACGTCCTGCGCGGCGTGCGCGTCGGCATCGACCGTCTGGGCGACGAAGCTGGTGACGAAGGGCTGGGAAGAGCGGGCGCGCTGAGGGGGTGTGAATGGACGGTGCTTGGGAGGGCGCGGCGGGGAGGTGCGGGCGTGAGGACGAGGACAAGGACAAGGACCAGGACAAGGACCAGGACGAGGTCAGCGTCATCGTCGGCGTCAGCGGAAGCGGAAGCGGAAGCGGAAGCGGACAGGGGAGACGAAAGCGCGTCGATAGGCATCCACATCGCCATCCGCTACGAGAAGACGAGCTACACAGCCCTCCTGCTCCGCGGCCCGCCACACGCAGCGGACGCGTCCCCGCCCGCCAACGAGGACCAGGACCACAACGGTGACGGAAGCTCCACGCACCTCCCCCTCCTCCTAACGCGCATGCCCGCCTCGCTGCGCGCGACCCTGACGTCGTATCTGGCCGCGACGTTCGACTGCCACGTCGCGGCGCTGGCGCTGTCGTCGGCGTTCCTGGTCGCTGCGCTGGAGGGCTGGTTTGCGGATTTGCGAGGGGGGAAGGGCGGCGCGGGGGATGGGACGGGGAAGCGTGGTGCGGTGAGAGATGTGGGTGTGGGTGTGCAAGAGGCGATGAAGGACGTCCACCTCACGCTGTCGTATGCCCCGCCCGTTGCGCCCGCGCTTAAGACGCTGGAGGTCGTGGTGCCGGCGCGCGATGTTGTTGGGTTCTTGAGGGTGGGGGAGGAGGGTTTACGCCGGCAGGGGTGGGGCGGTGGCGTTGGTGATAGGGATGGCGTGGCTTGGGCTCGGAAGCGGAAGCGGAAGCGCGCTGATACGGACGCGGATGATGCGCAGGCCATGGCGGAGGGTATGGGGCCTTTCACGGCTGCGTTGGCGCGGTACTTGGATGCGCATTTGGCGATGAGCTTGGGGCATTCGGGTGTGCAGGTTGTGAAGATTGCGTGTGGGGCGTTTGTGTTGGCGGCGGAGGGGAGGGTTAGGGTTGTTCATCCGCGGCGAGCGGGGGATGGTGACGATGGGGAAGATGGGGGGGAGAGGGGGGAGAAAGCTGTGAGAAATTTCATGGCGCGTTTGGTTGAACGGGCTGCGGGGCGGGTTGGGGATGAGCTGGAGGAGAACTGAGGTCGTCGGGTGCGTGGGACGGGAATGGTCATGGTCCTGGCTACCTTTGGGGGTTAATGCGCGTTATGGGCGGCCGCGAGAGGCCGTTTGCGGGCGTCGGACGGGTTACTGTTCCCCGTCGGTTTCGAGGCGCGACAGAGTTGTCCGGGTTTCAAGACGGGCTTTTGTTGGCGTGGTTTGTGTTAGGGCTGGTTTGGAGGTGGAGGTGAGAGGGGTGGTGTCGATGTTGTGGGTTGGGACGGGAGTGGTGGATGGATGGAATGAATATGTACACATCCCAAGCATGGATAACAAGCCCGCCGCTTGATACAGTGGATAAGGTGCGATGCCGTTTCTTAAAGGGACCAGGATCCAATGATCCAATTTCCCAACAGCTAGCTACTCGATTCACCAACCGAAATATACAGAACCGACCTTCCACCTGCTACCAATCACGTCCCAGTCCCTCAAAGCTGCTCATTAACAAACAGACCCGCCATGCCCTGTCCCGTCCCGATACACATTGTCGTCAGAAGGATTCTCTTCTTCGTCCTCCGCGCCTCACTCAGCCCCGTACAGATCTGTCTGGTCCCCGTCGCGCCCAGCGGATGTCCTAACGCGATCGCCCCACCGCGCGGGTTCATTTTGGCATGATCGAGCCCCAGCACGTTCAGGCAGTAGACGGCCATGGAAGCGAAGGCCTCGTTGAGCTCGAAGATGTCGATGTCCTCCACTGAGAGGTTGAACTTCGTCAGGAGTTTCGGGACGGCGAGAGAGGGCCCGATGCCCATGATGCGCGGGGCGAGGCCGGCGACGGTGGCGCCGCAAAATTTGGCGAGGATTGGTTGGTTCATTTCTTGTGCTTTGGATCGTTTCATTAGAAGGACGGCGGCGGCTATTGGGGGTCGTCAGTATAGGTGAAAGTTGAAATTGGGGGTTTTGGAGAATAGAAGATGGCTTTGGGGGCTTTGCACTTACCCCCATCGGTGACCTGGCTTGAGTTGCCTCCGGTGCTCCGGTCGCCGTAATCGGGGAAGGCCGGTCGGACTTTGCTGAGGCTTTCGAAGGTGGTGCCCCATCTCGGGCCTTCATCTTTGGTGAGAGTGACCTGCTTCTCCTCGCCCGTCTTGGGATCCTTGAACGTCGTCGTGATCGGGACGATCTCATCGTCAAACCAACCCGCCTTCTGCGCCCTCTCCGCACGCTGGTACGCTTCCGCGGCGTACCTGTCCTGCGCTTCTCGCGAGATGTTGAAGTCCTTCCCGACGTTCTCCGACGTCTGTCCCATCGGCTGCAAGCAATCCTTGGCTTCCTGGCTTTCCATGATGGCCGGGTGGAAGGGTCTGGCGCCACGCCCCTCTTCGGACTGGCTCATCGACTCGGCGCCAATCGCGACACCGACATCGATGCTTCCCATGCTGATCTGGTTGGCGATGTCTTGCACGGCCTTCAGTCCGGACGAGCAGAAGCGGTTGACGGAGGAGGCGGCGGTGGTGTTGGGGAAGCCAGCGGCCAGCGCTGCGGCGCGGACCACGTAGGCTGCTCGCGGATGACTGACCTAAGCACCCTCTTAGTCTCCCTGGGTTGTGGACCTAGGTGTTGGTATTTGGGAGCATACATTTCCGATACAGACGTCTTCCACCATCTGAGGGTCGATCCTTGACTTCTCGATAACCTTTTTCAGCAGTGAGTAGACAATGTAATCTAATGGCGTGTCCTTGAAGCCACCCTTGGAACCCTTCGTCAAGGGAGTCCGGATGGCCAGGGTGATGACAATGTCATCGGGATTCTTTTGTGTACTGGAAGAAACGTTTCGGTCAGCATGCTGCCCTGCAGGATTACGCGGGGCATCAGCAACTCACATGGCCGCCAAGCCACCCTTGCTGGTGCCGCTTGGGTTGAGGTGGTTGAGTATGGTGCTGAGTCTTTCCGTAGCCATTGTAGATGTCTGTGTATTGATAAATGTGATGCTTGAGGGATGAAAGGAGGCTCAAGAGTGGTGGATGAGGAATGGAAATTATCAGATTGAGAGTGAATGTGGGGAAGCAATCGCTTTTCAATCAATCGCCGCTGTCATGGGGAGCCGAGGCTTCTTTTTCGCCGACCGGTCCGAGCTCCTTAGTAATCAATCAAGATATCATAGGGCTGACACTGTGCCGATTTATGATTACATGTATCTTAAAATACACCAAACAACAACATTCCAAATCTGTCGACTAGCACAGGTTACTGAGACCCACTGTCTCAAGGTTCTAGCCCTTCCCACAGTCTAACTGTGTAAATCCAAACATGAATCTTTCTCAAAATCCTCCAAAATCGCAGACAGCTGCCAAACCTTAGTCCGCGTCCTGCGTTTCGTAGATCGTCCTATCCAATTGTCTCCAGAAGCACATGCTGAGTAGATACGCAAGAAGATGGTCGTCACCTAGGGCTTGATAGCCAGCTCAACGGTGAAGATAACACGTTCGCTAGTTTCGACCTCTATAACTTCAGACCGGATATGGTTGCTCGTACTCAGCTGCCTACCAAACTCGGTCGGCCAATCCATCACATCCCATTCAAGACCCCGTGTCGTGATGATGGCCGGTCTCCCGAGAGGAATGATTCCAACATTTTCTGCAAGTAGATCTGCAGACACCGGCGTATAGATCCTATTCAAGCCTTTTTCCAAAACAAATATGATACTTTCGGGAGTTATGAGATAGATATCACCGCTGACAAGAGATGGGTCCTCACTTGCGGCGAATAGATGGTGAAGTTGTGAGAATGCCTGGTCGGCTCTGCCGCCAAGGCCGCCGATGACGGCAATGTCCAAGCTATGATGCTTCGATCCTGGGGGTATATTTTCATCGCCTATACACTTATTATAATTCTTATTGATGTATTTGAGGCACTTCGTAAAGTCTGTAGAATATTGATCGGGCTCGTTGATGATAGGTACGCGTTCATTTTGGTAGTACTCTTTGACAACGTTAGATATGGAATCTAGATCTCCGCAAATGGCATCAGGATTCCGCCATGAGATTGATTGATATCGCTCCCGGGGAAATTCGTAGAACCGGTTGGCTCCTCCGTCAGCGCATACCACGTATCGAGCTTATCGCAAGACATTAGCACGTACACCCTCAAAATCGACAGGATGCACTCACCATCATTGTAAGCTTTGGAGAAGACTGCCGTGTTGCTGATGGGCTGATTAAGGATTATTAGAGCATATGGGTTCGCCGATTCCTCAGGGAGACACTTTCGGCGCTGTTGAGATGATATATAAGATGCTGGTCTCCATTCTTTGACTTTTGCTATCATGTTTAGGTTGAGGAACACTGCTATTCACGTCGAGTAATAGCATTGTCGTGTCGCAGGGGGTTTGTCTTCATAAGAGGTAGGTAGGTAATTTATTCCGCCCGGAGGCACTACGCCTAAAGGGCTCTAGCGCTATCATCCTGTCAAAACTATTGCTACGTCCATGTCCCACAAAAAGCCCTTACTGAAACGTCTTTTCCTTG